>Ga0366819_10014_pt1 | contig 105917 bp, 88 predicted proteins | sample TotcelFGM3001N15_FD_207091 | JGI IMG/M metagenome (GOLD analysis project Ga0366819, IMG submission 207091) | Enriched cells from coal bed in the Powder River Basin, Montana, United States - Total cells FGM rep3 HSBNCT.FGM.300.1.N15 ... | reverse complement strand
AGCATGTGGAAGAAGTTGGTCACCGGCGTCTGAAAATCGCCGATCCGGGCCACGTAGCGCTGCGGCACGTGTTCGACGATCGACGTGTCATCGATCAGAAAGGCGGGCCGGTCGCCGAAGATCCACACCTTGCGGACCCACGGCATATGCCGCGCGATACTCCGCAGCGAATACCGAATCTCGATATCGTTGAACCGGCTGTGTCGGAAGACATAGAGTGCGTCCATCGGTAACCTTCTTTGAACATCGGCTTCGACTCAGGCCCCGACCTGAATTACCGTTTGGAATGCGGCGGCAGGCGGGGCAGTGGCGGTATCATCCGCTCGTTCGTAGCGGCAGGGGGCGGGGAATTGCCGGGCCAAGAATTGTATCAGGCCGGGGCCGAAGGCGTGGTCGTCGAAGTTCAGAAACGCCTTGCCGCGGCAAGCTTCGACCACCGCGTCGTAATCCGGTGACGGCGCGCCCCAAAACCCGCCCCGGAGTCCCTCGGCTTCGAGATGCACCAAGTCGATCTTGTGGTGGCGGTAGGCGTGGTTCAGGATGGCCGTGATCCCCAACAGGCCGTACCAGCGGTCCTGGGAGACGAAATCCCGGAAATCGCAATACGCCTCGAACACCCAGCGCCGGCGGAGGTAGGTGGGCGTGTGGGTCTCGAAATTGTAGCCGGTGTATTTCAGCCGCTTCAGCAAATCGTAGGTTCGCCACAGCGAGTCGCGCCACCGGCCGTCGCCGCGGTTTTCTACTTGCGACAGGTCCTGCAGGTAGCGGACCTTGCGGGCTTCGCCGATGCCGTAGGGGTGGAGCAGGAAGAAATCGTCGCAGAACAGGAGATACTCGTGGTCCAGGCCGGGGATCAGCGAGGACAGAAAGATCTGCAGAAACAAGTTGGTGACCGGGGTGCGAAAGTTCCCCATTCGAGCCGCGTACTCATGGGGCACGTGTTGGACCAGCGAGGTATCGTCGGTGAGGAACTCCGGCCGGTCGCCGAAGATCCACACCTTGCGGACCCACGGCATATGCCGCGCGATACTCCGCAGGGAATAGCGAATCTCGATATCATTGAACCGGCTGTGCCGGAAAACATAGAGTGCGTCCATAGGTCACCTCCGCAGGGTCACGAACAGGCAGACGCACCGTCAACCGGATTGGCACTATCCAGGGCGGCAGATGTGAAAGGCGGACGCAAAAAGAGAGCAGGAGCATAGATTGGGGAAAATCAGAGGATGCACTCAGTGCCTGCTTGCCCATAATGTATGTATACAATTCATGATCGTGCCCCCTTTCGCCCTAAATCAAGCGATTGCGTCCAGACTTTGGTGCGCAGGACCTCCCTTTTCCTTCCTCGGAACTACCCCAACAGCCGTCTCCTGTTAATAATTGCACTTTCCTTCTCCTACCGTCCACGTATCCCTTCCGCTTCTCTTACGTTAGGACCAAAATGCTTGAGTTTTACGAGGTTTTTTCTGATGGGACCCAAGTCTTCGTAGGTCGCGACAAAGTTACCCAATTCTAGCCACGTCAGCGACCTGATTTGTGCAATGGCAGGGATCATCGAGACGTCAATCTTCGTTTCTTGCCATTCGCCGAAGTCCAACGATTCCAGACGCCCGTCCAGAGACCCAATGGCTTCGTAGGTGGATCTATCGATCGGGCGGCAGAAGTCGGCGTAGCGGACTGTTAGGCCGCGAATATTGCACATCTGCGACACCGTCTCGAAGAAGTGTCTCGGGCCAATGCTCGCGTAATATATCCCCAATACCTCCAGATTCTTCAACTTCGCGAGGTGGCGAAACCCTTCGCCTGAAAAACCGGATGCCAGGTGGAGAGTTGTAAGGTTCTGAAGCTGCGAAATCAGCTCCATTCCCCGGTCAGATATGACGGGAGGCCTCGCTCCGGGTGAAGTTGAGAGTCCCCATCTGCCAAGAACCAACCGTCGCAGCCCCTGTCCGTGAATGCTCAGTTCTTTGAGGAGTTCGTCTGGAACCCGTTCGACTTGAACATTGTCAACATGCAGCGTCCCCACGCCGGATTTGGACAGCTCCGGCAATGCTTTGATCAGCGAGCGGACATCATCTGCGGATTGCAGCCCGAATTTTCTCGTAACATAGCGCCTTTCCTTGCCCTTCCGCGCCGAAACATCGTCGCGACTGCCGCCCACGGACTCCAATTCTGCTGCTGTTCGCGGGAGATAGGCCGGAACTTCGCCGGGCTGCGATCCATTTGCACCTGAAGGCAAGAGGGCCGCATCCGTCATCATCGCCGTACATAGCATTCCCGCGATCACCGCGGCGCGCATGCGTGAATGGTGAGAATTCTCTCTCTTGTACCGCACTGCAATTCCTCCGAACAACATTGCTTCGCACGATTTGACACAAGACGTCTAGTTGGACGCTATCGTGGCTGACGTGAACTTCACGCCACTGCCCCAGTGGCTCTGGAGATATACAAACTTCGTCGCTTTATCTTCGTGCCAGCCTTGCCCGGTTCTGTCCGTCACGTTGCCGGTCCATGTTTCGGATCCGTTGAGAATCACGGTCAAGCTAATGCCTGCTTCAAGGTCATTTGGGTCGAGTGGCGCCGCCGCGATCACCATCGTATTGCTTCCTTGGTTAATCCACCCCGCCGCGTTTTGCAGGTCCTGCAAGGTGGCATGGCTGGATTGCTTATACGGCACGCCCGAAACGCAGCCATTTACCTTCTCTGGACGATCCCAATACTTCGGAGTCTGGTCCGGATTCAGTTCATGGTACAAATAGACGTTCGCAGCGAGAACATCGCCTCGGATTCCTCGTGTCGCTCCATCGACGTCCACCGTATACGTTGAAAAGTCCTGGGCACTCAACGCCTTCATCAGAGCATCCGTATCATAGATCTGGACTTCGTAGTCGTCGTAGATGTAAACGCCACTGTTGCGGAAGAAGGAAGGGCTTTCGTCATTGTTGGCCGGCGAGTACGCGTACCGTTGCCACGTTTCCATATACTCCGGTCCGTCGAACTCAAATGTGACCGTCATCGTGAAGCCGTTGCCGTAATCTCTTGTGCTCGTCGCTGGCTCATCGGCATGGCTCGCTTGCCCCATCGGTGCGCTGTACCGATCGTTCGGGTCCTGTGGATCGCCCCCGAGCTTTACGTCTTCTTTCACCTGGGGATAGTGAGTCCTGATTGCACCAATATTGCCCGCCCCGGTGATCAACCCCTCCAGGTCATACTCGATCCACCACCCAGCGGGCAATGTAAACCCGTCCCATTCGGTCGTAGGCTTTTCCCGCCAGAGTGTTCCGCTCTCATTTGAGGGCCAGACGATGGGTTCGACCGTGACAAGAATGCTATCGATGACACCGAAGAACTGGTTCGAGTCCGGCGGGGCCGTCATCATCCAGTTCACATAGGTGGATTGCGGTTTGCCTGCGCCGTCCAACTTAACGGCCGTTCCCTCGATGTAGACGTGCATGGGCATCGTCGGAGGATTGCTCTCGTCAATGGTCCAGACGAAAAATCCGGGATTCGGGTTGTCGGCGCCCAGGTTCGTCAGGGCAGTACGTGTGGCAAACTCATAGATTTTCACATTGTTCTGGTGATACAGGACCAGCTTGGCCCCGTCCAGGCCTTCGAAGGTGGAAAGGCCAAAATCCAAGATGGCCGGGACGAGGTCATTGTCGGAATACGCGTAGACGGCCGGGACCTGACCGTCCATTTCATCCTTATCGGGCACCCCGTTGCGATTGTCGTCATCGTGATTGATGAACAGCCGCTTGCCGGGATATTGCGTCTCCGCCAACTCGTCGGCAATTGTCCGGGGAACAAGGATTCCACCCTGGTTGCGGCTGTCCGTATCGATGTCCACGCTGGGAAAGATCGTTAGGATCGACGTGCGATATTGCTGGGGTAATTCGTCCCAGCGTTCTTCGTGTTGCGGTTCACCTTGGCCGCTGCCGCTACTGGATCCCACCAAGTGCCGATACTTTAACACGCGCTGCTGGACAGCGCCATCACCACTTCCCGAACCGCTGCCGGAGCTGGAGCCAGCGCCGGAACCAGAACCAGCGCCGGAACCGGAGCCCGCATCGGCCAACTCGAACTTGTACGACTCCGCGATGGTCGTTGGCGGTCCGTCAGGATCTTGTGGCCCCCGATTCGGATGAACAGCCACGATGAAGTTGTCGCCGAACCGCGAACCGCTGATCTTATGGTACGAAGTTTTCCTGCCGTTGTCCGCCGCCGCGAACTCGAGCGTGGGCGTCTCCACGCTCAGCCCCGACCCGGCCTTGTTGTCGCGCAACCCGTGCCCCGCATTCGCCGGTGCGTCGGCTGGCACGTTGGCCACGGTGTTGTCGGGATCATACCACGCGACGTGGACAGTAGGCGTGCCGGGAAAGTCCGCGGGCAGCGCGGGATTGATCTTCACCTCGACGCGAACCGTGGTGAACTGCTGTGGCTCCCGTTCCCAGGGAAGAACCCGAGGGATAACGGAATCCAGTTGGGCCAGAAGGTGGCCATCCTCTGTTGCGGTACCCAAATCAGTGACGACACTAAACTCGACAGTCGGAATCCACTGTACGGATGAAATCGACGTTACGAAATAACGCGCGGGCAGTCCGTTCCAAACCGTCCCATCGCCAAAGTCGATCCGTGGCCTGACCGCATAATCTCCCTGCCAGGGCGTGCCGGGTTGCCAGTTCCAAATGTTCGCGCGGTACTCTAGCGTTGCCGTGCAGTACGTGCTCCAGGGCATCACATACCAGCCGACGGTCAGGTTTTCCAGCCCTTCGCCGGTCTCCAGGATCCCGGCCTCATCCGTCGTCACCTGCCAGCGGTACGCATTGTCGGTCCAGAGCACATTACCGTCCTCCGGAGCGCTCCATTGCTCGGCACCCCACGGCTTCTCTTCCACTGTCCAGCCGGTAATGCCATAGGTATCGACGCTGAAGGTGTACGTATCGCTCAGCCCTCCGGTGTCGTAGGCAGTGACTTCGATTTGCATCGTGCCAACTGCGGACGAAACGAAGGTAACATGCAAGGTTCCCGAGGCGAAAGACCCGTCGATCCACGAGTACGTGATCTCCGCCAGAGCCACTCCGCTGTCGAAGCTAGTAACCTGAACCGAGGCCAGATTGTGGTCCGGATCACTCGCCCAGAATGCCAAATGGGCAGTTTGGCCGTTCCACACGATGGCATTGCCACTACCACTGCCGCTACCGCTGCCCATTAAATCGGGCGCCACATTCGTTCCACCGCCGCTGCCGGAGCCCGAACCGCTGCCGCTGCCGGAGCCCGAACCGCTGCCGCTGCCGGAGCCCGAACCGCTGCCACTGCCGGAGCCCGATCCGCTGCCACTGCCGGAGCCCGAACCGCTGCCACTGCCGGAGCCCGATCCGCTGCCGGAACCCGAACCACTGCCGGAACCAGAGCCCTCGCAGTTCGTGTTTTCCCAGCCGGCGAGTTGCGATTGAAGCCAATTGATTTCTGATTCCGGTGCGCCGTTGGCCATCGCCTCATTCAACGCCTGAGTGAACGTAGCAATCTCGTTCGCCTTCAACTGTTCGCAGTATTCCTCCCAGGTTGTTTCGCCCTCTGGGGCCGACTGCACGGTGAGAACGTCGGAGGCGGACAGATTCAATCCCGCGACAACGGCGCCGAAATCGGCGGCCGTGATCCAGCCATCGCCGTCGACGTCCAGCGCTGCTGGGTCGTCCATTGCCAAGTCCGGAGCGTGCAAGTAGTTGGCGACGAGCAGGGCGTCAAGCGCCGTGACCCGGCCATCGCGATTCACGTCCAGGCGCACGTTGGGCGACGATTCGGCCGCGAGCGTCGGCAGAGCCGGTCCCGCAACCGACGCGGCATCCCCGTGGATTTGCCCTTCGTCGCTCGGATCGGTCGAGGCGTTTTCGCCTTCTGCCGAACGCTCGTCGGACGGCGCCAACCCCGCATCGGCGGGCTCCACCGCCTGTTCCGTGGAGTCTGCCTCTTGCGCTTCACCGGATGCTGAGCCTGACGCGATACTGACGGTAATTGTGGACTGGCCCAAGTCATCAGCCCTCGGCTGGCTACCCTCCCGGGTGCTGTCCGCGTCCCGGTTCACCTCCGGGACATCTTCGACGCGTTGACCGGGCGAACCTGCTGGAGTACCCGGCTGCGCAAGCTGCACTGTGGAACCGCCGGTCGCTTCGCCCGATTCCTGCCCATTCTGCTCCGGAATCGCTGCGGCCGCCCAAACCTCTTGAACCGCGTCAGCTTCATCCAAGCCCACCGGCAGGATCGCGGCAGCCACATCAATCGTCAGCATGTGCCGCGGGCTAAGTCGCTCGATCCTCAAGAGTCGATGCCTATGCCTCTTGGGGGGGTGGTATATAGGCTTCCTGCGGGCCTGAGTCCCAAACGCTTGAACAAATCGATCCACATGTGAAACGGCTTGTGCATGGCTACAGTTCCTGGCATCGTGGGATGATTCGGTGGAAGCGTACAACCGTGGCACCCATTGGGAGCCCAGCCGGGCCACGTGTCAATACCCACCCCCCGGTGGCGCAGAAAATTTCGGAAGTTTCTTTCCGATCAAAGGCCAACGTCACCTTAAGTGCAATCATGAAGAACACGGGCAAAAACATCTGGGGCAAAAAAATGATGCCGCGGGGGCTGACGTGTTCGCCGTATTGCTTCATCTTTTTGCCCTTCATTTTTTTGCCATAGAAATCGCTTCGCGCGCGGCTCGCCGAGGTCAGATTGGGTGCGTCTGAACTCGCGGTCCGCTCATTTCGAGTTCGGTGCATCATCGCCCTGTTTCAGGATCGAGCAGCGCGGCGGTCAGGCCGTCGATGTCCGAAAACGCATTCGCGTCGTCCGCGACCAGACGGCGGAGGACGACGACGCGGCAGGATGCTAGGCGGGCGGCAGCAAGCTTTTCCCGCGTGCCGCCGGCGTGGCCGCTGTCCTTGGTCACCAGGACACCGATGCCGAACCGGCACAGGTCCCGGTGGTTCTGCTCGACGGTGAACGGGCCGCGGCCAGCCAAGATCTGGTCGTCGGCCAGGCCCGCGCGGCGGCACGCGGCCAGCGAATCGGGATGATCCAGGACGCGGACGACCAGCGGCAGGCCCGCGGCTGCGGCCTGTGCCGCATAGGGCGCGAGGTTGTTCGAGCCGGTGGTCAACAGCACCGCGCGGCCATGGGCAAACGCCCGCCGCGCGGCCGCGGCGTGATCGTCGGCAAATTCGACGTTCGCTTCGTCCGCAGCAATCACCGCCGGCCGCACCAGCGTCACGTAGCGAACACCAACATGCGCCGCAATCCGGCGCGCCCGCTCGCGAATGGCCGCGGCATACGGATGCGTGGCGTCCACGATGATGCGAATCCCATGCTGACGGACAAGTTCCACCAGGCCCTCGTCGTCCAGCGGCCCGCACCGCCGCTGGATTCCCGCGTCGCCTCCGACGTCCAGCGGGATGTCGGTCGCCGTCGAAACGAGCACGCGCCGTCCCGCATCGGCCAGCCGCCTGGCCAGCGGTTTCGTGTCGGCCGTACCGCCCAGCAGCAAGATCATACGTCGTACCCTCGCGCTGTGACCATGCGGCCGCCGATCCACCGCGTGGTGCTGTTGCCGACAATCACGACGCTTCGCATGTCGACGTCCTGGTCCAGCAATCGCCCCAAGTCGGTCGTCACCACGTGCTGGTTCTGTTGGCCGGCCGCCGTCACGATTCCTACCGGCGTCTGGTCCGTCCGCGCGGCGCGGAAAATCGCCGCGGCTTCTTCCAAGTGCCGGACACGCTTTTTGCTGCGCGGATTGTACAGCGCGACCACCAGATCCGCTGCGGCGACCGCCTGCAATCGGCCGCGGATCGTCTCCCACGGCACGAGCAGATCGCTGAGACTGATGGCGGCAAAGTCCAGCATCAGCGGCGCTCCCAAGACGGCGGCGGCGGCGCTGGCTGCCGTCACGCCGGGGACGATCTCGATGGGCACGCCGATCTGTTCGGCCGCCGCCAATTCCAAGGCCAGCCCGGCCATGCCGTAGATGCCCGGATCGCCCGACGAGACGAGCGCCACCACGTCGCCCGCCGCCGCCCGTTGCAAGGCGCAGCGGCACCGCTCGACCTCCTGGGTCATCCCGGAGGACACCAGTTCCTTGCCCCCCGTCAGATCCGCGATGGCCTCCAGGTAGCGGGTGTAACCGACCACCACGCGGCTGGCTCGAACGGCTTCGATCGCCGCCAGTGTGCGGTGCTGCGCTCCGCCGGGTCCGAATCCTACGACGTACAGTTTTCCTGGGCGATCGCCACCGTCAGGCCGTGCAGTATTTGTCTGGGCAGTAATAGTTGCGTCCTCCTTCCCGCCAGCAGGGCGGCAGGCTCCGCCACGGCGGGCAAGTCAACTTTTTCTTGAACGAGCGACGAAGTCTGAAACGCGAGGGGCGTCTGGCGGATCGTCGCGGAAGATATGAATCGCACCGGCAGTCCCAGTTGGCGGGCCGCCGCGATCAACCCGGTTTCGTCCGCTTTGATGTCGGCGGTGGCCAATAGCCGCACGTGGTCCAGCGAACGGCTGGCCCGGGCCAGGGCTTCGTGGATCGCTGCGACGACCGCCTCGCACGCCACCCCGCGCCGGCAGCCGACACCGACGATCAGATCCTTGGCCGCCTCGCTGGTCGTGGTGATGACCGGTTCGGCATCCAGCAGGTTGGCCACCGTCAGCGTTAAGTCGTTGGCGCCGCCTTCATGTCCGCTCAACAAGCTGACCGCCCAGCGTCCGCCGACGTCGACGACCACCACCGCCGGGTCCCGCGTTTTGTGCTCCAGGCACCCGGCGACGGCCCGCACGACGGCTCCGGCGGGCGCGATGAACACCAAGCCGTCGAAACGCGAAAAAATCTCGCGCGTCAAGTCCAGCAAGCGGGCGAACCGCGTCGCCGCCGGAAACTCGCCCACCGCTTCATAGACAAACGCTTCCACCGCGCCGAGTTGCGGAGCCAAGCGGGCGGCGAGTCGCTCGGCTAGCCGAGCGCCCTTGTCGCTGAGCGTGATCAACGCAATCCTCACGACGACGGTCCTTTCCGGCAAGTGCTGCCGAAGCCTTGGCCCTCCGTCGTTTCGCCTCCGATGACGCCTGACTTGGCCTTCAGCATGCTTCCTTTTCGAGTGTACTTTCCGACCCCTGCCCCCCGTGTCTGCAATGAACATACGGGGGAATGTGTCCGCGTGTCAAGAGCCGGATTGCCGGCGCGAATCCCCCGCGGATGGAGACACTTATTTCTTTGTGCCGGGCTTCCGTTCGCGGTTTCTCGCTGGGGCGAATGGCGTTATACTGGGACCGCGTCAACTGCCGAAAGGAGGCTCACCTGTGAAGGAACAACGAAGCCGCGAGCAATGGGGCTCGCGAATCGGCGTGATTCTGGCCGTCGCCGGCTCGGCGGTGGGACTTGGCAATTTCTTGCGTTTTCCAGGAACGGCGGCCCAGAACGGCGGCGGGGCATTCATGCTGCCGTACTTCATATCGCTGTTGATCCTGGGCATTCCCATGTGCTGGGCGGAATGGACGATGGGCCGCTACGCCGGTGCCCGCGGCTGCAATTCGGCACCGGCGATTTTCACGGTCATCTGGCCGCATCGTCTGGCCAAGTACCTCGGCGGCTTGGCCTTGGTGATTCCGCTGGTGATCTATATGTATTACGTGTTAATCGAGTCGTGGTGTCTGGGCTATGCCCTGACCTATCTGCTCGGCGATCCGACGCTTGGCGAAAACCCGACGGCCTTCTTTCGCAAGTTTGTGGGCATCGAACAAAACGGCGTAGTCTACCAAGAGGGCGGCATTCGCGGCACCTGGCTGCTGCTGGCCGTGTTCGTGTTCAATTTTGTCCTGATCTATCGAGGCGTCAGCAAGGGGATCGAAACTTTCTGCAAAGTCGCGATGCCGCTGATGCTGGTGCTGGGCATCATCGTGCTGGTCCGCGTGTTGACATTGGGCACGCCGGACCCGGCCAAGCCGGAGCAGTCGGTTTTAAGCGGTTTGGGATTCATGTGGAATCCCAAGCCTGCAGCCCTGTTGAACCCGGCGACGTGGCTGGCCGCTTCGGGGCAGATTTTCTTCAGCCTGTCGGTCGGTTTTGGGATCATCATCAACTATGCCAGCTATCTCACGAAAAAGGACGATGTGGCGTTGAGCGGTCTGACATCGTGCAGCATGAACGAGTTTTTCGAAGTGTGTTTGGGCGGACTGATCACGTTGCCCGCCGCGTTCATCTTTCTGGGACTGGCGGCCGGCGATTTCACCGGTTCGTCGTTTTCCTTGGGCTTTAACGCCTTGCCCAACGTATTCGCCCGGATGCCGGCAGGGCAACTGGTCGGGGGACTGTGGTTCTTCATGTTGTTTCTGGCGGCGGTGACCAGCAGTATCTCGATGCTGCAGCCGGTGATCGCATTTTTGGAAGAAGGATTCGGGCTCAAACGACATGCCTCGGTGGCGATCCTGGGCATCTTGTCCGCGTTGGGTTGCGGTTTCGTACTGTATTTCTCCGAAGGGCTCGTGGCGCTGGACACGTTCGACTTTTGGGTCGGCAGCGTGCTGATCCTCGTGCTGGCCCTCGTTCAGGCCTGCTTGTACGGCTGGGCGTTGGGACCGAAACGCGGGGATCAGGAGATTCACCAGGGAGCAAACATCCGCGTGCCGTGGGTGGTGCAATTGATGTTGAAGTGGGTGGTGCCGATCTATTTGCTGGCGATCTTCACCGGGTTCTGTTTCATCAACTTGCCCAGCCATGATAAGCTGGCATTTAGCGCCCGCGGAGTATCCGCAGACGACATTGTCGAGGGAGCGGTTCCCGCGGCCCTCCGCAGCCAGTTCGTCGCCCAGGGACTGGAAGTTCCCGCGGAGGCGACGCTCCGCCGTAGCGACCAAGACACCGATTGGCAAGTTCGCGGTCGCGATCGCAGCGTGCTGTACGTCCTCCGGGCGGCGGAACCAGATTGGGGCGTCTACGCGCACGAAACGGGTTATGTCGAGAAGATAGGCAACAACCCGGTGGCTCTCGCGTCGCTGTTGTTTGTACTGGCGATTTTGGCGTTCCTGATGTTGATGGTTCATATCGCCGGTCGGCGCTGGGAAGCCGAGGGGCGATTCAAGAATTTACCGGCGGATTAGGCAGGGGTTGGAGTTCAGCCTTTACGGATTTGGGGTCGGGCGGCAAGGAACCGGCAAGGAGCGATTGACATGACCACGGGCGGCTGGATTGTGATGATTGTGTCCGTAAGCACCGTGTTGACCCTGGTGACGTTTTGCTTGTATCGCGTTTTGACGCTGCCGCCGATCGAAGTGACCGAGCACTTGAAAGGTCCCTTGGATATCGACACGCGCGACACGATCGATGCGGACTGATACAAGCGCCCCTCGCCACAGGAGCCATCCGACATGATCCCCTTTGATTTTCAGCCCCGCACGCGGATCGTGTTCGGCGCCGACAAGATCGACGAACTGGGACGCTTGGCATTCGATCTGGGGGCTCGGCGGGCGCTGGTTGTCAGTGACGCAGGGGTGATCGAGACCGGCCACACGCAACGCGGCTTGGACGCCTTGCAAGACGCCGGTTTGGATACCGCGGTTTTCCAGGACTTTCGCGAAAACCCGACCACCGAGGACGTGGAGCGCGGTGCGGAACTGGCTGTAGGCTGGGAGCCCGACTTGCTGGTCGGATTGGGCGGCGGCAGTTCACTGGACTGTGCCAAGGGGATCAACTTTGTGTACAGCAACGGCGGCCGAATGCAGGATTATTGGGGCGTGGACAAGGCGGCCTTGCCAATGCTGCCGATGATCGCCGTGCCGACGACCGCCGGCACGGGCAGCGAGACCCAATCGTTTGCCTTGATTTCCGACGCCGAAACGCACGTGAAAATGGCTTGCGGCGACAAGAAAGCCGCTTGTCGCATCGCCCTGCTCGATCCGCAACTGACCGTAACGCAACCGCGCCGCGTCACGGCGCTGACCGGTATCGACGCCCTGGCTCACACCTTGGAGACGCAGGTTACCAAACCTCGCAACCTGATTTCGCAGACCTTCAGCCGCGAGGCGTGGCGATTGCTGGCCGCCAACTTTGTCGCCGTCCTGGACGACGCGGAGAACTTGGAGGCTCGCTGCGGGATGCAGTTGGGCGCATGTTTTGCCGGCTTGGCGATCGAAAACTCGATGCTCGGCGCGGCCCATGCCCTGGCCAATCCATTGACTGCGGCCTACAACATCGTACATGGCGAAGCCGTGGCCTTGATGTTACCGCACGTGATTCGTTTCAACGGGGTAACTGCGGCCGCGCGCTACGAAGAACTGTTGCGGGAGACGGCCGCAATGGCCGGCGGGCCCTCGGGGGCAACGGGTTTCGCGGAGGCCGGTTTCGCGGGGGCCGGCGTCGAAGGACTGGCGCGGTTTATCGAGCGGGTGCGGGAACATGCGGGATTGGCTGGGCGACTGGCCGAATGCGGGGTCGAACGAGACCGGCTGCCGAAGTTGGCCGAAGAGGCCGCCAAGCAATGGACGGGGACGTTCAACCCGCGTGACTTGACCTCCGCCGATTGGCTGCAATTATACGAACAGGCGTGGTAACAGCATGATCTACGGAAAACAAGAACGTGTTCGTTGTGCCGCCTTGGCACGCTCGCAACCGGTGCAGTTCGGCACGGCAAGCGATGATGTGCAGCAGCCGGGCCGAGGTAAGCTGGTTTGGGCATCCGGCCTCCTGGTTCTTGCAGCAGGCATTCTTGCGGCTGGCGGCGCCGCCCTCGCGCAGGAACCGGCCGCAGCGCCGGCGTCCGCCGCACCGCCGAGGCCAGCCGCTGATACGGCCCAGGATTGGCCCTTGTTCCGTGGCGATCCGCGTTCGACCGGCGTGGCACGGACTTCGCTGCCCGATCAGCCCGCTCAGTTGTGGACGTACGAAGTTCCCAAAGGCAGTTTCGAGGGTACTCCGGTGATCGCCGACGGCGTGGTGTACATCGGCGATCTGGACGGAACGGTTCACGCTTTGGACTTGGCCGCGGGACAGAGCAAATGGAAACATAAGACCGAAGCCGGCTTTATGGCTTCGGCCGCGGTCCGCGACGGCCGGTTGTACATCGGCGACATCGACGGCCGGTTCTATTGCCTGGATACGGCGGACGGCAAGTTGCTGTGGGATTTTGCCGCCGACGCGGAGATCGACTCGGGAGCGAACTTTCACCGCGGCAACGTGCTGTTCGGTTCGCAAGACGCCACTTTGTATTGCTTGAACGCTGCCACCGGCGAGCTGGTGTGGAAGCATGCGATCGGCGATCAGATCCGCTGTACGCCGACGGTCGTCGAGGACCGTTGCTTCGTCGCGGGCTGCGACGGGCGACTGCACGTGATCGATTTGAACCAAGGTCAGGAGGCGGCGAGCGTCGAGATCGGGGCGCCCACGGGTGTCACGCCGGCCGCGATGGGCGAGCGAGTCTACTTCGGCACCGAAGCCGGGGCATTCCTCTGCATCGATTGGAAGCAAGCCAAGGTGGTGTGGACGCATTCCGACGAACGAAGTAATCAGGCGTTTCGCAGTTCGCCGGCGGCGGCGGAGCAGGCGGTCGTCGTTGGCGGCCGTAATCGGCGGATCCAAGCGTTCGATCCGCAGACGGGCAACGAGATCTGGAGCTTTGCTGCCAAGACCCGCGTCGATGCCTCGCCCGTGATTGTCGGCCAGCGGGTATTCGCGGCTGCCGCCGACGGGCGACTGTACGGGTTGGACTTGCCCAGTGGCAAGCTGCTGTGGGAGCACCAGGCCGGCGGCGGATTCGCGGGCTCGCCCGCCGTGGCCGCCGGCAGATTGGTGATTGCCAGCGACCGGGGAGTTGTTTATTGTTTCGGGAAAGGATAGATGATCACACACCGGTGAAGTCATGACCCTTCTTGCGAGTGAATTGTTGACCGTCGAGCAGTACACACGGCTGCCGGATACCGGCAGTCTGACGGAACTCGTGCGCGGAAGGATTGTGGAGATGAACCGACCGACGCCGCGGTATGGCCAGATCTGCAACGAAGTAGCTTGGTTTCTCAACAGCTACGTTCGACCGAAGCAATTGGGCGAGATTGTCATCAATGATGCGGGCGTGATCACGTCCCGTGATCCCGATACGCTGCGCGGTGCCGATGTGGCTTTTTACAGCAGGGCCCGATTCGGCCAAGGGCGTCTGCCGGACGGATATTTGGAAAAGGTTTCCGATCTGGCGTTCGAAATCCTTTCGGAAACCGACCGCTGGTCGGCCGTGTTGACCAAGGTGGCCGAGTACCTCGACGCCGGCGTCACGGCCGTCTGCGTTCTCGATCCCGCGGACGAGACTGCTTACGTGTATCACGGCGATCGTCCCGTGCGCATCCTGACAGCCGCGCAGGATTTCGCGCTTCCCGACGTGCTCGGCGATTTTCACGTGCAGGTCGCCGAGTTTTTTCGTTGAGCCCGGTGAAGTCATGACCACTGCGACGCCCCCCGCCCAGACACCGCTCGCCCCGACGCCCCCCGCCCAGACGGAAGTCGGCAGCTATTTCATCGCCAACTATCCGCCGTTTTCTCAATGGTCGCCGGACCAATTGGGCGAAGTGGACGCTGCGATGCACACGCCGCCGGCCGCGGTGCCGCTGGGCCTGTACTTGCATATTCCTTTCTGCCGCAAACGGTGCAAATTCTGCTACTTCAAAGTCTTCACCGACAACAAGGCCAGCGACATCGAAACCTACGTCTCGGCGCTGTCGCGGGAGATCGAGTTGGTCAGCCGACTGCCGGTCATGGGAGGCCGCCCGTTCCGCTTTGTGTACTTCGGCGGGGGGACGCCTTCGTTTCTCAGCAGCCGGCAACTCACGTCGCTGGTCGATCGGCTGCGGGCGAATATTCGTTGGGATCACGCCGAAGAAGTGACGTTTGAATGCGAGCCGGGCACGCTGTCGGAATCGAAGATCAAGACGCTGCGGGAGTTGGGCGTGACCCGTTTGAGCTTGGGAGTCGAGAACTTCAGCGATGCGATCCTCAGCGAAAACGGTCGCGCCCACTTGTCGCCCGAAATCTATCGCGCGTGGGACTGGATCCGGAACACGGGCTTTCCCAACGTCAACATCGACCTCATCGCCGGCATGGTGGGCGAGACGTGGGACAACTGGAAAGACAACGTGCGGCGGACCATCGACCTGGCGCCCGACAGCGTGACGATCTATCAAATGGAATTGCCGTTCAACACGGTCTATTCGCAAGACATCCTGGGCCACAAGATCGAGACGCCGGTTGCCGACTGGGCCACCAAACGGGCTTGGGTCGATCACGCTTTCGACGAGCTGTTGGCGGTGGGTTACCACATCTCCAGTGCGTACACGGTGGTTCGAGATCCGCACAAGGTGAATTTCAGCTATCGCGACAACCTGTGGCAGGGCTCGGACCTGCTGGCCACCGGCATCGCCAGTTTCGGCCACGTGTCCAACGTTCATTATCAGAATCTGCCGGAGTGGGGTGCGTACATCCAGCCGCTGTTGAACGAAGGCCGTTTACCGCTGGGACGCGGCCTGCGGCCGACGGAACATCAGCGGTTGATCCGCGAGCTGGTCTTGCAGTTGAAGCGAGGCTTTCTGGACGCCGGTTACTGCCGCCGCAAGTTCGCCGTCGAGATCCTGGACGAATGGGCCGACACGTGGCAGCGGTATGCGGCGGAGGGGTGGCTGGCGGTTGACGGCGATCGCATCCAGTTGACGCGGCAGGGATTGCTCCGCGCCGACGCCCTGCTGCCCGCATTCTTCGAGCCGGAACATCGCGGGGTGCGGTACACATGAGCCCGGTGTTGACGTTTTCCATGGGCCGGTTCGCGGCCGAGTTTCCGACGGACCGTGCGTACGCCAAGAACCACATGTGGGCCCAGCCGCGCGGCGACCTGTTCCGCTGCGGCTTTACCGCCTATGCCGTTCGCCTGCTGCAGGACGTGTACTTTCTGGACTGGACCGTCGAACCCGCGACGAAGCTCGAGCTGCGCCAGGAGATCGGGGCGATCGAAAGCAAAAAGGCGGAGAGCGCGCTGTTCGCGCCCCTCGCCGGCGTCTTGACGGCCTTTAACGACCAACTGCTGGCCGATCCGTCGGCGATCAACCTCGATCCGTACGGCACCGGGTGGCTGTTCGAGATGCGCGGCGACGGAGCGGGCTTGCTGACGCCCGAGCGATACCTGGAGCACTTGGCCGCCGTGTGGCCCGTAACGCAGAGAACCATCAAGGGGCAACTGAACGAACCATGACGCACCGTGTTCACGTGGTACTGTCGCGAGGCCAAACGCTGCATCCGGATCGGCAGACGCTCGAAGAGCAGTTGGTGTCGCACGTCGAAGCAAGCGGCGAATGCCAGGTCCTGGTCGTGCCGTATCTGTACGACCTGACGGCCGACGGACCCAGCGTAGCCGCGCTTCGCGAGATCGAGGGCGACATGATCGTGCTGGCATGGTTATACCCCCGCGCCGCGCACTGGATTTTGGACCGTTACGGCATCCGCGGACAACACGGACGCACGAGCCTGGATGACGCACCGTGGCCGTCGGCAGGCGATCAAGCGCCGGCGGCGGCCGACGAAGCCCCAATGGTGACGCCGCGAATCCTGCCGCAGCGGCGGGTTTTCTGTCTCGATCTGCGGCGGCACGAGACGGTGCAGCCCTACGTCGCTGCGATTGAGCGGATTGTCCGGGCGGATGGAGGCCGTGCCATGACGGCGTCGAATGCGCCCCTTGCCGTTCACCGCATCGACGAATCCGTCAAACGCCGCTGGTATCCGGTGATCGATTTCAGCCGCTGTACGAATTGCTTGGAGTGCATCGACTTCTGCCTGTTCGGCGTCTATGGCGTGGACGACGCAGAGCACGTGTTCGTCGAGCTGCCGGACCACTGCCGCAAAGGCTGTCCGGCGTGCAGCCGCGTTTGTCCCGAGCATGCGATTCTGTTCCCGCAGCACAAGCTGGCGGCCATCGCCGGGGACGTGCTGGAACCCGGCGGCCTGAAGATCGACTTGTCGGTCCTGTTCGGAGCCGCCGACGACTTGCTGAATGCCCGCGACATCGCAGCGCGAGAACGCGCCGAACATCTGCAGGCCGCCGGCCAAGGCCCCGCGGGCAACGCAGAAACGGCCCGCGCGCCGAGTGGGGGCCAAGCGGCAGAAAAGAAAGACGAATTGGACGCGCTGATCGACCGGCTGGATGCGATGGACGTTTGAGGGTGAAGGACGAAGGGTGAAGGACGAAGGGTGAAGGACGAAGGAATTTGGAGATGGAAACGATTCGATTGACGGACTCGGCCACGGGGGCTGAGGCGGCGATTCTGGCGGGCTTTGGGTTCAACTGTTACCGGTTTCGCGTCTGGTTCGACAATCGGCCGGTAGACGTCCTGTGGTCCGAGCCGGGGTTTGAGACCGGACAAAAACGAGCGTCGGGCAGTGGGATTCCGCTGCTGTTTCCCTACGCCGGACGACTTCGCGGCAAGACGTTGACGTGGGACGGACACACCTGGCCGCTGGAGGGCGACGACCATCGCGGCAACGCGATTCACGGGTACGTCCTGAATCGCCCGTGGCGGGTGATCGAACAATCTGCGCACCGAGCTGTCGGCCAGTTCCAAGCATCGCTGGACGATCCCGCCTTGTTGCAGGCTTGGCCCGCCGACTTCCGCATTACCGCCGCGTACGAACTGGCCGGTTCGAGTCTGTCATCCACATTCTCGATCGAAAACCCGGACCGGCGGCCGTTGCCGTTCGGGTTCGGCACGCATCCTTATTTCTCCGTTCCGCTGGGCGGTTCCCGAGCCGACGCGTGCCGTGTCGAGTTGCCCGCTCGCCAGCGCTGGGAATTGGTGGACATGCTCGCCACAGGCCGGCGGCTGCCGATCGAATCGCCCGAGGCGTATTGTGCCGGATTGCCGTTTGAGCAGATGAATTTTGACGATGCCTTTACGGACCTCCAGTTTGACGGCCCCTGGTGCCGGTCTCGGATCGTCGATCCTCACAGCGGCCGCCGGCTGGTGATCGAGTTTGACCGCGCGTTCCGCGAGTGCGTGGTCTACAATCCGCCGCATCGGCAGGCCGTCTGCATCGAGCCGCTGACGTGGTGCCCGAATGCCTTCGAGCTACAGCAACAAGGGCTGGATGCCGGTTTGAGAATCCTGCCGCCGGGTGAATCGCTGCAGTGCCAAGTTACGATGCGGGTCGAGTAATGCGGCGGCGGGCCGGGTAGCTGCGAGCGTAACAATCCCAGGGGCAAGCCGTGGGCAGTTGGGAGATCGTGGAGGGGGGCACTCAGCCGGGTGCCTCGGGCAACTCGGCCCGGTCGGGAACGCCGGGCTGGCCGGGCGAGGCTTCATGCGGTTGCACGCGCAATCCCAGCCGCGCGTACTCGCGATTGAATTGGTCGATGAACGGTGCATCGGCTCCGGTCAGGTCCACCCCGCCGACGATGGAATCGCCTTGATAGATGACGCCGCGCAAGGGCGGCCGAAAGGAAGTGCCGGACATTTGGGGCCTTTCTAGCGGGAACTCGTCGCAACGTCTACTTGCTGAAGAACCGGTTTGCCATCCCGAAGCGTCGCGGCGTAAACGCTGCCGACGGCCCGCGCCTGCACGGTGATCGAACCCAACTCGGGGATCTCCACCGTCGCCGGGCCCTCGACGCCGTCCGACGCCCAAGCAGTGATCAGCCACTTCGGCTCGTCGGGCATCTTTCTGGCCAGCACCCGCTGGTTCGGCTGGCCGGTCGGGAACTCGTACGCCGGCTGGTCCTTGACCTTGGCATGCTGGTTCGGTCCGGGCAGCAGATCGCCCTGGCGGAGGAACGTCTCTTGGTGCGAGAACAGCGCATGAACGCGTCCGAGGATGGCCATCTGCATCAAGTATTGCGGCGGCTTATCCGGCGAGAACGCGACGTCGAATCCGCCCTTGGGATACGAGAAGTAACCGGCGACGCCGCCGATCATGCCCTCCGTGTACAGGCACTTGAGAAAGCCCTCGTACAGCCGCAGGTCGCCGAACGCCCTGGCGTTGTTGTCGATCGGGCCCGTCGCGTCCCACACGGGTAACGCCGGGTCTGTGGCGTCCTGCTTATAGCCCGGGCACACGTAGTCATAGCTGTTCTTCATGCCGAACCTCAGCTCATAACCTTTGGCGCCGAGGGCTTGGGTGAGCATGTCGTCCTTGCCGATCCAGCCCGAGTTGAAGTCGTGATAATAGTACTCGTTGGTAGCAATGTCCGCGCAGACGCGCATGTCGGAGTAATCCCACGCCCAGTTGTCGTAGAAAGTTTCGATCGTGCCGTGCCGATGGGTGTCTCCGCCACAGGTGTAGAAGACATACAGCAGGCGGTCCGGCGTCGCGGCGCGGACGGCGTCGGCGACGGCCTTCTGCTCGCGGGCCTTCTGGCGGGAGATGTAACGATACCAAGTCAAGTCGCCCTTGGCCGCGATCACGCGGGGATCCTGTTCCCAATATTTCTGAGCCCAGCCCAGGACGTTCAGTCCGTACTCGCCGCCGTTCTGGATGATGGCGATCGGACAGCGGGTGCGGAGCTTGGCCAGACCCACGGCGCTGAGCTGTCCGGCCTGCTTCAAGCAATCCTCCGGCATCTCCGGGCTCAAGCTCTTTGGATTCGACTTTTCGGGAATGAAGTTGCCCTGAGCGTCCCGGAGATACGCCTCCGGCGGCATGTCCTTGGGAAACTGGCGATCAACCAAGACGCCCAATTTGTACTTCTGCGGGTTGCCGGCGACCAGTGCCAGACATTGGCCGTTGCGGCCGTTAGGATTGGCTAGCGCCTCGTCAGCAACTTTCTCGCTGACGTAGCCGGCGAACTCCACGGCATAGCCCCAGCGGTCGGCCAGTTCCTTGGCGACGTCGAAGGACATGGCCCAGCCCCAGCGGGTCAGCGGCGGAAGCGTGGAATTCGCAGCGAACTCGGGCGGCGTCTGGGCTTTGAGCCAGTCGAGCGGCTTGACCATGATGTCTTGGGGCGGCGCGGCGTGCTGATCCGCAAGTAGGCCGCCGGTCGCGGACTGGAGGCAGGTCGCCACCGCGATTACCAACCAGCCAAACGCACGATTCTGTCGCTCGTTTTCATGTGTCGTCTGCATGACTTTACCTCCCACGATCTTGTGTTTGATGTTCTGCAGGAGCATCTCGCGAACGGGGGCAGTATACCGGAAATTGCCGTCGATCTGGAATGGCGGGTCAGCAGAGGGGGCCATTAGCCGTGGAGAACAGCGGCACAAGTGGCCCAGCGGTGATGTATTCCGCCGCTGGCTGTGGTATAAAGGAATGCGATCCGAGTTCCGCAGAAGCTCTCGGTTGTTCCCGCCTACGTGCTTTCCGCATGCATGCCCCTTTGGAGACACGCCGTGCTCGCTACTGTACCTTTCCGAACGTTGGCTCTTGTCGCATTTTTCGTTGGCTCCTGGACGGTCGCCGTCCGGGGCGAGATTGTGCTGAAAACCGAAGCCTATGAGCCGACCGCCGCGGGCTTTACGGCGGCGACCAAGCGGATCGAAGCCATGCAGGGCCGAAACCTGCTGGCGCGCCGCCGCGTCCGACTGCACGTCGACAGCGGCCTGTCCGCCGGCAAGGTGCGCGAATTGTTCGACGGCCGCGCGGGAACGTATGGAGGCGAGGGCCGCGTGATGATCGACGGCCAGCCGACCGTGATCAACCTCTACCTGGGCGGTCCCCAAGTGGTGACCGAGATCGGCGCGTTCACGGGCAACATCGATACCCGCGCCAACCAGGATTTCGAAGTGCGCGTGACCAACAACCATCAATCGCCGGGTATGCTGCCGGACTTCGCGGCCGCCCCAGTACTGACCACAGGCGACAAGATCCTGGGGCAAAACCGGGGCGTATTTCACACTTGGTTTGTCGATGACGCCGGAGGACCGCTGGTGGCGGACCAGGTGGATTGGGTCCAATTTCGCATCTGGCGGACGCTGGGAGTCGCGGCGGGAGAGCCGGCGCGCGGATCGGCGGCGCGCGGCGCCGCATCGTATCTCGAATTGGAAGTCCTTGGCACGCCGGACGACGTCGTGCTGCCGTCGCCGCGCGAACTGCGGCGGCGGGAAATGGCCCGCCGCGCCCCCAGTGCTCCGGAACTGGTTCTCCAGCCGACGTGGCAGGAAACGTTGATCGCCAGTCGCGAAGCGATCTTCGCCTGGGAGACACTGCAGGACCAAATGGCCTGTGACGATCTGGGGATCGAATTCGGTCCCTGGCATGTGCTGGGACCCTTGCCAACCAAGAGCCAGACGGCCCAGAGCATCCGTCAGGCCAAACGTATCGACCTGCAGCAAGATTGCCCGGGTCCGGACGGTCAGCCACTGCGTTGGCAACCATGTGAGGATCTCGAGGATGGACGCTTGCACGATCTGGCGGGGCCGGAGGGCGCGGACAAGCAAACCGTCATCTTCCTGTGCCGCGCGATCAACTTCGAGACCACCGTCGAGCCGCGCCAGTTGGCCGCTGTGATCTCCGCCGATCATGCGGTAGCCAACCTGCTGCCGAAACAGCAACGCGTCTCGGTCTGCAGCCCGGCGGGACTGGTCCGCGGCGGCTGGGACTTGGCCGCACAGTCCGGCAGCCGTCAGTTGCTGATCGAACTGAAGCCGGATTCCTCGGGGCGATGCCGGCACGGATTTGTCGTCACCACCAGCTTGCCGCGGTCGGGCGCGGGGGACGCCAATCGTCGCCGCGGCCGCCAGCGGGCGCTGTGGGCTCCGCTGCGCGAGGCCTTCCCTTCCGTCGTCGACCAGGCGCAAATCGCGTGGGAAGAGGAAGACGATATTTGGCTGCGGAGCCGGGCCCGCGATCTGGAAACTTGGCTGCCCGGCTGCGCCGAGACCTTCGTGCTGCCGGCCTACCGCGCGGCGCTTCGCCGACGCGAGGAGGCAATGCCTCGCCTGACGGCCGGCCCCGCGGATGCCGGTCCCGAGACCACTCCGCCCATCTCGCTGCCGCAGACGCCGGCCGAATTGCGTGCGACCTACTATCGGACCGCGGCGATCCAGGAAGCCGCCGCATTGGCCGCCCAACTGGGTAGCTTGCGTTTGAGCGTCGACGACCAGGCCGCGATGTTCACCGATCGCTATCCGAACGCGATGGACTACCGGCGGCGCATCGACCGGCTGGTGCAGCAAAGCGAGGCCCGCCGCGAGGCCCTGCTGGCCGGCCGGGCGACGGCCATGACCGAACTGCTGGAACTGCGCCGGGAGGTGGAGGAACAAGCTCGCGAAATGCTGTTAGCCAACCCGCTGCTGCAGTTCGAACAATTGCTGCTGGCTGAAGGAGGCGCTCGCTTTGCCTCGAACTGGGGCGGTCCCAATACGGTCGGGAATCGGCTGGTCACGCTCTCGCCGGTTGGTCCCCAAGGTCAGATCACGACCATTCATGAGGGACCGATCAGCTCGTTCGATCTGCATTGGGACGGCCGACAAATCTTGTTTTCTGACAACAGCGCGGTTTGGGAGATCCACGCCGACGGAACGCAGCTGCGTCGCATCACGCCCGACGACGGCTTGCTGCGTTACGATCCCTGCTATCTGCCGGACGGGAATCTGCTGTTCGTATCCAATGCCTGCCAGCAAGCCGTGCCCTGCACCGGCGGGGCCAACGTGGGCAACCTGCACTTGGCGCATCGCGACGGTTCCGGAGAACGCCGGCTGACGTTCGACCAGGACCACGACTGGAATCCGACGGTGATGCACGATGGGCGCGTGCTGTATACCCGTTGGGAATACACGGACTCGCCGCATTACTTCAGCCGGCTGCTGTTCCGGATGAATCCGGATGGGACAGGCCAGATGGAGTACTATGGCAGCAATTCCTACTGGCCCAACGCCATGTACTGGCCACGGCCGATCCCCGGCCACCCGACGATGATCTCCTGCGTGGTCTCGGGCCATCACGGCGTATCGCGTTCCGGCGAACTGTTGATTCTGGATCCGGCACGCGGCCGGCACGAGGCTCAGGGTGCCGTGCAGAAGATCCCGGGCTACGGCCGACCGGTCGAGCCGGTGATGATGGACCAGTTGGTGCTGGATGTTTGGCCCAAGTTCGCCGCGCCGTATCCGTTGGCCGAACCTGACACGAATCGAGGCGCGGGCAAGTACTTCCTGGCCTGCGTCCAGAGAACGGCCGCGTCCGATTGGGAATTGTGCCTGGTGGACATCTTCGACAACATTACCCGGATCGCCGACGGCAAGTTCATGTCACCGATCCCGCTGCGTCCGCGGCCCCAACCGCCGGTCCTTCCGTCCCGCGTCGATACGGATCGAAAGGATGCCTTGGTGTACATGGCGGATGTCTATCGCGGACCCGGCCTGCAGGGCCTGCCGCGTGGTTCGATCAAGCGTCTGCGGGTCGGCACCCACCATTACCGCTACTTCGGCAACGGCGACACGCGGGCTTCGTCGATGGAAGGCGGCTGGGACGTGAAACGCATTCTGGGCACGGTGCCGGTCAACGAAGACGGTTCGGCCTTGTTCCGCATTCCGGCCAACACGCCGATCTTCGTCCAGCCGCTGGATGCCGAGGGCAAGTCGCAGCAAGTGATGCGCAGCTGGTTTACGGGCATGCCCGGCGAAGTCGTATCCTGCGTGGGCTGCCACGAGCGGCAGAACGAGGGGCCGCCCAACGCGTACAACATGGCCGCTTTCGACCGCCACCCGGACTCGATCGAACCCTGGTATGGCCCGCCCCGCGGATTCAGCTTCGAGCGCGAAATCCAGCCGATCCTGGACCGCCGCTGCGTCGGCTGCCACGCGGGCGAAAGCGCCGCTGCCGACGGCGTCCAAGTCGCCACGCTCGATCTGCGCGCCAAGCGATTGCATCCCGCGCCGGAACCGGTCGATCCCACGGCGCCCAAGACGCGTTCCTCGGAATCCGACTACAGCCCCGCCTACGTCGCGTTGCAGCGTTCCGTCCGCCGGCCCGGATTCGAATCGGATTACCACATGCCCAAGCCGGCCGAATACGAGGCCGATACCAGTCCCTTGGTCCAGCGACTGAAAAAGGGACATTACAACGTGCAGCTGACTGCCGAGGAATGGGAGCGGCTGTACGCCTGGATCGATTTCAACGTGCCTTATCCGGCGAACTGGCGGGAAAGCCACCGGCCGCCCACCGACGAGCAGGTCGCGTTGCGGGCTCGCTACAAGCTGCAATTCGCTCAGCTCGAAGACCGCGACGAAGACCCGCTCCCGCTGCCGCCGATCGGCCGCTTTGAACCGCCCGCTCCGCCGGCTTCTCGACCCGCGCCGTTGGAATTGCCCGGCTGGCCCTTGGCGGCCACCGACGCCGTGAACTTGCAACAGCAGGCCGCTCCGGCGCCGCTGGAAATTGACCTTGGCGAGGACGTGAGCATGAAATTCGTCCCGATCCCCGCCGGCCGTTTCGCCATGGGGTCCGCTCGCGGCGAAGACAACGAGTTTCCGCAAGCCGCGGTGACGATCGAGCGGCCCTTCTTCCTGGGCCAATTCGAAGTGACCAACGCCCAGTTCGCGCGGTTCGATCCCGAACACAACAGCGGCGTGATCGACGAACGCTGGAAGGATCGCTCGCGGCGCGGCACGCCGATCGACCAGCCGGATGCGCCGGTGGTCCGGATCACCTGGCACCAGGCCCAGGCATTTTGCGATTGGCTCAGCCGGCGCAGCGGGCGGCGCTGTACGCTGCCCAGCGAAGCGCAATGGGAATGGGCTTGCCGCGCGGGCACCGCGACCGACTTTCACGCGGGCGACCGGCAGGCGGACCTCAGCCCGTTCGCCAATCTGGCGGACGAAAGTCTCCGCGGCTGGAATCACGGCCGCGCGGAAGCGGGCTACAACGACGGCTTGGCCTACAGCGTGCCCGGCGGCCGGTTCGCGCCTAATGCCTGGGGACTGTACGACATACACGGCAATGTGGCCGAATGGTGCTCCAGCAGCTATCGGCCGTATCCTTACAACGCGGCGGACGGCCGCGAGGCGCCGGCCGCCGACGAAGCGAAAGTCGTTCGCGGCGGATCCTGGAACGAGACCTTCCGTGACGCCACCTCCGCCGCCCGCTGGCGTTATCCGCCGCACCAGCCCGTACACAACGTCGGCTTCCGGGTGGCCGTCGACGTCGCGCCGGTCGCCGCGGTGGCGGCGGCGAAAGTCGGCGAAAAGAATGTGGGGCACTGAGGTCCTCACCGCCGACCTTCGTCGGCACCAGCGTGAAGAAGGCGTACCGGTCGTGTTGATGTCCTGGTCCGGCTGATCGACGAGGGAAAGATCCCGTCCCACAAAGGCGGTACGCACCGGCGGATACTGTTTCGGGATTTGATGGCTTACAAACGGCAGATGGACGCCGAGCGGCTGAAGGTCCTGGATCAGCTTACCGCCCAGGCGCAGGAGCTTGACATGGGCTACGGGACGTGACTCACTTCACTGCGTTGTTCGACGCCTGTCGTGCTCGACGAGTTCCAGCGGATCGTCGTCAGCAACTTGGCCGCTTCCAGCAACGGCGGGAGTCCCTATCGGCGATGGAATCTGAGGTGGGCAAACAGGCGAACCGAGCCGAACCGCTTTTCGGGGCGGCATCCGGTACCGCTCACTTGGCGGCCCTGATCCCTGTTTGCCAGACATCGCTTGGCGCGCGGTTCAATCCAGCAACACCAGATAAGCGGCCACGGGGCAAACGTTCATGTTGCCAAATACAACGGATGTGCTATATTTGGCCACATGGAACGAGCGACCATCGCCATTGCAGAACGAATCCAGACACTTGCCGCCAAAATCGTCGCGACGCAGCCGTCTGGCCATCAGCTATGCCTGATCGGAGGATTTCGCTATCGGCTTTTGGACGCAAGTTGTCGCGCTTCGATCGACATTGATTATCACTGGGAAGGCGACTTGGACCAGAAGCAGGCAGAGATCATCGGCGTTCTTCGCCAACGACTTTTACCTGAAGTCAAGCGGCAGTTCGCCTACGACGGAGACATCCGCGCGGCCAGCGGTCCGGCGGCAGAATCCCCAGCCGTGCGCACCGTCGAGATGGCCTTCTACCGTGCCGCGGAACGTGGAAGCCGGATCGAGATCCCCTTGGACATTACGCGCATCCCACGTGTCGATCCGCCATTGGTTCGCACCGTTGCGGGCACGGTTTTCCTGACCGTGTCCGATGCGGACATGGTGGAAAGCAAGATCATCGCGCTCGTCAGCCGGAATTTCACTCAGGCGCGGGACGTCTTGGACGTCTTCTTGTTTCAGGACAGACTACGGCCGGATGCCCCGGCGCGATTGGCGCAGAAATTGGGTGAGTTGTCGTGGTCGCCGGCGGTTGTGGGCGAACGGCTCGGACGGTTACAGGCCGCTTCCTCCGTTCACATTCGGGAGATTGCACGGCTTCTCGACACACAAGTCGATCCTGCGGTGGCGGCCAACCTGCGGACTGCTGGCGGTGGGGTGATGATCTGGGAGCGCGTCATCCGTCTGCTCACCGCTACGCTGTCGAGGCCGGAGTCCGACCCATGAAAGCCAGCGCGTGGCGCGAGTTTCTGGCGGACCAGCGCGACCAGTACGGCAAGGTATTGTTCACGGTGACGGAACTCGCCAATGTCGCGGGCGTTTCGCGAGCGGCCCTGAACGTCGAACTGGCCCGTCTGCGAGAACAATCGATTGTGACCAAGTATGCTCACGGCCTGTACGGACTGCCGGGTGCGGTGGGCGTCGAGATGCTGGTCTCTGCCATCGACTCGCACGCCTACATCACCGGGCACTTCGCGCTGCACGTACACAATCTGGTCACCCAGGTGCCCACGGCCGTCACGTGCTTTACGGATCGGCGAAGTCCCCGCGCACGAGAACGCGGGACGCCCCTTGGGCGGCTGGTCTTTGTCTGCGTGCGCAGCGGGGTTTACGCTCCGGTTTCTGAGGGGCTGGTTGCTCCGCCGGTTCAAGCCTTGTGCGATTTCGTGTACCTTGAGCGCCGTCAGGGTGTCCGGCCCGAGACGCTGGTCACGTTCCGCAATTTGCCGGGCCTCCGCACGCCGGACTTGCCAGATCTGCTGGCCCGCTACCCGGTCACCGTCCAGCAGCACGTCGAACGGCTGCTGACGTAGCCCGGTCGGAACTCCCCGCCGCGCGTGCGAGACGCCGTCGTGTCCAGCACTTCGGCCACTTGCCCGTACCGCACCGAGCGTAGGTCAGCACCGAGCCCGCCAACGCCGCTGCCTGCGCGGCACTCAAGCAAAATCCCCCGCGGTACACCGGGCGCAGGCCGCAGTGTCCCGCTCCCATGTCGCCGCCGGACGGCGCCGCTGGCGGCCCGAGCGGGTCCTGCTGACATCTTGACATATCTTTGAATCTTCTTGGTTTCCTGGCAGGATTCCCGCGACTTCTTGGCTCGCAAATTTCACCGTAGCCTGGGGCTCCGCCGGTCGTCCACCACTCCGCGCGGCAGGAGTTCTGGCCGAAGGCCATATTCACCGTAGCCTGGGGCAACGCCCCAGGAACACGAGCGAACATGCGAGTTCTGGCCGAAGGCCATATTCACCGCCCTGCATCTGCGACCCTGGGGCGTTGCTCCAGGCTACGGTGGGAACAGGCCTTCGGCCAACCATGCACGGACTGCCAAATGCGCAACCTCGAAGCCAACTGCCCTTTCCGGTATGTCAGGTCACCACGCGGGTCCACAGATAGTAATCCTCTGCCGGTCCCTCCGCCGTGGACGGTAGCCCCCTGCCGCCTGGACAGCGGACTTGCGAAACACTACCGACGAGTGGTTCAGCGGCACGACCCGCGTCATCGCCCGGACAATCAAGCGTGGTCCAGCGGAAACCGCCGAAATCCTCGCGGCCTCCCCGCCGAATCGATCACCCGGATCTGGCTGCCCAGGACCGACACGGCCGCGTGGCTCTGAAGGAACTCGAACTGCTTCTGGAGTCGCGTCGGCTCCGCCGCGTCATCTCCGCCCAGAACCGCGACCAACTCCGCGCGCGCTTCGGCCAGCGTCTGGTTTCGCTGGCCGATCAAACACGTGCGGCCGGGCGCTTGACTCACTATGTCTTTGTGTTTAGCCTCAGTCCTGTGGCGGAAAGCATTTTCCTATCAGTCATTTTCCTACGGGTATCCGTCGTGGCAATGCCGGTCAGACGCCTCGTCTCTGAGCTTTCCAAGCCGAGGTCTCGCAGAAACGCGATATATTGACGACGGACGAGCACCGCCATGCCTCAAGAACAATTTCTCGAAGTCATCGACCGCGACGAGGCGGAACGCCGCTTCCGTCGTGTGATTCGTCTGACGCCGCTGGGTGCCGAGTTCGTGCCGCTGGCCGAGTCGCTCGGCCGGGTGCTGTCCGGCGATGTGGCCGCGGCAGTCGATGTTCCCTCCTTTGATCGCTCCAACTTCGATGGCTTCGCGGTCCGCGCGGCGGATACGTTCGAAGCCACCGAAGAGTCGCCGCGGCGGCTGCGGTTGCTGCCCGAAACTCTCGCTACGGGCATCGTGCCGCAACTCGAAATCGTCCTCGGAGCCGCGTCCGCCATTGCCACCGGCGGCATGCTGCCGCGGGGCGCGGACGCGGTGGTCATGGTCGAGCACACGGATGAAGAGAGCGGCGAGTTGCTCGTGCGGCGCGCGGTCACGCCGGGGGCCGGCGTCTCGTTCGCCGGCACCGATCTCGGAAGGGGCGAAACGGTCCTGCGGCGCGGCGACGTGCTGACCAGCCGCGAGACGGGCGTGCTGGCCGCCATCGGCGTCAGCCGCGTCGCCGTCTGGCGGCGGCCGCGCGTGGCGATCCTGTCGACCGGAGACGAAATCGTGGCTCCGGGCGAGCCGATGCAGCCCGGCAAAGTCTACGATTCCAACGCGCGGATTATCGCCGATGCCGTGCGGGAATTGGGAGGCGAACCGGTCGAGTTGGGCATCGTGCCGGACGATCTGGACCGTTTGCGCCAGCACCTGCGAAACGCCGTCACGACGTGCGACGTGGTGCTGCTGTCCGGCGGGACCAGCAAAGGCCAAGGCGATCTGTCGTACCGGGCGGTTCGCGAGTTGACCGCCCCGGGAATCGTCGCGCACGGCGTGGCGCTGAAGCCGGGCAAACCGATTTGCCTGGCGGCCAGTGGCACGAAACCCGTCGTGGTCCTGCCCGGATTCCCGACGTCGGCGATCTTCACGTTTCACGAATTCGTGGCTCCGGTCATCCGGGCGCTAGCCGGCCGTCCGCCCGAATCGCGGACGACGGTGCCGGCGCAATTGGCGGTGAAGGTGAATTCCGAGGCCGGCCGCACCGAATACGTGCTGGTCGGCTTGGTCGAGCGGCCCCAGACGTCCGCGGGCGAAACGGCGCTGGCGGCGTATCCCATGGGCAAGGGCTCGGGATCGGTCACCACGTTCAGTCACGCCGACGCCTTCGCGACGATCGGGCGTCACGTCGAAATCGTGGAAGCCGGTACGTTGGTGGACGTCCAGCTGTTGGGCCGCGACTTGCGTCTCGCGGATTTCGTCGTCATCGGCAGCCATTGCATCGGGCTGGATTATCTGCTGGGCCGTTTGCAGGATCTGGGTTATCGAACCAAGTTCCTGGCGGTCGGATCGATGGCCGGTTTGGATGCCGCTCGCCGCGGCGAATGCGACTTGGCGGGCGTCCACCTGTTGGACCCGGAAACGGGGCAATACAACCGCCCCTTTCTGAGCAACGATCTGGACCTGATCGCCGGTTACGGCCGGTTGCAGGGCATCGTTTTCCGTCGCGGAGACGCGCGGTTCGAAGGCCGAGAAGCGCAGGCCGCCGTCGCCGCGGTTGCGAACGATTCGTGCTGTGCGATGGTCAATCGCAATCCAGGCAGCGGCACGCGAATTTTGATCGATCGCTTGCTGGCGGGCGCGCGGCCCGCCGGCTATGCCATCCAGCCACGAAGCCACAACGCTGTGGCTGCCGCTGTGGCGCAAGGCCGCGCGGACTGGGGCGTGGCCATTGGCCGCGTCGCCGATCAGGCAGGCTTGGGATTCCTGTCGCTGGCGCACGAGCAATACGATTTTGTCTTTCCCAAGTCGCGAGCCCTGCGTCCGGCCCTGGCGGCGTTTCGGAGACTGTTGGCCGACGCCGACGTGCAGCGGTCGCTCGCGGAACTAGGGTTGGGATCGGCAAGGAGATAACTGTCGGGTTTTCAATGTGGTCATCACGCTCCGCCGTGATGACATTGTCGTCACGGCGGAGCGTGACGACTACAATCAGAGATGCAAAGCTGAAGCGTCGCGCGTAATGGATGGCAGGAACGATTCCCAGCAAACAAAAAACGGGCCGAAGCAACGTGCTTCGGCCCGTACGAGCCGCGGAGGGCGGATTCGGATAGCAGAGGTTACCTATTGGCCTTCTTCCGGCCTTCCTTGACGCCTGCCTTCTCCTTCTGCTCGGGAGTCAGCAGGGCGACAGCTTGCTTCTTTAGTTCGGCCCGCAGTTCCCCGACTTCTTTCATGGCCTCTTTTTGGGCGTCGGACAGATTCATGGCAGCCATGACGGCATCGGTAGCTTCCTTGCCCGTCTTGCCCTCGTCTTTGGCCTTCTTCTGAGCCTCCTGACGGGCCTTTTTCTGTTCCGGCGTCAACGCGGCTTTTTCCTCGACGGCCTTGACCTTCTCGGCTGTCTTGGCGGCCAGTTCTTTGATTTTGGCCACCTGTTCATCGGTCAATTCGGCCTTCTCCAAGCTCTGCAAGATCCCCGCAGCGGGATCTTGCGGCTTGGGCGGGGCCTTCTTGCCTCTCTTGCCGTCGGCCGCCAACAAGGGCGAAGCAACGACGACGGCCAGGGCCAGGGTCAACAGGGTTCGGACGACGCTCTTCATAGATGTGACTCCAAAAAACTAGGAACCGACAATGGTATCTCGCGGGCAGCCTTGCTCGCGGACACCGGCTGGCAAACAACCTCCCGTCGTCCGTGTTGACGGGAGGAACAACGCATCAAACAAGCAGCTCGCGGATGATTCGGCCGTCGCGAACGATGGTGATCGGCCGTCCCGTGCTGGTGTGGTACTCCTTGGTATGGTCGATACCCAAGGTGTGATAGAACGTCGCCGCAACGTCGCCGGGCGAAAATCCGGCTCCGTCCGGCTGCATGGCCTTGTCGTCGCTCTTGCCGACGACTTGTCCGCCGCGAATCCCGCCGCCGGCCAGCAGCATGAACATACAGCGCGGATAGTGGTCGCGGCCACCGTCCGCACTGCGGTTGTTGATCTTCGGCGTCCGGCCGAACTCGCCCGTGACAAAGACGACGGTCGAATCGAGCAGGCCTTTCTGCGCCAGGCCATTCAACAGCGCCGCCAGGCCGGTGTCCAGGGTGGGGAGCAGGCTGTCCTTCAATTTGGCGAAGTTGTTCTGATGCGTATCCCAGCCGCCCAGCGAGAGGGTAACAAAGCGGACGCCGCTTTCGACCAGGCGGGTGGCCAGCAAACAGCTTGCGCCAAACGGTTGCTCGCCGAACGGCTTGGCGAATTCAGACGATTCCCGGCTGATGTCGAACGCCGCGCGAGATCGCGGCGAGGTCATCATCGCATGGGCTTGCTGGGCAAACCGATCAAGTCCTTCCAGCAGCTGGCTGTCTGCGTCCGCGTCGCGAAAAGCCGTGTCCAGGTCGCGGAGCAACCGCTGCCGCTTTTCGATGTCCGCCACCGTCAGCCCGCCGGCCAGATCGATGCCGCGAACGCTGAACGGCTGCCCAGGCCGCGGCGTCGCTCCGGTGTTCAGCGGCGCGTACTTGACGCCCAAAAAACCTGGCCGCTGGTTGCTGTTCGGGATCGCCACAAACGGCGGCAAGTCGGGCGGATTGGCGGCTTCGGTCTCTTTGGCCACTACCGCGCCGTAACCGGGATACTGCAGCGACGGCAACGGCCGCGAGCCCGTATTGACGTATTCGGTGCCCAGGTTGTGAGCCGCCAGCGTATGCGAAACGCCGCGCAGTATCGCAAATTTGTCGGCACACCGCGCCAGCTTGGGCAGGTGCTCGCAAAACTCGACGCCCGGCACGTTGGTTTTGATCGGCCGAAACGTCCCCCGAAATTCGGAAGGAGCTTCCGGTTTCAGGTCGAACGTGTCCAGGTGCGAAGGTCCGCCCGACAAGTTGATGAAAATTGCCGATTTGCCGGCCGCGGCCGCACGGACCTCTCCGGCATCCGCCAGCCGCAAATAGCCGGCCAGCGTCAGGCCCAATCCGCCGCACACGCCGGCCGTGAGAAAATCCCGCCGTTGCACTCCGTCGCACGTTCGATGCATAACCATGGGTCTGGCTCCCTCGGTGATCGGTTAATGATTCACGATGAACTCTTTGGTATTCAGCAATGCCCACAGGATGTCGCGGAGGCCCGCGACCGGGTCCCGGGCTTGCTCGATGTACGACACCGATTTCTTAAGTTCCTCGTCCGTCGGATGGCGGCTGACGGTTCGCAGAAATGCCTGCCGGATAACCGGTTCCAAGTCCGCCGTTGCCGCGGCAACGGGCACGGGAACCGCTGCCGGCTTGTTGGCGAGCCGCTCGATTTCCTTTTGCAGCAACGCCAATCGCTTTTCCAGACGTTGGGCGGCCTCGGGGGTACCGCTGTCTTTCAGTTGTGCCAGCCGCGTTCGAACGGACTCGATCTGCTTGCGATGGCCTTGCAACTCTCGGGCCGCATCCGCGGCGGGGACAGCGGGCGCCGGCTTCTGCGACCGCAACTGCTTGGCCACTTGATCCAGCCAGCCGCCCTGACGAACATCGGTCAGCTGCAAGATGTCACGGTCGTTCTGCAGATAGACCGTTTGCAGCAAGCTGGCTTCGGCCGACCGATCACAATCGCAGTTGCTCGCGCGGGTGGATCGGCCGAACACGCTCAGGGCGTAAGCCGCTCCGCCGGCGCGGTTGTTCCGCGGGCCGGGGCCGGGGATCGCAATGGCCCGGCCGCGGATGTCCTGCTGCAGTCGAGTGAGTTGCTCGTCGGACGCCGTGGCTTGCTGGATCGCATCGTACAGAACCTCGGCCGGCAAGCGTCGCGGGATGGCTCGGCTGAAGTTCCGCTCGTCGTGCTTGTTCGTCTCGTTGGGTTCCCAGCCGGCTTGATAGGTGCGGCTGTTGGCGATCTGACGATGCAGCCACTTCATATCAAAACCGCTGGCGATGAAACCTTGGGCCAGATAGTCCAGCAGGGCCTTGTTGCTGGGCGGATTGGCCAGACTGAGATCGTCCGGCGGATTCACGATGCCCGTGTGGAAATAGTTCGCCCAGACTCGGTTGACAAAGGCCGGCGCAAAGTAGCGGTTGTCCTTGTCCCGCAGCCACTGCATGACGATTTGGCGCGGGTCCGCATGTTGGGCGAGATCGACCACGTCGCCGCCCAACAGTTTGGCCGTCGCCGCCCCGGGCGGCGCATTCCGGCCGCCGCGGCCGGCGGCAGCGCGCGCTACGAAGACTTCGGAAAACGGCACGGTCTTGCCCGCTTCCAGCAGTTTCGGCAACTCGCGTTGCAGATCGTTGCCGCGGGAGTCTTTCAGGCCGAGTTGCTGGAGCAGTTCGGCATATTGTTTTTGGGCACCGGGCGACACGCGGCGTTCGACGGCCACCACGCCCGTAAAGAAGTTCTTGAACTGACGAAAGTCGTCCTTGGACCACTGATCGAAAGGATGTTTGTGGCACTGGGCGCACTCGATCCGCGTTCCCATGAAGGAATAGGCGAAGGCGATCGCGCGGGCGTCGGGGTCGCGGAAATCCCGCCGCGCCCAATAGTGCGTCATGGCGGGGCGGTCCGCGTAGGATTTCTTCGCTTCCTGACGGGACAACTCGCTCATTTCCCGGCAGTAATCGAAGTAATCCTCGTTCGGCTGGCGACTGACTGCCGTCACGATTCCGGCTGCCAGTTCATCGTAAGGCGTATTCTCCGCCACGCGTTTGTAGATCCAGTCGTACCATTGCCTGCTCGCTTGGCCTCGCACGGGCGTCGCGTTGACCAGTTGGTCGTCGTTGTTTCCCGTAAAGTCGCACAGCCGCGTGGTCCACCATGCGGCGTACGCCGGCGTTTCCAGCAAGGCATCAATTTTCCGAGCGCGTTTGTTCGGCGATTTGTCGGCCAGAAACAATTCGACGTCTCGCGGAGTTGGCAGGGTGCCCGTCATGTCCAGGCTCACCCGCCGCAGAAACTCGGCGTCGTCACACGCTTCCGACGGTACAATACCCAGCTTGCGCAGCTTGTCGACCACCCGTTCGTCGATCTTCGTCGGCGTCGGGACCCGCGGATATCGGGCGTCGGTCAATTCGCTGACGGGCTGCAACACGGGGACCGGCTGGACGCCCTTGTCATACGAGACGACGATGTGCGTGTCTCCCGGTTCGCCGGCGGTCACGCGCCCCGCCTCGTCGATTTTGGCGACGGCTTCATCGTTGGTCTGAAAGCGGCACAACGGCGTTACGTCCTCGCGCGTGCCGTCCTGCCAAACGGCGACCGCCTTGAGCTGGACCTGCTCGCCTTGCTTGCGGAACCGAATTTCCGCCGGCATGACTTCCAGCCGCGTCAATTGGTCGGGACTTTCGGCCAGCTTCGCGCCGGACTGGATCCATCGCAACAGCAGGCGGTACTGCCAGCTGTTCTTTTCGTAACGCTGTCCGCCCTCGTGCATGTCCGCGTCGGTGGGCTTGGTCAAGATCGGGCTTTCGGCGGGGTGAGCCGCGTCGATTCGCGGTTTGTCTTGGGCCAGCAGCGCGGCGTGGTCGGCTTTGAAATCGTACCCGAACAGGGACAGCTGAAACCCGCCCTGGCCTTGAAACGAACCGTGACAGGACCGACCGTTACAGCCCAGGCGGCCGAAAAGATTCACCACGTGCCGCTGGAAGCTGGGAGTTTCCTGCACGTCCTCGGCGGCAAATCGCGCACTGACGGGGCGGAGCACCTGGTCCGCCGCCGGCGCGCCGGCGGCCAGCCTCAAGATCGACACCGCGAGAACCAACACCGAGAGGCATTGCCGACATCGCAACGTCATGACTGGCATTTTGATCCTCCCCAAAACGATCCTTCTCAAAACCTGAACGCCCCCCGGTCTTCTTCACCCACGGATTGTAGTCGTCACGCTCCGCCGTGACGACAATGTCATCACGGCGGAGCGTGATGACCACATTGTAAAAACCGACCGTAATGTCATCACGACGGAGCATGATGACCACATTGAAAACCCGACAATTATTTCCTTGCCGATCTTTATGGCGGCGTTTTTCTTGCCGGTTTGGCATCAAACAAGTCCTTCCGCTTGACCTTCAACCTCTCGGAACTCTTCGTCACGGCCTGGAATTCCCGCTCCATGACCTCCGCCCGATTGTCCGCCAAGCGCCGCAGTTGGTCTTCCAGTCTGTTCAGCCGTTCGGCGGCTCGGTCACGGTCGGCTTGGATCAATTGCATTCGAAGCTCGAACTGATTGTCCAGCAACTGGCGGAGTTCCGCGCGCAAGGCCGGACTGTCGTTCATTGCCAGCCGAGCGGCCAGCAACTGGATGTTCGACTGGATGACCCACGCCTGCAGTTCCAGTTCGTACCGGTCGCGGTCGCCTTTCTCGAGTTGACGAAGCCGTTCCGACGCATGCCAGAGATCGCGGACCGCTCGCGCGTACTCCGCGGGGCGGCTCAACTGCAGATGGCCCAGCAAGTCGGCCAGTTCATTGTGGTGCTGCCGCAAGAACGCCAACACCTCGGCTTCCTGCTGTGCCGTCACGCCGGCCAGCGTCTTGGCCCGGTCCTTTTTCGATGCCGGATTCGCTCCGCTGTCCGCCGCAGCCGAAGCCGAGACGAACACGAGCAACAGACTGCCAGCTAAGTACAGAAGCGAGGTCCGCATCCGTTCAGGTTCCTTCCACGTTGTCGGCCGGTTCGTTCCGCTTCAGGGCTTCGGATTCCATCGCGACGACGGCCGCAATCATCCAATCCGGTGTTTCGACGGCGGCCGTGTCGTCGGAAGCGGCCTCCGAGCGCCGGTTGGCGGTCATGGCCCATCCGCCCAACCCGTCCGCTTCTCTTTCCGACGGCGCCGGCAGTTCCGACCGCGCCTTGCTCCAGACAAGGGCCAGTTCGCCCGGCGGCAGTCCGACGACTAGTCCGCCGTCGCGGCGGTCCGCCTGGTCACCGCGTGGTGGTCCCCAGACCAACACCGCCAGCGCGACTCCCAAGGCCAAGCCGGCGATCCACTGGACGCTGCGCCGCTGATACCAAGCGTGCCGCCGACGGACTGACGCGACGTGCGGGGCGACGTCCCAATCGAGCGAGCGAACGGCGCAGGTCACCTCGACGACGCGTCCCACCGCCTCGCGAGCCTCCTGGTCATGCTCCAAGCGGCCTTCGAATTCGCGGCTTTCCGCCAGCGTCAACTCGGCCGCCACATAGCGGAAGGCAAGCCAGTCCAAATCTTCGCGTTGTTTCCCGCTCATTGTTTCCCAACCGGTTTCCCGCTCATTGTTTCCAATCGGTTCTCCGCTCGGTTTCCCACTCATTGCCGATCTTCCAATTTCTTCCGCAGTTTGATCAGCGCCGTGCGCATCCTCGCCAGAGCAGTCCCCAGTGGAATGTTCAACTCGGCGGCAATTACCGCAAACGTCTTTTCCTCGTAAATCCTCATGCAGACGACCTGCCGTTGGATGGCAGGCAATTCGCCGATCGCCTGCCGCACTAGTTCTCTCGTCTCCGCTCTGACCAACTCGACTTCCGCCGACTCGCCCACCGCCGTACGGTCCCAGGCCGTACGGTGCAGGACGGCCGTATCGACCGCCTGGCGGCGACGCAGCCACATGGCCTCGTGGTACGCCACGCGAAACAGCCAGCCTTTGAGCGTCTGCTCGCGAACCGTGTGGCCCTGCTCCGCCAGTTTGACGAACGTCGCTTGGATCGCGTCTGCGGCCAATTGTGAATCTCGCAGCAGTCCCACGAGAAAATGCTGCAACTCGACCCCATAGCGCGCATACAACTCCGCCACCGCAGCCGGTTCGATCCGGCCGTGCTCCGCAACTGTCAACGCGTCAGACTTTGGACAATTCTCGTCGCTCAAGCGTGTACTCAGTTTCCAAGATGCGCGGAAAGCTGCTATTATTGTGGCGGCAGTGGGTTTTGTCGCGGACCGTAAGCAGATTTCTCGGAATGGCCGGCCTGCGATTGCCATGATCGAACACCTGTGGCTCTAATTTCAGGAGCATGTCCGTTGTTGTTAGGCCCCGTATTCCAGCGCGAGTTGGTCCTCGCCCCTCGACGCCCTAAACTATTTCTGGCCCGCACGGTCTACGTCATCGTGCTGCTGATCCTGATGTGTACGGCATGGCTGGTCGTCGCCGGAACGCAGATCATCCGCAATGTGGGCGACATGGCGCGGTTCGGCGCCGTCCTGTTTCAAATCCTAGCGCCGCTGCAACTGGCCGTCGTCATCTTCGGTTCCGCGATGATTTCCGCCAGCGCCGTCGCTCAGGAAAAGGACCGTCGCACGCTTATTCTATTGCTGATGACCCGGATGACCAATGCCGAGTTGGTGCTGGGAAAACTATTCGCCGGTTTGTTGAGCATCTTTGCCATGCTGGTGGCTGCGCTGCCGGTCTTCATGATGATCCCGCTGTTTGGCGGCGTATCATTTTCCCAGGTCTTTCAGGCTTTCTTGGTGACGGGGGCGGCAGCTCTGGCTGCCGGCAGTCTCGGTTCGACGCTGGCGCTGTGGCGCGAGAAGACGTTTCAGACTCTGGCCATGACCACATTGGCGCTAGTCGCCTGGGTCGCCGTCTGGGAAGCTCTGCACCTGTTGGCCGCCGATCGACAGCTGGCGCTCTGGCCCATCGAGCGGTGGGCGACGACGCTCAGTCCCTATGCCGCGATCATGGCGACCACGCGGCCCAGTTTTTCCGCCGAGGCCGGTCAGTTTTGGGCTGGCGGCGGTTTCTCGCTGTTTGCCCTGACGGCGGCCCTGGCGCTGAACCTGTGGGCGATCGTCCGGGTCCGTGTCTGGAATCCGTCGCGAGAACTCCGTCTGGTCGCTCCGGAAGGCGAGGAAGCGAAGAGCATTTGGGGGGTGGAACGCGAGCTGGCCGAATCCGGTGCGGCGCCGTCAGCCGGGACGGGCGAGGCTGCCGAAGCGGCGCGGTCCGAACACGTGGACGCCCGCGTCCGCATCTCGTCGGCCCGCACGCGGGAGGTGTGGGATAATCCTATCTTGTGGCGCGAAGTCTGCACGTGGGCTTACGGTCGCAAAGTCCTGATCATTCGCGTGGGCTATCTGTTTCTGTTCGCCATGGCCGCTGCCGGACTGTATCAATTGCTCGGAGCGACTCCCGCCGGGACTCGAACGGAATCGCTGATCCCCGCCGCCGCGATTCCGCTGGCCCCGTTCTGCTTGATCAGTTTGGTGCTGGTCAACGCCCTGGCGGTCACGTCGATCACCAACGAACGCGACGGGCAAGCCTTGGACTTGCTGCTGGTCACCGATCTGTCACCTCGCGAGTTTATCTTCGGCAAGCTCGGCGGCGTGTTCTGGGTGACCAAGGAGATGGTCCTGCTGCCCATGCTGCTGGCGGGTTACTTATGGTGGCACGGCGATTTGACGGGCGAGAATTTGATCTTCGCCGTCTGTGCACTGGCCGTGCTGTACGTCTTTGTGAACATGCTGGGCGTTCACTGCGGGATGAACTACGCCAATTCCCGCACGGCGATCGGCGTCAGCTTGGGCGTCGTCTTTCTGCTGTTCCTGGGCGTGGTCACGTGCATGCTGATTATGATCCTGTTCGGCGGCTCGTTTCAAACGCAACTGACCCCGTTCCTGGCGTTCATCCTGGGCGGCAGCCTGGGACTGTACGTCACGCTGGGTTACCGCAACCCGTCCCCGGCGATCCAAGTGGCGTCGCTGTTGCTGCCGCTGGCCACGTTCTACTGCATCACCAGCTACTTGTTGCAGCATTTCTTGGCCGTGTTCCTCGTGACGGTTCTGACCTACGGCTTCACGACCGCAGCCATGCTGATGCCCGCCATCTACGAGTTCGACATCGCCATGGGGCGGTCCAAGATGCAAGGCGAAGAGTGACGGTCGTCCTTTCGATCCCGGGTCATGTCATCGCGGACGTTTGCGAAACAGATAGCGGATCGAGCCCGACACGATGCGAAGCAACTGCCGGAAATTGGATGGACTACGCAACGCGAATTGCAGTTGGCGGAGCAGCAGCTTTGGACGAAGATAGAATTCCCGGATGAACTGCTGCTGTTTGGCGAGCAGGATCTCGGGCGTAAGCCCGTGAGGAACGAAGACCGGCTTCCAATAGTTGAACCGCCTCCAGTCCGATTCGTCGAGGGTTCCGTATTGGCGCGCGTGCTGATACTGTTCCGTGCCGGGCATGGGGGTGTTGATGGTCACCACGACGTGCCGCAACGGAATCCGCTTGGCAAACGCGATCGTTTTGTCGATCGTCTCGGCGGTTTCCCCAGGGTGACCGATCATGAAGAAGCCTTTGGTCACGATGCCCAGACGGTGGCAGATTTCGATCACACGCTGGACGTCGGCGGGCCGAATGTTCTTGTGGATCGTCCGCAGGATCTCTTCATCGGCGCTCTCCACCCCGAAGCTGATATACCAGCACCCGTGGTCGCGCATGTAGCGGAGCAGTTCCTGGTCGACGGTATTGATCCGCGACATGCAACTCCACGGAAACCGCAAGCCTCGCTGGCGCGTCAACTCAAAGATCTCGTAGATGCGGGAGCGTTTGACAGTAAACGTATCGTCGACGAACGAAATTTCCCGCACCCCATATCTGTCGATCAAGAACTCGATCTCGGCCGCGATACTCTCAGCGCTGCGCACGCGGAATTGACGGCCGAAGGTCGTATTCTCGCAGAACGTGCAAGTGTTCGGACAGCCGCGGGAGGTCATGATATTCGCTACCGGGAGCCGCCGGTAATTGAACGGCGGCGGGGAATAGATTCCCAGATCCGGAATCATGTCGTACGCGGGAAATGGGAGGGTGTCCAGGTCGGCGATGTAGGGGCGGCAGGGATTGACAGCCACGCTGCCGTTGCAGCGATGAACCAAGCCGCGCACGCCGCAGGGGTCCTTGCGCTGGCCGATCATCTGCAGCAACTCGACGAGCGATTCTTCCCCTTCATTGCGAATCGCGTAATCGAAAGCCTCGAACTGGAGTGGATGTTCCGGTTGCGAGGACACGTGCGGTCCGCCGATTACGATCGTGGTCCCGGGACGGGCCGCCTTGACGGCTTGGGCAAGTTCCAGAGCACGGTGGAAGGCCACCGTCGTGGAGGAGATCCCCAGCACGTCGAAGCCGTCCGTCCGTAACACCCGGACAATATCGTCGTTGGTCAACTCACGGGCTTCGGCATCGAGCGCCGAAGCCACGTAGCCTTGTTGGCGCAGGCACGCCGCAAGACAGAAGACGCCCAGAGGAATCTGTTTCCCGCCGAATACTCCCAATTCGCTTCCGTACCGATCCATTTTGCTGATCGGAGGGTACACGAGCAGAACTTTCGGCTTCGTTGTCATCTCTATCGGATTTCCGATCTTGGACTGGAAATTGACGTTTGGCTGTGGCGCCCCACACGCGAGCCGCAACGGCATTGTACGACAGCGGGAGTTTCACGGCAAAGCATGATTTTCGCGGGGCCGCCCTTGCGTAAACGCGGCCGTACGGTTCGAATTGCGGCCATTGGCTTGAATTGCCATCGCGACGAACGTTCCGGCATCCGCGAGTGGGGGGACATGCATGAGAATATCGGGAGCGACCGTGCTCATTCCGGCATTCAAGCCGGAGCCGACATTGGTCGATTTCGTGCGGTCGTTGACATCCGCAGGCGTGCGTGCTGTGGTTGTCGACGACGGAAGCGGACCCGATTTTGCCTCCGTCTTCGATGCGGTACAACGAGTAGAGGGGGCAGTGGTTCTTCGCCACGCTGTGAATTTGGGCAAAGGCGCGGCGCTCAAAATGGGCTTGAACCACATCGCCTGTGATGATCGCGACGGCCTCGGGGTCGTGACTGCGGATGCTGACAACCAGCACACCGTCGAGGATGTCCTGGCGGTGGCGGAATCCTTGGCAGGCAATCCGCACAGTCTAGTTCTGGGAGTGCGCGGATTCGACGGGAAACTGCCTCTTCGCAGCCGAATCGGGAATGTCACGACGCGATGTGTCCTGCAATGGGTCGTCGGGCAGCGCGTTTCCGACACGCAGACTGGTTTGCGAGGCATTCCGATGGCCATGGTTCCTCGCTTGCTGCTGATCCCGCATCAAGGTTATGAATTCGAACTCGAAATGCTGTTGGTCTGCAAGTACGAGGGAATCCGCATTGTCGAAATCGGGATTCAGACGATCTACCTCAATGACAATCGCTCGTCCCATTTCAATCCCCTCCTGGATTCGTTTCGGATCTACTTCGTGCTTCTGCGGTTCACCTTGGTGTCGCTGGTCTCGGCCGTTTTGGATAACGTGGTCTTTGCGGTGATGTTCATGGGCTGGCCGAACGTGGCGGCAGCGCAGATCACCGGCCGGATTCTGGCGACGTTATTCAATTTCCTGGGGAATCGGCATACCGTTTTTCGTTCTAAGGAGCAAATCAGCAGGACATTGCCCCGCTATTTGGCTCTCGTGGCAGTCTCGGGAGGAATGAGCTATGGTCTGATCCATCTGTTCACGGCGTCCGGTGCGATGGGGGTTTACCTGGCCAAGATTCTCGCCGAAACGGTCCTGTTCTTCTTGAACTTCGTCGTGCAGCGCGATGTCGTGTTTCCCAGGGTATCGCGAGCCGTCGAAGCCGGTCCGAATTAGGAGCCTCTTGCACGATGAGGTCGTTCTTCTATGCCGCGTCGACGTGACTTCGCGAAACGAAAGCCGCCGAGCAACCTACGGCCTGATAAAGCGGAACGATTTCCCCGGGACGCGCAGCCGGCGGCGAAAACGTGGGCGGCGGTGGCCGTGATTGTCGCCGCCGGCGTCGCGGCGTACAGCAACAGCCTGCAGGGAGCATTTGTCTTCGACGACATACCCGGAATCATCGAGAACGAGAGCATCTGCAGTCTCTGGCACATCGATCAAGTTCTGTTGCCTGTGGCCAGACTCGACTATTACCGGCCCATCTTGAATCTTTCGTTGGCCCTGTGCTACGGCGTCGGCGGATTGAATGTCTTTCCTTATCATGCACTCAATCTGGCAATCCACCTCGCGGCCGCTTTGACGTTGTTTGACTTGTTGCGGCGAACGCTGCTCCTGTTGCGAGACGATAAACCGATTCGCGAAGCCGCAACGGCTCTGGCGCTGGCCGCAGCGCTCTTCTGGATGCTGCACCCCCTGCAGACGGAATCCGTCACGTACGTGATCCAGCGGTGCGAGGCGATGTTCGGACTTTCCTGTCTGCTGTCGTTGTACTGCGTTGTGCGAGGTGCCTCGTCGCCCCGCGCGCCGTGGTGGTACGGCGGTGCGATCGCAACTTGCTTCTTGGGAATGGGCAGCAAGGAGGCGACGGCGGTGGCGCCCTTGTTGGTCCTGCTGTACGACCGCATTTTCCTGGCCGCCTCGCTGCGCGAAATTTGGCAGAAACGCCGGGGTTTGTACGCGGGCCTGGCATTCACGTGGGGAATGCTGGTGCCGGCGATCTGTGGAGCCACGTTGAGTCAATCACCGCAAGCATCCGAGTTAGTCACCATTTGGGCCTACGCGAGATCGCAGTTTGGAGTCGTCGTTCATTATCTTCGCTTGAGCCTCTGGCCCGACGTATTGTGCCTGGACTACCGCTGGTCGGTCGCGGAGTCCGCCCGGGAAATCATCCCTCCGGCGATCGTGATGGGCGTCCTTGGCTCGCTGGTGTTGTGGGCTCTTTGGCGGCTTCCGAAATGGGGATTCTTAGGAGCCTTTTTCTTCATCACCCTGGCTCCCAGTTCAAGTGTCATCGCGATTCCAGATTTGGCGTTCGAGCACCGGATGTACCTGCCCCTGGCGGCGCTGATAGCCGCCTTGGTGCTGGGGGCATATGCCGTTCACAGGAAGCTGAGCAGCACGCGTTCTACGTGGGAGGCAACAGGCAACACCGTGCTGGTGATTCTCGCCGTTGCGATCGCTGCGGCGCTGGGGGTTCGCACGTATGTGCGAAACCGCGACTATGCCAGTGAGTTGCAGATTTGGCATGCGACGGTCACCACGGCACCGGAGAATTGGCGTGCTCACGCTAACATGGGACATGCCCTTCTCCGGGCACAGGAAACCGACCAAGCCGTCGCTCATCTTCTGAGATCCCTGGAAATCGAGCCGGATAACGCTGCCGCACACGGCAGTCTCGGGGCGGCTGTGGTCCAACGCGGCAAGATCGAGGAAGGAATCGCCCATCTCCAACGGGCCATCGAGATACAACCGAACAACGCGGAAACGTTCAACAACCTCGGCCATGCGTGGCTTCAATTGGGAAAAGCGGACGAGGCCGTCGCACCGCTGCGGACGGCCCTGGAGATCAGGCCCCACTATGCCAACGCTCACAATAACCTGAGCCGCGGCTTGGTGGTCCTGGAACAATTCGACAAAGCGGTGATGCATGGGAAAGCCGCGGTGGCACTCGAGCCGGGCAACGCCCAATTCCATCACAACTTGAGCCACGCTCTCGTTCAGCTAGGCCGAACCGGAGAGGCAATCGGACACTGCCAGACAGCACTGAAATTGCGGAAGGAATCACTTGGAGAAATGCATCCCGAATACGCCGCCAGTCTGAACAATTTGGGACTCATGTACCAGAACGCGGGAGATTACGCCCGCGCTGCAGAACTGATCCGAAGCGCGACGAAAATCTGGAAAGTAGTTCTGGGCGACCAGCACCCGGATTATGTTGCCGGCCTGAGAAACTTGGCCTCGGTCTATCACAGCGGCGGCGATAGGAGTCGCGCCGGCGCGGTCTGCCAGCAGGTGTTGGAGATCAACCCTGGCGATGTGCAGGCTCGTTGGCTGCTGGGCGCCCTCTCACGCGATCAGGGGATGGACCACGAGGCGGTTACCCACTGGCGAGAGGTGCTTCGCTCGCAGCCGGATCAAGTCCCGGTCCTGGTCCAAACCGCCTGGGTGCTGGCAACCAGTCCGGATGTTTCGGTTCGCGATGGCAGCGAAGCCGTCAAATTGGCCGCGCGGGCAATCCAGTTGTCCGGCGGCGAATCTGCCGGTTCGCTGGACGTACTCGCAGCCGCGTACGCCGAAAGCGGGCGGTTTGCCGAGGCGGTCCAAACCGCGAAACGAGCCCTGGCAATCGCGTCTGACGGCGAGACGGCTCTTGCCGCCGCTCTCCAAGAGCGCATCCGGTGTTACGAAGCAGGATCCGCGTTCCGTGGATCCAAACCGGGTTTTGTATCACCGCCCTGATCGGCCTGTCGCGCTTCTTGAAGCGGCCATCTTCACGTTCGCTCGCCCGACAACGCATCGGCCCACTGCCGGTCGGATTCGGCCAAGGGCGGCCGGAGCGGCTGGCCGTAGTCGATCTTGTCATAGCGGCCGGACTGGTAACAGTGGTCGATCAGCGGCTGAAGCTGGAGCACGATGTCCGCTTCGCTTGGCGTATGCACGTCCCCCCAGTACTGTTCCAGGTAGGGGTCCATTCCGGGAAATGGGCTCTTCATTGTGGATCTCTCCGCGATTGCAGATCTCCCCACGCGCTGGCAAAGCTACGGTTCCGAGGCGGGATCCTCCTGGGGGGCGGCCTCCTGGGGCGCGGCCAACGGCAGCGGGGGCCCGCCGGCGCGCTTCAGATACCGGAACAGATCGCTGTCGGTCGAGAGGACCAGGGTGGCATCCCGGCCGATCACGGCTTTGTACGTTTCCATCGACTTGACGAACTCGTACAACTCCGCCGCCTCGGGCGTCTGGGCGTACGCCCGCGCGTAGATTTCGGTCGCCTTGGCGTCGGCCGCTCCGCGGATCGTCTGCACTTCCCGATACGCCTCCGACTCGATCTTGTCGAGATCGCGTTCCTTGTCTCCCAGGATACGGGCCGCCTCGCCCTCGCCTTCGGAACGGAATTTCGAGGCGATCTGCTGACGTTCCGAAACCATCCGTTCGTAGATTTTCTCCACGACGCTGGGATTGTAGTTGATGCGTTTGAAACGCAGGTCGAGCAGTTCGATGCCGAACTCGGCCAGCTTGGCCTTGGCCGCCTGTTGAATCTCCCCCTCGATCGCACTCCGCCCCTTTCGGATCGGCATCAAGACGCCGATCCGCCCCGATACGGCTTCGGCCATCTCCTCCAGCATCTCGTCTTTCAACGGCTTACGGTCCCGATCGGTGCGCACGATTTCGATCAGGTCGTGCTTGGCCACCGCGTTCCGGGTCTCGCTGCCCAAGATATCTTCGAGCCGGGACAGCGCGCTGCGCTCGTCGCGCATGCGGCGGAAGTACTCGAGCGGATCGATGATCCGCCACCGTCCAAAGGTGTCCACCCGGATGTATAGCTTGTCCTTGGTGGGCATTTCGTTCGCCTGACCGTCCCATGGCAGGATAAGCCTCGGGACGCGATTCACTTGCTGGATGAACGGGACCTTGAAATGCAGTCCAGACTCCTGGATCGGATCCCCTTGAGGTTCCCCGAACTGAGTAATGATGACCTGCTCGGTGGGATCCACCGTAAAGACGCTGGCCAACAGGACCACGGCGGCGATGACGACGGCCATCAGGAGCAGTGCAGCCAGGATTGACAATCTCGCATTCATCGCGTGCCCTCTCTTCGGATCGGGGACATCGTCTCGCCCAGGTTCAACAATGGGAGCAGGTTCTTGGCGTCCTCGTCCAGTATCACCGTCTTGCCGAGGTTGGGCAGAACATCCGCCATGGTTTCGAGATAGATTCGCCGCCGCGTCACATCCGGTGCTTTCAGATACTCCGCCAGCAGCGCCTCGAACGCGACCACGTCTCCCTCCGCCTCGTTGACCCGTTTGATCGCGTAGCCCTGAGCGGCGCTGATTTTCTGGTCCGCTTCTCCCTTGGCCCGCGGCACGACCTTGTTGTATTCGCCCGTGGCGACGTTGATGGCGCTCTCCTTCTCTTGCTGGGCCTGGTTCACCTCGTTGAAGCTCGCCTGGACCTTTTGCGGCGGGTTCACGTTCTTGAGCTGCACCTGGTCGATCTTCAGCCCCATCCCGTAGCTCCGCGTTACCTCCTGCAGTTTGACAACCGCCTGGGCTTCGATTTCTTGCCGTCCGATGGTAATCACCTCGTCGACGGTGCGGTCGCCCACCATCTCGCGCATCACGCTCTCGCTCAAGTGCCGCAGCGTGGCGTCCGGATTTCTCACGGCGAACAGGTACTGCTCCGGGTCATCGATCCGATATTGAACCACCCATTCGACGAGCGCGGCATTCAAATCCCCCGTCACGATGCTGCGTTCCGCTTCTTGCGAGCCGGGCTCGGTGGCCTGCCACGGATTGGTCGCGCCGGCGGTGCCGAAACCGAACTCCTGTTTGAGCTGTCGCCGCACCTCCACCGGGTATTGCCGGTCGATCCCCAGCGGCAGCTTCCAATGCAGCCCGGGGTCCACCGTCTTGATGATCTTGCCGAACCGCAGCACCACCGCCTGGGATTCGGTGGACACGGTATAAAATGCCGTCATCACGGCATAGCCGATCAGCAAGACCACCACGCCGCCCGCCACGATCTGCGGCAAGCCCGGTGGCACGCCCGCCGGCATGCCGGACATCTCCGATTGTCTTCTGGTCATCCGCGCCACACCTTTCCGGTCTCTTCCTCAAGCGATACGATTCTTGCGAGGCCCCTACCCATCTTATCGGACTTCCTCTATCTGTATAGGGCGCCTTTGATGTTGTGATGTTGGAATCCAGGCTTCCGCGCGCGATGCCCGCGACAGAAAGTCCAGGCTAAAAATGCGTGTTGCCGAACCCGCCAGAGTTTGGAATACGAAAGTCTTGCGACTTCCGCTACCCGAAGATTAAGCGTTGACACGGCACTAGGGGCGAGTGGTTGCCGAACCCGCGTCGGTCGGCGGTGCCCGCAGCAATTCGATGCGGTCGAACAACGCGTCGCCGCCGATCGCGGTGGGGGCAATGCCGGTAAGTAAAACGGAGCCGAAATCCTTCCACAAGTCGCACGTGACCTCGACCCACTGCTGCGGGGCGTCGGCCGCGACTTGCCGCGCGGCCCAACCGGTCGTGTTCCGGCCGCTGTAATACCGCCAGAGTGGCTTGTCGGCCGGCGGCCAGTTGCCGCCGCCCGCCAGTTCGATCATCACGCCCTGGCCGCCACACGATTTCCAGGCGAATCGCAGATAGCGGTACTCGCCGGGCGCCGGATGCTCGACGATCCGGTACTGCCAGCCGGGAATCCGCAGCGACCACCGTTGGGGCGGCGTGATCCGTAGCGCCGCATTGCCTGCAAAACGGTCCGTGGTCTCCAGGAGGGCGCGTCCGTCGCCTTGATGGAGCAGTTCGACAAATCCGGGATCGTCGTCGAACAGCATCACTTGCGCCGGCAGCTGCGGCCCGAATGCCTGGCGCAAGTAAGCGATCAGATCGGCCAGATCCTGCGGCGGGATGTCCTGCTCGACGCGCTCGGGCATCATCGACGTGCGCGATGCGGCCATCTCCTCGATGTCCTTGCGCAAAATCGTATCCTCCTTGCCCTCCTCGCGGCACAGCGTCACGTGCGTCGCCGATTCGGCGGCCAGCACGCCGGTGTAGATGCGACCGTCCTCGGTCACGACCGTGTACGTGGTGAAGCCGGCCGTAATCTGGTTGCTGGGATCGAAGATGTCCGACACCAGCATTTCATCGGTCCGCTGGATGGTGGCGGCCAAGTCGGGGCCGACGACGAAGCCCTGGCCGGCAACGCGATGGCACTTGGCGCACTGGCGGTCGAACACGACTTGGCCGCGGACCGGATCGCGCGGCAGGGTGAGCGCCTGGGTATAACGGGCCAAGATCTCTTCGCGGTCCTTCGTGACGCCCTGCAGGGCCAGCAACTCGCGCGACCGGCGGCGAATTTCGGCATCTGCGTTGTCGCGCAACTGCTCGCGGCGAGCGGTGTCCAGACTGGCCGGCGGGACGGCGCCCTGCTGCAATGCGTCCAGTAGTTTCGCCAGCCGATTCTGCCGCTGGAAGATCGCGTCCAGCACAGCAGTCTGGACCTTGGGCGTCTTGCTCAGCCAATCCCGCAACAGCAGTTCGGCGGCTCGCACGTCGTCGACCGTCGCCAGGGCCTCGACGGCGGCCAGCTGAACGTCCAGCGGCTGACGCGGGTCCAGCAGCCGCCCGGCGACGGCGGCCAGTTCATCGAACGGGGCCCCCTTCCACAGCGCCATCGCCGCTACGCGGTCCGGCAACGGCCGGCTGTCGTCCAGCGCTGTCCTGGCAGCGGCATCCAGGGCAGCTCTCATCTCCGGCGCCTCCTGCAAGCGAACCAGCGTGGCAACTTGAAAGGCCAACTGCCGGACGTCGGCGTCGGGGCTGGCCAGCAAGGCCCGCAATGACCGTTGTCCGTCGCGGTGCGTCAAGACTTCCGGCTTGCCGCGGTTGAGCCCTTCCCGCAATCCGGCCAAACAAGTCGCCTGGAGTCCGGCTGTGGCGACGCCCTTTATCTGTTCGATCGCTGCCAAAGCCCGGCTGATTTCATCGTTGCGATGCCGCGCGCCGACGATCGATACCAAGGGCCGTAGCAGCGAGGGAACGGCCGTTGCCGACTCGGCGCGTGGCAGGATCTCGGCCAGCAATTCGACGGCCGTTTCGGCGGCCGAACTGAGGATGGCGGCTTGCAACCACGTGTCGCCGTCACTGGCGGCGGCCAAGCGGGCCAGCGCGGCGGCGGCGGCCGGAGTGCGGGACTGGCCCAGTGAGAGCGCGGTCTGCAAACGAGGTCGCGGGTGCGGATCGTCGGCCAAGGCGACGACGGCGGCAAGCAGATCGGCGTCCGCCGGCAGCCGGCGTTCGGACAACACCAGGGCGTGCATCCGGACGGCGTAATGCTCGTCGCTCAAGGCATCCCGCACCGTCCGCGACGACAGCGGCGTCAAGGCGTCCAGCGTGTACAACGCGTGCAAGCGGGCTTGCGGCGTGCCGCCGGATGTGGCCAATTCGAGCAACCGTCCTACTACGTTCCGGTCGCCTCGCTCGACCAACAGTCGCTGGGCCGTTTCGCGCCGCCAGCCGTTGGAACTGGACAACGCATCCGCCAAATCGGCTGAGGAAGCCGCTGCTAAATCGGCCGCACGTTGCGGTCCAGCCCCGTCGGCAACGATCTTCCAAATCCGGCCTCGATCGGCGCCGGCGACCAGCGAATCCATGTATCGCTGTTGCAGGAACCGTGGGATCGCCGAATAGTCCTCGATGATCGAGCGGTACATATCGACCACGTACAGGGCTCCGTCCGGTCCGGTGGTCAGATTCACGGGGCGGAACCATTGCTCGGTCGAGGTGAGGAATTCGGTGGTTTCGTCCGCGGCGGGCCGCCGCGCCCGGTACGTCGCGCCGTGCGGGTCGAGCACACAGCGATGAATCAAGTTCTGGGCATTGTCGACACTGAAATGATTGCCGTGAAACTCGGACGGAAACGCGTCGGCCCGATAGATGGCGTGGCCGCTGGCCGCCGTAAAGAACCCGTTGGCGGTGGCTTCGGCCGCGCCGTAGAACTTGACCCACGCCGGATCGTTGCTCCGCGCCAGCCGCCACGGGTCCGGCTGGCTGGTCGGATAAACGCGGGCCGGATGCCCATAGCTGGAGACATTCAACACCAGGTTCGGCGCCGCATAGTAAGGATTGCGGGCCAGGTAGTGGTAGGCCAGCGGCGCGACGAACAGAACGTGCTGTTGATTGCTGACCAGAAAGCGATCGCCCCAATCATCGATCGCCAACCCGAACCCGCTGGAGCTGCCGCTGACCGGTTCCAGCGCGCTGCCGTCCGGTTTGAAGCGAAAGCTGGTGGCCGGAATCTTGACTTCCGCCGCCAACCGCGGGCCGCGGATCGTGCCGCCGCTGTTGATGCCGTTGGCTGCATAGATCCAGTTGTCCACGCCCCACCGCGGATTATTGATCCGCGACCACATATCGTACAGCCCGAAGCCGGTGAACAATGTTTCTTGCACTTCGGCACGCCCGTCGCCGTCGCGATCGGCCAGGAACAGAATATCCGGCGGGCAGAGGGCGATCACCCCGTCGCGAGCCGGCACGACGCCGTAACAAGCCGGCAAGCGGTCCGCCCACACGTGGCTGCGATCCACCCGGCCGTCGCCGTCGGTATCCTCCAACAACTTGACCGTTCCGTATTGCTCCTGTTCTGCGCGGCGGACCGCCTCCGGATTGGCCGGAATCCGGCGCACGGCCGTGTCCAAGACACCCGTCTTGTTCAAATCCCGGACGTCCAGATAGCCTTCGAGGTTGTAGCCGTGAATCTCGGCCACGAAGATCCGACCGCGGGCGTCGAAGGCCATCGCCACGGGATCGGCGACATGCGGTTCGGCCGCGACCAGTTCGATTCGGAATCCCGGGGCCAGCTGGAACCGCTGCCGACTCGCCTCTGGCGTCAGCGGCCCCGGCGCATCGGTGGCCAACTCGATCTCGGCGGCGTCGGCTGCGATCTCGAGGCAGAACAACGAAACCGCGCCGGCGAGACACCAACCGGCAATGGACCAGCCGGCAATGGACCAGCCGGCGACAAGCAAAAGACGGCGGTGCGCGGACATGGCTACCTCACAATCAAAGCGGACGGTTGATCTCCCGCTGCTACCACGCCATCTCGGCCGCGTCGAATACGGGACCTTCGACGCACGTGCGTTTATAGTCCCAGTCGCCGCGGCCATCTTTGATCTTAGCCACACAAGAGAAGCAGATCCCGATGCCGCAGGCCATCGGAGTTTCCAGCGAAACTTCGCAGGGCACGTGGCGTGACCGTGCCAGTTTGGCGACCGCTTCCAGCATGACCTCGGGGCCGCACGTCACGATCCGGCAGGGAGCCGTGTTGGCGGCCAAAACTTGATTCAGCACGTCGGTGACCAAGCCCCGCTGACCGCGGCTGCCGTCGTCCGTGCTGATGCGGACGTCGACGCCCAGCCGCTGGAAATCTTCGACGCCTGCCAGGTATTCGGACGAGCGGGCGCCATAGCACAACGTGACCTTTGCCGCCGCGGGCGTCATGCTTCGCGGCGGATCGCCGTAGGGCCGCAACCCCAGAGCTTCCGCTGCCACGGCCAAGAAAGGCGTCTGGCCGATGCCGCCGGCGACCATGATCAGATGCTCCGCGGCTCGGGCGGGAAATCCATTGCCCAACGGGCCCCAGACGGTCAGCTGTGCGCCCGGCGGGCACTCCGCCAAACGCCGCGTGAACTTGCCTTTGGCCAAGTACACCACATCGATCCCCCGCGGCTCGCCCGCAATCCATACCGTGTCGTACAGGGCCAGCGCGCGGCCGATCAACGGGTCGTTAACCCCGGCCAGGCGCAGCATGAGGAACTGGCCCGGCACAACGCGGCGGGCGATCTGCGGGCACTCGAAGCGGAGCCGGTAGGTGTCCCGCGCCAGCAGGACGTTTTCCGCAATCGCGACGTCCTGCTGCACGGCACGGTCGGCATAGTACGAGGCATGCAGCGGGCTGGTCATTCGACGATCTTTCTCCCCGGTTTGCCGCCCGGTTTGCCGCCTGGCTTGCCGCCCGGCTTGCCGCCCGGCTTGCCGGATCCGCGGGACTTTTTGTTCGCTGCCCAAGGCTTGCGTCCGGCGGGCTTGGCAGCATCCCCGTGGCCTCCGGCCGCCGGGCGGGGAACTTTCGAACCGGCCGGCCTTCGCCCAGCCGGCTTGGCGCCGGCCCCGTGTCCTGTGACCGTCGGGCGGGAAGTCTTTGTACCGGCCGGCCTTCGCCCAGCGGGCTTGGCGCCGGTCCCATGGCCTGTGGCCGCGGGGCGGGGAGTCTTTGCGCCGACCGGCCTTCGCCCAGCCGGCTTGGCCCCGATCCCGTGGCCTGCGGCCGACGGACGGGAAGTCCTGGTGCCGGCCGGTTTAGCACCGGCCGGCCTCACATCGCTCCGCACAGGCTTGCGTCCCGCTTGGCCACTGGGCCGCGAATCACGCGACCGTGAAGGCTGAACCCGCCCTTCCTTCGCCGGATGCGTCGTTGCCCGCTCAAGCATGACGACTTCTTCACGCGTCAGCGGCCGGCTGCCGCCCACGGGCAGAGCGCCCAGCCGCAAGGGGCCGACGGCGATGCGTTTCAGCTGCAGGACCTTGTGTCCGATCCGTGCCAGCAGGCGGCGGATCTCGCGATTGCGGCCTTCGTTCAAGACGATTTCCAGTTCCGTCGTTTCTTGGCGGCGGTGCTTGACCGTCACCGAAGCGACTCGCGCCACCCCTTCGGCCAGATGCACGCCGCTTCGCAGCCGGTCCAGCGATTCGGCGGAAGGGCTGCCGGCGATCCGCGCCAAGTAGGTCTTTTCAACGCCATAGCGAGGATGAGTCAACCGATTGGCCAACGCGCCGTCATTGGTGACCAAGATCAGTCCCTCACTGGTCCGGTCCAGTCGGCCGACGGCGAACAGCCGCTCGTCGGTCGGCACCAAGTCGATGACGCGGGTGCGCCGAGCGGGATCCCAATTCGTCGAAACGACACCGGGCGGCTTATTGACGGCATAATACAGCCGCTTGGGGCTGGTCAGCGGCGTGCCATCCACGCGAATTTCCTGCCGGAGCGGATCGACGCGCGTGCCGAGTTCCGTGACGGTCTGCCGATCGACTTCGATGCGGCCCGCGAGGATCAGCTCCTCGCATTGGCGGCGGCTGCCGATGCCGGCGGCGGCTAGCGCCTTTTGCAGCCGTTCGCTGAGCGGCGGGGCGTCTAGTGCGGATGGATCTTGAGGGCGGGCGAGTCGGCGAGTCATACGGCGATGCCAGTCGTTCGGCTAGGGATCTCGGGCAGGAACGTCCGACGAAACACGGGCTGCTTCGTTCCGGTTCCCAACCAAAGATGATAGCGTCTGCGGCCCGCCGTGTCACGGAGGGGCCGCAGGGCGGCCCCAGCCGCCGGTCAGCGACGAACGACTGCGATCGGCCTCCGACCACGGTTTTTGATAGTCGCGCGGCCGTCCACCGACGATCTCCGGACCGGCATCATTGTCCGCATAAGGATCATGCACCGACGCGTTCAGACGCTGTTGCTGCAGCGTTCCCGGCGGCTCGAACGGCGAACGGTAGCCTCGACAACCGCTGATTCCGAGCATCATCCAGGCCACAAAAGGAAGCAAGAGGCGTTTCATGATGCGTCGAGGCCTTTGTTGCTAGCACATAGAAATTGGCAGAATCCATCGGAATCAGGCGGCGCGCGAAGGCGGCGGATTATAGGCACTTGGCTGGACAGGTTGAAGGCGGATTTACGGATTGTTTCGCTAGCGTGCCCGCGCGTGTCTGCAAAGCCGGGCCGCCAGCCGCTGGTACTATCGTCTTTCGGCCCACGCCGCTTGAAAACACGGCAAGTCTTTGCGGAACTTGTGGTTAGCCCGGATTATTCCCGTTCTCGAGTTCATCGGCCAACGGCAGGTAGATATCCAGCAAAGTCGCTATTCCTTGAGGAATCGCGAGTGTCGCGCCGGCGGAGGCCGGCAGCAACGCCGTTTGCCCGCACGCCAGCGGCTCGCCGCTGGGGTCGCCCGAGAGTTCCACCCGGCCGGCCAGGACGGCCAGCAGATGAAACCGCTCGTCGCCGCCCATCACAACTTGCTCGCGAACTTGGCGGCGATCCAGCACGAACTTGCTGCAGGCGACCAAGCGCTCGACCAGGCGCGACTTCGTCGTCTGCGGAATCTGTGGCTGGACGGGCCCGCGTGAAAAGTCGATCGCGTCCAATCCCGCTTGAATATGCAACGGTCGCGGCCTGCCGTCGGGCCCGACGCGATTCCAATCGAACAATCGGAACGTCGTATCACTGGCCTGCTGGATCTCGGCTATCACCAACCCCGCCCCCAATGCATGAACCGTGCCGGCGGGAATGAAGATACAATCGCCGGTTTGAACCGGAAAATGGTGCAAACAGGATTCCGTCCGTCCGGCGTCGACCGCCGCCTGAAACGCCTTCCGGTCGACACCGGCTCGCAGCCCTGCGTAAATCAAGCTGCCTGGATCGGCATGAATTACGACCCAGGCTTCGGTTTTTCCCAAGTCGGGCGGGTCCAGTCGCGCTGCCTGCGCATCGTCCGGATGAACCTGGACCGATAACGCGCGCGCCGCGTCTAAGAACTTGAACAACAGCGGAAACGAACGCTGAGGATCGTGTCGGCCGAACAGTGCCGAACCGTGATTCGCCACCAAGTCGCCAAGCCGTGTGCCGCGCAGTTCGCCGCAAGCCACCACGCTCTGGTCCTGGCCGTGATCCACGATCTCCCAACTTTCGGCGTAGTCCTCGTCTGGGCCGATCGGCTTGTTCAAGATAGTTCCCAGCCGCCGCCCGCCCCAGATGTAACGCCGAAACAAGGGCTCGAATCGCAACGGATAGAAGATGGACATGGTAACATCACCGTGGTAAGTGTAGGGCTAACGGTCGCCGATCTGCAGCAAGCTGCTGCCGGCGCTGGGACTGCACACCATCACTCCGGAAGGCAACCCGGAAGGCTGGTAGAACCTGCTGTCCAGCCGCTCCTTGAGTTCGGATACCGCCCCGGTTTCGACCAGCACCATGGCACAACCGCCTAGTCCCGCCCCGGCAATCTGCGCACCCAACACACCGGGCGTGCGGCATGCGATGTCGACCAAGGCATCGATTTCGCGGATGCTGCAGCGATAGGCACCCGGTTGACGATGCAATTGCGCGGCGGTCACACGCCGATGGTCCCAACTGCTCAAGTCATCGATCAGCGCGTGCAAGCGAGCGTCGGAGATATCCGCAAGAAACGGTGTTGCGGCCAGTTCGTCGTCCACCTGAAAACAACGCTCGCCGTCGTGGGAAATTTTCATCAGTTCCCCCAGCGTCCGCAGGTCGCCCTGCCGCAGACAAACGGCCGCTTCACGAGCCCGAGCACACTCGGCGATCCCAAACCACATCACGCCCCGCAACGGATACGCGCAGTCGCTATCGGCACGCTGAAAGTAGCTCGCCAAGCCTTCCCACGCCTCGTCGGACGCAAAGGTGCGTCGCACCTCGCCGGCGGTGAGCGATTCGGGAAGCGCCCGCAGGATCTCGTAAATGCGTTGCGGGGGCACCTGGAGCACCTCGGGGGCGATATCCCGGACATAACGAATCAGCGGCGCAAACTGGGGAAATTGACGGCGCACCAAGGCGACCCCCAGGCGATACGAGGCGACGCGCGAATTGAAGGCGACTTTGGCGCCGCCCGCTTTTTTGGCTTGCATGAACGAATTGCAGATCACCAGGCGATGCGTTTCGGGAAAAGGGATCTGTTCAAGCAATTCAAAGTCGTGGAACTTGACGTGATTGATCGTTCCCTTGGCACCGTACTTCATGGCCGCATGATCCGCGCTCCCTCCCCGCGTTCCCACAAACCACTCGCCTTCGCCACAAAAGTTGACGAACTGGCTGGCCGTCACTTCCAGTCCATGCAGCGCCGCGGCGGCTTCGGCGGTCGAAACCACCAGGGCCGACGAGGAACTCATGCCGGCCGCCACGGGGATGTTTCCCAGCACCATCAAGTCCATGCCCTGCAAGACGCGGTCCCGAAATGCCATCTGCATTCGCAGCATCGCCGCTTCCACATAGATGCTCCATTTCCCGGCCGACTCGCGCAAGTGCCGCTCCAGCTCGTCGCAGTTGATACAGCTCAGCCAGTCGTCCCAATTCAGCTGACTGACCAGCCGGCCCAACGAAATGGTCGCATCAGGGAACAAATCCGGCTGGACATTTCGCAGTTCGACGCGGTCGTCCTCCCGCGGCGCGACCACCATGATCACTTCCTGGTTGACCGCCATCAAGTTGCATCGTCCGCCCTGATAGTCGATGTGCCGCCCCATCACATTGATACGTCCCGGCGAGCGGACAAGGATTGCATGGCGCTGCTCGCCAAACTCAGTGGCAAACCGCAACAAGGCCGTGCGGTACGCGCGGCGCCGCTCTCGAATCAGTTCGAGATCGTCGCCGTAGTTCTCCGCCAAGGCGGCGTCCGTGGCCGGCAGCGGCTCGTCGTGGTCGGGAAACAACTCCAGCCACTGGTGCACCGTGCGGATGGTCGACTTGCCCAGTCGCTGAGCCAACTCGCCGAGTGATTGATGGCTCCGGCCCTGAAAATAGTCGGTGATCCGCAGCAGCTCTTCCGGGTTGTTATACGACATAATGTCGTGGGGCGAGGCGGTCGCCACGTAAGCTGCGCGAAAGCGAATCCCGTCGTCATCCCGCGCCGCCAGGATGGCTCCGATCGCATCCGTCAAGTACTGCTCGCCCTGCGCGTTATCCGTCGCGATGTGCTGCAGTCCGAAGGACAACACGCCTTTGCGCACCAAGTACACCGATTCATTGCGGAGGGGCGTGCAGTGTGCCTCGTCCGCCGATATCCGCTGGCCGTCGTCGCCCACCGTAAAGTCCGCAGGCATGTCTTCCAGGCCGCGTAACAGCAGCTGGCGATCCAAGGGGGCCGAGGGCGGAACCGCCTCGAGTTGCTTCCCCAATTCACGGCCGAAGACCAACGGCAGCGGCAACGCCTTGCGGCTATGCTCGGCGATCAGGCCCTGCAGCCACGCGCCGGTGATCTCGCCGCAAAACGTGCCGAGCTGCTCGCGCAAGCCCGCGCGGCAGGCCCGCAGCCGGATATCGGCCACCTCCGCAATCGCGGCGGGACGGCCCGTCTGGTCCACCAGAACGCGGCCCGCCGACGCGCCGCCATGTTCCGCCGGAGACACCAGCATGGCCAAGTCCGCGCCCGCGGCGTCAAACTCCGCAAGCAGCCGCGAAAGGATCTGGCTGTCAATAATCTTGTCCCCCGCCACTACGAGGACCCGCGCCGCGTCGTTCATCGGCGCCAGGGCCTGCAATCCGCAGCGGGCTGCGTCGCCCGTTCCCAGAGCCTGGGGCTGGTAGGCAAAGACCACATTCGAAAACCGTTCACCCACCGTTTCCACGACCTGCCCGGCCATCTCGCCCACCACCACCACGTTCTGCACCGTGCCGAGCCGGTTGAATGTGTCCAGGGATCGCACGATCGTAGGCACCCCGGCGATCTCGAAGCACACCTTGTGCATGTACCGATTGCGCATCCGCCGGCCCTTGCCGGCAGCCAGGACGATGGTAAACAAGGGAAAAGGCACAGCCATGAGCGAATCCTCTTCGAGGGGGGAAGGACCTTGCCAGCCCGGGCTTTCTTGCCGTTGGGGTCGGGCGTTCAAAATTCAATTTTGGCTGATAGAAGCCCAACGCTTGGAGACAGACCGTGCTCGGCCAAAATTGAATTTTGAACGCCCGACCCCAGACTGATTCCTCGGCATGCCGATTATTCGAGCGCACACCGCCCCATGCCGCATTCAGGCCGGCCGCAAGCAGCCATCGAGGGCATCCCGCAGACAGGCAGGGAGCCGGCCCCCGTGTGAGCCGCAGCCACGCTGAGTTGTTTCTCTAGTTGACGGCTGCCGCATTCTGGGCAGAACGGCGTTTCGTCGTTGCGGATCAATAGCTCGAAATCGCTGCTGCATTTGCGGCACGTATATTCATACAACGGCATGGCTGGTGCTCTCCAGGGAAGATCTTGACACGTCTTTCCTATTCTTAACCACCAGCGGCCGTTTTGACCAGGGCCGATCTCCCGGTTGCACGGCGCCACCCTGCGAGAGGTTACAGACTTCACGCGTCCACACCATCGACAAAGCTGGACAAGGCGCGCGAACGGAAGGGTTGCTGCAGTTTGCGAACCGCCTTGCATTCGATCTGCCGCACTCGCTCGCGCGTGACGGAAAATACTCGGCCGACTTCTTCCAAGGTGTAGGCATAGCCGTCCGTCAAGCCGAACCGCATGCGGAGGATCTCCCGTTCGCGATAGTTCAAGCCCTGCATGACCTCTTCGATCCGTTGTTTCAAAGATTCCCGATTCGCTTCGCCCAAGGGATCGTTGTGGCGGTGATCTTCCAGGAATTCGCCGAAATAGCTTTCGTCATGTTCGCTAATCGGCTGATCCAGCGACAGCGGCTGCCGCGACATCTTGAGAATACATCGCGTCTCTTCCACGGGCAGCCCGACGCGCATGGCGGTCTCTTCGGGTGTCGGCTCGCGGCCCAATTCCTGGACCAACTGGCGCGTCGCGCCACGCACGCGGCTCATGGAGTCGATCATGTGGACCGGAACGCGAATCATCCGGCTCTGGTCGGCGATCGCACGGGTGATCGCCTGGCGGATCCACCAGGTGGCATACGTGGAAAACTTGTACCCCCGCGCATGCTCGAATTTGTCCACCGCCCGCATCAACCCCGTATTGCCCTCCTGAATCAGATCGAGGAAACCGAGCCCTCGGTTCCGGTACTTCTTGGCGATGGAGATCACCAGCCGCAGATTGCCCGCCGACAGACGGCGTTTTGCAGCATCGTAGTCCTCGCGATGTTCCTGGGCGCGAACCACCCGGCGGCTGAGTGTGGCAGGGCTTTCAAACGTGATCCGCATCAGATACTGCAGTTCCTCGCGGAGTTCGTTGAGATTGCCTCCCAAGCGGGACGAGCCGCGTTCCGCCTCGCGAATCTCCGCTTTCAGAGTCGTCATCCGCTGCGAAATCTCGACCAGTTTTTCGTAGATGGGCTGCAGCCGGTTGGTGCGCAGATTCAATTCCTCGATCAGTCGTACACAGCGATTTCGCCGGCGGACGAGCGACGCCCAAGCGGCGCGACGCGCTTCGTCGGTCTGACGCCGGCTGATCGCGATCCGGTAATCGTGACGGTTGCGAATCAGGAGGTTTCGCAGCGTCTTCACATTCGGGCCCAACCGCTGCAGGATGCGGCGTTTTTCCGCGGTGTTTGTCACGGACACTTCGACCGTGCGGTCCAGGCGGAGTTCTCCGTCCCGGACACGTTCCAAGATTTGCACCGCGCCTTCAAGCATCAAGTCATTCGCCAGCATCCAGTGGCGATAAAATGTCCGCGCACGTTCGATGTCCCGCGCGGCGGCGACCTCTTGGCTACGGCTCAACAAGGGAATCTCGCCCATCTGCATCAAGTACATCCGCACGGGATCGTCCGTCGCCACCCACGAACTGGCCGGCGAGCCGACATCCGCGCCGTCGTCGCTCTCCGCCTCTGAGGCAGCAAAGACGTCTTCCGCGTCGGCTTCGTCCTCGTCGTCCTCGTCGTCCTCGTCGTCCCAGTCATTCGACAGCTCGGTGTCGTCTTCCGCCAGCAAACCGTCCAGCTCGCGATCTCCTTCTTCGCCAAGCTCGTGAAAAGTTCGTCGGGCCGGTTTTTGAACACGTTTTCCGTTGCTTTGGTGGATTCTCTTCAACATGCTGCCCCTTTAAAAGAACCGTCTTCATACGGCTTGAATAAAGACAAACCGATAAGTTAGTTACTGGATAGCATGGGGCGTGCCGAAACTGGGATTAGGATCGGATCGCATGTCAGAAACTTAAATGCAGCAAAGACTTGCGTACCGGAGTTAGTTCCGTGCCGTTTCCTTGCTGATGCCGATTCGCTACGTCTGGTCCAACGGTGTCAACGGTCTGTTCACCTTTCGTAGCGCTCCTTTTCAGATTAACGCCATGACGTAGCGCCGGTTGCCGTGTCCTTTCGGTTTCAGCGGGAGCCATTATAATTCGACAACTAACAGGAATCACGGCCGATCCATGTGCCAATAACGGCACACGCCAAATTCTTCAGGACACAGGAAGTGACCGATGGCTGACAAGAACCGAATCCTGATTGCCGACGACAACCTCCCCAATTGTGAACTGCTCGAAGCGTATCTCGCGGGCCTTGACTGCGAAACCGCGATGGCGGGCGACGGGCTGGACACGCTGAAACAGGTGGAAGTATTCCAGCCGGACCTGATCCTGTTGGACGTCATGATGCCCAAACTGAGCGGTTTCGAGGTCTGTCGCAAATTGAAGGACGATCCGGCCACGCGGCGGATCATGATCCTGATGGTCACGGCCCTGAACGAACTGGGCGATATCGAACGCGCGGTTCAGGCAGGCACCGATGATTTCTTGTCGAAACCGGTCAACAAGCTGGAACTGGTCAAACGTGTCGAGAACATGCTGAACCTGAAGGACATCCGCGACGAAAACGAGCGGCTGCGGCAGTACATCGAAAAGATGGAAGATCGCGGCGAACGTTAGCCTGCGTTCCCGATCGCGGACCAAGGGCGAGGCATCGTGCCGGCTGCTTCCTGTCACCGTTCAACGCGTCCGCCGCGGTGTAGCAGGCCGCGGCTGGTTGCGAGAAAGCCGGCTTGAACCAGGGCGTCCGCCCATTCCGACAGTGTGGCGCTGGAGCCGTCAATTTTCGTGAGGAACACCGGGCTGCCGAAGGCGGCGAGACCGGCCAACGTGCGCGTTAATGTTTCACTGGCAGCCGTCCGTTGCGGCTCGACGTCGGGCAGGAACGTCAGCAACTGTTGACCCGTGCGGCCCAGGTAGCCGATCAAGCCGCCTTGGCTGAGTAGGACTCGAGCGCCGGCTGCGCGTTGCGGGCGGGCGCGGCTGTTCTCGTTGGCCGGCCAGGCCAGAGCTGCGCCGTAGGGATTGGCCGGATCGGTGGCGGCCAGAACCAAGGCGCAGCTGTCCGGAGTCTGCTCGTCCTCGGGATCGCGGAGCCGTTCGCTGGCCCCAGGCGCGGCGAATTGCGCGGCGCCCAGGCCGGCCACGAAGTAACCGCGCCGCACTCGGCCGCTGTCCTCCATCGCTTTCAGCACCGGATACAGTGCCGCAAAACCGCCGGCGACGTTTTCCGCGCTGACCATTTCGCGTGTGAGAACTCCGTAGCGGCGGATCAACTGCAGCGCCAGGGCGGTCTGCCGCTCGGTCGCGCTGTACGCGGAGCCGGCGGGCCGCGCCAACAGCGTCCAACGCCCCTCCGAGCCGGGCGTTTTCGATAGCCGCCGCGAGCGGAACGCGCGGCGTCCCGACGACGAGGATCGGCTCTTGCGCCGCGCGGCGTTTCGTAACGAACGCAGCGGAGAGAGCGTGTCATTGGTCACTTCACCGGCCCATACCAGCTGCCACAGCGCGGCCAAGACGTCGTTGCGAAAACCGCCGATGGCGGCCGCGAGGTCGTCGAAGAACAGGGCTCCGCGTTCGGCCAGCAACTGGCGGATGCGCCCGGCCAGCTCGCCCGGCGCCGGTTCCGCGGCCGCGGTCAGCTTGGGATAGTGATCGGTCAGGTACAAGGCGATCCGCCCGTCGTCCGGCCCCAGGGCTTCGCAGCCGCGCCAGACGACTTCGCCCGCCGCACACAACTCGTCCAAATCGCTCGGCCGGTAGCCGTCGACACGCGGCGGCAGAATGTGCTGTTCCAACGCAGAGGCCGGCAAGGCGGCACCTTGCAGTTGCTCGACGGCGTCCAGCAAGGCGTCAAGTCCCGCACGAGGCTGAGTCAGGCCTTGCCAGCGCGCCAGGAACCGGGCCAAGGCTTCGGGCGCCACCGGCTCGACCTGCTGGCGGAGCCGGGCCAGTGAACGCCGCTTGAGCATCCGTAACACGTCGGCATCCACCCACTCGCGCCCGCGTCCACCCGGCAGGAATTCGCCTTGCAGTACGCGACCGCGGGCGGCCAGCTGCAGCAGGGCCGTCTGTATCGGCGCGATTCCCAAACCGAACCGCCCCGCGATATCTTCGGCGTGAAAAGGCACATGCGTGCGGGCGTACCGCGAGACGAGATCGCCCAACGGGTCCTCGACGGCGGCCAGAAAGGCGTCGGGCAGTCCCGGCGGCGGCACGATCCCCAGCGCGTCGCGAAACCGAGCGGCGTCCTCCGCCGCGGCGTACCGCGTTTCGCCGCCGATGCGAAACTCGATCACCCGCCGGGCCGCCGTCAGCTCTCCCAGCCACTGGTTCAAATCGCCGCCGGCCGGCGAGGCGGCGGCGGATCGCGCCGCGAATTCGTCGTGTCGCAGATCGCCGATCTTCAGCAGCAGGTCGTGCAGTCCGTCGGCATGGCGGACGGGATACCGGGTGCCGAGCCGTTGCAGCTCGCGCGCCAGTTCATCGACTGCGGCGGCGTCCAGCAGATCGCGGAGTTCGGCGGTGCCGAGCAATTCGCGCAATTGCGCGTGGTCCAGCGCCAGCGTCTGGGCTCGCCGCTCGGCCAACGGCGCATCGCCGTCGTAGATGAAATTGCCGACGTAGTTAAACAGCACCGAAGCGGCGAACGGCGAAGCGGTTTTGGTTTCGACCGTCCGCACTTGGATCGCTCGCGACTGGACCTCCCGCAGGACGCCGACCAGGCCCTGGAGATCAAACACATCGCGCAGGCATTCGCGGTAGGTCTCCAGCACGATCGGGAAATCGGGATAGCGGCTGGCGACTGTCAGCAGATCGGCCGAACGGCGGCGCTGCAGCCACAGCGGCGTGCGGTGACCGGGACGCCGTTTGGGCAGCAGCAGGGCCCGGGCCGCGTTCTCCCGAAAACGGGCGGCGAACAGGGCCGTCGCGCCCAGTTCGTGAACGACCAAGTCTTCGACTTCGTCGGGCGGCGGAAAGAACCACTCGGTTGGCGGCGGCGCGTCGGATTCGGGCAATCGGAACACGATCCCGTCGTCACACCACAACAAGTCCACTTCGCCCGGCGTTTCATCCCGCAGCCGAGCGGCTACCGCGATGGCCCACGGGGCGTGAACCCGCGCACCAAACGGCGACAGGATCACAATCCGCCAATCGCCGACTTCGTCCAGAAAACATTCCACGATGATCGTTGTGTCGCTGGGCACATCGCCCGTCGCCGCGACCTGCTGGTGCAGATAATCCAGCAGGTTGCGGGCGGCGCGGCGGTCCAGTCCGTGGTCTTCGATCAACGACGTTTCGGCCCGGCCGCGCGGCTCGCGGACCAGCCGCCGCGCCAGTTCTCCGATCGCGCGGCCGAACTCCGCCGGGCGCCCCGGTCCGTCGCCTTTCCAAAACGGCATCTTGCCCGGTTCACCCGGCGCCGGCGTGACCAGGACCCGATCGTGCGTGATGTCCATCACGCGCCACGAGGAGGCGCCCAGCAAGAACACGTCTCCGACGTGGGTCTCGAACACCATCTCTTCATCCAACTCGCCGACCCGGCTGCCGTTGCCCGCGGCATCCGCCAGGTACACGCCGTACAGCCCTCGGTCGGGGATCGTCCCGCCGTTCAGAACTGCGACGCGCTGGGCACCTTGACGCGGTGCCACGTAGCCTGCGATCCGGTCCCAATTGATCCGCGGCCGCAACTCGGAGAAGTCGTCCGACGGATACCGGCCCGCGAGCAGGTCCAGGATGTTCTCGAACGTCGCTCGCGGCAAGTCGGCAAAGGGGGCCGCGCCGCGAACGAGCCCATACAGCTCGTCCACCGAGATGCGGCCGTCGGAGACGATCGCGACCAGTTGCTGAGCCAGCACGTCCAGCGGATTGCGCGGATAGAACGTCTCCTCGACATGGCCGCTCATCATCCGTTCGGTGGCGGCCGAACAGGCGAGCAGATCGCCGCGGTATTTGGGGAACACGATGCCCGTCGAGCTTGCGCCGACCTGGTGGCCGGCCCGGCCGATCCGCTGGATTCCCGAGGCGATGGACGGCGGCGATTCGATCTGAATCACCAAGTCCACCGCGCCCATGTCGATCCCCAATTCCAGCGACGACGTGGCGACGATGGCGGGCAGCTGGCCGCGTTTCAAGCGGTCTTCGATTTGCAGCCGCGTGTCTTTGGCGATGGAGCCGTGGTGAGCCAGAGCCAACTCCTCGCCCGCCAACTCGTTCAGCGACGCGGCCAGCCGTTCGGCCAGGCGCCGGCTGTTGACGAAGATCATGGTCGAGCGGTGGAGGCGAACCAGTTCGACTAGCCGCGGGTGGATGGCGGGCCAGATGGACGGCAGCGTGGGGCCCGCGGCGGCCGAACCGGACTGAAACAGCGGCTCGGCCAATCTTACCATGTCCTCGACGGGCACCTCGACGGTCAGGTCCAATTGCTTCCGCCGGCCCGCTTCGATGATCTGGACCGGGCGCGGGACGGGCGGCTGGCCGGCGTCACCGGTCGCTTCCGCGCCGCCTAGCAGACGAGCGACTTCGTCCAGCGGCCGCTGGGTGGCGGACAGGCCGATCCGCTGCAGCGGGGTGCGGCTCTTGTCAGCGCTGCGGCGCAGCGCCTCCAAGCGTTCGAGCGACAGGAACAGGTGCGAGCCGCGTTTGTTGCCGACCAGCGAATGGATCTCGTCAATGATTACCGTTTGGACGGTTCGCAACGTGTCGCGGGCGCGCGAGGTGAGGATCAGGTACAGCGATTCGGGAGTGGTAATCAGGATCTCCGGCGGATCGCGGTTCAGCCGATGCCGTTCGGCCGCCGGCGTGTCGCCCGAACGAACGCCGACGGTGGGCACGTGATAGGTGATCCCGTCGCGCTCGGCCGCCACGCGAACGCCGGCGAGGGGCGATCGCAGATTACGTTCCACGTCCACGCCGAGCGCCTTGAGCGGCGACACGTACAGCACGCGGACGCCTTGGTCGGCCTTGGCGGGAGGCGGCGTGAACATGATCCGGTCGATCGCCACCAGGAATGCGGCCAGCGTCTTGCCGGATCCGGTCGGGGCCAGCAGCAGCGTGCTGTGGCCTCCGGCGATCGCCGGCCAAGCCAGCGTTTGGGCGGCGGTTGGGGCCGAAAACGCCTCGGAGAACCAGCGCCGCAGCGTCGGATGGAAGAAATCGCTGCCGCCATGAACGTCGAAAGTACTTGCCATGCAGGCTTATCGGACAGGAATGAGGACAGGAATATGGAGGACAGGAATATCAAGGCTCAATTGCTTCAGTCTATATGCCCGGTCCGTTTTCGCCCACTGGTCCCTTTTCGCCCACCATTAGACTTGTGAAAGACGGGGCACGAAAAACGACGGCCGGCGCTGTTCGCATGGTATCCGCAGCCGATTCCTGCGAAATAATATCAGATTATCAATCAGGACCCGAAAGCCCTGAATGGAATCCCCGTATTGACCGCAAAGGCGATTGCCATTCTCGATGGCGCTGATCGGATTACGCAGGCAGATATTGATTTCCTTAATCAGTCGATCAACACTTAGGCGGGCTTGAAACAGCAAGTCAAAAACCTGACGGACGGCGGTTTCGGATTCGGTTTGGTCCAGAAAAAGAGCGTGGCGGACCAGCAGTAGAGGGAGATCAAATGAACGCACCGCAAACCATCAATGCTGATCGTTACTACATCATCCAGTTAGACGCGGAAGGAGCAATCGACGATGCGAAATACGCATATTTTGACACGGATTTGGTCAATGACGCAACGAAGGAGGCCTTTGACCTTTTTCAGAATGATCCTGAACTGCGGAGGGCGAGGGGGGGAGTTGCACATGCTGAGCGGAGATTGCCCGGGGCATTTTTCTTTACATGCGCGCCGTGGCTTCTCGTGAGTGAACAAGTTCGCGAGATGTTTGGACAGTTTGGAATTTGTCCGTCGATTCGCTGGATTCCGACGGGGATCCTCGACAGAAAAGGCAGTGACCTTGCGACCTATTGGTTGGCATACGGGGCCAAACGACACGATGTCTGGGACTATGCCCGATCCGATTTCTTCTGGCAAGAGGGAAAACAGCCTGGCACGCGGGAGGCGGCAGGGTACATGAGAAAGGGAGTCTTGGATCCGGAATGCGTGCCACCGCACTGTGACTTGTTTCTAGCCAGAAGCGTCTATTGGATTGTGAGCCAATGTCTTCGCGTTGCAATCGAGGATTCAAGTTTCGAAGGCTTCGACTTTGAGGAGGTATACCTCGCCGGATCAGAAAAATCATGCGTGTGAGGCTGAACACGGTTCTCTAGACAAGGTGCGCTAGTTCAGCGACTTTCGCTATCCACTACAGGGTGGCGGTTGACCCGCTAGTAATGACAGGTTGTCTTTTCAGAGTTTCTTTTCCGTTGTGACCAACGTCACCTGAAGTGCAATCATGACGAACACGGGCAAGAACATCTGGGGCAGAAGATAATGCCGCGGGACTGACGTGTTCGCCGTATTGCTTTATCTTTTTGCCCTTCATTTTTTTGCCGTAGAAATCGCCTCGCGGGGGCTCGCCGAGGTCAGATTGGTTGCGGCAGGTCCAGTTCCGGGATTGCTAGTTGACCAAGCTGCACACGATGTCATTCAGACGACGCTATTTGGTGCCGGCTGCGCCCCCGTTTCGCACCCGTTACGAACCGTCTCGCCATTGCCGCTTCGCGGCAATCGTGGTAGTATACTACTACACGACGGGGGCGTTCAATGAAAGTGGCGATCATCTGGGATCTTGACGAGGACGAGGAGGGCAACGTCCAGCACATCGCGGAGCACGGCATTGAAAAGGACGACGTTGCTCACGTATTCGATCATCCAGTTGGTAGCAACACCAGCGATTCGTCGCAGCGGCCAATGGTTTTCGGATACACCTTGGACGGCCGCTACATTACGGTCATCTTTGAAGAGATCGACGACGACACGGTGTACCCCGTCACCGCGTTCGAGGTTCCCGAACCCGTCTAGGAGTAAATCATGGCCAAGCAAATCACGCGCGACCGCAAGCTGACGCCGGAAGAAGCGGCGAAGTACCGCAAGATTCGGGAAGAAGTCGAGTTGGAAAAACCGGAGATCATCGCCAAGGCGCAGCAGGCTCGTTGCGAGGCCCGCCGTCAGCAGCTGGCCGCCGTCATGGGTAAGCTGAAAGCTGCCCGCGAAGCGAAAGGGTTAAGCCTCGCCGACATCTACGAGCGAACGGGCATGGACCGCTCCGCGTTGTCTAAGCTGGAAAACGTCACCAACGAAAACCCGACGATCGACACGCTCTTACGCTACGCCGAAGTCGTCGGCAAACGGCTGCAGATTCAGGTTGTTGATTCGTGACCACCGCGAATCCGCGTCCCCCTTGACGCGTTCGCCGAGTCAGCCGTCACTACGCGACTGAGGCAATTCGGCAGAGTCCCTTTTCGCCCGACAGTCCCTTTTCGCCCACCATTGACTTGCAAAAGACGGGGGGCGAAAATCGACGGCCAGCCAGACACCACGGAGGCGTGATCGGACATTCGACGAATCACACCGGTCGCATTGTATCCGCAGCCGTTCCCGCGAAAGAATCTTCAACCCTTGGATCCTGAGACCATGAATGGAATCCCCGTATTGACCGCCGCCGGCGAAGGCATTGCCCGAGCCTGGGAGAATTCGCTGCTGGCACTGTACGAGCAAGGCTGCGATATCAGCACGCAATACGATAAGACCGGCGATCCGCCCAGCAAGGACGCGACGATGCTGATTACGGTCCACGATCCTCTGGCCGAGCCGATGATCCATCGCGATTTTCCCGGCGGCTTCGAGGACTTGCAGGAATATGTCATGGAGGTCTGTGACGGAATCAAGGATCACTGCGTGCGGGATCCGGCGGACCCGGCGGACACGCGGTGGGAATACACGTATCATCAGCGGCTGTTTGCGTACACGGTCCCCTCGGTTGCGGAGCCGATCGATCAAATCGAAGACATCTGCCAGCAACTGGCCAAAACCGGCTACACGCGCCGGGCTCAAGCCGTCACGTGGAAGGTCTGGGAAGATCGCCACTGTTACGATCCCGCTTGCCTACAGAGCCTCTGGTGCCGCTTGACCGACGACGCGAACGGCGCGGAGGACGCGAACGGCGCGGTGCTGAGCATGAACGTCCGTTTCCGCAGCAATGATGCGTACAAGGCGGCGTTCATGAATCTGTTCGCGCTGGTCCAGTTGCAGAGCCGCATTGCCGAGCGAGTGGCCGAATTGTCGGGACGCCGGATTCGCCTGGGCCGCTACTGTCATTTGGCGGACAGCTATCATATCTACGGCTCGAACATGGAAGAATTTGAGTCCCGTTTTCTGGGCGCTCAGGCCACTCGCACCTTTGAGGGCCGCACGATGCGGTACGCGGATGTGAGCGAGTTCATGGAACAGGCCTGCCCGGCGATTCTGGACAAGGCCCGGGGCATGGGACGGTGAACGGGGACCACATAGCCGCGTCTCGCCGAGACGCAGAATCCGGCCTCGGAGAGCCCGGTCTGCGTGCAGCTCACCCGCCCGCCGCTCCGGCGGGTATCACCACTTCGAACGCCGCCCCTTTGACCCGACGCAATTCTTCGTGCAGCACCGGAATTCGTTCGTCCGGCGCCACGGAGATGGCCCAGTCGATGCCGTTGTCGGCGACGAACATGCCGTAGGTCTTCAGCCCCCGCAGGATCGCCTGGACGGGCGGCGAAAACCCGGAAAGGTCGTAGTCCTGACGCAACCGGATGCGTTCGCCCATCCGCGGATAGTCTTCGTCGGTATGCCGGCTGGCGTAGTGGGTCGCCGGCGCGACGTACGCGCGGCGCGTCTTGACGACCGTCACCCGCAGGGCGTGCTCGACTAGGCCGCGCTGCAACTCGTCATGGCGGACGACGGCCGGAAAGATCGGCAAGCCGGCCGCATCGGCCGAGGTCCAGCCGTCCGGACGCAGTTGATTCGTCTTCAAGTCGAACCGGGACGCCTGCATGGCCGTCCAGCCGCGATCCGTCTTGTTCATCACAAAGAACTCGTACAGCAACCGGTTCACCGGGTCCAGGACGATCGCATGCCGGTCGCCGCCGCGACCTTCGCGATCGCGCTGGAGGTCGTCCAGGGTCCAGCCCCTGTGGCGGCGGTCGCGAAGCGAGCAGACCGGCCAGCCCTCGATCGGCACATTGTCCGGCACGGGGAACGGCCCGCCGTCCGACTCGCCCGGATAGCCCACGATCTCGACGGGAACGCGGCGTTGATCCGGCGGCACAAGGATGAAGCTCATGTCCGGGTTGTAACGCAACGGCTTGTCCGCGCCGATCGAGGCGATGATGTTCCGGGAATTGGGGTGCAGCGGCCAATCGGCGACGACTTGGTTCCACGGATTGTCGGGCGGAAAAATCTCCAGCGCACTCAGGATGGCATCCGCCTCGGGCGTGTTGAACATCACCGGCGCCGTGATGGTCGGCATCCGCGCGGCGCGGATGCGGGCCAGCCGGTCTTGTGGCCGGTTATCGTTCGAGAACGCGGCTTTCCCCGCCGCAGCCGCGGGACCCGTCTGAGCTGCGATCGGCGTCGCCGACAAACCGGCAACAATGGCCAGAGCAGTAACAATTCGGGTCATTCGGAGTCTCCTTCCCTCGCTGCGACATCCCAGATTCCCTTCTACAATCCGTGCTTTTCCTCAATCGACGGATCCAACGTAATTCGTTCGTCTCAGGCCCGTCAATACGCCCGCGCGTGGCGACGGGCGGCCGGGTCGCCTGCGGCGGACTTCACGCCGGAGGCGGGATCGAGGACCAGCATCACCGGATGTCCCAGCGGTGGCCGCGACGTGGTGACGACGTGGCCCCGCTGCTTCAATTCGGACACCACCTGCTGCGGAAATGCCGGGTACAACTTCAGACTGCCCAACTCCGGCTTCGTCTGGTTGAACGAGCCCACAAGGTGGTCGGTCACGAACCGCGGCACAGTCACCGCCTCGGCCGGTTTCAGCCCGAATTCGAGATGGTTCAACAGCAGCTGCAGCGTCACCTGATCTTGCTGATCCCCGCCCGCGACGCTGATCGCGGCGACCGGCCGGCCCTCCCGGAACACCAGGGTCGGCGTGAGCGTGATGCGAGGACGCTTGCCGGGTTCCAGGCAGTTTGGGTGGCCGGGCCAGGTGTTCAGGCTCCGCAGGCGGCTGTTGAGCATGATGCCCGTCTCGCCCGCCAAGACGCCTCCCCAGCCGCTGGGCGTCGCCGCCACCACGTTGCCCCAGCGGTCCGCCACAACGCACGTCGTCGTGTCCCGCAGCGGCTCGGCCGGCAACCGATACTCGGCCGGCGCGATGCCCAACAAGGACCGGTTCGCGCGAGGGTCGCCGGGCCGCAGCTCCAGCGAGGCCCGGTGCAAATCGATCAACGGCCGCCGTAGATCGGCGTAGCGGGGGGAAAGCAGGTCTTGCAGCGGCACTTCGGCAAACAAGGGATCTCCGTAGTAAGTATCCCGGTCGGCCAGCCCCAGCTTCATGGCTTCGGCCAACAGGTGAACATACGGGGCGCCGTTATGTTCCAGAGACCGCAAGTCGAATTGCTCCAACAGCCGCAGGGTTTGCAGCAAGTACGGGCCTTGGGTCCAGGTATCGCACTTGAAAACCGCATGCCCCCGGTAATCGACCGTCACCGGCTCTTCGATCCGCGTGACGTGCGTGGCCAAGTCGGAGTACCGGATCAGTCCGCCGTGCCCGCTGCTCCAAGCAGCCAAATTGCGGGCGACCGGCCCGCGGTAGAAACAGTCGGCCGCCAGTCTCAAGCCGCGCCGCCGGTCGCCGCCGCCCATCCGTTCCGCGTCGATCAAGCGGCGGATCGTCCGGGCCATCTGCGGCTGCCAGCCGTCGCGGTGCGCGTCGAGAATGGCCAGCGTAGAGGACGCGGATTCCTCGAACGTCCGCGTTCCGAACCGGTCCAGCGCGACGATCAGGGCATCCATCGCTGCGGGGACCGTGGCAGTGGCGGGATGCCCGTCCCCGGGAATGAGCCCGCCGTGATGTTCCCGAAAGTACTCGACGGTGGCCAGCCGCGGCGCTGCGCCTTGTCCAGCGATCACCTCGACCACGTTCCGCCGGGCGTCGTAGACGAGGATCGGCACTTCGCCACCGAAGCAGAAGTTCTTGGAATCGGTGACGGACAACACCAGCAGCGCCGCAACCGCCGCATCCGCCGCGTTCCCGCCGCTGTGCAGCACGTCCAGCGCCGCGACCGCGGACTGGCCACACCCGGTGGCCAACGCGGCTTGACTTCCGCTTGCCTTCCAGGAATCGTCCGCCGCCCAAGCCGCGGCGGCTATGCCCAGCAACGTCAAAGTCCCGGCCACGGATTTCAGTGCGGAGTCGTTCTTCATGTTCAACTTCCTTTGCAGCAGCGACTGTTCCGATCGGATCGTACCAGTGGCGCAGACGATCCGCAACGTCCCGCCCGGGTAGGAGACCGACGAAGCTTCAGACAACGGCGAGCGGAGGCCACTGAAAGAGCATCTGCCGGCTGTGCCATCCACAGCCGCATGAGGCTTCTTCAAAGTCTTTATCCGTGCGTTTAGCCCCGACCCATCAGCACCGCCAATACGTCGTCTTCCGGCACGTCGGTCACCAGTTCCACGCAGCCCATTCGGGTCGGCAGGACGAATCGCAAGCGGCCGTGGGCGACCTTTTTGTCCAGCCGCATGGCGGCCAACTGCCTCGCGGCGTCGAGGTCGGGCAGCGCGACGGGCAAGCCGAGCCGCGTCAACAAGTCTCGCTGCCGCGCCGTACACGGCGCGTCCACCCGGCCCAAACGTTGGGCCAGCTGCGAGGCGGCGATCATGCCGATCGAGACCGCTTCGCCGTGGAGGAACTCGCCGTAACCCGCCTCGGATTCGATCGCGTGGGCGAACGTGTGTCCGTAATTCAGCACGGCCCGCAGTCCGGTCGTCTCGCGCTCGTCCTGCTCGACCACGTCTGCTTTCAGCCGGCAGCAGCGGGCCACGACGTGGCGCAACACCTCTGGAGTTCGCGCGTTCAAGGCGTCGGCGTGCTGTTCCAGGAAAGCGAAAAACTCGGCGTCCAGAATCACGCCGTACTTGACCACTTCGGCCAGCCCCGCACGGTACTCGCGATCGGGTAGCGTATCCAGCACGGCCGTGTCGATCAACACGCCCAGCGGCTGCCAGAATGCGCCGACCATGTTCTTGGCCGCGGGCAAATTGACGCCGACTTTGCCGCCCACGCTGCTGTCGACGTGCGCCAACAGCGTGGTGGGGATTTGAACGAACGCCAGCCCGCGGGCATAAGCGGCGGCGACAAAACCGGCCAGATCGCCGACCACGCCGCCGCCCACGGCGACGATTACCGACTTGCGATCGGCTCGGTGCCGCAGCAGTTGGTTCCACAAGCGATCGGCGTTGGCCACCGACTTGGCTCCTTCACCCGCCGCGACGATTTCCACGTCGACACGCACGCCTTGCGCGCTCAGGCTGTCGGCGACGCTGCGCGCGTACGGCTCGACGACATTCGTATCGGTGATGATAATCGCGTGGGTCAGTTTGCATCGCCGGCCGACGAACGGTCCGGCCTGAAGCAGATTCCCTGTGCCGATAACGATGTCGTACGTGCGCTCGCTCAACTGGACGTGGACGGTCAGCGGATCGCTCAAGACGGCGGCCTCCTGGAGGATATCGCGAAACACGGAGGCAGATTCTATCCGGCCCCGCACGTTGGGAACAGTGGTTTTCCAAATCCCGCGCCGGGGGTCTTGCAATCGCAGCGTGGATGCTGCAAACTTTTTTTTCCGGAAGTTCGTATTCCGCTCGGAAATTGCTTTCCGATCGGTTACGATGTAGGCAGTTTGATGACCGCCGGTCCGTCTGATCCTGGAAGGGAAACGGTCTCCGGATTTGTCAACCCGCCCCGTTATCTTCCCCAACAAACCCCGATTCGTTTTTTTGACCCGATGATAGGAGTCGTCGCATGAGTGCCACTTTCCGATTCGTGACTCGATCCCTGGGCACTGCCATCGCTTGGAGTTGCCTGGTGTCCGCTGCACTGATGGCCGCCGAAGCCGGCAAGTACGTCGGACCGACGGACGTCGTTGCCGCGCCGGATGGAAAGAGCTTGTTCGTCCTTGCCGCAGATGCCGGCCAAGTGTTGGTCGTGAACGTGGCCGATGGCAAGGTCGCCAAGACAATTGCCTGCCCCGCCACGCCCACGGGGTTGGCCGTTGCGGCCGACGGTGCGAAGTTGTACGTCACGTGCAAGGGCCCCAAAGGCGTCGTCTGCGTCGTGGATGTGGCTTCCGGCCAGATCAGCGGCACCATCGCCGCAGGCCATACGCCGTGCGCCCCCGTGCTGTTGCCGGGCGGCAAGCGGTTGTTTGTCTGCAATCAATTCAACAACGACGTGTCGGTGATCGATTTGGAGGCGGGTAAAGAGACCGCTCGCGTCAAAGCGATTCGCGAACCGGTCGGCAGTGCGGTCACGCCCGACGGCGGTTTGGTGTTCATCGCCAACCTCCTGCCGGTAGATCCGTCCGATTCCTATAACGTCGCGGCCGAGTTGACCGTGATCGACACCGGGTCGCTGGAAACCAGCCAGATTCGCTTTCCCAACGGCAGTTCCAGTCTCCGCGAAATCTGCGTCTCGCCGTGTGGCGCGTATGCTTATGTCACGCATATTTTGTCGCGGTACCAAATGCCCACTACCCAGCTGGAACGCGGCTGGATGAACACCAACGCGTTGAGCGTGATCGACGTGGCGGCCAAAAAGCTGCTGAACACCGTCCTGCTGGACGACATCGACTTGGGCGCGGCGATCCCCTGGGGCGTGGCGACCACGGCCGACGGCAAGACGATCGTGGTCAGTCACGCGGCGACGCACGAGTTGAGCGTCATCGACGCCGAAGGGCTGCTCGCCAAGCTGAAGGGGATGCCGAAAACGGTCGAAGAGGCCAAGGCTGCGGGACGATACGACACGCAGGGCAGCTATTCGTCGGTGACCGCTGATGACGTGCCGAACGACTTGGCGTACCTTGTCGATTTGCGGCGGCGAGTCCAGCTGCGACGGGGCGGCCCGTGGGGACTGGTCAAAGACGAAGGCCCGCTGGTCAACGGTCCGCGAGGGCTGGACGTCATCGGCACCAAGATCTACACGGCGGTCTATTTCAGCGATGTGATCGCGGTCGTCGATTTGGAGGACAAGTCGTATTATCCCGTGAAACTGCTTCCGCTGGGACCGGAACCTCAACTGACCGTCCAGCGTCGCGGCGAGATGTTTTTCCACGATGCGGACCTGTGCTTCCAGCATTGGCAAAGCTGTGCCAGTTGCCATCCCGATGCTCGCGTCGACGGCCTGAACTGGGACTTATTGAACGACGGCCTGGGCACGCCTAAGAACAACAAGAGCATGCTGTACGTCCACAAGACGCCGCCCGCGATGAGCCAAGGGGTGCGCGAATCGGCCGAGGCGGCGGTGCGGGCGGGGATCACGCACATCCAGTTCGCCGTCCGCCCCGAAGAGGATGCGGTGGCGATCGACGAGTACCTGAAGTCGCTGACGCCGGTGCCGAGTCCTTACCTGGTGGACGGCAAGCTGAGCCCGGCGGCGGAACGCGGGAAAGCGTTGTTCCTCAGCGAGCGTTTGGGCTGCAGCAGCTGCCACCCGGCGCCGCTGTACACGGATCTGCAACTGCACGACGTCAAGTCCAAAGGCGCCTACGATCGGTCCAGCGAATTTGATACGCCGACGCTGATCGAGTGCTGGCGAACCGCGCCGTACATGCACGACGGCAAATACACCACGATCCAGCAACTGCTCAAGGAGGGCAAGCACGGCGATGTGTCGGGCGATGTCGAAGGCCTGACGGATCAGGAAATCAACGACTTGGCCGAGTTCGTCCTGTCGCTGTAATGGCCGTGCTGCCTTCGGCAGCGCGCCCCGTCTGCGAACTGCAAGCCCCGGTTTCCCGTGCGGAGACCGGGGCTTTTTTGGCAGAACGCTCCAGGATCGGAAAGCCATGCTGCTTTGTCCAGCACCGCGTGAATGGGAGAGCCGGTCCACGGTAGTAGGGTCGCTTGAAGTGCGGCGTACCAGTCAAAGGATCCGTAAAATAGCGGCGTGCGGCCGGGAAATAGTCAATAGGAAGCATCGGGCACCGTCACCCCCGCTCGGCGCAATGCCTCCGTCTTGATTTGCTCCCACGACACTGTGTAGGCGCAGCCAGCATCGTACTCAGCGGAGCGTCTGCGAATTTCCGCAATCCACTCGTCGCTCAATGGCGGCAGCACATCTTCAGGTAAATAATCCTTCATTAAGTTCGTCGCCGCTGGGGACGCGTTCAGGGAATACCCGTCCCCAACAGTGCAACCACGGCATCAACCACTCGGCGGAGCGTGTCATCCCGTAACTTGCCCACGGATTTAGCGATCAACCGTTCATGGGCCGTGAACAGCTTCGCGGGCCGGGCGTAACTCGCCACCTTCAGCGTTCCCGAGACAAAATCAGGATCATCGAGAGGGATGGCCCGCGAATCCCCATAGGCGTTGCTCGTAATCTGGCACAAGAGCCAGTCACCGCGCCCAGCGTCCGCCAAACAGACGGCCGGTCTGAGTTTCGACTGCGACAGGTCGGAAAACGGGAACCGAACAAGGACTACTTCGCCGACTGCAGGTGTGACCACGCCATGTCCTCCTCGGATCGGTCCCAATCCTCGGCCAATGCGGCTTCGCTCAACAACGCGGTTTCGTCAGAAAAGGGGGGCGGTCCTTCATCGAGGATGGTGACCAAAGCGCGTCGTGGGACGCTCAACTGGACGGCCTCCAACAATCGGACCTTCCCCTGTTCATCAACGACAGCTTCCACAGTTTGAATCATGGCCTTCTCCGATGGGGATCATGGGTCGGGCTCGGTTCCCAATAATATGCTATTGTACGCGACGATGCAGCACCGGGGAATCCGTACCGACCGCCCTCGGCGCACAGGATCCTATGGGCGGCCGTGAGCCACTTGATGCTGTATGCGGCCACCTGCGACTTGTTTCCGCTGGCACATGTCCCGCCTTGCCCATCCCATGTCCATCTCCAAAGGTGATGCTACCAAGAGGCAGCCGAAAGCATTCTTAAGTGGTATAATTCCTAGGCTTCAGAGCGTAGAATCAATTTGCAGGGTGGGACGCCATCCGCCTCTGCCGGGCGGTCGGTCACATTCCAAGGCGGCAAATCGTGGATCTGTTTTCGATTACTTGTACGACATGCCAGAAGCGGCTGCTAGTCCGTGATGCGGCGAGCGTCGGCGAAATTCAAATTTGCCCCCAATGCGGGAGCATGGTATTGGTCGAGCCGCCGCCTGGTTGGGACGCAGCGCCGGGGGACCAGCCGCCGATCGCGACGCCGACGGCTGCGGCGTTGTCCGCCCAACCGTCCGCCCAGCCGCTCGGGCAGCGTTCGGATGCCGAGGGGCCGCACGCCGAACCGCCTCCGGTGTCGGCAACAGACATCGAGGCGGCCGTTTCCGAACCGATTCTGCCCACCGATGTCTGGACGTCGCAGGTCGCGCGGCAGCGTCAGCAGTGGCTCATGCTGGGGGGCGCAGCGGCACTTGGAGTCGCCTTGTCCTTTGGCCTAGTTGGCTTTTTGGCATTTCGGGCCGCCCACAAGCCGACGGCGGAAAATCCGGCGGTCCCGATCGCTCCTGAAGCGCCGCAGACCGATGGCTCGCACTTGCCGGCCGAGGCTCGGGCCGAGCCCATAGCCGCGCAGGAACCCGCATCATCGGCCGTCGAGTCCGAATCGCAGGCGGCACCTGCACCGCCCGTCATGGATCCGGCCTCGGCACGCGCCGAAACGCCGGCCGCCGAGGCGGCCGACGAGCCGCTCGCCGAGCCCGTTGTCAGCCCGCCGGGCCAAGAACCCGACGCACGTCCGAGCGTCCCGCCGCAAACGGCCGCATCGACGCAGCCGAAAAAACCCAATCTGAATCCCGGCTCGCTGTCGGAAACCCTGCAAGCGTTTGCGCCCTTCATCGATCCCGACGCCACGCGACCACCGGAACGAATGGATGCGGCCGAACAGGACATGCCGGCCTTGGATCCCCAAGCGGTCACGACCGAGCAACCGACCGTGCCGCGGCCGGAACCGCGCCAGATCGACCTCGACGCACGCCTGCAGGACAAGATCGCGGAAGTCGAGTTCGCCGATGTGCCGCTGAAGAACGTCCTCCGCTTTATGATGAACTTCAGCACGATTCCCATCTCCATCGATCCGGATGCCTTGGCGCTGGTGCGCGTTACCCCGCACACGCCGATCACTTTGAAGGCGACCGATGCCACCGTCGACCAGCTACTGGCCGCCGCCCTGCGGCCGCTGCAATTGGCCCATGTCGCCGTCGGCCGGCAGCTGGTCGTCACCCGACCCCCCTTGCCCGACGGAGGGCTGCGGACGATCGCACACGGCGTTTCCGATTTGGTCGGAAGCGACCCTGACCAGCTTGCCCAACTGGCGGAACTGATCGTGGAAATGGTCGAGCCGGCATCTTGGGAGGCGGCGGGAGGCGCGGGCGTAATCCGCGAGGAACTGCCCTCCCTGGTAATCCAGCAGCAGGAAACGATCTTGCTTCGCGCAATTGTCTTTTGCGAGCGGCTGCGGGCCGCCCGGGGATTGCCGCCGCAGTCGAAGTTCAGCCCGGATCTGTTCTCGCTGGAGCCGTGTTGGGCCCGGTCCGCCCAACGCCTGGCGGCGCCGGTGACCTTGAACTTTCCGCAACCCACCGCATTCACTCGCATCCTGAATCGGCTTGGCGATCAAGGCGGTATGGAGATTCTGGTGGATTGGCAAGCGTTGGTGGAACTCGGCTGGCTCCCGGAGACCGAGACGACCCTGACCGCCAATCAGCAACCGTTCGGCGGTGTCCTGGTCGCCATGCTGCAGCCGATGGATTTGACGTATCGTGTCGTGGACGCAGCCATGATACAAGTAACTTCGCCAGCCGCCGCCGAGGCCCGTTGGGACATCGAGTTTTATCCGGTCCCAACGTTGCCCGCCGCCGACGAAACGCCGGACGCTTTCCTCGCCCGATTGCGAGCGGAGTTGACCGGCGGAAATCCCGCCGCTCTCAGCGGTGTCCTGGCTTTCGATGCGACTAGTCGCCACCTGATCGCCGCCCTGCCACAAGGGCAACAGCGAAAACTGGCGGAGTTCCTTCGCGGCGGCGGGTGACCCGCGTCGCCCGCGAAAGAGCGACTCAGCCCGTCTGGCGCAGGTCCTGATAAGCCATCAGGACTTCGTACAAGTCCGCGCTGAGAGTCACCGTGTCTTGCTCGAAGTCCTGCAGCCAGGCCCGTCGCGTCTGCACGGCGTCTGCAAGCAGAGGCAGCACATCCCCGAGGGCGACCGCAATATCGGCGCGTTCGAGTCGAGCTGGAGGCGAACCGGCGGGCTCACAGGAATCGTCGGAGCCTAAGTACACACGCAATTGAGGACGTGCCATGCGATTGGTTTTCCTCGAATGAGAGGTTGCGAGCGATGGCGGACACGCTCGGTGGATAAGCGTCTCCTTTATCGGCCGAACGCCGGACCAGTCCTGAATGAAATTCGCCGAAGAAAACAAAATCGACAGCTAGCACCAAGCAGGACGCTGAATCAAGCCGGTTTGAACGCGGAAAGGAACGACCAGAAGACTCCAGCTTCTTCAGTTTCCCTCGTCGGCAGCCAACGCTGCGAACTTTCGCGCGCACCGCCCGCCACGCCCCGCCCATTCCGTCGGTGACCTGCAGCGAATCGCCGCTCAGTCCGCTAAATAAACGCCATCCTGCCGCAGCGCCGCGTGCAGCTTGGGAATTTCGACTTGTGCAAGATCCACGCCGGCCTGCAGCGCCAGCGCGGCGCACGTTCCGACGCCTTGGCCCATCACCATGCAATGGCTTTGCAGCCGCACCGAGGCACAGGCTTCGTGCGTTGCCGAGGCACAACGGCCGACCACGGCGAGATTCGGGAGCGTGGCGTTCAGGCACATGCCCAGCGGAATGTGATAGCTTTCGCCGGCCGGCGGCATGAGTTCCCGCTTCTGATCGGTCCAAGTCGTATAGCCGGTGCCTTTGGGATCGTGAATATCGATCATCCAGAACCCATGGCCGACGGCATCCGGGTGCTTGATCGCTTGGACCACTTGGTCTGCGTCCAGGGTCTTCAAGCCGCGGATTCGCCGCGACTCGCGGACGCCGAGGCCGTGGCCCATGTGCGTGACCCGGGCCCGCGCAAAACCGGGGATATCCCGCCGCCAGAGGTCTACGATCTGGTAGACGTCTTCGCGGGCTTGCATCGACATCCGCGTCAGTTCCGCTTCATCGAGCGGGTTGCCGGCGGCGGGCACCATGTTGTGCGGCACCTGGTTCAGGCCCGATCGGATGTAATGTTTCGCTGCGCCCTCGTTGAATTGCGGAAATTGGCCCGCGTCGCGCAGTTGGCGCATCTGCTCAAAGACACGCTCGCGAACGTCCGGCGGAGCCGCACGGACCGCCGGCGAGTCGACGTCGCCCAGGCAGAACATCATCGTCATGCCTTGGACGCGACCATCGCTGGCGCGGCCGACGTCAAAGGGCACGCCCGCGTTTGCGGCGACGTCGCCATCGCCCGTGGCGTCGATGAAGACCCGGCCGCACACGGCTCGGCGGCCGTTCTTGGTGTCCACCAGCACGGCCCGCAGGCGGCCGTCTTGGACGACCGATTCGACAGCGGTCAAGTTGCAGATGACTTGCACGCCGGCATCCTGCAGCATCCGCCAGAACACAACCCGCATGCCTTCCGGATCGAACCAGTGCGTCTCGGGGCGTTTCGGAAAATCGGCGTAGCGGTGCATGAAATTCCCCGCCCGCTCGACCGCCTCTTGGACGACTCCGAGGATCACCTGCTTGGTGCGATCGCTGGTGTGCCAGATGTTGACCAAGGCATTGGTGGCCATCCCGCCCAAGCTCGGCCAGCGCTCCAGCAGGATCACGCGCGCACCATGCCGCGCCGCGCAATACGCGGCTGCAATGCCCGCCGTGCCGCCGCCGCAAACGACCACATCCGCCTCCGCCAGCACCGGAATTTGGCGCTGAGGAACCAGGATTGCCGGTCCCGCGCCGAGATCTTGTTCCGCGCCGCCCGCGGCGGGATGGGAACCTGTGGCGAGGGCCCCGAAGCTGCCGCCCGCAGCGGCGAGCATGAATTTGCGTCGCGTCGTTCTGGTCATGATCAGCCTTTCCTGGAAAAGTGTGGGGTCGGGCGTTCAAAATTCAATTTTGGCCGATAGAGAGTCCAACCATCGAGCCGAGCCGTGGCGGCCAAAATTGAATTTTGAACGTCCGACCCCCTAAGCTCTACGGATGCGATATCTTGTGCATTTTCGACAGAAGCCTTTTCGCCTTTGCTCACGCCGGCGCCAATCGGACCGCCAGCAGGACCGCTTGGACCAAGCTGCTCGCCGCGGCGCGCCCGCTCCAGGCGATGTCCAACGCCGTGCCGTGATCGACCGATGTCCGCACGATCGGCAAACCCAATGTGACATTGACGGCGGTGTCGAATGCCAGCGCTTTGAGCGGGATCAGGCCTTGGTCATGATACATGCAGACGAACGCATCGGTCGCGGCACGATGCTGCGGCAGGAAAGCCGTGTCGGGCGGCAGCGGGCCGCGAACGTCGATCCCGCGGCGGCGAGCCGCAGCCACCGCGGGCGAGATCAGCCGTTCCTCTTCCCCGTCCCCGAACAAGCCGTGTTCTCCGGCGTGCGGGTTCAGGCCGCAGACGGTCAGCCGCGGAGGCTTGCCTCGGATGCGTCCCATCGCCTCGGCGGTCAATTCGATCACCTCCAGAATCCGCTCGGCACTCAACCGGCCGGGCACATCGCGGTATCCGACGTGCGTCGTCACCAAGCTGCAGGTAATCTCGCGGGACGTCAGCATCATGCACCAGCGGGCGGCGCCCGTTTCAGCGGCAAAGATCTCGGTATGGCCTGGATAAGGGATCCCCGCCGCGTGCAGCGCTTCTTTGTGAATCGGCCCCGTGGCCACGGCGTCGACGGTGCCGGCGAGGGCGGCGGCAATGGCCGCTTCGACGTAGCGATACGACGCCCGCCCCGTCGCCGCGTCGACCTGGCCGGGCCGCACGGCAGCGGCGTCGATCGCCTGCAGATCCAGGACCGCCGGTTGCCGAAGGTCGCGGCCGTTTTGCCGCCACGCGTCCAACCCAATGATCAACGCCGGCTCGGCCAGACCGCACTGGCGAGCAACGCGCCGCAGCACGCCGGCATCGCCGAACACGATCGGCGCGGCCTGTTCGGTCACCTGCGTATCTTGCAGCAACCGCAGGCACAATTCGGGGCCGATTCCCGCGGGATCGCCCATCGTGACCGCAACCCGCTTTCCGGCTTGGCGTCGCTCGTCAGGCGGCATTTGCGCTTCCCGCGGATTTTCCCGTGCTGCCGAGAACCTGCATGTACTGGCCGATCATCGCGACCAACTCGCGGCGGGCGTGGTCCAGCAGCTTGATGGGATTGTATTCGGTGCGATGCCCTTCGATATAGCCGAACAGGCCGTCGATATAGGTCTGTTTGATCTGCGTCGAGACGTTCATCTTCGCAGCCCCGGCCCGGACCAGTTCCCGCACGACGTCGAACGGCAACCCGGTGCCGCCGTGGACCACCATCGGGCACGTGGTAGCTTGGGCGATCCGCCGGAGCGTGTCGATATCCAGCTTCGGCTCGACTTTGTAGAACCCGTGCGCCGTCCCGATGGCCGCGGCCAGGAAATCGATTTCGGTCTGCCGCTGGAATTCCAACGCTTCCTCCGGCGACGTGTAAATGGCGGCGTCCTGCCGGACGACGATATCATCCTCGACCCCCGCGACGATGCCGATTTCTCCTTCGACCGCCACCCCCTGAGCGTGCGCCTCTGCGACCACCGCCCGTGTCCGAGCGACGTTTTCGGCGAAGGGATACTTCGAGCCGTCGTACATCACGGCCGTGTATCCGCAACGGATCGCCTCGCGAATGACCGCCGGGTCCGTCCCATGATCCAAATGCAAAGCGATCGGCACGAGGCTGGCGTCGGCCACCAGGCGCGCCATGGCCCCGATCGCGGGCAAACCCAGTTGTTTGACGGTGGCCGACGAGGTCTGCAAGATCACCGGCGACTGTTGTTGCTCGGCCGCCTCGATGATGGCTTTCAGCGTCAGATAATCCACCAAATTGAACGCTCCGATACAGTACCCGCCCGCCCGGGCGGCTTGGAGCATGTTGACCGGATTGACCAGGGGCATAGTATTTTCCTTCGAGGCGTGTCCTGTTGGAGGGTGGTGCCCGCATGAAGGGATGCTGGCGGACGATGTCGATTCACGTCGCCGTCGCCATCACCGGTTCCTTCCGAGCGTCGATTATAGGCGAGCCGCGGAAAGTGGTCTACCCAACGGTGTAGGATGGACAACCCTGTCGTCGCCCGTAGGACAGACACTCCCGTCCGTCGTACGGGTAAGTTATTCCCTGCCGCTCGCCAGCGCGGGCTTGTTCGCCCGCCTATCGGCCCGTTAGACGCGGCGAAAGCCGGATCATTTCCCCGCCACGATCAAATCCAGCCGCCGGTTGCGCTCCTCCAGCGACAAACCGCCGCTGCCTTCGATGGTCATCCAGCCGTTGTAGCCGATCTTGTCCAGTTCAGCGCGGACCAGCGGCCAGTCGATGCTGCCGTCGCGGATGTCGACGAATTTGCCGCCGCGCCCATCCGGATTCAACTGAAAATCTTTCACGTGGCATTTGGCGATCAATTTGCCCAAGGACCGGATCCATTCTTCCGGCAGCGCGTACTTGACGTGATTGCCGATGTCGAAATAGCACTGGACCCACGGGGACTGGAACGAGGCGATGAAGTGCGTCAAGAGAGCCGGCTTGACCCAGAGGTTATTCCAGACGTTCTCCAAGGCGATGACCACACCGCACTTTTCCGCCGTGGGGATCAGCTTCTGCACCGCCTTGCGCGATGCGTCCGTGGCGTAGTTCTGCGCTTCGATGTACTGCTGGAACGGCCCGTTATCGCCGGCGACCACGCGCTTGACGTGGCTCGTCCGGTCGTCGAATTCGATCTCGAATTCCCACGGCTCCGGCATCGGCAGCCCGCCCACGCGGCAGGGCACCAGCAGCAGCGCGTCCGCGCCGTAGCCCGCACAGGCTTGGAGCGCCGTCTCGACGCTGGCGATGTCGGCGGCGACTTTGTTTTCGTCGGGGTCGTTGAAGTTGACCCAGCCGCGCAGCACGGCGTGGATCGGCATGCCCAGCCGCTCGGCCACCTGGCGGGATTCTTCCGCCGCCGCCTGCGAGACGTTCCAGACGTTGGATTCAATGCCCTCGAATCCGGCCTCTTTCCAGCTGCGCAGCGTGGCTTCGTCCGGTTTGCCGATCAGTGCTTTCTTGAGCGTCGTCTTGAACGGCGCCGCCGACAGACGGCCGGCGGCCAGCAACCCCGCCCCCGCCGCAGCGGAAGCTGCCAAAAAATCGCGTCGATGAATCTGGTTCGTCATGGTTCTCGTCTTCCTGGGGAAAGAATTCACGTAAGCCGGTCTCGCGGCACAACGGGTGTATTGTAGCCTGTGAGGCGGACGGACTGAATATGGGCGGCGTGCCGGAAAGCTTGAGCGTGGGCTCGACAGACGGTAAAATCACACCTGAGCTCGCGCGTAGGCGCGAGTCTCTGAGACCGGCTGCGAGTCTCGGAGCGATTCGCTTGCGTGCATTTCCCCCTTCGCCCCGGAGCCCTGCCATGTCCGCCTGCCCTTCGATCTGTCTGATTTCGATGTGCGCTCTTTGCTTGACGTGCGTCGCCGAGGTCCGTTCGGCCGATCCGGCCGCGGACCAGAACCTCGACGGCCAAGTGGCCAAACGGGTCCTGGCCGCTCCGGCGAGCGGCGAAAACCTGCTTCGCGGAGAGGCCTGGCGGCCTTGGCAGGCGGGCTTTGTCCGCGACGCCGAAACGTTCGTGTGCGACAACGGCGGCGAACGCCAGGCGCAGCGCGGCGCCGGTCAAACCGTGATTCTAAACCAGGCCCGCCCGGAGCCGATTGTGGCGACGGCGTGGAGCAAGGCCGAAAAGGTGACCGGGACGCCGGATTCGGATTACGCGCTGTACCTGGATCTGGTGTTCCAGGACGGCACGCCGTTGTGGGGCCAAGCCGCGCCGTTCGCGACCGGCTCGCACGACTGGCAGCGGCGGCAAGTCGTCGTGTTTCCCGAACGGCCCGTGCGGTCCCTGACGTTCTATTTGCTGCTGCGCAATCACGGCGGCAAAGTCTGGTTTCGCGATCCGGTCCTGCACGTGATGAGTACGCCTCAAGCGGCTTTCCGTTTCGACGGCGTGCCCGTCCTGGTTCAAGACGCGTCGCAGGCCGGTTTCCAAGTCCGCGACGTGGCCGCGGCTTCGGACTTCGTGCGGATCCAACGTCACGCATTGGACCTGCAGCTGGATTGGAAACGATCGGAACATGGCGGCACGACGTTCATCGACGCCGAATTGCGCGACACCAGCGGCCGCGATCGAGCGGTTACCTTGCTCTACGCGGTACCCGCCTCGGCAGCGGCGTCGCACTGGCTGCATGATCTACGGTCGAGCGAGCCCGTCCAAGGCGAGCGCGAGTACGTCAACGCCACGCAATTCCGCGCCGGCGGCGGTCGCCTGTCGCGCTATCCGTTGGCCGCCGTAGCCGATGACCGCCGCGGCACGGCGATCGCCATCGATCCGGCATATCCGGCCTTCTTCCGTGCCGCCTACAACGCCGGTTCCGAGGAACTGTTCCTGGCCTACGATATCGGCTTGGCTCCCGAGAAGCCGACGGCCCGGGTTCGGCTGTGCCATTACTCATTCGATCCGGCGTGGGGCTTCCGGGCGGCTTTGGCCCGTTACTACGACTTGTTCCCCGACGCCTTCCGCTGCCGCACGCCGCAGCAGGGATTGTGGATGCCGTTTGCCAAGATCAGCCGCGTCGAAGGCTGGGAAGATTTCGGCTTCAAATTCAAGGAAGGCAACGACGAAACCGCTTGGGACGACGCGCACGATATCCTCACGTTTCGCTACACCGAACCCATGACCTGGTGGATGACCATGCCGCCGGAGATGCCGCGGACGATCGAAGCGGCGGTGGCCGAAGCGCGGCGGCGGGCGGATGAACCACGAGCGGACGGGCAACGGGACCGCCATGCGCAAGCGCTGCTGGCCAGCGGCTATCACAACGCCGAGGGCCAATTCCCCGCTCGCCTGCTGGATACGCCGTGGTGCAACGGGGCGGTGTGGAGCATGAACTCGATGCCGGGCATCGCCGGCGATGTCACGGACTTCAAGAACAAATGGAACGACAAGCTGCGAGACCAGCTGTACGGCCCGGATCGCAAGAGCAACTTGGACGGCGAGTACATCGATTCCAGCGAAGGCTACGTGACCGACGAACTCGATTTCCGCCGCGATCACCTGGCCGCCGCCGACACGCCGCTGACCTATGCCCCGGAGACTTATCAACCCGCCGTCTTTCGCGGCTTAATCGCTTTCGAATACGCCCGGGGAATCGCTCGCGACGTGCATGCGATGGACAAGCTGATGATGGCCAACAGCACGCCGATCCGGCTGTGCTGGCTGGCGCCGCTGCTGGAGGTACTGGGCACCGAAACGGACTGGAATCCGGGCGGCCGCTGGCGGCCGATGTCGGATGCCGATTTGCTGTATCGCCGCGCGTTGTGCAAGGGCAAGCCGTTCTGCTTCCTGATGAACACCGAGTTCGAGCGATTCTCGCCGGAGTTGGTCGAGCGGTACATGCAGCGTTCGCTGGCCTATGGAATGTTCCCCGGCTTCTTCAGTCACAATGCGTCGCAGGGCCAGTATTTCACGCGGCCCGAGTTGTACAATCGCGACCGGCCGCTGTTCAAGAAATACGTTCCCCTGTGCCGCCGCGTGGCCGAAGCCGGCTGGGAGCCGATCACCGGGGCGCGGTCCAACGACGACAAAGTATACGTCGAACGATTCGGTGACCGTTACCTGACGGTCTTCAACGACAGCTCGCAGTCGCGCACCGTCGCGATCCGCCTGGACGCCCCCGCCCCGACCGCAAGTCGCGAGCTGGTGACCGCCACCGCCGTCACCTGGACCGCCGGCGCCACGACGTTGACCTTGGCTGCGGAAGACGTCGCGGTACTCGATTTAACGCCGTAGGCATTCGGCAACACGCGTTGCCCACGCGGTTTGACACGGCTCGCTTGGAAGCGGCTCACCGGTTGGAGCCCAACGCCGTTTCGGCCAAGCTGCCGACGGCGACCATCAAGACGCCCGACGCCCAGCGCAATCCGCACGCGGCCGGGTTTGAATTCCCCTAAAATCCCTTGCGCATGGTGAATCGGCGCGGTTCCAAGTGCCACACGCGCCACACCGGGCGCGTCGAAAACGCGCTTGCCGCTACGTGGAAACGGTCTTCCACGGCGATCGATATGTCAGCCCCAGATTCAGAATCCGCTGGACGAGGGCTTCGTACGAGGTCCCGCCGGTCTCGGCCGATTCGGCAAAGTCTTCACCATAAGCTAAATTGGGGTTGGCGTTCGCTTCGAGGACGTAGACTTGGCCGGCCTCGTTCATCCGCAGATCGATGCGCGCATAGCCGCTCATGTGCAGTTCGCGGTAGACGCGCTTGCACAGCCGCGAAATCTTGGCGGCCAAAGCCGGTGGCAGACCTTCGGCCGCCGTCGTGGTAATGCCGTACTTCTTCTGGTACTGACGGTCCCACTTCACCTTGGCGGTCGCGATGCGTGCCACGTCGTCCGGCAAGCCGCTGAAGACGATTTCCCAAATGGGAAATGTTTCCAACCGCTGGTTGCCGATAACGCCCACATAGAACTCGCGGCCTTCGATGTACTCTTCGACCAGCGCGTCGGCTCCCAGCCGCTGCTGGACGAACGCGATGCGGGCCGCCAAGGCATCGCGATCCCGCACCACCGAGGCTTGGGCGATGCCCAGCGAGGCGTCCTCGGCCACCGACTTGACAATCAGCGGGAACCGCAGCCCCGGCATTCGTTTCAGGGATTTGCCGCGCGGAAAGACGGCAAACCGCGGAGTGGCGACGCGGTGGTAACGGAGGATCTTCTTGCTCAGCGCCTTGTCCCGCGACAGCAACATGCCGCGAGGATTGCACCCTGTGTAGGGCTGCCGCATCAGTTCCAGATACGACACGATCGCGCTGTCGTAGACGGCCAACCCGTGAAATTCTTCCAGCAGCATAAAGGCGATGTCGGGCGACCATTCGCGGATCGCTTTCCGAATGGGAGCCAGGTCATACTGCACGCCGATCGGATACACCTCGTGGCCCATGTTGCCGAGGGTCGCCACCACGTCGAACTCGACTTTCCAGCGATCGATTTCTTCGTCGCTGAAGCCGTCCATGCTGTCGGGCGGGACCAGGCCTTCGCGGACCAGAACGAGAACCCGAAGTCGCTTCATAACGCCACTCGGTGACGGCCTTCGTGAAGATAATTCATCGTCTGAACGGTTACCAGCACCAGCGCATCCCGCTCCACTTCGTCGACCGGCCGATGCAAGCGGAGTTTGAGCTCGCGGCAGCGTTGGATCATTCCGTCCAAGACTTCGTTGATCGTATATTGATATTCGCCGGTCCAGCGGGCGACTTCGCGCCGCAACGACGGCCTCAGCCGGCGCAGGAATGCCGCCGCGGACGGACTGCGGACATGCTCCCGAGCATCGGAAAACAACCGCCGCAAGTCGTGGTCGTAGAAATTGGGATGATCCAGTCCATAGTGATAGCGTTTCTTTTCATAGTGTTCCCGCAGCGTGGTCCGCAGCGTGGCCACGGAATCGACCCGCTCGCGCGATGTCACCTTGGGCTTTTCCTGCGAGATCTCTTGCATCAACAGGTCGACGTATTCGAGCTTTTTCAGCGCCGGCCAGCCTTGGTATTGCGACCGCCACCGCGACTTGGGCTTCAGCCACACGGCGAACGTCTCCGCAAAATCTTCGACCGGATGACTCTGCGCGTACCACGAGTCCAGATGCAGCACGAAACTGCGGCTGTACGGCTTGGGCGAGTAGTACTGCGGATAGGGCTGGGAGGCCGCCCCGAACGTCTGCCGCCAGCTGCGCAAGTGCCGTAGGCGATAGGCATTTTCGATCGTATGGCCCGCTTCGTGACGCAAGATCCTCATGCACCAGCTTTCGGTGCCGCCTTCGACCTCCAGCATCTGTTTTCGTTCCAGCCGGATCAGTCGGGGATGGGCCAAGTAGAAAGGAATCGCGATTCCCGGCACGCCGTCGGCGGCAAACCATTCGTCGGACAACCAGCAATGCGGCCGAAAGCCGATTCCTTTGGCCTCCAATTCGTGATACAATTCGTCGATGCGTTCTTCCAGCGGCGTGCCTTCGATCTGCACCCGCAAATCGCAGAACCGCAGGTCCAGCAGTTCATTCTCCGACAATTTGTTCAGATGCCGAGGTCCGTAGCTTCGCCAGATGCGAGTTCCGTTCCGTCGTCGGTGTCGTGGACCGGAACTCACGGCGACCCTCCGTTGCATCAATCCACGGCCCGCTCGTTCCGCGGCTATAGGGGGAAATCTTCTTTGGTGGCCTGTTGCTGGTAGATCGGCATGTGCCGGTAATAGACTTCCAGCACCATGGTGGCCAGCGAGGTGTTATACAGACGCCCGCCGGCTTCGGCGCCGTGCCCGCCCGCAAAAAACCAGCTGCCTTTGGCCGGCCCGTCTTTGGCCTGGGTCGTAACCAGGAAGTCGCGCATCTTCGAGTTCCACTTGTCCCAGACTTCGTCGCCAAACTGCCGACAGACCTGAGTGGCGTAATAGTTGTAATACATGTTGGCGCCGCCGCCCATCGACGGTCCCTGGTTGCTGATCCATTCAACCCCGCGTTTTAGCGCTTCGTGTTCGTGCTTCCAACCCAAGTACATTCGGCACAGCAGCCCGATGGCCGTGGTCGATGGCCCTTTGCCAGGGCTGGTATACCCGTAAAACGAGCCACTATCGGCTTGGACCGTGTCCAGGAACTTGATCGCCCCGCGGATCGTCAGCGGATTGACGTTCAGATACGACATGTGCCCGCTCTTGAGCGCCATCAGCTGCCAGCCCACTACCGAGGTGTCGCCGGGCTGGCGGGGCTGATATCGCCAGCCGCCTCCGATCGGATCCTGGGCATAAGAGATGAAGTTCAGCGACGCCTGGGCAGGAGCCATCAGCGCTCGGTCGTGCGTCATGCCGTAAGCCTCGCACAGGACGATCGCCGCCAGACCGTGCGAGTACAAGCTGCCTTCCGCCTCGTTCAACGCCCCGTCAGGCTTCATGTTGCCGATTAAATATCCCAATCCGCCTTGAACGGTCTGCTTATACTTCCCTTCTTTGTGCGTTTGTCCGGCGCCTAGGAACGGCAGCAGCGCCATCGCGGTCGCGCCGCGGCGAGCCTGGACCTTGGTGCCCGAATGATCCGACGTCCGCGGCCGGCCGTTGACGATCGGCCCGATTCGATGATCGAAGCACCAGCCGCCGTCGGGCAATTGATGATCGGCGATCCACCGCAACCCGGCAGCCACGGCCGCTTCGCTGGCGTCGCTGCCGCCGGCCTGTTTCGCCATCCTCGCTCGCGCCTCGGCGCTGCCGCGACCGTCGAAACCGGTCCCCGTATAGCTGCCGACTTCTTTCATAAGGTCATTGCGGGGGGCCGTCTCCTGGCTGAAGTCGACCAACTCGACGGAAATCGCCGCCTGCTCGATGTCGGTGGAGACGACCACGTCCGTGACGTCCTGCGGAATGGCCTCGGTGATCATATCCATCGGCGTGGCGTCGCTCATCACCGCATCGACGTCCACCGGAGGCGTCAATTGCTCTTCAAACTCCTCGATCTCCTCCAATTCTTCCCCCGCGGATGCGGTGATGATCGCTTTAACTTGGTCCACGTTGCCGCCCACGGTGATCATCGCCATCACCAACAGGGCCACCGCATGGACGATCATGCTGACGAGCCAGGCCGGCATTGCGGTAAAGAACAGAAATCGGTGTCCAACGGCCTCTTCCTCGAGTTCTTCTTCCTCGTCGTATGCCTCCGCTTCGGCTTCGGCCGCCGTCGCTTCCATCGCTTGCTGTTTCACTTCCGCGCTCATTGCTCACCACTCCGCTTCGCCTGTATCCCGGAAAAACAGACCCAACGTTATCGTTACATTACCCGATCCACCGGAGAACGCAAGGTCCACAAGATAAATGTCGGAAACGACTTGCGACGGTTTTCTCTCAGCGGGCGCTTGTTATTCGAGAGCGTCAAAGTCGATTATTCCGGTCGCCGCAACGCGTGCCGCGCATTTTTTTGTTCGCCTCTGTCCCGATCAGGCTGTTTTCGATTAGAATGCGGCCTCGCAGAAGTGTCAATTGTCACGGGAGCAGGTGAGTAGAATGGGCAAAAAGGGTAAGGGAAAGAAGGCCGAGGTGGTCTTTTTAGTATGCGAAGAAACAGGCGACCGCAACTATGCGCTGCGTCGCAAGCCGGGTGGGGAGAAGTTGAAACTGAAGAAATACAGTCCTCGGCTTCGGCGCCACACTGTCCACAACGAGAAGAAGAAATAGCGGCGGCTGGTGGGTGGGTGCAACACGAAGCGTCAGCGAGGGTGGCGGGCGGATGGTAGCCCGATCCTCGCTTACGCTTCGCGATTAGTATGGAGTCCACTCACCCCAAGATTTAATCTTGACACGGCATTAGGCTGTCCGCGCAGCCTAAAGCCTGGACTCCAACGTGCGCGCAGACCTTTGCATTCGGCCCCCACACGGCCGCAGGGAGGACGATGGTCATGGAGCGGCGGTGGCGAATACGACCGCATGACGAAGCGCGGATTGCAGCTCTGGGCCGCGCAGCGGGCGTTTCGCCCGTGGTCGCGAAATTGCTGCTGGCCCGCGGGATCGCTGACTCCGAGCAGGCTCAGTCTTTTTTGGGCGCCAAACTGACGGGTTTGCGTGATCCGGAAACATTGCCGGGTTTGACGGCCGCCGCCGATCGGGTTCACGCGGCCGTCCAGCAAGGTCGCCGCATCGTGATCTACGGCGATTACGACGCCGACGGGATGACCGCGACCGGTCTGCTGTTTTGCTGCTTGCGTTTGCTGGGCGCCAACGTGGGCTGCTACGTACCCAACCGGCTGGAAGAAGGCTATGGCCTGAACGACGAAGCGTTGCAGAAACTGGCCGCCCGCGGCGCTTCGATGGTGATTTCGGTCGATTGCGGGATCGGCAGCGTCGCCGAAGCCGAAACGGCGCGGCAGCTCGATCTCGAGCTGATTATCACCGACCACCACGAGTTGAGCAGCGGGAACGTGCTGCCCGCCGCGGCGGGGATCGTCCATCCGCGGTTGCCCGGCAGCACGTATCCGTTCGGCGGCTTGTGCGGCGCGGGCGTGGCCTTCAAATTGGCGTGGGCCTTATGCCAGCGAGCCAGCGAAGCGAAACGGGTCAAGCCTGCGATGCGGGATTTTCTGCTCGCGGCGGTCGGCTTGGCGGCCGTGGGCACCGTGGCCGACGTCGTACCGCTGTTGGACGAGAACCGCATTCTGGTTCGGCACGGGCTGGTCAGTCTCCGCGAGCGGCCCCTGCCCGGGATCGCCGCGCTGCTGCGCGTCACGAAACTGGATCAGAAGCCGCAGTTGAGCGCCGAGGATATCGCGTTCATGCTGGCTCCGCGATTAAATGCCGCCGGGCGGTTAGGGCAAGCGGCGTTGGGGGTCGAGTTGCTCACGACCGAATCGCCGACGCGCGCCGCCAGCTTGGCTGAATACATCCACGAGCTGAACGGCAGCCGAGAGACGCTGGAACGGAGCGTCTATTTGGCCGCCCACAAGCAGCTCAAGGAACAGTTCGACCCGGAGGCGGAACCGGCGCTCGTCCTGGCAGGCGTCGCCTGGCATCCGGGCGTGATCGGCATCGTCGCCGGGCGGTTGGCGGAAAAGTACCACCGGCCCGTCGTGATCATCTCTTGGGACCAGGTCGGTGCCAAACCGGGGGTCGGCTCCGCGCGGTCGGTCGCCCGCTTGAACCTGCACCAAGCTTTGGCCGCATGCGGCCGGCACTTGCTGTCGCACGGCGGCCATGCAGCGGCGGCGGGTTTGAAGATCCGAGAGTCCCAGCTGGAAGCGTTCCGCGCCGATTTCTGCGAGTACGTCGCCGCTCATCTATCTCAGGAGGACCGGATTGCCGAAGTCCAGATCGACGCCGAGGCGACGCTCGGCCAACTGACGCTGAAGACGGTCGAGCAGATAGAGCAGCTGGCGCCGTTCGGCGAAAAGAACCCGCGGCCGGTGCTGTGCGCCAGCGGCGTGACGCTGGCCGATCCGCCGCGGCGGATGGGCAACGGCGAACGGCACCTGGCGGTGCGCGTGCGGCAACATGGCGTCACCGTCCGCGGCGTGGCCTTTGGACAAGGCGACGCCGCGGACGAACTGGCGGGGATGACGGCGCCGCTGGACCTCGCCTTCCGCCCCGTGATCAACGACTTCAACGGCTTCCGCAAGGTCGAAATGCATCTGGTCGATTGGCGTTCCTCCACACTCCCGGCATTGGCGGGAAGATAGGCCGAGTCCCCTCATGAATCCCAGCTTTTTATTTGTCGTTTGTCAGCGCGGCGCCGAGGGCGTCCTCAAGCAGGAGATCGCCCGCGAATATCCGGCCTTTCGCTTTGCCTATTCGCGCTCGGGATTTTTGACGTTCAAACTGCCGGAGGACCAACCGTGGGCGGAGGACGCCGAGTTGCGATGTGTGTTCGCCCGCGCGCACGGATTGTCGCTGGGCAATGTTCAGGGCGGCACGGCGGAGAATCTGGCCGCGGCGATGTGGGAACTGGTGGGCGAGCGGGCGTTCGATCACCTGCACGTCTGGCAGCGCGACACGGCGATTCCAGGCGAAGGCGGTTTCGAGCCGGGCTTGACGCCGCTGGCCGAGGAAGTCGGTCGCGTGATCGCCGAGCGCATGCCGGCCTTGCCGTCTCGTCTGGCACCGCCGCCGGTGAACCGAGTGGCCCGGTCCGGGCATCGGATCTTGGATTGCATGCTGGTCGATCCCGACCAGTGGTGGATCGGCTGTCATCGGGCGACGAACATGCCGTCGCGCTGGCCGGGCGGGGTGCCGAAGATCGAGCTGCCCGACGAAGCCGTGTCCCGCGCCTATTTGAAAACGGCCGAAGGGCTGCTCTGGTCGCGGCTGCCCATCAAGCCGGGCGATCGGTGCGTCGAGATCGGCAGCGCCCCCGGCGGTTCGTGCCAAGCCCTGCTGGAACGTGGGCTGCACGTGACCGGCATCGATCCGGCCGTCATGGATCCCGCGGTCTTGCAGCATCCGAATTTCACGCACATCCGCGCTCGGCCCACTTCGTTGAAGCGCAGCGAGTTCCAAGGCACCCGCTGGCTGACCGCCGATTTGAACGTTGCCCCCGTTCAAACACTCGACGCCGTCGAACACATCGTCAACAATCGCGACGTTCGCGTTCGCGGCATGTTGCTGACGCTGAAACTGCCGGAATGGAGCCTGGCGGATCAAATTCCGGCGTACCTGCAACGTGTCCGCTCGTGGGGCTATCACTACGTCAACGCCCGCCAACTGGCCTTCGATCGTCAGGAAATCTGCGTCGCGGCGTTGCGCGCCCGCGAGTTGCGCCGTCCGCCGGCGCCTCGGCAACGAGTTCGGCGCGCCGGGCCGCGCCGCCAGCAGGCACCGGAAGCATGAGTGCCCTCCCGCAACGCATTCGCCTGACTTGCCCGCACTGTTCCGCCACTTCCGTATGCGGACCGGATGCGATGCTCCCGCGTCTGCAGTTGCTGGGCATGTTGCGCCGCGAGAAGCAGCCCGACCGGGATTTGGTTGTCGAGCTGTTCCGTTCGTCGCTCGGCCGTGTGACTTGTTCCGCCTGCGACCGGGTGGGGTTGATTGCCTCTTCGCCAGAAGACGCTTGCGACGACGAAGCCTGGGGGGCGGGGCGCCGCTGTGAATCGTGCGGTCGAACGATCCCGATGGAACGTGTCGAGTTGCTGCCGCACGTCGAGCGGTGCGTCGCCTGCCAGCAAAACCAAGAATCCGGTGCATCGGCCCGACCGGTCGAATACTGCGCGCGATGCGGCACCGTCCTGCGGATGCGATTGCGGCCCGGCGACGGCTTGGCACGCTATGAACCGTATTGCCCCGAATGCCGCAGGTGAGCGATGATGAAAGGATCGGAGCGACAGATGCATCGCCACGTTGCCGGCAGCATGTTGGGCTTTGCTTTCTTGCTGCTTTCGGGCTGTTCCGCCGAGCCAGCCGCTCGCGACGCGATCCTTCCAGACTCGCTCCTTCCAGACGCAACCGCCGACAGCGTATTCGCCGCCCAAGTCCGCTCGGTTCGCGAAGGCAGATCCGATTGGATCGCGGTCGAAACCGAGATGATCTCCGACGATCATCTGCGGCAAGTACAGGATTTGACGCGGCTGCGAGAACTGCTACTGGAACAGACCTGCATTACGGACGCGGGGTTGGACCAGTTGGCGGGACTGACGCAACTAGCGCATCTTCGTCTGCGCGGAGCCGTTATCACCGACGCCGGCGTGCGCAAACTGACGCATTTGAAACAGCTAAGGATTCTCAACCTGCCTCAAGGAGCGTTTTCGGACGCAGCTTTGGCCGAATTGGTCAGCTTGCCGAACGTGGAATTGCTGCGATTCGGCAGCCCGCAGGTGACCGATGTCGGATTGGCCCATCTGCGGCGAATGCACAACTTGCGGTTTGTCCACATCATCGGCTCGCCCGTCACCGATCGCGGTCTTCAGCATTTCGAAGGCTTGCAGGATCTGGAGTCGCTGTACCTGGACGGCACCCAGGTAACCGATGCCGGCATCGCCTGGCTGCTGCAGGCTTTGCCCCAGTTGCACATCCACATCGATCAGGAGCATGCCGATTTCGACCCGCGCAAGGACAACCACGAGCATTAGTCCGGCACGTTCCCGGCCGCGCGGCACATCGGTGGTGTATTCTCAATGGCGTTTGTACAATGAACGCGAACCAGCCGCCAAGTTGAGTTATCCGCTCGCGTACCTTGATCTCCTCCGGAGGACCTTCCCATGAAGCGACGCTTGTTTCTGTTGATCCCGGTGCTCTCATGGCTCGCGCCATTCGCCGCACCCGCGTCCGAGCCGTTGGCCGCTTCGGCGCCGAACATTATCCTGATGATCACGGACGACCAGGGCTACGGCCCGATCGGACGGCACGGCCATCCTTGGATCCAGACGCCGCACCTGGACCAGTTGTACGACCAGAGCGTCCGCTTCACGCGTTTTCTCGTCAGCCCCACTTGTGCGCCCACCCGGTCGGCGTTGATGACCGGCCGCCATCCGATGCGAAACGGGGTGACGCACACCATCCTGGAACGGGAACGCCTGACGCTCGACGCCGTGACGCTGCCCCAGGTGCTGAAACAGGCCGGTTACCGCTCCGGCATCTTCGGCAAATGGCACCTCGGGGACGAAGACCCCTACCAGCCGCACAACCGCGGTTTTGACGAAGCATTCATTCACGGCGCCGGCGGAATTGGGCAAGCCTACGATTGCAGCTGTGCCGATGCGCCCGGCAACAAGTACTTCGATCCGGTGATCCGCCACAACGGCTCATTCGTCCAGACGCAAGGCTATTGTACCGACGTCTTCTTCACCGCCGCGTTGGGCTGGATCAAGCAGGTCAAGGACGACGCTTCGCCGTTCTTTGCTTACATCACCACCAACGCGCCGCACGGCCCTTACATCGCCCCGCCGAAGAACGCGAAACGCCTGTCCGATCTCGGCTTCGGCGACCAGCAGGCGGGCTTTTACGGGATGATCGAGAACATCGACGAAAACGTGGGCCGCTTGATGGATCGACTCGAGGCGTGGAACCTGCTGTCCAACACGGTGGTCATCTTCATGTCCGACAACGGCATGACCGGCGGAGGTTCCGGCAAAGGCGTGATCGGCACGACGCCGGACGGCAAGAAGCTCGAATTCTACAACGCGGGAATGAAAGGTCTGAAAGGCAGCGTCGACGAGGGCGGGGTGCGCGTGCCGTTCTTTATCCGCTGGGACGGCCGGATCGCGCCGGGCCGCGACATCGATCGCATCGCGGCCCATCTCGACATCCTGCCAACCTTGGCCGCCCTGGCCGGAGTTCCGATTCCCAAAGATCAGGTGGAAGGGCGCAGCCTATTGCCGCTGCTGCTGGGGCAAGATGCGGCGTGGCCCGATCGCTACCTGTTCAGCCACAAGGGACGTTGGAAGACCGGCGACAATCCCGACAATCACCAGTGGAAGGATTTTTCGGTCCGCAACCAGCGGTTCCGGTTCGTCGAAAATGTCGCGCTGTACGACATGCAAGACGATCCGGGCCAGACGACGAACGTGATCGCGGAGCACCCCGAGCTGGTTCAACAGATGCGCGCCGCTTACGACGTTTGGTGGACGAAGACTCGCCCGCTGATGGTCAACGAGGACGCGCCCATGTCGCCGACTCGGCCCTTCCATGAATGGTACAAGCAACAATTGGAAACGACGGGGATTCCCGCTTGGGCGCCGCCGCAGTTGTGAGATGGGTTGGCCGCGGAGTTCTGGCTTGGGAACGTTCGTCTTGAAGGTCACGCCTTTGGCTACGGGCAGGCAGCCTGTGCTCAGAATCCGAGCAGAAATGCTGGGACGTCCAAGCGTCGATTTTCCATTTTCTCCTCGATGGAAAAAAGGCAATTTGACCATCATGCGTTGGTAATCTGTCATCTCGACTAGAAAAAACAGGGGTTCGGGGCTAGAATTCCATCGGCACAATAGTTAGGCTTTTGCAGCAGATAAGTGTGACCTTCGAGCATCTTGCCAGCGGGTTTTCGCCTGCGTTTGCCGATCTCGAAGCTGCTGCCACGCCAGCCGGAAATCCGAATTAGGATTCCGGCAGGCGGCGATTTCAGTTTCTGGTCACTCGACACGAATGACGCAACACGGGAGCCACCTTTGGGTCAGCGGAAGCCTTATCTGATCACCTACGATGCCCCGCCTCTGGTCGAGGTGGCGATGTCGCTTCAGTTCGAGCCTCCAGAGGGATTGAATCAAGCACACCTCGGGGCGTTCTGGGCTACACAAAGAACTTCTCTGCCCATCGTTCGCGCTGTGCAGCCAATTGCCACGACAATCGAAGTCTTCGGTAACCAGGGGCAGTGGCTCCCGCCGTCCCTGCAGCTCGCCCTGACGAACGAGCCCAATTGTCGGCTACAAATGATTTCATCCGATGAACAGTGGATGTGTCAGGTTCAGCGGGACAGACTGGTGATTAATTGGAGAAAACGAAGCGAACAGTATCCTCGCTTCAGTTCGACTTGGGGTCGGTTTCAGGACACCTGGCGACTTTGGCAGTCGTTCCTCGCTGATCTGAACTTCCCACCGCTCACGCCGAGGCTTTGGGAGTTAACCTACGTTAATCGAATTTCAAAGCGGGACCTGTGGGAATCCCCGAGCGACTGGCCCAGACTTTTTCCCGGGCTCTGGGGCGGAGAATTGGTGACCGTTGACGGAAGCGGTCTGCGGGGGCTGCAAGGACAATGGGTTTGGGAGTCGACTGATCCGGTGGCGCGGCTGTATGTCGAGCAAAAGCCAGCTCGGTCCACGGATAAGCCGCCGGAGGATGTTTTACTGCTGAGCCTCACGGCCCGCGGTCCCGTCGTCCCTCTTGACGCCGGGGTGCACGCGTGCGACGTTGCTACGTCTGAGCTGATTGAATCCGGAATGAATTGTGGGCATTCTTTGATTGTAACCCGATTTGACAGGATTGCGTCAAACGACGCCAAGAGAGTGTGGGGACGACATGCTGACCTTGACTAACAAGATTGCCAGTTGGGAGGATGATTACCTCACATCGGCCCAGCAGTTCGTGTCACGTGACAGTATCGCGACGGAGGAACAGCAGTCGGAGAGCCCAGCTTGGGATGATTGTATCAACGCTTTGTTAAAGGCGTGGATGGAAGCGCCTTCGTTGGATGACGACGGCGACCCTCGCCCAAACCGCACAGCCATTGAAGCAGCAATCGCCTGGGTTGCTTTTCTCCGAAAGCAATCCCCCACCGCGCCCCCAACCTACATCGCCCCTGAACCAGACGGTGGCATGATCGTTGAACGTCGATTCCAGTCGCCTACCGGACATGATTGTCTGTGGGAACTGACTTTCTACAACGACGGCCGCGCTGAAAGAACTGATTACTTCAACGGTCGAATTCGACAGATGAACTCGATACCAGGGCGTCCGAACGGTTGGGATGAATGACGGGTGCGTTCCCTCCATGCTCTCGCAGGGCTTGTGTCTTCATGCCCACACCTTCCGTTGATGAGAGTGAGCTACTGATTCGCCAAATCAGTCCGGGCGGGAATCCCATCTACTTTGATCCTGCTCGAAAACCTCCCGTGCATCAGCAGGCATTCCTTCCCTCGCGGAAAGACGCTGATGGTCTTTCTCTCATCCGAGGCAGGTTTCGTTCTGACATTTGGTCCGCGTACCGACCGGAACAACCCGCCGTCCGATTCCGACTTGTCCACGCTCAAGTTTCAAGTTTGGATCAAGTTGCTGACGAATGCGGAATTCAGGAATTCAGCTATCAATCGACTCCAGACGCACTGGACAATCAACACGGAACTCCGTGGGGCCATTGCGTCGCCACCAAAATCAACAGAACCGTCTACGACTCCGATGACGCCGCCAAGAGAAGGATCAAGGAATGGGCGCTCGGAGTTGCCAACCTCTTTACGGAACAGGATGTGGTTGGTCCGTTTGATGCACCTAGGCAAGGCGACGAATACAGACCAGTGAACAATCCTGAATGAGGATCAAACGGATTCTCGCGGCGTGAAGTCTGGGCCATTTGGGGCACCACGATTGTCATTGCCGTAGTTTCTGTCGTAACCGCTGTCATCGCCTCGCTCAAGTAGCGTGCCAATCCCCCATTCCGTTGGCGCGACCTACCGTGTCACTCAAAGAACCCGACTACCAAACCTTGGCCGATTTGGCTTGTCATCCGCAGTGACCTATAATGCACTCAACGTCCAAGCTGTTCTCCGCGGGCCCGTGGCCGAGGTAGCCATGTCCAAGATTGTTCGCGTCCTGCTGGTGCTCGCCCTTGTCGGGGCGATGCTCGGATATTTTCGTAACTGGTACACCGTCTCGCGCCTCGACGAGGAGCAGCACATCAACATCAACGTCAAGATTGACCGCCAGCGGATCCGGGAAGATCTCCAGCGGGCGCACGATCGCGTGAATCGCGTCGCCGGTCGCAAACCGGCGGACAACGATGCCCCGCCGGCCGTCGAGCAGAACGGATACCTTCCCTACGGCGGCCGATAGGTGGACGAAGCCCCGCGGCTTTGGCCTTTTTCCGACGCTTTGCGCCCTGCCTGTTTCGTCACGCGTGTCCGCGCCGCAACGCCATGTCGGTCTCCCAATTCGGTTTCTCCTCGACTTGTTCGCCGGTCCGGCGGCGGAGATGATTGGGATCGCGGCAGTGGGTCAGGGCCATGTCGTAGGTGATGTCCCCGCGCTGGTACAGTTCCAGCAGCGCGTTGTCCATGGTCTGCATCTGGTGCTTCTTGCCGGTCTGCATCTCGTTATAGCACTGATGCTCTTTGCGCTCGCGGAGGTGCGTGCGGATCGCCGGCGTGCTGACGAGCACTTCGCACGCCAGGATGCGTCCGTGCCCGTCGGCGCGGGGCAGCAGTTTTTGGGCGACCACCGCGCGGAGCACGCTGCCCAGTTGGACGACGATCGCGTTCTGCTGTTCGGCGGGGAACACCGAGTAGATCCGTTGGACCGTTTGCACCGCGTCGGGCGTGTGCAGCGTCGCCAGCACCAAGTGGCCGGTCTCGGCGGCGGTGAGCGCCGTTTCGATGGTCTCCAGATCGCGCATCTCGCCGATCACCACCACGTCCGGGTCCTGCCGCAGCACGTGGACCAGCGCCTCGCGGAACGATTTCACGTCCGTCTGGACTTCCTGCTGAATAATAATGCTGCGGTTGTTCTCGTGGACATATTCGACCGGATCTTCGATCGTCACGATTTTGGCGCGGCGATTTTGATTGATCACGTCGATCATGTAATTGAGCGTGGTGGTCTTGCCCACGCCGGTGGGACCGGTGACGACGATCAAGCCATTGGGCAGCCGCGTCAGTTCGTCGACGATCGGGGGCAAGCCGAGTTCGGCCGCGGGACGGATCGCCGTTTCGCACAGGCGGATGGCCATTTCCGGGCAGCCGCCGTGATAGTAGACGCTGGTCCGGCATCGCCCCACGCCTTCGAAGTGCCGCGAAAAACAAACTTTCCATTGCTCTTCGAATACCGCCCGCTGTTTCGGCGGCAGGATCTCTTCCAACAGCCGCCGCAAGGTATCTTCCTCCAACGTTTCGCCTTGGATGAATTGGATCTCGCCGTTGATCCGCGCGACCGGCGCGACGCCTCGCACCAGATGAATATCGCTCGCGTTCAGCTTGCGAGCGCCCCGCAGGATCTTTTCCAACGTCCACGCCATGTTGCATCCTTCTAGCGGTGAAGCAGTCCGCGCAGCCAGCGGCCCAGGGACGACACGGACCCGGTTTCGAGTTCCGCCAACATCTGCCGGGCGTCTTCGTGCCCCGGACACAGTTCCAGGCAAGTTTGCAGGCTGCGGCGGGCCTGGCTGTCCAGTCCCAGGGCCCGCTGACAGCGAGCTTGGACCAGCCAAGCGTAGTATTGGTCCGGCGCAGTTTCGCACGCGCGGCGAGCCCTCAGTTGCGCCCGGCTGGGATTGCGATAGAACAAGTACACCAGCGCGATCTCGGCCGAGACCAGCCAATCGGCATCCAATTGCTGGGCCTTGTCAAAACAGTGTTGATCCGTCGCCTGCTTGGCTGCCAGGAGCAATTCGCCGCGGACCATCCAGCGGTACGCGGACTGGCCGCTCTGTTTCAGCGAGCCGTCGCACATTTCATGCGCTCGCTTGATGTCCCCCAGGCGGCATAAGGCTTGGCCGCGGCCGGCCATCAGATCGCCGTGAGCGGGAAACAACTCCAGTGCTTTGCGCGCCCACAACTCGGCCTCCGGATACTCGGCCAACTGCACCAGCATCTGAACTTGACCCAGCCAGCCGCCGATCAACGATTTGTCCAATTCCAACGCCCGGGAGTAGAACTTCAAGGCGTTCTCGTACAATCCGGTACGACGGTGCTGGTCGGCCCGCTGCATCCAGTCGGTTTCGTCGCGACGCGTTTCCGCCGAACGGTCCTCCGGCTCGTCGTGCTGCCGGCTGTCGTCGAATTCCAACTTGTCAAATCGGGCCATAACGGATCACCACGAGACACTCGAAAACCATGAACAACGATGCGTGGCCGTTCGGGAAGTGCACGAATCGCTCACAGCCGTCCCCACCGCCATATCGGCCGCTGTCGCAGCACGACCCGACCGAGGATTTGCCGCTGCGGCACGAGACTCATCGCCTGCCAGATTTCCGGCGGAAACCGAGGAGCGTCCTGCGGCTGGGTGCTCGGCAGAATGCCATAGTACCCCGCAGGCACGGTGAATTGCAAGTCGGCGGTCACGGCGGAGGGGTGCAGCGGCTGGTGAGGCGAGCTTTGCCCGTCGATTTGCAGCCGGCGCTGCTTCCACACGATCGCCTGGCCGGGCCCGGCGACGATCCGGTCGATGAATTGGCCCTGCACTCGGTAATACGCCGGATATCCCGCCGGAGTCCGCGCTTGCACTCCGGCCTCTGCGATCTCGTACAACACGACGTCGCCGACCTCCGCCGACCCACCCGGCCGGTACAGGATCGCATCGCCCGCGTGCAGCGGGCCCGCCGTAAGGGCGATCCGCCGCACGCCCACGAATTGCGAGGCGGCCCAAATCGGCGGCAGATAGACTACGGTACCGACGGCCGCGACGCACACGAGTATGGCGAGGCTGCGCGTCCGCCAGCCGTGCGCGGCCGGCCACAGCACGTCCATCATGCTGGAGATATGCACCGCCAAGGCGGTGCCCAACACCAGGGCGCCGAAGGTCGTGCCGATCGAGAGGATGCCGAGTCCCAGCAGCGCCACGTACAGCCACAGCATGACTCGCCCGCGTTGCAGCTGGCCCAAGTATCGCTGGGGCCAGCCGGGCACCACCATCCGCAGGTAAACGCCGGCCGGCAACCGGTCCCAATCAAAATCGGGAGACCGGAACGCCGTGAGCCCGGCCACCGCGCCGTGGAGCACGGCCATCAAGCGGTACCGGGGAAACCAACGCCGCAGCCGCTTGGCGCGGACACTGGCCCGCGGCGGATGGACGTCGATTGCGGCTGCGGACAGCCGCAGTTGTGCGCCGCATCGGCCGCACACGGCCATGCCGGGCATGTTCTCGAATTGACAGCTGGGACATTGCATGCGCGTTTACCGGTTCTGGCGTGTTCCTGCATGTTCCTGGGTCGGGCGTTCCACCGAGCAAGCTCGGCGGGGAGCAGGCAAGCCGGGGATTTGCCCGCTAGTGCAAAATCACCGCACGACCGAGCAAGCTCGGCGGGGGCGAAGTCGAGCGAAATGCGCAACTTCGACCCTCCTCCCGACCCCTACCCTTAGTATCGCCGTTGGTGGATCTCCAGCTGATCCGTCACGTGCTGTTCGGTCTCGTAGTATTCGTTGGTCAGGGTGCGAGATTCCTCGCGGCCGACGATCCGCGCCAGCAGGTCGGCCAGATCCAAGCACCGCGGGCCTTTGACGCCGATCGTCCGCGCCGTGACTTTGCCGGAGGGACTGATTTCGATTTCCAATTCTTCTTTGGCCATACCAGAATTCCTTTCACGGGATCTACCAACTGCGCACGCGAATCTTGACGGTGCGGTCTTCCGCCACTTCCTCGTCGACGATCGTCATGTTCCGCGCTTTCAGTTCCGTCACGACGCGGTGATAAACGTATTGCTGCGTGACCCGATCGATCAACTCTTGGCCCAGCCGCCGCAGTTCCGATCGCGACTGGGTGGTGCCTTCCATGCAAACCCGCAGCGCCCCGCGGGCGTCGCGGGTAAAGATCGCCCGCACCCCTTCGCGTTCGACCACGATCTCCTCCTCCGCGCCCGTGCCCGACGCCAGGATCTCGCTGTTGTCGACTTCGATTTCTTCCCGGGTCTTGGTCGCGGCACGCTGCGTCACCGCCTCTTCCTTGCGGACCATGGCAAAGCCCATCGAGCCGACGGCAGCTCCCACCACGGCGGTGATCACCGGCCAATTGGCGATGATGATCGGGGCCAACACAACCACCGTACTCATGAGATATTCTCCTGTTAAGTTGGCGTTTACAACTCGATCTTGCGGCTCGTCTCGTCTTCGCGCCGCTGAGGAACCACGGATGCCGGGCGGGCACGGCCGGCGGCCCAGCTGCGGAGCACGGTCATCTGCTCGCTCATCGTCTTGGACAGCGGCACGGTATCGCGGAGACTGGCGGCGATCAGTTCCGTACTGAGGTCCTGTTGCTGGCTGAGCGCGTCGAACAGGGCGGCGATGATCGCTTCTTCGATTTCGGCTCCGCTGAAGCCGTCGCTGAGCCGAATCAATTCGTCCAATTCGAACCGGGCCGGATCGCGTTTGCGCTTCCGCAGGTGGATTCGCAGGATCTCTCGCCGCTCGCGTTCGTCGGGCAGATCCACGAAAAAGATCTCATCCAAGCGTCCTTTGCGCAACAGTTCGGGCGGCAAGTGGCTGATGTCGTTGGCCGTGCAGATTACAAACACCTCGGAGGTCTTCTCCGACAGCCACGTCAGCAGCGTGCCGAACACGCGGGAGGCGGTGCCGGCATCGCTCGAGCCGCCGCCCGAGGAGCCCGCCAGGGCTTTGTCGATCTCGTCGATCCACAGGATGACCGGCGCGACGCTCTCGGCCGTCTGGATCGCGCGCCGCACGTTCTCTTCGCTGGAGCCGACCAGGCTGGAAAACATCTGGCCGATATCGAACCGCAGCAGCGGCAAATTCCACAGACTGGATACGGCCTTGGCGCACAAGCTCTTGCCACAGCCCTGGACACCCAACAGCATCACCCCGCGGGGCGACGGCAAGCCGAACCGGACGGCGCGTTCGGTAAAGGCGATCTGCCGCTTGACGAGCCACTGCTTGAGGTTCTCCAGTCCGGCCACGTGGCTAAAGTCCTCCTGGGCTTCGTAGTATTCCAGCAGGCCGCTTTTCTTGATGATCTGCTGCTTCTCGCTGAAAATGACCGAAATGTCCTCGCTGTTCAAACGGCCGTCCAGGACCAGCGTTTTGGCGAACACGTTTTCCGCTTCTTTCAAGGTCAAGCCGCGGGCGGCGTGCAGCAGGCGTTCCCGGTCTTCGCCCGCCAAATCGATCTGCACCTTGGGATTGTCTCGCACATCCTCGATGATGCGGTCCAACAAGCGGGCGAAATCGTCGATGTCGGGCAAGCCGAATTCGAGGACGGTGACGTCTTTGGCCAGTTCCGGCGCGATCCGCAAGCTGGGGGCGACGATGACCAGCGTCTTGTAAGTATCGCGCAAATGATGCGCCAAGTCGCGCAGGCGGCGAATCACGCCGATGTTGCAGCGGTCGTCACAGCTGAAGCGGTGAAAGTCCTTGAACAGATAAATCGCCGGCTCGACGTGCTGGATCACCGCGTCCAACGCAGCCAGCGGGTCCGCCGTACTGCCGGCGCCCGCCTTGGCCCGCTGCGGCTCGGCCCCCGACTTGCTGATCCCCTGCGTAACGGTCCACACGAACAAGTTCTTCTTGCGGCGCTGGGCGATTTCCCGCAAGTACCGCTCGACGCGGTCCTCTTCCCAGCTGACCACGTAAATAATCGCATAGCGGGCGCGGATCAGGACGTCCAGTTCCTCGCGCGGATCGAGCCGCCGGGGCGCTCGCGTGACCCCCGAACCCGGCTCGGCCGGCGGTGAATGCGCTGCCGCGGGACGGGTTGCCGCCGCGGGTTTGGGTTCCCGCGGTTCACCAGTCGGCTTCGTTGGCCGATCGCTCATGTCGTTGACTCCCTCGTCGTAGGCGCTCGTTCCGCCGCATGCCGCGGCCTGCGATCGGGCGACAGTCCGCTCCAGGGACCCGCAGCGTCGAGCAACGCCAACACCGCCTCGGACAGCCCCAGCACGTACAGCCGGCCGTCGGGCAGGATCGTGATCTCGCTGATCCCTCCCACGTCTGTTAGGCGGAGTTCCGCCAAGCCGGCTTGCTCGACCGTTGTCGCGGCACTCGTCACCATATCACGTTCCCCCCTCAGTCCACAACATTCAACCCGTAATCGGCGGCCAGCTGCAGCGCCTGCGGACCTTCGTCCGGCGCCAGGGGCCGGGTCAATTCCGGATGCCGGTCCGCGCGCCAGCGCGGCAGGTATCCGGTCCGGATGCTGAGCGGGACGCGCGGCAGCCGCTGTTGCAGCCACGTCAGGATCGGCTGCAAGCAACATTCGCGGTGTCCGGGCAACAACAGATGCCGGACGATCAGGCGGCCACGACCCGCCGCGTCCGCCAGATTCCGCGTGACGACTTCGATATACCGCGGTACTCCCGCAATCCGCCGGGCGCAGGCGTCATTGCCAAACTTGAAATCCGCCACGTAGATATTCACGACCGAATCCAGCAGCCGCCAGACTTCCGGCGTGCCGTAAAAATCCGATTTCCATACGACGGGCAATCGCTGCCGGCAGCCGGCCATCACCTCCAGGATCGCCGGCGCGTGAATCGTCGGCTCGCCGCCGATCCATTGCAGCGTCCGAGCGCCTTGCTGCACTCCCCAGTCGAGCCGCTTGTCCAGCCAATCCGTTGTCAACGGCATGCCTTGGCGGGGATCGAACGCGGGTGACTCGGAAATACAGAAGTCACACCGCAGATCGCAACCCGACAAATATACAAGCAGCGATGGCCTCAGCGGCAACTCCTCCGCATAATCGACCCAATATCGCCAGACCCGGGCGAGCGTATCCGCACCGCAGAAGCCGCGTTGGCCGGCAATTCGATCCGCGCCGCAACGATGCTCGCACAGCTCGCAACGGCGGTACATTTGCCGACCTAGAGCGGCCCGCTGAGCTAAGAATCCCGGATTGGACATAACGCCCCGATGAAAAGGAAGTGGCAACATTCTAACATGGCGCCGCATGAAAACAATGAAATCTCCGCATTCACGCGTCAAAATACTAGCGTCAAATCAATTACCCATTTGAACAATCCCGATTTTTACGCTACAACATTTAACGGGCACGCGACCGGTAGCGGGTGGGATTTTGCCCGCTGCCGGACTAGCACTTCCACCGACATCCGATCGTGAGGCAGCGCT
>Ga0366819_10017_pt1 | contig 110372 bp, 80 predicted proteins | sample TotcelFGM3001N15_FD_207091 | JGI IMG/M metagenome (GOLD analysis project Ga0366819, IMG submission 207091) | Enriched cells from coal bed in the Powder River Basin, Montana, United States - Total cells FGM rep3 HSBNCT.FGM.300.1.N15 ... | reverse complement strand
CGACTTCCTGTGGGTCAGTGGGATTTGGCGTAACCTGCCGCCGGCCCGCCAGTGGGTGCCTGGGTATTGGGGCCAATCGGGCCCCGGTTTTCAGTGGACTTCCGGATACTGGGCCGACGCCCGGGAGAGCGAGATCGAATACCTGCCCGAGCCGCCGGCGACAGTCGAAGTGGGGCCCAACCGAGCCGCGCCCTCCGCGGACCAAACTTGGTTGCCGGGGAGCTGGATCTGGCAGCAGACCCGTTACGCATGGCGGCCCGGTTTCTGGGCGGCCGTTCAGCCGGACTGGGTTTGGACCCCAGCCCATTACGTCTACACGCCTCGCGGTTACGTCTTCGTGGACGGCTACTGGGATTACTCGGTCGCTCGCCGCGGGGTGCTGTTTGCGCCGGTCTATTTCACGGCGCGCAGCTACACCCGGCCCGGCTTCTCCTACTCGCCGGCGACGGTGATCAATTTGGGCGCGTTCGTCGACAATCTCTTCTTCCGGCCGCGATACCAACACTACTACTTCGGTGACTACTATGCGTCGAACTACCACGACGCCGGGTACTATCCGGCCTATTCCGTCAATTCCAGCCGTTACGGTTACGATCCGATTTACGCGCACGAGCGGTGGCGGAATCGGCAGGACGGAATGTGGGAGCAACGTGTCATCGCAGCGTACCAACATCGTCGAGACCATGCCGAGGCCCGACCGCCGCGGATCTGGATGAGCCAGGGCGGAAGCGGCGACGGCGGCATCGCTTCCACCGTCCGCAATCTAATCGGCGCGTCGCTCGATCAAGCGTCGCGGAGTCGGGATAGTGCGTGGCGGTTCCAGGCCCTCGACCAAGCCGAACGGCAAGAGCTCAGTCAACATGGGCACGAGGTCCAGCGTTTCCGCGACCAACGGCAGCAGTGGGAAACCAAGGCGGCGATGGCTCGGGACACGGCCCGTGTTCACACCGGCGAGTCGGCCCGCCTGAAGCTTCCCCCGTCTCCGATTGCCGCCAGACCGGCGGATTCGCTGGGCAGAGAGTATACGCCGCCCAGAACCCACGCGGCACCCCCGCTCGACAGACTTGTCCAGCCTCAGCCGCGGCAAGCCCGCTCGCCGGAGCAATTGCGGCCCCACACCACGCTGCGAGTCCCGTTCGACAAGCCCCAGCCGAAGCATGAGCTGAACGTTGAACGACCGAGGGAATCCCGAGGCGAAGGCCGACCGTCAAGAGGTCCGACAGAGTCCCGATCAAAAGGCCGAGAGTCACGAGCTCCGGCACCGTCTCCAGAACTTGAACGGCCGGCTGCACAGCCACAGGGCAACCGGCCGGCGGATCCTCCCGCGGCGGGCTCGAAGCCTGAGCAGCACAAAGGGAAAGGCAAAGGCTGAGCGTCGTGCTCGCGAGTTCCCCAGGAACTTCGAATTGTTTCGTCCATTCGTAAATCGAGGAGGGATCTGTCATGAGAGCGTTTCTAATTGTGGGTGTCTTGCTCCTCGTCGGCATCGGCGGCTTGGGGTTTTACCGGGGTTGGTTTCAGATTTCTTCGACCAGGGACAACACGGAAAACACGGTCGATACGACGTTTACGGTCGACGAGACCAAGATCCAGGAAGACAAACACAAGCTGCAAGAACTCGGGCGGCAGGCAAAGGATGAAACCGCCGAAGCGCTCGATCAAAGCGAGTGACCAACCGACGGACCACTTGCTTTCGCCGCTGAACATGCTAGATTGATAATTGATCGGATGACTAGGTAAAGGGCGAACCGGCGTTGCCGGAGGGCCTGTTGACGAGTAAGCCGACGTGGCCGAATACCGCTGGGTATTTGGCTGCGTCGGTTTTTTTGTGCGCTGAGTTCGCAACAGAGCATCGGGGGAGTGCCAATAATGCCAAACAGAACTATCACACCGAGCGCCCAATGCGATAATGCGTTGGGCAAGGTGCGGCTCTCGTGGTATATCGACGAAGCCGTTCAGCAGGATTTCGACCAGGGCGACCGCTGCGCGGCCTCTTCGGAGCCATCGGCCCGCGGGCACGGCCAGGACGCAGCAAGTATCCGCACGGTTCGCGCCCGCGTCCGTTATCAGCGAATCAAAGCGCTGCCGCTGGACCCGATCGTTAACGAGGAATTCGAGCGCACGACAGCAGCGCGCGAGAAGGTGCTCGTTGGACCGGCGCCCACCCCCGCGAGGCCGCCGCAACACGTCCAGCCGCCCGCTGGCCTGCCGCGGTACTTGACGAGCTTGTATGAAGTTCCCCTCTTGACCAAAGAGCAGGAAATCCACCTGTTCCGAAAAATGAACTACCTCAAGTACAAGGCAGCGAAATTCGTCGCGTCGCTCGATCCGAAGTGTCCCGACAACGGGCTGCTGGACCGGATCGAACGACTCTATCAGCAGTCGATCGAAGTGAAAAACGAGATCATCCGGGCGAACCTGCGGCTGGTGGTGGCGATGACCAAACGGTATGCCCGCAGTCGGGAACCGTTGTTCGAGTTGGTCAGCGACGGAAATATCTCGCTGATGCGAGCCGTCGAGAAGTTCGACTACGCGCGGGGGGCGAGGTTCAGCACGTATGCCACCTGCGCGATCATCAAGAACTTTACCCAGACCGTCTCGAAAGAGTACCGCGACCGTTCTCGGTTCCGCAACGCGGCGGACAAGGTCTTCCAATCGATGCCGGACCAACGGACCAACCAGCAGACCGAAGAGGCGGCTCAGATCCGGCGGAAAGACGAGGTCGCTGAGTTGCTGGAACAGCTCGACGACCGCGAGCGGGAGATTATCCACTATCGCTTCGGCTTGGATTCCAGTCGCGAACCGATGACTCTCAAGGAGGTGGGGAGCGTGCTGGGCGTCTCGAAAGAGCGGATCCGGCAGTTGGCAACCCGGGCTATCGCCAAGCTTCGCCATGCGGCCATGGAACAACAAGGGCTCGCCGTGTCCGAAGACCGTCCCACAAATGAATCCCAACTCGCCGGAAAGCCGAAGCGATGCAATCGTGAGCTGGCGATGGCCGAGTAACTGGAGGGAAATCCGCTGCGCGGCGCAGTCGTCAAAGGATCGGAAACACAGAGGCACAGAGGTCACGGAGAGAAGGGCCAATCGGAGCAATGGAATCGACGGCTGTTGCCCGCAGCCAGGGAAACGATCGCGACGGACCACGCCGCGCGGCCAAGCCCCGCTCACGCGCTACGCGTGCACGGGCAAAAACACCTCAGAATCCCGGCCTACCGGAACTACGAACAGCAGCATGAACATCGGGATGAAGATCGGCGCCATGACGGCCCACTTGGCCGACGCACTGCCCATGAACAAGTTCATGGCCGCGGTCAGCAGGATAAAGGCGGTCAACAGCGGGATCGGCCCCAGGCCCGAAGCGCGGAGCAACTCGGCGCCTCGGATGGCGAGGATCAAGCCCAGGTTCGTCCAGCGGAAGTAGCCGACAAACTGGGCGGCGAAGAAGACCAGCACCATGTACGTGCCCAGCGTCTGCATGGCCTTGCCCATGCTCTGGACCACATCCGCGTCATTCCGCAGCGTGCCGGCCACCACGCCGTAGGCGATCCCGGCCACGGCCCCCAGCACAAAGATGACGACGACAATTCCCTCCATGAGCGGCGAACGCAGGATGCTGCCCGTCTCGGGGTCCCGCAAGAAGCCCTGCGCGGGAACCAAGCCGGCCACGATGACGGCGGCCAGCGTCAGCGTCACCAAACCGGCGGCCAGCAATCCCAACCTCTCTCGCGCCGCTGCAGCGGCCGCAACGACTCGGGCGCTTGGTCTCCGTTTCCATGTGGTCAGGAATCAAAATTGCTATCACTCAGAATGACGGCATCGGGATCAATCGGGATCCGGTGACGCCGTGATGCGGGGCGAGCCGATCCGCAACAGCCGGCTCTCGGGCGGCGCCTGTTCGACCACTACGACGCGCTGATCCGCCTCCATGTCTTCGATGATCTGGGGGCCGCCGCCGAGCCATCGCACTTCCATTCGCTCGACGCGCTTGCAGTTTCCAAGACCAAAGTGCAGACGCGTTCCGTGATGGCTCTGATAGCCGCGACCGCTGTGGACTTCGGCCAGTTGCGTGACCCCGCCGGCGGTCACGCGGACATGGGAGCCTACGCCGTCGCGATTGGCTTGCGTTCCCCGGAGTTCGACCTGGATCCAGCGGTTCACGTTCCCGGTGTCGTTGCGCAGAACCGTGGGCCCGGCACCGGAATTGAGAATCACGACGTCCACGTCGCCATCGTTGTCGAGATCGTCCATCCCGATGCCACGGCTGCTGTCGACCGGTTCGAGCCCAGGACCGCAATCGCCGGACACATTGACGAATCGGCCGTTGCCGGAATTCGACAGAACCACGTTCCGCACGCGGAAAGCCGTGTTGGCGTCCCAGCGATGGACCTCCTGGTCCACGTGGCCGACGGCCACGAAGATGTCGCGGTGGCCGTCATGATCGAAGTCGGCGAACGCCGTGCCCCAATTCACATGCGGTTCCAAGCCGGCGCCGGCCCCCGTGCCACCGGTGACGTCTTCCAGCGCCTGCCCCTTCAGATTGCGGTACAGAACGGGCAACTGCTGGCTGTACGAGGTCATGAAAAAGTCGAGCCAGCCGTCGTTGTCGTAGTCGCCGCAATCCACCCCCATGCTTGCTAACGGGCTTCCCGCAAAACTGTAGGCCGCTCCCAAGAAGATGCCCACCTCGGTAAAGCGGCCCGAACCGTCGTTTTCGAAAAACAAATTGCCGTCGCCGTCGTTGGCGATGAAGATGTCGGTGTCGCCGTCGTTGTCGTAATCGGCGCAAACCATCCCCATTCCGTTGGCCGCCACCCGGCCGATGCCACTCTCCTGGCTGACATTCCGAAAAGTATCGTCGCCGTTGTTGAAGTAGAGGACGTCGGCGACCGGTTCGTAACACAAGGGTCCGGGGTAAGCGGGGATCCCATTGATCATCCGCCGGACATGATTTTCGAGCTGAATGTCGACATAGTTCGCCACGTACAAATCGAGCGCGCCGTCGCCATTGGCGTCCAAAAAACAGGTTCCCGCTCCCAAGCGATTGCCGCACGCCACGCCGGCCGGGCCGGTCACGTCGGCAAAGGTCCCGTCCCCGTTGTTGCGGTACAGTACGTTGGGCCCGAAGTTGTTAACGTACACGTCGGGAAAGCCATCGTTGTCATAGTCGCCGACGGCCACCCCCAAGCCGAATCCGCCGTCTCCCATGTGGGCCTCAGCCGTCACATCGCGGAACTGGAAGTCGCCTTCGTTGCGGTACAGGACATTGGTGATCGCCGGGTCGGCATTCCGCGGCGGCAGAGGCGCCCCGTTGACAAAATAGATGTCGATCAGGCCGTCACCGTCGAAATCGAACGTTGCCAGACCAGCGGAAACACTTTCCGCAAGGTACTTCTCACCGCCGCCGCCATCGTCGTGCCGGAAGGTGATTCCCGTCTTGGCGGTCATGTCCGTCAGGTAGATGCCGCCGGACCGTCCGGACGGAAATCCGACCGGCGGTACCCGGCCGGTCGGCCCGTCGTGGCTGCCCGGCCACAAGACGACGGCAGCGGCGGCAAGGCCCAACACCGCGATGCCCACACTCAGCCAAAGCGTCCGTTGCAGACCGGGAAACATCGTCATGGGGGCCGTACTTCCTGCAGCCGGGCGAGAGCTTCTCGATATTGGGATTCCTCGGGAGCAATCTCGATGGCCCGCGTCAACGCCGACTCGGCGCCCGCCCAGTCGCCCGCCCGCTCGCACGCCGCGGCCAACACAAAGTGGTGGTAGGCAGTGGACTCGAGTTCCACGGCGGTCCGGGCCAGTTGGACCGCTTTCTCCGCTTGCTCGTCCAGCCGCACGTAGACTTCCGCCAAGGCCGCATAACCGACGGCCCGTTGCGGCGTCAGCTCGATGACCCGCTGGAAAGGGACTACCGCTTTTTCTGGGCGCCCGGCTTGAATGTAAAGATTACCCAGACTGAACCATTGTTTGGGATCCTTCGGGGTCAGGCGGCAGAGCATCTCCCGACAGCCGACGTGCGTCGGATCGGCCTGTGCGGCTCGTGTCCAGCATCGGACCGCCTCCCCCAGGTGCCCTTCCATGGCATAAATCGCGCCCGCTTTCGTGGCCACGTCGGCGATGGCCGCACGGACGAAGTCCTCATCCATCATGGCCGCTTTGTTGGCTCGGACGTCCGCAGTCATCGACGAGCGCATTACGCGGATTCGCTCCGAATATTGCCGGGCTTCCTCGGCCGCACCGCTTTCCCGCAAGGCCATGACCACCCCGTAGTGCGCCTCGATGAAGTCCGGAGCCAACTCAAGCGCCGTCGAATGACAGCGTTTGGCGTTGTCAGAGTCGCCCAATCTCTGATAGGCCTGCCCCAGCTGGCACCATGCCTCCGCATCCTCCGGATGCTGTTTCAAGTACGTATCAAGCGTGGAAACGGCTTCGCGGAACTTGCCTTGCGACACCCGGGCCTTGGCCAACTGCAGCGGCACATCCGCCCATTGAGGATCGATTTCGAAGGCATTCCGGAAGTGCTGCTCGGCACTCGGGTAATCGGCCGCCCCGAGCGCGATCATGCCCAGCATGTAATGGGCTTCGGTACATGCCGGATCCGACGCAAGGCCGTGCCGCAACTCGCGGCTTGCCTCCTCGTTCCGGGCAAACCGCCGATGCACGGACGCCACCAGGCAGTGCGCGAGCGGACTGTTCGGCAGCTTCTCCACAAGTGGCTTGACGAGGCCATACAAATCCGCCTGAAATATCTCGGCGAGTTCATCGGCCGGTGCCGGGCCGCCAGCCCCGGCGTCGGGCTCTTGGCCAACTTGCGGGTCGTTCGGGAACGCCGGAAACGACCCGCGATCAGACTCCCGGGTCGGACGCCAAGCGAGGAAAACCGTCGCGCCCACGGCCAGGGCTGCGATAATCGCCGTCACCAAGGCGGTCCGCGGCCCCATGCTTCCGGCACGGCTTCCGACTTGCGATTCCCGGTGGCTGCATCCAGGCATCCGACTCACTGCCCTTTCCCTTCGACCAGTTCGTGGGTCCGGCCGGTAGCGAGTTCCGGAAATACCTCGACGTTTCCCAGCGGCCATTGCACGGTGACGCTCACCGGCGCGTCGTCTACGGCGGGAAAAAGAATGCGGGGATCGAACGAAGAAGCGTAGCCCCCGCCGCCTCGGAGCCAGCGGGCGAGTTGGCGGTCTCCGAACATGACCGTGACCTTGGCGCCAATGGCGTCCGGATTGCTTTTCACGCCGCGCAGCAAGACCCGCACCCAGTGCTTCGCGGGGTGCCGGTTCCGCAGCACGACGACCGGGGCGTTCTGGTGCGAGATCACCAAGTCAAGACCGCCATCGTTGTCCAGGTCTCCTACGGCGGCGCCCCGCCCCACGTGATTGATACTGAAATACGGTCCCCCCCGCTCGCTCGCGTCGACGAACCGCTTGCCTCCCTGATTGTGGAATAGCTGGGGCGGCTGGCGGTAGGGACTGTCCAGCTGCTCGTAAGCGACGTGGCCGTTGGCCACGAACAGATCAAGCCAGCCGTCGCTGTCGAAATCGGCGAACCCTGTCCCGAAACCGACCCACATCCGTGAAACGCCCACCATTCCGGCGGTGGATCCGACATTTAAGAATCCCGTCGCACCGACGTTCCGAGCGACTGCATTGTCCTGGTTCGAGTAGTTGGTGTACCAGAGATCCAGCCGCCCGTCGCCGTCAAAGTCGCCCACGTCGACGCCCATCGAGCCCTCACGCTCACCCGTCGGCGAGTAGGCGACGCCGCCAAGCAGTCCCACCTCCCGCAGCGGCAGTTCCGGGCCGCCAAGGTAAAGGTGGTTCTCCTGGACATCATTGGTTACGAAAATATCCATCCAGCCGTCCTCGTTCAAGTCGGCCGCCACGACTCCCAGCGCGCGACTGCGTTCCTCAAGGCCCGCTTTGTCCGTGATGTCCTCGAAGGTGCCGTCTCCCTTGTTCCGCCACAGATAGTCGCGGGCACCGGGGAACAGGGACGGCCCGCAAATGTCCCGCAAGCCCTGGTCGTTGACACAAAACTCCGTGTGGTCGGGAAGCCAGTCGCAGTACGTAATCACATACAAGTCCAGCCATCCGTCGTTGTCGATGTCGAGCCAGGCGCCCGTTACGCACCACCGATCACCCCTCAGCCCCGCCGATGCCGTCACATCCTCGAAGCCGCCCTGGTGATTGTTCCGGTAGAGGCTGCAGCCGTGAAATCCGGCGACGAAAATATCTGGCCAACCATCGCGGTCGAAATCGGCGACGGCGCAACCGTGCGAGTAGAACTCGCCTCCCTGGACCCCCGCCTCCTTCGTAACTTCGGTGAACCGGAGATTACCATCATTGCGATAGAACGCAGACGGACGCCCCGCAAGCTTGATGGGCGGCCCGCTCAGGCTTCCTCCGCCGGTGAAAAACAGGTCGATATCGCCGTCACGGTCGTAGTCCAACATGCCGACGCAGCCGCCCAAGTTTTCCACGATCTGATAGAAGCCCGCCTCCTGGCCGTCGCGATAAGTAAAGTTGATGCCTGCTGCCTGAGTGACGTCCTCGAACCAGTCCTCGTCACGCGGTAGCCGCGGCGTTTCTGTCGGTTTATCGAAAAAGGGTATCTTGGCGTTGCGTGGCCCGGCTGCCTTTTCCCGCTCCTGACGCGTCGCATCCGCATGGGGGGCTGATCCTATGTCCTGCTTCGGGGCGCAACCCGCGGTCATCGCCGCGATACACGCGAGCAACAAGCAGGTTGCCCGTTTTCGGATCAACCATGCCCTCTTGGAGTTATCCGCCAGCGGTCGAGGTTGACACATTTGGCCTCCGAACGGACATCAAGCCACTACCTTTATCGTGGATTCCAATCGTCTCCGTCCTTTGTACCACCTCAAAACGGTGTTTAGCAACGCCTGATAGTCAGAAATGGCTGCCAGCGAGCGCCACGCTTCGTCCTAACACAGGTTTTGCCTGAAGTAGTTTCAATCACGTCTGAGCAACCCACATTTTCCGGAAAAAAAGTTTTAAAAACAAACTTGCTTTTTTCTTGCGAGAGTGCTAGCCTGCCCTTTGCGAATGCCCTTTTCTTCTATAGATCTGCTTTAAATCGTTTCGCCCATTTCTGGAGGACTGGTTTATGAACAGGTGGATCAAACTTCGGCGTGGTTTCACGCTTGTCGAGTTGCTGGTGGTCATCGCGATCATCGGCATTTTAGTGGCGTTGCTGCTGCCGGCGATTCAGGCTGCTCGCGAAGCTGCACGGCGCACGCAATGCAGTAATCATTTGAAGCAGCTGGCGTTGGCGGCCCACGGTTTTCACGACACGTTCAAGGGCCTTCCGCCGATCGTGAGCCATACGGAAGGGCCCACGTTCTTCATGCATGTTCTGCCCCTCATCGAGCAACAGGCGCTGTATGATCTGTACCGCGGGGGTGCTAAAAACGCCGCCGACGAGCAGACGCACGTTCGTTACTGGGACAACAAGAACTACGAAATCATTCGAGATGGGCTTGGCGAATTTACCCACCAAGGGATCCCAGCGTTTCATTGCCCGTCGTATCGTCCGCCGGATGTGGCCCGGACAGGACAAGGAGGTAGCGCCAAAGGTGCCAAGGGGGACTATGCGATCGTCTTCATGCAAGGTCGGGCAACTGACCTGAACCTGAACAATCAAGCCACAGAAGACGGCTGGTGGGACCATCACAACGCAGACAATCTGGGAGGCATTAACAGGCAGAAGGGGGCCATTAAGACCGCCAACGCCGTCGGCCAACCCCAAACGGCAACCATTAGCGGGCATGATTCGCGGCGCGAAACGGCCCAGTTTCAAGTGACGTTGGAACTCATCAAGGACGGGACGAGCAATACGGCCATGCTCGGCGAAAAGTTCTGGACCAGGGATGAATGGACCCGAAATTGCTGTGACAGCGACCGGGCGGACGGTTCCGTGTTCAACCAGACGGGCAGTTGGAGGGAATACAACGTCACGCGAAACATGCGTTTCGCCCTGCGGCCCGGTCTCGCACCACCCGGAGGCGATGGCTGGAATGACCCGAACAGAACCTCTGCCGCACGCGCTGCCGGATTTGGAAGTGCTCATCCCGGCGTCGTTCAGTTTGCGCTTTGTGATGGTTCCGTGCGTGCCATCAGCTACAGCATCGACATCTTCACGCAGTGGAAACTCGCGGACGCCACGGATGGCGAAACCCTGCAACTTCCTTGATTTCCAGCGAGACCTGGGTGGTCGCAGGGGTCGACGGTAGCAATTGCCTCCTTGACAGTACCCTCGGTTGAGGCGTCTCGGCGGCGGGAAATACACAACTCAGATCATTACCAACTCTGTCACATAGGCAACCCTGTAACATAGGTTTTCTCTCGATGAAGAATTTCATTCTTTTGGCTGGACTGCTGTGCTTCGTCATCGGGTGCGGCCCCGGTGGCAACACGGTCACCGGCAAAGTTACGTTGGATGACGGTAGCCCTGCTCCCCGTGGCACGGTCACGCTGAGGAACGCCGCTGCTACCTTCCGGGGCGCCATCGGGGCGGACGGAACATACACGATCGAAAGCGTGGCGGACGGCACGTACGACGTAGCCGTGACGGGCGTGACAAACGAAGATGTCGACTCGCAGGCCGGGATGGCCTTCGATGACAAGACGGGGCGATACACCAGCAAACTGCCGCCGCCACCCAAGCCACTCATCAAGGCGACCTACTTCAATCCTACAACTTCCGGCTTGAGCACAACAGTACCGGGGGGGGCTTATGACCTGAAGCTGGATCGGGATGAGGGCACGTAGGATCCGGCGGACGGCGGTTCTTCCTAACGGAAGCTCGGCGTCACCTGCGGCAAGTTTTTTACAGCCTGCTGAATCTTCGGCGGGCTGACTTTTCGTTTGCCCTTTGGCGCGACCGGAGAGATTTCCCGTTCCGTTTTCGAGTCCCGATTTCCGCCGACCGTTTTGCGGCCTCCGGGGGACGAGGTCCCCCGTTTTTGACGGCGCGGATTCCGGCCGCGCGTGCATAGCTAGGTTTCGCATGTCTTATCCCAGGATACTGCTGATCGCGGTGGCCGCCGGTATCGTGGCGGGCTGTGCGTATTTGGGCGTGTCCTGGTACTGCCGCGAGCAAGTTCAGCAACAAATGGAGCTTGCCAGAAGCGAGTTGCGTGCCGTCCACGCTACGGCCACGCCGGACCGGCGTCGAGCTCACGCGCGGGCCTGCTTCGGAATCTCGCGGCCCCTGGTGGACGAGGAAGATCCGGTTTCCGCAACGGCCGCCTTGTTTGCTGTCGCGGTGGCTCCGATTGCGGAGCTCGCGGCGGACGTGTCCGTGCCGGATGTCAAACGCGTCACGAGGATCCCCACGGACGATCTCTTGTTGATCGCGCGCACACTGTTCGATACGGGGCGCGTCGCCCCGGCGGATCAACTGCTCGATTTGGCGCTCAGCCGACAGGACCGCTTTCGTCAAGACACGCTCGTTCTGGCCAGCGCCATTCGGATGGATCTGGGACGGGACGCGGAAGTGCTGTTGTATTGCGACGAACTCGTTGCCCTCGACAGCTCAGCGGCCAGTCCGTATCGCATGCAGGCGGCGGTCCATCGACTTCACGGCAGGTGGGATCATTACGTGCAAGCCATCGAAAACGCGTTTGCGAGAACCTCACAACGCGACCCGGTACTGCAAGTCGAATTGATTGACGGCTACATCCGCATCGGCCGGTTTGACGACGCGCAGCGCGAATTCGGCAAGCTTCAGGCGGCGCACCCGGAACTGATCCCCGCGGCGCCGACCGTCCATGCCCGCCTGCTCATTCAGAAAGGGGACCTTGCAGGGGCGAATCAAGTCCTCACGGAATACCTCCGGTCAGACCCGACCGATTCCGAGGCGTTGGTGCTCAAGGGGCAGTTGCTGGTCGATACGGGCGATTTCCAAGCCGCGATCGAAACGCTGCAGACGGCCTTGAAGCACGATCCCTCCGCACACGATGCACACTTTCAGATCGGCCAGACCTATGCCCGATTGGGTCAAAAGGATTTGGCAAATCATCACCTGGTGCTGCACCGCAAGTTGTTGGACAGCAAGGTGCGTCTGTACGCGCTGGAGCAGCAGGCGGGTTATGACCCCCGCAATGTCGACGTGCGCCGCGAACTGGCAAAGCTGTATTCCGAAATCCAACTCCCCGAACTTGCCGCCTTTTGGGAACGGGCCGCGGATATCGCGGAAGGCAAGTAAGCGCAGATATCCTCTCAATATCGCACGACGACCGCCACGTGGCGGCCCAGCTTCGTCGCCTGCATCGCGGCGCTTTCACCGCCCGGTCCGGTCCCGATCGAAACGACATCACTCACTTCAAAAACAGCTCCGCCCCCGGGCCCACCGGCAGGCCCAGCAGCATCCAGACGGTCAGCAGGGCGATCCAGACGGCCAGGAACACGATCGTGTAAGGCAGCATCGTGGCGACGACGGTGCCGATGCCGGCCCGCGGGTCGTAGCGTTCCAGAAAGGCGACGATCAGGGCAAAGTAAGACATCATCGGCGAGATGATATTCGTCGTCGAATCGCCGATCCGGTAGGCGGCTTGGACCAGTTCGGGCGAATAGCCCAGCAGCATGAACATCGGGATGAAGATCGGCGCCATGATGGCCCACTTGGCCGACGCACTGCCCATGAACAAGTTCATGGCCGCGGTCAGCAGGATAAAGGCGGTCAACAGCGGGATCGGCCCCAGGCCCGAAGCGCGGAGCAACTCGGCGCCTCGGATGGCGAGGATCAAGCCCAGGTTCGTCCAGCGGAAGTAGGCGACAAACTGGGCGGCGAAAAAGACCAGCACCATGTACGTGCCCAGCGTCTGCATGGCCTTGCCCATGCTCTGGACCACGTCCGCGTCATTCCGCAGCGTGCCGGCCGCCACGCCGTAGGCGATCCCGGCCACGGCCCCCAGCACAAAGATGACGACGACAATTCCCTCCATGAGCGGCGAACGCAGGATGCTGCCCGTCGCGGGATCCCGCAAGAAGCCCTGCTCGGGAACCAAACCGGCCACGATGACGGCCGCCACCGTCAGCGTCACCAAACCGGCGGCCAGCAATCCCAACTTCTCGCGCCGCTGCAACGGCCGCAACGACTCGGGTGCTTGGTCCCCTTCGTACGTGCCCAGTCGCGGCACGACGAACCGCTCGGTGACCCACGTGCCGGCGGCCGCGATGAAGAACGTCGAGACGAACATGAAATAGTAATTGCACGCCGGGTTGACCGTGTATCCAGGATCGATGATCCGCGCGGCTTCGGTGGACAGTCCGGCCAGCAGCGGATCGATCGTGCCCAGCAGCAGGTTGGCACTGTAGCCGCCGGAGACCCCGGCAAACGCGGCGGCCAAGCCGGCGACGGGATGCCGCCCGGCGGCCAGAAAGATCGTGGCCGCCAGCGGAACCAGCAGCACATAGCCCACTTCGCTGGCCGTGTTGGACAGCACTCCCGCCATGACGATCACAAATGTCAGCGTTCGCCGCGGTGCGGACAGCACCAGCAGCCGCAAGGCGGCGCCGATCAGCCCGCTGCCTTCGGCCACGCCGATGCCCAGCATGGCGACCAGCACCGTGCCCAGCGGCGCAAAGCCGGTGAAGTTGTGGATGGTTTGGGTGAGGATGCGGTGCAAACCGGCGGCCGACATCAAATTCACCGGACGGATCGTCTCGCCCGTGGCCGGATGGGGCGCGGAGACGTCCAGCAGGCTGAAGCCCCAAGATAGGACCAGCACTCCGGCGGCCAGCACCGCAAACAGCGTCGCCGGATGCGGCAGCGCGTTGCCCAACCGCTCGATGATCGCCAGCGAGCGGCTTACCAGGCCAGCTCGAGATGCATGGGCTTGCGGTGTCACGGCAGATCCAACTCCTGTTGAAGCGATGTGTCGGGAAGCACGATTTGCCTGATCACGGCTCCGTTCGGAATATCGGCTGGACAGGCGGACGAGAGAACGGTGGCTGCGTCGCTCGGGCACCTCGGTGCCGGAATCGGCTGCCAGATCACGCGGCCCGCGCTTGCCCACGTTCCGCCTGCGGCCGTGCATCCGAGACCGCAAACAGCGAGCCGGCTTGTTTTCGACACACGAACTGCACCTCCGTACACAGCCCCGGAAGGATCGCACCCACGGCCAAATTCAGTTTCCACCACCAGCGTGTGAATTCGAGCGGCCGAAGAAGGCCCCCGGAGATCATGCGAAAGCCGCGTTGCTTCACCAGCGAAACCCGGGCGATCTTCTGGAAATCATGCAGGAACGATCGACGCGACCAGGCCTGGACGTGTCCGCGGATCTTCTTCACCCCGAACAGCCGATCGGTCACCGGCACGACATGCTTGCGAACGATGTGAAGACCTTCGGGAAAGATGGGAACACCGACGATCAGCAGGCCTGACGGCCGCAACACGCGCACCAGGTCCTGGATGGCGATCCGGACGTCGCTCAGGTGTTCGAGCACCTGTTCGCAAACGACAACGTCGAAAACGCCGCTGGGAAGATCAGGCATTCCTTTCAAAAGGTCCGCGTCATGGAGTTTCCACTCTAGGTGCTTGTATACGAATTGCTGGCCATGAGGATAAATATCGACGGCTTCATAGTCGATGGTTTCACAATCGGTGTGGGCTTCGATGTAACGCCGCGCGACGCCGTCGTACGTCCCCACGTCCAGCAGACGGCACCTTCGGCCCTGCTTCGCCCAGAGCCATTCGGCCTCGTCGGCCACATCTCTCCCCAACGCCATGTATCGCGATTGACGAAGCTCGTACGTTGCGCGCCGATTCGGCTCGACGCCGTAAGCTGTGTACCCCATGGCCGGCACCTATCCTTGACGAGTTCACACACCAGTGCGGTTTCTGCCCCGCACGGTGAGAGCAGAAAAACGGAACGCGGGCCTTCGACGTTCCCAAGCAGCGAATCGTTTAGATCCAAGAATCGTTTAGATCGAATGAAAAGTTTGTCATCCAATATCGGCAACAGCCGTCCCCTGCCGCTATCTTCCTTCGTGTGTTTTGCCTGGCGCGTGCAAAATTTTTCGCATTGCACGATTGCCGCAGCGAGGTTCTGCCATGCGCGTGGTAAGACAGGGATTCGGCGCGAGATAGGAGACGCAGCGTTGCGGCTCAATATTTCGCGCCGCTGGATTCGTTTCTGCGCTGTCGGTGGATCGGCGGCGTCGCCCGCCCTACTCGCGCGGTGCCCCGCCATGCGGCGCGCCGAGGCTCGGCGAGCGTCTCTCGGGCGGGCGGTCGCCGCCCGCCGGTTCGCGAATTCCCGGCATCCCTAAACGCGGCGGGACGCCAGGACCCCGCAATCCACCACCGGGTTTGCGCAGTCCGGGCCAGTCGCGGTAACCGTCGCGGCGAAAGCGATGCGCATAGTACATCCGCACCAACTCGGCTTGCATCCGCTCCGGCGGCAGGCTCTCGAGAAACTCCCGCTGCTGCGGCTCTAACTCCTCGTTGAAGAATTTCCGCAGCTGTTCCTTGTCGGCCGGCGGCCCGGTCAGCCGGCTGAACATGGCAGCCCGCGTCCAGGCGTCGGTCAAGTCGGGCAACCGCCCTTCGGCCTTGGCCTTGTCCAAGTCCTGCTGCGCTTCGCCTGACAGCTGGGTCTTGAGCTGTTCGATTTCCTCGGCGCTAGGGTGCAGCCAGTCGCGGCGAAAGCCGGAGCGATGGACCATGAACGCCAAAGCTTGGATTCGCCGTTTGGCGTCCGGGATGTTGTCCAAGTGCTCTTTAAGCGCCGGCAGACGCTCCAGCAGTTCCGGTTCGCGGCGATGGACCATTTGTTCCACCCAACCGGCGATCGTCCGCAGATCATCGTCGGACAGCTTGCGGGGAACGTAGCTCCGCATGCGCGACGCGGTCTGCTCCTGCAGCACGCGGCGAATCTCGGCGATCCGCTCTGCCGGAGGCAAGCTGAGCAAGTCCGCCCGTTGTCCCGATGGCAGCGTCTGCAGCCAGCCGGCATAGCGTGTCAGCACAGACTGCAGCCGCGCCGCGTCCGGCGCCTGGGTCAGGTCGTCATGCAACTGTCGGAGCCGGTCCTGTGCCGCCGGGTCCAGACGATAGAATCGTTCCTGCTTGCTCTGCAGTTCTTTCTTGTTCGCAGCCGACATGGCGGCCAGGCTGTTCGCCGCGTCTGCCGACACCGCAACGTCGGCCGGGGCGATCGTCGCGTCGCCCGTGGACCCAGCGGACGAAACGGCACACAGCGTCCCAGCCGCAAGCAGGAAAAACCACTTCTCAAATTTCATTAGGGATCTCGTCTTCGGCAAAAACGCCCTCGCGTTCCAACTGGCGGAGAAATTCAACGCTGTCCGCATAGCGGTACTCGTCCAAACGCTGGATGACCGGCAGATCGCGTAACAACCGCCGATTCTCGCGACTGACCACAATCGACACGGCGGCGTACCCGGCGGCAAAAGCGACGGTCGCCGCAATGCCCCCGGTCCACCACCACCGGCGTCGCGTTCGAACGCGCCGCTGCCGGGCTTGCACGACGTCATCCGAAGCCGACACGGCGACCATCGCCAGCGTGGTTTGAGTAAACGTGTCGGCCACCTCTGCCTTGGGTAACTGGTCCAGCAAGTCCCACGCCCGCTGCAAATCCCGCAGTTGCCGGCGGTAATCGGCGTCGCTGGACAAACGATCCTCGACCGCCCGCGTTTTTGCGGCGTCGAGTTCGCCGTCCAGGTAAGCCACCAAGTCGACGGGAAAATCGTCTTGCGTTTCGTCCGCCAGCGTTCGCTCCGCGTTCACGGCCGGATGCCCTCCTGCAGATACGGCTCGAGGATCAACCGCAGATTCTCTCGAGCCCGCGACAATAACGACTTTACGGCCTTGACCGACAGCCCCATTGTGGCCGCGATATCGGCATAACTCATGTGTTCAAATTTGGCCAGCAAGATCGCCATCCGCTGCCGCTCGTTCAGCGAGTCCACCGCCGCACGCACCACCTCCGCCAACTCGGCTTTGTCCAATTGCCGCGCCGGCATCAAGCCGCTGGGCGCCGTGACCAAATCGTCCCATGGCTTGCTTCTCGGCTCTCCGCCGCGACCGGCGGTCACATTCACCTCGTGGCGGCGGGACAAAGCCCGCAACGAATTGCTGGCCACGTTGTGGGCGATCGTAAACAACCACGTGGAGAATTTGGCGTCCGGCAAATAACTCTTGCGAGCCCGGTAGACGCGCAAGAAAACGTCTTGGGCCAAGTCTTCCGCACGATCGCGGTCCTGCACCATGTTCTGCAGAATCGTGATCAATCGGCCTTGGTATCTCAACACCAACTCCTCAAAAGCCGCTGCGTTGTCGTCGCGCACCTGCAGCATCAACCGCACATCGGGGTCGGTTGTCTCGTAAGGCAACGGCTTCGAATCGAGCATTTGCGTGAGCGACAACGCGGTCTTGTCCTCGTCCTCGGGGGATAACGCCGCCACAGGTGCGGCGGGCTGGTAAGCTGCCGAATGCCGGTTATCTTATCCCTTCTGGATGTAGGATGAAACACCCGTGGCGTCAAGAAGTTCCTGCGCCGCATCCAAGCTGGATCAAATCGGCAACCCGTCTTGCTGGCCCACCACTTCCCAAAAACCGCTCGGTTCCGCAGAATACCGCCATGTCCGATACACCTGACCAGCTCGATGGCTTTCTCAACCAAATCCTTTTTGGGGATGCGCTGGCACAATTGCAGTCTTTACCCTCCATGCTGGTGGATACGATTGTCACCAGTCCCCCGTATTTCCGCCAGCGTGATTATCGCGGAGATCAACAGCTCGGCTTGGAGGAGACGCCGGAGGAGTACATCGACAAACTGGTCGCCGTCTTTCGCGAGTGCCGCCGCACGCTGAAGGCCAGCGGCTCGGCGTGGCTGGTGATCGGCGACAAGTACCTGGACGGCGAATTGCTGGGCATGCCGTGGCGCGTGGCGCTGGCCATGAAAGCCGAAGGCTGGATTCTCCGCAGCGATATCATCTGGCACAAGCCGAATGCCATGCCGTCGGCGGTCAAGACGCGGCCGACGACCGATCACGAGTACGTGTTCTTCTTTACCAAGTCGCCGGATTACTATTACGATGCCGACGCGATTCGCGAGCCGCATGTGACGTTCACGGAAAAGAGCCGCATGCAGGGAGGGCGAAACCACTTTTTTCGAGCCGGTGGCACGCCGGAACAAGGCAAGAACAAAGGCAATCCGAACCTGCACCATGGCCGCTGGGACCAGGCGTTTCATCCCAAGGGTCGCAACAAACGCACCGTGTGGTCCGTGCCCCTGTCCAAGTTCCGCGAAGCCCACTTTGCCGTCTTTCCGGAACAGCTGGTCGAAACTTGCATCCTGGCCGGTTCTCCGGACGGCGGGACTGTGCTGGACCCGTTTCTGGGGAGCGGCACCACGGCCGTCGTGGCCAAACGTCTGGGGCGAAAATACGTCGGCATCGATTGCGTGGCCGACTACTGTGAAATGGCTCGTCGCCGCCTCCGCGAAACGCTGTGCTGAGCCGGCCCTTTTTTTCCGCCGAATTTGACAGGGCGATATGCCAAGCTACGTTTCTGGTGAAATCGTTTCGATGCGACGGTCCTAACAACTCGACGGCAGCGACGTCGGCATTTGGGCTCGGGCGTTCAAAATTCAATTTTGGCCGATAGAAAGCCCAATGATCGTGCCAGATCGTGCCCGGCCAAAATTGAATTTTGAACGCCCGACCCCCGTCTATCCACAACGACCTACGCCTCGGTCTGATGGAGCCTTGTGACTGCACCTTGTTTCTTGCTTCGTGCGCTCCATCGGGCCGGGGTTTTTCAGCTGATCATTCACCTCCAGGGCGCGGACCAAATCGTCGGCCGAACGTTGCCAAACTGCGCGTGCTGCTGACCGGCCGCGCTCCGTTTACTGGTTCGCAATACAGGACCGCCCTCGATTGGAGGCGTTTTTGTCAGCGGAGCGGCGCAAGCCGCCCGGTTTTCCGACGGAAATACCGGACGGCTCGCGCCGTGCCGCTATAAAGTAAGCGTCATTCGTTGGGTCGCGGTTAAACGAAGATGCGCGCACGCCCCACAGAAGCCACAGGTCAAGACCCTAAGTAACCTAATCGCCGTTGGGCGCGTCGACGATTTCGTAGGTGTAGCCTTGTTCGCACAGAAACAATTGTCGCCGCAGGGCGAATTCCTGCTCGACGGTGTCGCCGCTGACCAGCGTATAGAAATGGGCCTGGTTGCGGCCCGTTTTTGGACGCAGGATGCGGCCCAGCCGTTGGGCTTCTTCCTGCCGCGAACCGAAGGTTCCTGAGATCTGGGTCGCCACCGCCGCGTCGGGCAGATCGACCGCAAAGTTGGCGACTTTGGACACGGCTAGCACCCGCACCTCGCCCGACTTGAACCGCTCGAATAACTCGTCGCGTTTGCGCTGCCCGGTGCTGCCGGTGATCAGCGGCACGTCCAATTCGCGGGCCAGTTGCTGGAGCTGTTCGACGTACATGCCGATGATCAGCGTCGGGGTGCCGGCGGAGCAATTCCCGCACGACGGCCTGTTTTTGCGGGTTCTCGGCGGCGATGCGGAACTTGCTGCGCTGATCCGCCAACGCGTAGGGCATCCGCAGCGACGGCTACTCGAAAGCGAACGAAGCGCAGGTCACCGAAGCGATCCGCGGGTTGAAAACACGGTACCAAATCAAGATCGAGGACGTCGGTTAACGCCTGTTGCGCTCCCTGGTCTCAAGGAGGCGGGACGACGCGGCGAACCTGCCCTTCGTGTCCGACGGGAAGCATCCCGGTGCCGGACGCCTATGGTGAGCCTTCGGTTTCGCTCGATTTGCCCTCTTGCGGCGCCGCCCGCGGGTCGCGCCACATCTCGGGGCGGAAATGCTTGCTGTACGCGCCATAATCGTTGAACCACAATCGCTTGGCGATCCGGTAGGCCCAGCTCTGTTCCGGGATTTCCTCGCCGGGATGAAATTGCGATGATCGGGGCGGCATGGCATCCAGTTCCGCCAGCACGGTTCCGCGAGCCGTCGAGTCGCGTGCTTCGTGTCGTTGGGCCAGTTCCCTTAACAGGTCGGGACGCTCCAGCAGGATGCAGCCGCGCGTGTACGTCGCCGCCACCTCGCGAAAGTCCCGCAGGAACGCCGAGTTCTGAAAAATGTCCTGTAACGAGCGGCCGTCGTGAATCGAGTCGGCGGCCAGCTGGATCACCGGACACGGCTCGATGTCGCCCCAGGGGCCGATGTGATGGGTAAAGCCGGTGGCGGCAGGGCACAGCGCGCCGCCCAGGCCGTCGTGATACGCATCGACGATCGCGATCGGCTTCTTGGCCCGCATTCGTACCACGAACTCGCGGGCCTGACGCTGCTGGTCCGGCGTCAGGGTCAATTCCGGCGCAGGCAGTGGGCCCACGGGGCGATAGATGTGAAACCAGGCGTACATCACGCCCATCTCGATCAGCCGGTCGAGCCACGATTCCTGCAGCAGATCCAAATTCGTTTGACACAAGCTGGTACAGACGCCGGTGAACAGCTTATGATCCAGGCAGTTCTGCAAGCCCTCGATCGTGCGGCCCCAAACTTCGCGCCGCCCGCGGCGCGTGTCGCTGACGATCTCGTTGCCCTCGACGCTGATCAGCGGCGTGATGTTGCCCAGTTCCCGCATCCGCCGCGCGATGTCCGGCGTGATCAGCTGGGCGTTGGTAAAGATCTGGAAATAACAATCCGGATGCTTGGCCAAGATGTCCAGCAACTGGTCGTGCATAAACGGCTCGCCGCCCAGAATGCCGAAAAACGCATTGCCCATCGCCGTGGATTCGCGGATCACCCGCTCCATGTCCTCGGCTTCGATTCGAGCCTGTTTGGCGGTGACGTCCATCCAACAGCCCTGGCAACGAAGATTGCAGCTGTTGATCAGCGAAATGTACACGAACGGCGGGAAGAACTCGCCGCGTTTCAATCGCTGTTTGTGTTTCCGGATGGAACGGACTCCCTTGAACCCAGCATTCCAGGCCAGTTTCCATAGCAGCCGCTTGTCGGTCTCCAAGAGCAGGCGTTTCGCCATCCGGAAATACATTCGCTGTCCTCTTCAAGTCCCACGCGGCTCGGCTCAACCGGAAAACTGTCGCAGCACGAGTTCGCAGACGTCCACGTCGGCCAAAGCCGGTCGCGTCAAGACGCCAGACCGCGACGCGGCGATGACGCCCCGTTGCGAATCGTCGTCAATCGGGGCGCCGTGCGAGCCGCGGACGCGCGACGCGTCCAGCGGGATCGTGCGGCTGGGCATGTCTACGAACAATTCCACCGGATCATAACCGGGTTTACGGTGGATATCTACCGTGCGGGCAAAGCCGGGCGCTCGCCGGTCGTCCAACCACCAGTAATACGCCTGCCAGCTGTGCGGCTCGGAAATCAGAATCACTTCGCCCGATCGCGGATGCTCCAGGTGATAGCGAGCGCGATCGTCGCCCGCCAGGATCTCGGCGATGCCTTCGACGCCTCGGAATAATTCGACCACTCGCCGTTGCGTCTCGGAATCGGCATCTCGGACGAATACGTGGGAAAACTGGTGGTCGACCAGTGCCCAGGCGCGGCTGGTTTCGAGATCCAAGTGTTCGCCGTCCGCTTCTTCCCGCACTGCCAACAGTCCCGCGTCGCGCAACACGCGGTTGGGATAAGTGACGTGGGACACGGGCGTTATGACGTATTCACTGGCGGCGATCCACAGCGGTTCGGCGTCTGCATACGCTGCGGCAAATCCTTCGGCCATCGCACCGACGACCGCGTCCAGTTCGGCGACCGCCGCCTGAGCCGGCGGGCTGTCCGGCCCGCTGCGCTGGGCGGCGTAATCCAAGTGCGGCAAGTACAAATAGAAAAAATTCGGACGAAATCGCGCGGCCGCACAGGCGGCAGAATCGGCGATCCACGCGGTGGACTTGATGCCGGCCAGCGGCCCCCAGAAATGCTGCAAAGGAAAATGCCCAAAGCGATCCCGCAGTTCGCCGTACAACTCGCGCGGCTGGGTATAGCACCACAGTTCCTCGGCGCCGTCCGGATGATGGATCGGCGCGGGCATGCAGACGTAATCCGCACCGCAACCCTTGCTGAGCATCGGAAACCAGACGGCGGACGTCAGTTCCGGGGATTGCTGATGCAACCGGTCCCAAATCTGCGGGGCGGCGATTTTGTCGTTCCAGGCCGTCCACATTTCGATCCGCCGCTGGTCGCGCCAGAAAAAACCATTCCCGATCACGCCGTGTGCGGACGGCAATTGGCCGGTGAGCATGTTGGCCTGTACCGGCCACGTGACGCAAGGGAAGCTGGGCGTGAGCGACGCCCGCTCGCCGCCAGCCAGCAGGGCGGATAATCGGGGCATGGCGTCCAGATCGCGGCCGCGCAAGCCGGGAATCGAGAGAAAGATCAGCGATTTCGTCATCGAACGGATTCCAACAGTGAGATTCCTAACCCGGCCTACGGCCGCAACCACAAAATTCGCGCAGGCGCGAAGAAGATCTTTCTGCCAAACGTGAAGAAGAGGTGGGTTATAAATTGGGGGTTATAAATTAAACGCGTGGCTCATGTTGTGCCTATTTATAACCCCAAATTTATAACCCGCTTCTCTCGTGTTTTTCCTTTGCGGTCTTATCCAATGATGTGACGGAGACCAAATCCGGAACCTAAGACTTGCGCGCCCATCCAGGGTCACACCTCATTTCAGTACCGACATCAAAAACGCCAGCGAATCCGCCGCGGTGTCGATCAGCTTGCTGGTCGGCGTCCCGGCGCCGTGACCGGCGCTGGTTTCGATCCGAATCAGCACCGGGGCGTCCCCGGCGTGTGCGTGCTGCAACGCCGCTGCAAACTTGAAGCTGTGCCCCGGGACGACACGGTCGTCGTGGTCGGCGGTCGTGACCATCGTGGCCGGATAGCGCGTGCCGGGCCGGAGATTGTGCAACGGCGAGTACTGGAACAATGTCCGGAACTCGGCGGGATCGTCCGACGATCCGAATTCGGACACCCAGGCCCAGCCGATGGTGAATTTGTGAAATCGCAGCATGTCCATGACGCCGACGGCCGGCAAGGCCGCGCCGAACAACTCTGGACGTTGCGTGATGACGGCTCCGACCAGCAGTCCGCCGTTGCTGCCGCCGCGAATGGCCAGTTTCTCCGAGCGGGTGTAGTTATTCGCGATCAGCCATTGTCCGGCGGCGATGAAATCATCAAATACGTTCTGCTTCCTGTCCTTCATGCCCGCCTCGTGCCACGCGCGGCCGTATTCGCCGCCGCCCCGCAGATTGGGCACAGCGTATACGCCGCCTTGTTCCATCCAGACCAGGTTCATGACGGAGAAAGACGGCGTGATCGAAATGTCAAAACCACCGTAGGCATACAGCAGTGTGGGGTTGTTTCCGTCCAGCGCCAGCCCGCGGCGATGGGTGATGAACATCGGCACCCGCGTTCCGTCCTTGCTGTGGTAGAAAACCTGCTTGGTCTCGTACGCCGCGGGATCGAAATCCACCTTGGGCTGTCGGAACACCGAACTGGCGCCGTCGCTCAAATCGTAACGATAGACAGTCGCCGGCGTGGTGAAGTTGGTGAACTGATAAAACGTTTCGACGTCCTTTCGCCGGCCGCCGAATCCGCTGGCCTGGCCGATCGCGGGCAGGGGCAAGTCGCGTTCCCAACGCCCCGCCAGATCGAACACGCGAACCTGCGTCGCGGCATCTTTCAGATAGGCGACCAGGAAGCGGTCGCCGACGACGCCAACGCCTTGAATGACATGTTCGGCTTGGGGCACGAGTTCTCGCCATTGCTCCCGCTCCGGCCGCCGGGTATCGATGGCGACGATGCGCCGCAGCGGCGCGTCCAGATCGGTCAGGAACCAGAGCACGTCACCGTCGTTGTCGAGGAACTCGTACTCGGCGTCGAAGCCGGCCAGCAGTTCCACGACCGGCGCATCGGGAATGTCCAAGCGCTTGTAGAAAACCTGGTTCTTGCGTTCCGTGCCGCGCCAGACGAAGATCGTCAAGTATCGTCCGTCCTCGGTGACTTGGCCGCGAAAGCCCCATTCCTTTTGATCTTTGCGTTCGTAGACCAGCGAATCCCGCTCCTGCGGCTCGCCCAAGCGGTGGTAGTACAGCTTCTGATGGTAGTTGACTCCGGTCAGCACCTCGCCTGCCTGCGGCTCGTCGTAGCGGCTGTAGAAGAATCCTCGATGATCCGGCGTCCAGGAGACGCCGGAGAACTTGACCCACCGCAGATGGTCCGCCAGGTCGCGGCCCGTGGCGACTTCGCGGACACGCCATTCGTTCCAGTCCGATCCGGCGGCGGCCAAACCGTAGGCCAGAAAACGCCCGTCTTCGCTCACCTCCCAGCCCACCAGCGCGACCGTGCCGCCGGGCGACAAGCCGTTGGGATCGAGCAACTCGCGAGGCGGCGCGTCAAGCGATTCGGCGGTGTACAGCACGTTTTGGTTTTGCAGCCCGTCGTTGCGCGTATAGAAGTACCGTCCGCCGCGCTGTTCAGGAGTTCCGTAGCGTTCGAAGTTCCACAGTTCGGTGAGCCGCTCTTTCAGCGCCGATCGTTGCGGGATGCCTTCGAGGTAGGAAAACGTGACCTTATTTTGCGCCTCGACCCAAGCCTTGGTTTCCGCGCTGTCCGGATCTTCCAGCCAGCGGTAGGGGTCCGGAACGCTGATGCCGTGATATTCGTCCACGTGCTCCGATCGTTGCGACGGAGGGTAAGTAAACTTAGGTTCGGCGCCCGGCACATGAGCAGGCTGCACGATGATCAGAATGGCGACCGACAGTGCAACCCAACAGAAATGCTTCATGATAGCCTCGAAATCCAGAGGTGCTGACGGCTTGTCCAACCGCTCGCGGTCTTATACCCTTTGAAGTACCGATTCTAGCAATCAAGAGGCAAGCGGCAATGGCAAAAACGCCCTCCAAGGCATTCGAATACATCGAGCCGATCGGCGCACGAGTCTTGGTGCGCAAGGACGAACCCAAGCGGCAAACCAAAGGCGGCATTGCGTTGCCGGACCAAGCGGAGATCCCGACCATCACGGGCCGGATCGTGACCATTTCGACGCAAGTCGAGAACGATCCGGATATTCCATTACGGCAGTACGACAAGATCTTGTTCCATCCCAAGAACGCCATCCCTGTCGACTTTGAGCCCGACAATCAATTGTTCGTCGTACCGGCCGAGGACGTCGTCGCCGTGTTTCGCCGCGATGCGAAGGATGACGACGAGTAAGGCCGTCAGTCCGAGGAGAACATGCGGCGGGCCTTGAAGAGGACCGAAGCGATCTCGCCGTCGTGATCTCGCCGTCGTGTTGCCATCGTCGATGCCTGAACGCGGCATGCCTCCTAGGCAATCGGTCGGAAATCGGTCACAATCTCGTCTTGCTGGTCGCGTCGCCAGGTCGGCGCTGGATCGGCTTGGTGACCGGCCACTTCCCAAGTTTGCGCGTCTGCCGACACGAGCGAGACCAGCGCAACTGCTTGATACAAAGTGCCTTGGAATGCGGGACGTCCCGCTTATTTATGGGCTCCAGGCGGCCCGGCAGTTCAGTTTACCGAGTTTTGCGAAAGGAAAAATTGTGAGCGCAATCGCCGACATTCACGGTCGTCAGATTTTGGATAGCCGCGGAAATCCCACGGTCGAGGTCGAAGTTACTCTGATCGATGGCTCCTTCGGTCGAGCTGCGGTTCCCAGCGGCGCCAGCACGGGTGCCCATGAAGCGTGGGAGCTGCGCGACGGCGACAAGAAAGTCTATCTGGGCAAGGGCGTCAGCCAAGCCGTCGAGAACGTGAACAAGAAGATCGCCCCGGAACTGGACGGCCTCGACGCGCTGGACCAGGTCGGCTTGGACCGCAAAATGATCGAGATGGACGGCACGCCGAACAAGAAGAATCTCGGCGCGAATGCGATCCTGGGTGTATCGCTGGCGATCGCCAAAGCCGCCGCCGGCTTCACCAACCAGCCCCTGTATCGCTATCTGGGCGGCTGCAACGCCCGCATCCTGCCGGCTCCCATGATGAACATCCTGAATGGCGGGCAACATGCCGACAACTCCGTCGACATTCAGGAGTTCATGGTCATGCCGCTGGGTTTCGACCGGTTCAGCGATTCGCTGCGTTGCGGCGTCGAAGTTTTCCACCAGCTGAAAAAGGTGCTCGGTTCCAAGAAGTTGAATACCTCCGTGGGCGACGAAGGCGGATTCGCACCGGACTTGGGCAGCAACGTCGAGGCGCTCGACCTGATCATGGAAGCCGTCGACAAGGCGGGCTACAAGGCGGGCAAGCAGGTTTTCATCGCTTTGGATGCCGCCTCGACCGAGTTCTACGACGCGGGCAAGGGCGTGTACACCATCGACGGCAAGGCGATCGATTCAGCCGCGATGGTTGAATTCCTGGCCGACTGGGTTGCAAAATACCCCATCTGCTCGATCGAAGACGGTTGTGCCGAAGACGACTGGAAGGGTTGGAAACTGCTGACCGACAAGCTGGGCGGCAAGGTGCAGCTGGTCGGAGACGATCTGTTCGTCACCAACACCGAGCGGTTGCAGCGCGGGATCGACGAAGGGATCGCCAACAGCATTCTGATCAAGGTGAACCAGATCGGGACGCTGACCGAGACGATCGAAGCGATCCAGTTGGCGCATCGTCACGGATACAGCAGTGTCGCGAGCCACCGCAGCGGCGAGAGCGAGGATTCGACCATCGCCGATTTGGCGGTCGCCTTGGCCACCGGCCAGATCAAGACCGGTTCGGCTTCCCGCAGCGATCGCCTCGCGAAATACAATCAACTATTGCGGATCGAAGAAGAGTTGGGCGCGGCGGCTCAATTCGGCGGTCCGCTGTTCCCCAAGGCCAAGAAGTAATCTATGCGTCGCGAAGACCTTCGGAACATTGTGATCATCGCCCACGTCGACCACGGCAAAACGTCGCTGGTCGACTGCTTGCTGCGGCAAAGCGGCCAGTTTCGCGACAGCCAACTGGTCGGCGACTGTATCCTGGACAGCAACGACCTGGAGCGGGAACGCGGGATTACGATCCTGGCCAAGAACATTGCGCTGCCGTATCAGGGCGTCAAGATCAACATCATCGACACGCCTGGACACGCGGATTTCGGCGGCGAAGTGGAACGGGTGCTGCGGATGGCCGATGGCGCACTGGTCCTGATCGACGCCGCCGAAGGCGTGATGCCCCAGACCCGTTTCGTACTGACCAAAGCCCTGCAGTGCCGGCTGAAGCCGATCATCCTGATCAACAAGATCGATCGGCCCGACGCTCGGCCGTTCGAGGTGCTGGACGAAGCCTTCGAGTTGCTGATGGAACTCGAAGGCGGTCATCATCTGCAGGAATTTCCGTTCATTTTTACGACCGCCCGCGAGGGCTATGCGACGGAGGCGCCGGCGCATCGAGGCGATTCCATGCGACCGCTGCTGGACATGGTGCTGCGGGAAATCCCCGGGCCCGAGGTCGAGCCGGACGCGCCGCTGCAGATGCTGGTCACGACGCTGGACTGGTCCAAGTACGTCGGCCGGATCGCTATCGGCAGGATCCAGGCTGGCACGATCAACCAGGGCCAGACCGTCGCACTGTTGCAGGCGGACAAGACCACCACGGCCAAGATCGCCGCGTTGTACGTCTTTGAAAATTTGGGGCGATTGCAGGTGGAACAAGCGACGGCGGGCGACGTGGTGGCCATCGTCGGCTTGGAGCAAATCGAAATCGGCGACACGATCTGCCATCCGGAGCATCCCCGGCCGATGCCACGACTGTCCGTCGATGAACCGACGCTGGAGATGGTCTTTACGATCAACAATTCGCCGTTCGCCGGCCGCGACGGAAAATACGTCACCTCGCGGCAGCTCCGCGAGCGGCTGTACCGCGAACTGGAACGAAACGTGGCCCTCCGCATCCAACCGCTGGAAGAGGGCGACGGCTTCCGCGTGTCCGGCCGCGGCGTGCTGCACTTGAGCGTGCTGATCGAAACCATGCGCCGCGAGGGTTACGAGTTGTCGGTCGGCAAGCCGCACGTGATTCTGCACGAGCACAACGGCGTCATGGAAGAGCCGTTTGAGACGCTGACGGTCGAAGTGCCGCCGGAGAAAGTCGGACCGGTGATGGAGATGGTCGGCGACCGGCGGGGTGTGATCTCCAAAATCGATACCCGGCACAATTTCACCTATCTGGTCTTCGCGATCCCGGCCCGCGGCCTGATCGGACTGCGGACCAAGCTGCTGAACGCCACGCAGGGCGAAGCGATCATGCATCACCGCTTCGAAGCGTATCGTCCGCTGGAAGGCGACGTCCCGCGGCGCAGCAACGGCGTCTTGATTTCGATGACCGCCGGCCGGGCCGTCGCCTACGGATTGAACGGCTTGCAGCAACGATCCGATTTGTTCGTGGCCCCGGGGGATGAAATCTACGAAGGCATGATCGTGGGCGAGAACAGCCGCGACAACGACATGGCGGTGAATCCCACCAAGGAAAAGAAGCTGACCAACGTTCGCGCCGCCGGCAGCGACGAGAACATTCTGCTCAAACCGCCCCGCCGCTTCTCGCTTGAGGCCGCCCTCGAGTATATCGAAGAAGATGAATTGGTCGAAGTCACTCCCACCCAGATCCGCCTCCGCAAGGCCACTCTCAAGGAAGTCAACCGCCGCCGCGAAGGCCGCCGCAAAGCGTGAACGCGGATTATTCATCAGAAGTATTGCAGGGAGACCGCACATGACGGATGCACGAAACGGATTTCTGCGTCTGACCCTGGCGCTTGCCGTTTGCCTGGGGCTGACAGCCACGGGGCAAGCGGAGAACGGCGTGGGCAAGGCGGCAAAGCTCGAGCACTTGCTGCGAGCCGCGATCCACTTGGAAGCAGCTGGACGAGTCGAGTTGGCGGCCCAGGTTTATGGGCTCGTTGCGGCCGAGGCGGAAGCGAATCAACAACGTTTGCTCCATGCGGGGCCGGAGCAGAGCGGACGAATCGGCGGCGAAGCGGCTCCACCACAGGCATTGCCCTCCGAGGAGCCACAGATTTTCGTGCAAGCGAAACTGATCGAGTTTTCGTGGGCCAAGCTGCGCGAATCGGGCATGAGTCTGGTCAGTTTACGACATCTGTTCGAATCGGACGGGACTTCCGCCATTGTCGACGAGAACGGCCAGATTTCGGAGTTGATCGAACTGCTGTGCAAAGAAGGACTGGCCCAGGTGCTGTCGCAACCGAAGCTGACGACGATCAGCGGCCAGCGGGCGACGGTCGAAATCGGCCACGATCCCGAGACCGTTCCGGCCGGCGAGCGCAGAGGAGTGCGATTCGAGTGTACGCCTCGAATCATCGAGCAAAGCAGATTGTCGTTGGAGATCGATTTTCGAATGAAAATCGCGGCGGAGAAGAGCGCTCGAACGCGAGCTGCCGACGACGACACCGGCGATGGCCGTTCGCTCGGCGTCAAGACGTGTGTTGAACTACGATCCGGGGACACGGTGATTGTGGCCGGTTTGCGACAAGTGGCGGATTCGGACGCCAAGTCGCTGTTGGTGCTGCTGACGGCTAGTTCCGAGCGAATTTTTGACGAATCGCACGCTCCGTAAACAACCGCACTTCCCAAAACGAACCCGCTTGCAGTATATTCAAGGTCCCGCAGCTGTGCATTGCCCCCGCGATCGGTCCCGGTCCACGGCGGCGAACAGCGGCCTTTGGCATTCCTCGATAAGAAAATCAGCGAACTCGCAGCGAGTATTATAATTTGTCTCGGCAGTGCAACGCTCCCGCGACCACGGTGGAGACGTGATCGATCGTCTCTTCGGTCAGGAGCCTCTTGGGTCAGGAGCTTTGTATGGGAAAAAAAGAAGACGCCTTTGAAGTCGAGGGCACGGTGACACAAGCCCTTGCCAATACTCGCTTTCGTGTCCAGCTGGACACGGGCAACGAGGTGCTCGCTCATGTGGCGGGCAAGATCCGCAAGAACTTCATCCGCATCGTGCCGGGCGACCGAGTTCGGGTGGAACTGTCGCCTTACGACCTGACCAAAGGGCGTATCATCTATCGTGACCGGTAGACCGGCTCATCTGCGCGTCGACGTCGCATTGGCTTGACGTCTGGCCACTGGCGGAAACTGGGTAAAATGCCCAATTCGTGTTTCTCGCCGTCACAGAGGCTATTTTCGGCTCGCCGCAGGAATACTGCTCGTTCGTCGCAAGCCTCGTTCGGGGCAGTTTTTCGTCGATGTCCGGTGATCGCTTTGTTTTTCCGAAACTTTGCGTCCTTTTCCCGGGTAACCGTCTGAAGGAAAGAAGAACTTTTCACTCACACAAAGGAGAATGCGATCGTGAGAACCATCTGGAAGCGATGCGGTGCGATCCTCGCGTCGGTCACCCTGGCCGCGGCAGCCGTGGGAGCAAGCCTAGCGCAGCCGGCGTACGGCCAGGAAGGCAAGCCGGTTTTGGTGGCGTCGCTGGCAAGTTCGGACGAGATCCTGTCGGACATTCTGTACCTGACGGAAGCCGCCGGAGTTGGGGACTTTGGACGCTTTGCGGCTTTGATGGCCAGTCCATTCACGGCTTCCCTGGACAAAGCCCGGCCGACGGGCGTGTATGCGACATTGGTGGACGAAAGCGACGTCCGCGTCCTGAGCTTTGTCCCCGTCAAAGACTTGAAGATGCTGCTCATGACATTAGAACAGCAGATTGGCAAGCCCCAGGATCTGGGCGGCGGCGTCTTGCGCGTCGCCGGCGACCGGCCGCAGGCAATGTACATCAAAGAGGCGAATGGCTGGGCCTTTGTGGCCAATCGCCAAGAGGATCTGAAGGACCTGCCCAAGGACCCGATCGCCATCCTGGATGGTTTGGACAAGAAGTACACGATGGCCGTGCGACTGAACGTGCGCAACGTTCCGGTCGTCCTGCGCGAGATGGCGATCAGCGAGCTGAGGCGTGGATTCCAGGACCGCGTGGCCCAAGAGCTTCAAGAGAAGCAAGCCGAAATGATGCGCAAGGCCGGCGGAACGCTTCTCAAGTCCGTTGTACAGTTCGTTGAGGAAACCGACCACGTGACGGTGGGCTGGGAAGTCGATAAAGCCGGCAAGAGAACCTACTTGGACGTGAACGTCACCGCTCAAGAAGGCACGGACTTGGCCGAGCAGATGGCCTCGATCCAACATTCGACCTCGGCGTTCGCGGGCTTTTTATTGCCCGACGCGGCCCTGACGTTGCACGCGCACGGGCAGAGCAGCGAAGCGGATATCGAGCAGGTTGCGACGATGCTGGCTCAACTTCGCGAACAAGCCATGCAAGGGATCGACCGGGACGGCAAGTTGGCGAATAAGGACGAGCGGCAAACCGCCAAGACGGTCGTCAACGAGTTGCTGGACGTAGCCGACGCGACTGTCAAGGCGGGCAAGATGGACCTCGGCGCGGCGCTGCTGGTTCAACCCGGCTCGCTGGGGTTCGTCGCCGGCGGCTTTGTGGCCGATGGCGAAAAATTGGCTGACGCCGTCAAGAAATTGGCGGGACTGGCGGCTCGCAAAGACCCGAATTTTCCTGGGATGAGCTTCGACGCCGAAACGCATGAAGGCGTCACGTTCCACACGGCCAAGATTCCGTTGCGCAAAGCCAACGAGCAGGTGCGCACGATTCTGGGCGACCCGATGGAATTGGTCATCGGCACGGGCAAGCAGAGCGTCTATGTGGCTTTTGGCAAAGAGCCGAGCCGCCTGTTGAAGAGCGTCTTGGACGCCTCGGCGGCGGATAGCGACAAAAAACTGCCGCCCTCGCAGCTCCGCGTGTCCTTGTCGCCGATTCTGACCTTTGTCGCCGCAACGGACTCGAATCCGCAAGTCCTCGCCGCGCTGGAAGCCGTTAAACAGGCAAACAACGACGCCGTTTCGGTGACGGCTCTACCCATCCAAGACGGATTCACGGTGCGTCTGGAACTCGGCGAAGGCGTCATCAAGGCGATCGGCGCCGCCGGAAAAAGTGCTCAGCAACGATAAGAGCGCACGCGTCTTCCTTGGGACAAAAATCGTGGGGCAGGCTTTCCACCTCGCCTGATTTTGGGCAGGACGGGAAACCTGCCCCGCGGCAATCGAAGGCGGCGCACCGTTAGGCCAGGATGTCCCGCAGGACCTGCGCGCCTTCGACGCCGCTGAGCCGGGCGTCCAAACCTTGGAACTTGAACGTGAAACGGTTGTGGTCGATGCCCAGCAGATGCAACATGGTGGCATGCAGGTCGTGGACGTTCGTTTCGTTTTCCACCGCCGCGTAGCCCAGTTCGTCCGTCGCTCCGTAGTTCAAGCCGCCTTGGATGCCGCCGCCGGCCAGCCAGATCGTAAAGCCCTTGTTGTGGTGATCGCGGCCGTCGCTGCCTTGCGACATCGGCGAGCGGCCGAACTCGCCCGCCCAAACGACCAGGGTGTCGCGGAGCATGTCGCGCTGCTTCAAGTCGCGAATCAAGCCGGCGCATGCGCGATCGATTTCCTGGGCCTTCAACTCGACGCCGTTCTTGACGCCGCCATGATGGTCCCAGTCCTTGTGATACAACTGGATGAACCGCACGCCGCGCTCCGCCAAGCGCCGGGCCAGCAGACAGTTCGCGGCGAACGATCCGTCGCCCGCCTGGCAGCCGTACAAGTCGAAGATATGCTGTGGTTCGGCGCTGGAATCCATCAGGTCCGGTACGCTGGCCTGCATCTGAAAGGCCATCTCGTATTGCGCGATTCGCGTCGCGATCTCCGGATCGTCCACGACCTTGTCGTGCCCGGCGTTGATCGCATTGGCGGCCAGAACCACGTCCTCCTGTTGCCGGCGGGATACGCCGGGCGGATTGCTCAAGTACAGTACCGGATCGCCGCGGCCCCGCAAGGCGACACCTTGAAAACGCGTCGGCAGGAAGCCCGCCGACCATTGCCGCGCCGCGATCGGCTGGTTCTGGCCGCCGCGCCCCAGTGACGTCAGCACGACGAAGCCGGGGAGATCCTCGGATTCGGCGCCCAATCCGTAAACCACCCACGCGCCCATCGAGGGCCGCCCGGCGATCTGCGAACCGGTATTCATGAACATGTGCGCCGGATCGTGGTTGATCGCTTCGGTGGTCATCGATCGCACAAAGCACAGTTCGTCGGCGACCGCCGCTGTCTGTTCGAACAATTCGCAGATCTCCACGCCGGTGTCGAACTTTTTGAACTTCAGTTGCGGACCGAAGCAGACCAGCTTGGCGCCTTGCAACTGGGCCAACTGCTGGCCTTTGGTCATGCTCTCCGGCATCGGCTTGCCGTGCATCTCGGCCAGCACGGGTTTGTAGTCGAACGTTTCCAAGTGCGACGGGCCGCCGGCCATGGTGAGCCAGATCACGCGTTTGGCCTGGGCGGGAAAATGGGTGGGCTGCACCACGCCGCGCCAGCGCCCCGAGTTCGACGCGCCCAGCAGTTGCGGGTCCATCATCGCACCGAGTGCGACGGAGCCCAGTCCGGCGGCGGTGAGCCTCAGAAAACTGCGCCGGGAGGCCTGCTTCCAGAGCGTTGCCTGCGCGTTGTCACGGGCGAGCGGAGGACGGCGAGTCATGTGTTGATGCTCCGGGCAAGGACAGGGTCGGTTACGTTAGCTTCGTCGGGTTTTCAATGTAGTCATCACGCTCCGCCGTGATGACATTGTCGTCACGGCGGAGCGTGACGACTACAATCTTGCGGAGGCTCACTTCTTCGCCGCGCGTCAGCTTCGAGTCACCGTCTCGTGCAAATTCAAAATCACGCGTGCCACACTCGTCCAGGCCGCCAGTTCGGCCGGGTCGAGATCCGGCGGTGCCGGCGCCATGCCGGCCTTCAAAATCGCTGCCGACGCCTGAGCGTCTTGGGCGTATTGAACCTGGTGTTTTTCCAACAGCGTCTGGATGATCCGCACTTCCTCTTCCCGGGGCGCGCGTTGCAGCGCTTGCCGCCAAGCCCACGTCAGCCGGGCCCGTGTATCGGCGCCGCCCTCCTTCAGAATCCGCGCGGCGAACGTTCGCGCCGCTTCGACATACGTGGGATCGTTCAGCAGCACGAGGGCCTGCTGGGGAATGTTCGAGCGCGGACGCTCCGCGGCGCATTCCTCGCGGCTGGGCGCGTCGAACGCCAACAGGCTGGGATGCGGAAACGACCGCTGCCACCAAGTGTACAGGCCACGGCGATACTGGGCCTCGCCCGTATCGGCGACCCAGGTTCGCGTCGGGAAATTCAGATTCTCCCAGTATCCCTCGGGCTGGTACGGCTTGACGCTCGGCCCGCCGATTTTCGGCACCAGCAGACCGGCGATGCGGAGCGCATTGTCGCGAACCAGTTCCGCGTCCAAACGATAACGACTCTGGCGAGCCAGCCAACGGTTGTCCGGGTCGCGTTCCTGCAGTTCCTGGGACGCCGCGGACGTTTGGCGGTACGTACGGCTGGTCACCGTCGTGCGCACGAGGTGCTTGACGTCCCAGCCGCTGTCCATGAATTCGCAGGCCAGCCAATCGAGCAACTCCGGATAGACCGGCCACTCGCCTTGCGAGCCTAGGTCGTCCGGAACTTTCGACAACGAGACGCCGAAGAATTGCTTCCACAGCCGATTGACGAACACGCGGGCCGTCAGCGGGTTATCTCGCGAGACCAGCCACTGGGCGAGGTCCAGCCGATTCAAGCGCCGGTCGCGGGGAACGCCGCCGTGCGGCAAATAAGCCGGCACGGCAGGCTGGACGATCTCGCCGCTGTCGTCCATCCAGTTGCCGCGCGGCAAGATCCGCACGGTACGCGGCGTGCTCATCGAGACGGAGACCAAGCAGCGGGGAAGAGTTTTCTCGAACTCCGCCAAAGCTTTCTTGGCTTCGGCCAATCCGCCCTCTTTCTCCACCTCCGCTTGCTTCTCCAACTCGGCGACCGCCGAGCGATGACGCTCGAGTTCCTGCCGCTGGGCTTCGTCCAGGACCATCATCCCGTCTTCGCGGCGACCGATGATCGGCTCCTGGATATCGGCAAAGAAGGCGCCCAGCGAATAGAAGTCGCGCATCGTGGCCGGATCGAACTTGTGGTCGTGGCACTGGCAACAGCCCAGCGTCTGGCCGAGCCATACCGTGCCGACGGCGCGGACGCGATCGGTCAACATGCGGGCTTCATAGTCTTTGGGCTGAGCCCCGCCCTCTTCGGTCGACAGCAGCAAGCGATTGAAACACGAAGCCACCTTCTGTTCCCGCGTGCTGTCCGGCAGCAGGTCGCCGGCCACTTGTTCGACGGTGAAGCGGTCGAACGGCTTGTTCTCGTTGAATGCCTGCATCACATAATCGCGATACGGCCAAACGTTTCGCGGATTGTCCGAGTGGTAGCCGATGGTATCGGCGAAACGGACCACGTCCAACCAGGAAAGGGCCATCCGCTCGCCGTATTGCGGCATGGTCAACAGCCGCTCGACCAGTTGCTCGTAGGCATTCGGCGAATCGTCGGCCAGGAACGTATCGACTTCTTGCGGCCCGGGCGGCAGGCCGATCAGATCGAAATACAACCGCCGAATGAGCGTCCGCCGATCCGCTTCGGGAGCGAACGACGCGCCTGCTTTGGCCAGTTGCTCGCTCGTCAGATGGTCGATAGCATTCACGCCGGCGGGTGTCGCGGGCTTTGCGGGCGGCTCGTAGGCCCAGTGGCCGCGATATTCCGCCCCTTCCGCAATCCACCGCTTGAGCAGTTCCTTTTGCCGGTCCGTCAGCTGTTTGTGCGAATCCGGCGGCGGCATGATCGTGTCTGGGTCGCTGCTGTAGATGCGAGCCACCACTTCGCTCTCGTCCGGTTTGCCCGGAACGAGAACCTGTTGTACTGCTTCGTCGCGGAGGTCCAGCCGCAGATCCGCTTCCCGACGATTCGCGTCCGGACCGTGACACAAGAAGCAGTTATCCGACAAGATCGGACGAATGTCGCGATTGAATTGCAGCCGTTCCTCGCCGTGCAGGAGCGCGGGCCACCAGAGAGCGAATAGAACTCCGGCCACGGCGGCGGGCAATAGCAGAGACAAAGTGCCAACACTCGGGGGCCGTTTTCTGGCTCGTTGCATGAATGGAAACTCCTGGTGGAACGTCCCACTCACGGGGCCGAGTCTGGTTGGAACCGGATCCCAACGTCGGATCAAACGAGCCGGGGCCGCGTGACGAGAAGACAGTCCGAATCGCCAAACGCATGAAACACGGCTGATGCGTTTTTCATATCATAGAGGCGTTCACGACCGTTTGGGAAGGGGTTGCGGAGTTGGGATGATAACCCGTTGCGACGTGCCTCGTCGACGATCGAACGTTATTGGACGGCGGCCTGCGGTGCGCGCCGTCCGCGGCTGGCACGGATCGGCGACATTCAAACGGCATTGCCGAGCCGGTTATGAGCGGAACTCAATGAACGAAGCAGTTGCTGTTGCTTCGTTCGCGCCAACGTGCGCCGTTGATCGCGCTCGGCACGGTCCCAGCGAGAACGAATCGCTCGCAACGTACCGGCAATTTCACGGGGCCTTGGTGCAATGCTGGAATTGGTCATTTTTGCTTCTCCTTTGCAGCCATTACCGTCACCAATGCAGCGGTGATAACAGCCTTTGAATGAAATCGCTCTCCTTTGTTCGATCAGGAGTGTTGGTCGGCAGTCTGAAACTGTTTCAGGACACGGTTCAAGTCGTCGCGCAACCGAGCTGCCTGCTGCAGACTCAACGGAAAACTGAAAGAACGAAAACTGCGGTCGGGCTCCGGCCGAAGCGTCAGAAATACGACTTGAGCCGCTTTCGTTCGCTCGGAATCTGTGAGGACGGCCGCTTCGACTCCCAACAACTCAACAATCGGTAGCGTACCGCTTTCGTTCCGCCTCCCCATGTTCGCACCCTTTTCTTCTCTTGCCTGGTTAACTGTCGGATCGACTCCATCCTTGATAACTTGGACGCACCGACACGCGCCCAAGTTCGGCATAAAAAATTCCATGCGTCATGATAGTGCAGTTTTGATGCCAATCGCTAACCAGTCGGTTCCTGTCGCCTGGGCGACGCAGACCAAGCCCAGCCGCACGTGCTCAAAGTCCCTGAGACGATTGAACTTAATCAAAATCGCGAGGCTTCTTCGTTCGCGGTCATACCTGACGCTGCGACCGTCCAGCAATGCAGACAAACTGACAGGTGTTGACTAGTTCTGAGGCACTTCCACGAAAGATTTGAACCGGAAGGGCACCATCATGCCTGTTCATAGTTTAGAGGCCACAACATGCTTACGTCAACTAAATTCGAAGCCGGGGAGCATCAGTTGACCAGACGAAAACTTGAATGGCTTCGGCTTGCTTAACCTCAAAGGTTTGAACTCCAACGATCTAATGAACCAGTGGGTGCCGCGATTTGGAGACGGCGGCAGATGCGCGGGAAAGCCTGGAAGCTGAGGCTCGCACACTGGATGCTCACTGAAAAAGCGTTCCAAGCCTTGTTTGTCATCGTCGGCGGCGGCCCTGGTCGCATAGGGGCCACAACTCGTGAATCGCTCGCCGCCCGAGGCTGACGACGGCACGTCGATAATCCACCAACCGTTGTCGCGCTTTATGACCCGCATCGTTCCAGATCCAAGTTTGCGTTTTCCGGGTTCGGAAACCAGTTGCAACCCCGTTGCGCCGAATAGAATGATAACCAGATTTCAAGCCCCTGCAAAAAGCTTCTTTTGCGGGACGGATCAGGCTATCCGTCCCACTTTTTCCTGCAAGCGCGACGTTTGCCCCTGACGGCAAAGGACCGGCGAAGAAATAAGCGTCGCCAAGATTGTAGTCGTCATGCTCCACCGTGACGACAATGTCATCACGGCGGAGCGTGATGACCACATTGACAACCCGATCGTTACTTCCTTGCCGATCCAAACGAAAACGCGCACCGGCGTTCGCCATATCATGCGGACTGCTTCGCCTGCTTTGGCTTGGCTTGCGGCTGGCGCGGCGGCAGCTTGGGGATCTCGTTGGCTTGCGCCGCAACCTGAGCGATATTCGGCGTGAGGTCAGCATCCACGCGGCCCAGGGCCCAAGCGAAGCCGCCCAGGACGAGGCTCTTGACTTTCGGATTCGTCCAGATGTCCTCGCGATGCCCGAACGACGTGTAATAGACGCGCCCCTTGCCGTGCATCCGTGCCCATGTCGCGGGGAACGGCGGACGCTGGTAACACGCATCCACCATGCCTTCGGTTTCCTGCAGCAGGATGACATGCATGTCCTGTGCAAAGTTCTTCATGGCATACCATTCCTCGAGGAACCGCGACGCCTCGCCCATCGCTTGAACGCCGGGGAATTTCGGCGAGGTCACGCGCATCGTGGCCTCCTGCTGACGGCCATGCACGATGAACTCGCCGCCGACCATGGCGACGTAGGGATCGAGTTCCGTTTGCACCTCGTCGCGCGGGCCGGCCGAGTGAAAGGTGTCGGTTGCCGAATGGAATCCGACGTAGCCCTTGCCCGCCGCGATGGCGTCCAAAAACCGCTTCTTGCCGTCCGGTGACATTGGCGGATTGCCGTACTTGTCCTCGCGCGTCTGGTCGCCACAGGTGTAGAACGCGAACACGTCGTACTTGTTCAGGTCCTCGTCGAAAACCCGGCCGTCTTTGGAGCATTCGACATCCCAGCCGGCTTCTTTCCCCCACTCGACCATGATTTTTTCGGAGAACGCCAACTCGCTGCCATCCCGCTTCACAGGGCTGTGTTCAAACCCGACGCTGCGGGTGAAATACAAAACGCGGCCCTTCCTGGCTTGGGCCAACAGCGGTCGGCGAGCCAAGGCGGTGCATGCTGCGGCGCCGCCGAGCGTCAGAAGAAAATTGCGACGTTTCATGTCTGGGGTTCCTTTACAAAGGGTGAGAACATGGGTGGGGCGACTGCATTTGCAGGCCCAGGCAGGATGCGACGGAACAGCACCAGCATACCCTGCCGGCAGTGAGCGTGCCAGTTGGTGCTCGACATGGTGCTCGTCATTGTCCCACGCCCGCTTGGTAATCGGCGTAGTGCAAGCCCAGGATGAAAAGCATCGTTTGGAGACTGTCCGGCTGACGGTGAGAGTGCCAGCCAAGGAGCGATCGGCTATCCGCCGGACGGCAATCCGCCCGAGGGCGTCGATTACGACCGCTGGCGCGGTCCGGCACCGCAGCGGCCCTTCAATTCGCGACGCTTTCACGGTTCCTGGCGCTGGTTCTTCGACTACGGCACCGGCGACTTGGGTAATGACGGCGTCCATCGGCTGGACGTGGCCCGCTGGGCGATGGAAACGGCGCTGGCCGCACAACAAGAGACGGTCCCCGTTCTCCCCGCGGCCATGTCGGCGCACGGCGGCAAGTACTACTTTGACGACGCCCAGGAGTGGCCCGACACGCTGATGGTCACGTACGACTATCCCGCTACCCGCTGCGTGTTGACCTACGAAATGCAAATCTGGACGCCCTACCCGTTGCACGACGAAGCCGAAGGCGCCGCCGTCTGCGGCGACAATGGCTTTGTGGTCATCGGCAACAGCCGCTGGCGGGCGTACGATCGCAAGGGGCAGCCGATCCACGAAGCGAGCGGCGGCGATAACACCGTCGAGCACGTGCGGAATTTCCTGGACTGTATGCGCAGCCGCCACAAGCCGGCCGCCGATCTGGAGACGATCGGGCATCCGTCCAGTATGACAAATAGCCGTTGACCCGCGAGGACGTGGATGCGTTGCGCGGCCGGCCCAGCGGCAACTTGCTGGCGCAACTGGTGCGGCGGCAGCTGCTGCGTGTCGAGCGGCCCCATTGGTCGCCGGCGAGACGTCCGGGCACAAACAGTTCCTGGTTCGCGGCGTCACGATCGAGGAACTCCGCCAGCGGATCGGCAAGCTGCTGGAATAGACGCCGGCGAGCCAGAATGGCAGGAATATGGCTGGCAGGGAACATGTGTACCACTGCTCAAACATCGCACGGTCCTGCTGACCCTGTAAGCGGCGGGATCGACTTGCTGGGATTCTCCATCCTTTCGGACCATTTCTTATGTTGAGCTCTACATAAAAAATGGTTCGGGAGCAGGCAATACGCGCAAACCCGCATCGGTCGAACGCGCAACGTTTCCTGCATCACCCGCTCGAACGCCAAGAAGTCTTCATGCTTCCCGAAGAGGTCTCGCCGTCCGACTCCGCGATTTAGCACGTGGAAAACCATTCCAGCCGGCGCATGTCTTTTTGAGCGAGGCATTCACGACTTGTACCTAAACCTCCCAGCTTTGTCAAATTTGGTGGCTGTCACCTCTTTCGGAGAAAACAGATGCTGATGCACCTTTTCGACCGTTCGATTGCTGTCTGGACTTCGGCGTGGACCAAGAATGTCTTTTCCGCCCCCGATCATCACGTTTCTCGCGACAACAAACCTCGCAGCCGCGCTAGGGCGGCATCGGCTTCGCGGCCTTTTTCGGCGATGATGGCGAGCAAGTCGGCGGGCGTGCGGGTGTCCTCGTTGTTCGCGCGGTTGGGGTTCACCGCCTTCAGGTCGTAGACGGCATCTTCGATGGCTTCGGCCTTGGCCTGAGCGTCGCGGGCCTCGCGTACCGCGCCTTTCCACTGCTCTTCCAATGCGGCCAGTTCTTCGGCCTTGGCGGACTTGCCCCGCCGCTTTTCCCGCAACGACTGGTCCAACGCAGTGGCCTGAGCGGATAATTCAGCCGACCGTTCGCGATGAGGTCGGGCTTCCTCCAGCGCGTGATCAAGCTTGCCGGCGAAGTCCACGGTCCAACTTCGTTCGCTGTCGCCGCGTGACGGAAACAGGCGGAAGAACTCCTCGAAATGGGCCGCGGTAAGGGGTGTCTTTTTGCCGACCTTCATATCCGACAGATCGTAGTACCAGATCTTTTCCGTCGGTCGGCCCCTTGTGAAGAACATCAGATTCGTCTTGACGCCAGCGCCAGCCGAAGAGAAAACACCGCCCGCCAGACTGACGATGCACCATACGTCGAACTCTTCCAGCAACTTGCGTTTGGTCTGCACGAAGGCCGTCTCATTGGTGCGGAACAACACGCCCTCGTCGAGCACGATCCCGCACTTGCTGCCGACCATCATGCTGCCGAGCACGTGCTGGAGGAACAGTACCTGGGTAGCGTTCGTCTTGTAGTCGAACTGCGTTTGAGCCCCCTTGCGTTCTTTGCCCCCGAAAGGCGGATTCATCAGCACGTAGTCGAAGAACTTGGGTGCCCCGCGAAACAACTCGCCGTAGGTCTCGACGTCGGACAGCGTGTTACCGTGCCAAAGATGCGGCTCGTCGATCCCGTGAAGCACCAGGTTGGCCAGGGCAATGGGGTAGATCGTATCGTCTTTTTCCCGTCCGTAGAACGTTTGTTCCCGGAGCGTTTCCAGTTGCACGCTGGTGATGTCGGCGCCCGCCTTGGCACGCATGTACTCGAACGCCTGAGCCAGGAACCCGCCCGTGCCGCAACCGGGATCGTAGATCGTCTTGCCAATCTGCGGGTCCACGACGCGAACCATCACGCGAATTACCTCGCGAGGCGTGAAGAACTGGCCGCCATCGTTGGCCTTTTCGCCCATCTTGAGCAGCAGCCCCTCGTACACCTGGGACAGCGTAAAGACGTGGGTGTCGTCCACCGTCTCGCTGCTGATTTCGTGGACCTTGTCGAGCACGTCGAGGAAGTTCTTTTCCGAGTCGATCTTGCTGCGTTCGACGCCCGACATGATCTCGCTGATCACCTTTTGCCGGGCCGTGGCTCCCAGTTCGGCTTTCAGCCCGCGGAGTTTGGGTAGCAATTCGTCGTGGACAAACTTCCAGACACTGGCTTCCGGCCGTGTGTCCTGACGGCGCGGGGAATCGGGTGCGGCCCAGTCGCGCCAGCGGTACGGCTCACTGAGCGACGGCACGAACGTCAGTCCGAGCGCCTCGGCTTCCTCGGCCTCGCGCGACTCGTGTTCGTCGAGGATGCGCAGGAACAGAATCCAGGTCAGTTCCGGGACGTACTTCAGCGCCCCCGCGCAGTTCGACCGCCGCATGATGTCGCAAATCGACTTCACGGCCGAGTTGACGGACTGCTGAGTAGCGAGTTTCTTGCCGTTGGTTGCGTTTCGTTTGGCCATCGTTCTCCTTCAAAGTAGTCCGCACACTCCGTGTGCGGGAACTCGGCACACGGAGTGTGCCGCCTACTATGCGAACACTCTGACAAATGTCTACGACAGGCGAAATCTCTCGGATAGTATCGCCCCTGGCAAGCGGCCGAGAGCACACGATCGCGCGGTCAACTCGGTCCGCAAAAGTCTGGCGGCCGCGAACCCATCGGCTAGTCGGCTTGCGATTTGACGCTGCTGTTCCAGCCGGGGCAGCACGATCGGGATGTTGCGAATCGCGTCTTGCGTGATGTTCTTCATGGAACTACTCGCGCCGCCCGCGCTTTCCTCGATGAACTTGCGACATCGTGGACTTCGTAGGAGGAACTCCAGGAACTCACTCGAAACGGCTTCTTTGCGGGGTACGAGACGCAGGGTCTTGTCGCTCAACATGAGTCTTGGTCGTGTCTGTCTCACGAGCACTACCGCACCGACAAGCACCGTTGTGTTTGAGCGGGAAATGAGAAAATCGCCTGGACATACCTCAGCGCCGTCGGGCACGACGAACCCTTGCGGCAACACCTTGTTCTCCTGCTCTCTAAACTCGCCCCACGTGACGGAGCTGACCTTGAGGACGCCCCACTCGGATGGCTGGGCTTGACGCGATTCACAATTGACGCACTGACCGGCGTCAATTCGAACCAGGACATCGCCCAGGCGGCATTGGAACCATTCCGTTGTCCTAGAGTCGTCAAAGACTTCGTTGAGTAACCCGGCGGAAAGGGATTCGGCGGTACTGATTTGCGTCTGCACCGCAACCCGCGCTCGGGCGACCTCCCCCAGTTGCTCCCGCAGTCGCGCGGCGATTCGACGTTGCTCCTGCAGCGGCGGCAGTTCAACGGAAACGGCGGCCACCTCCTCCGTCCGAATTCGTGGCAGTTGCCCAGGGGTCGTGTCGATTGGGGCGCGACGGAGATACGTGGGGCTACGCATGAACCACGCGACGAACTCGGCGTCCGCAAGTTCTCGGTTCACGTGGTAAACGTATTGGTCGACCGAACACAGTCCGTCGAACTTGGCGATCCACACCTTGTTAAGGTAGGGCCGAAGGTATCCGTAGACGATGTCTCCGGTGCGAAAACGTGGCTTTCGCCCCGTGAGTTCCGCCATTTCGACATCCACAGCACCGATCCGGCGGCCAGTGTGCGACTCGATGTGTTCGAGCCCAACGAAGGTCGTCCGACCACGCGGGTTGTCACGCGGGTGGACGACCTCCTTGCGGAGCCGTAGGACGTCACCCAATGGGCGCAAGGTCCAATCGGACGGCAATCCAACGGTTGGCGAATCAACTGGCTTGTCGTTTCTGGCCGGCGGAGAAGCCTCCACCAGCACTATGTTGTCGCGTGACTTCTTCCTCATGCTGCGAACAACGTCTCCTTTGTTTTGCGAAGCAATTCAGCTGGGTTGCCACCTTGTCGGAGGGCCACCAAGCCGTGCTCGCGCTTAACTTCATCCACGCTCCACAGTTCCGGCGTCTCCAATGCCTCCGTCCCGGCCATTTCAAACTGCCGCACGATGGCCCGAATCACGTTGCCAGTGGCCTGGGGTAACGGGAAAAGCCAATCCGGCTGGCCGGTGCCGAAGCGAGCAGCACGTTCCGCCCGCGTGAGCGGCTCAATGCCGTAGGCCAAAGCAGCCAGGACGTCGAACAAGTCGTAGTCGTCCATGGCGGCCGCCTCGCGCAGCTTTTCCGCGAGCAGTCCCTGCGCGGACAGCAACTGCATCAGGTCGCGCCGTTCGGACGGCTCGAGCCAGCGGTCGCGAAACTCGGCCAGCGACGGCACGAGCGCTGTCAGTTCTTCGATAATCCGGGCTTGGTATTGCTCCGGCGTGACTCGCGTCAACCGGCCATCAACGCCCAGTAAGTTGAACTGCCCCGCGTCCTGGACCTCGATCTGGACGCCGTGGACTTTGACGCGCGGCGGCGGAGGTGGTGGGGGCGGAGGCGGAGTTGTCGGCCCCGGCCCGTCGCCACCGTGCGGAGGCGGGCTGGGCGGCGAAATGAAATCCGTGCCAAACAGCGACGTGGCTCCGGTGTAGTCGAAGACGCGAAACATCAGCTTGCCACTCTCCTCGTGAATCCGCGTGCCGCGGCCGATCATTTGGTGGAACAGGATCGGCGACTGGACGTAGCGGAAGAACACGATGTTACGCACGCAGGGGACGTTAACGCCGGTGGTCAGCAGATCCTTGGTGGTGGCAATGATGTGCGATCGCTGCCGATTGCGGAAGTCCGGGATCAGGGTCTGGCCGTTTGACGAATGCATGCACTTGAAGGCGTACGTGTGGACCCGCTTCTGGCCATGGTCGCGGCACCATTGGCCGTACAGACCATTGAGCTTGTTGGCCACCAGATCCGCGTGGTGGTCGCTGGCGCAGAAAACGATCGTCTTCTGGAGCGGATCGTCGTCGCCTGTGGCCAACAGCCGCTCGAACAGGTGCTCGCACATCGTGTTGACGCGGTCGGGCATCACCAGCCGAGCTTCCAGGGCGCTAGGCTGGTTCTTCTCGGCCACCGCGAGGGGGCTGACTCGCTTGCCGGTCGTGAGGTCGGTGAGCGTCTTGGACTGCACGTCTTCTCGCGACACGCCGCGAACTCGTTCAGGGTTCTCGTGCCCGTCGTGGAACAGGGCGTAGGTCTCCAGATCGGCCGGCGCCAAGTAGCCGTCAGCCACCCCTTGGATATAGCTGTACTCGTACACCGGCTCGCCGAAGTACCGCAGGTTGTCGGCCAGCAACTTTCGGTCGCGTTCGATCTGGGACTGGATGTCCTCGTCGTGCGTCTCCGGGAGCTGAATTTTCCGGGGGGTGGCAGTCAGACCGATCTGAATGGCGTTGGGGTTGCACTGAAGAATGTCAAACCAATTGCCCCAGGCCGAACGGTGGCACTCGTCGATGACGATCACGTCGAAGTAGCCGGGCGGGTACTGCTTCGTAAAGAACGTCTTGTATTCGCCGCCTTTGGAATGATCGAGCGTCTGGTACGTGGCAATCAGCACGCGAGCGTTCTTCTGCGGATTGCCGGTGTCGACCTCGGCCGCGTCGTTCCCGAATGCCGCCTGGAAATCGCCCAGGCCGTTATCGCGCAATTCGGTGCGGTCGCACACGAACAGGGCTTTGCCCATCACGCCGGAGTCGAACAGGCGCCGAATGAGCGCCGCCGCAATGCGCGTCTTGCCGGAGCCTGTCGACAAGGCCAGCAGCACACGAGGCCCCAGACCGCCCAGGCTGTCACGGATGATCTTCTCCAGGGCGGACCGGATCGCCGCATCCTGGTAGTAGCGCAGATAGTCGCGACCTTGAGCGTAGGATGTGAGCAGGAGTTGAAGTGCCGCCTTGCTCGGCGTCAGGCCTCGCTGGTTCAAGTAGCGATCGATCAATTCCTGCGGCGTCGGGAAATCGGCCATCGGCCGAGGGTCCGATGTCGCGCCAGAGAACTCGTCGTACTCCACGAACTGGTGACCGTTCGAGGAAAAAACAAACGGCACGTGGTGGAGTTGGCCGACGCGGTAATTCCGGCCTTGCTGTAACCCGTGCTCCGGCGGCAGATCCTCGCGTTTTGCCTCGATGATGCCCAGCGGGATCGGTTCGGACGCCATTTCCAAAGGTCGGCGCAGGACGTAGTCCGTGCGCCCTTTCGGCCGTCTCCGACCCTTGCCGTAGACGATATCGACGGCGGGTAGGGTTTCCTCAATGCGGATGTCGGTAGTCCGGCTCCACCCGCGCTGCTCCAGGGCGGGGTCAATCAGCTCAAAGCGGGTCTGGGCCTCGTTCCGAGACATCCGGGGGATACCAGTCGTTCGTCAAAGAAACTCGAAAATCGAGCCATCATTATGCAGTCCGGCGCCACACCGGTCGATACGGAGGAAGTGTTTTCGGCACGAATTGCCTGGGGAAAGACAAATCCGATGCCGGAGTACACGAAGCGACGGCGCCGCTGTAGCAGGCGTCTAGCGCAGTCGTGGAGTCCACGGGCCAATCCCCGGAATTCGAGATTGTAGCGGCTCTACAGCCTGTTCGAGAGTGCCTCGTCTCCCTTTCAGAGAACGGGCCGCGCCAGGCTCGTCAGTATCTGGCACAGCCTATGCCAGAAATTCCGGCAAGGAAACGTGGTGAGTCAAGGCCGTTTATGGTTCACGAAGTTCCTATCAATTTAATTCACGGCGCCGCAGACGATCAGAAAGCGGTGGAGCAGGGCCCGTAAGCACGGCTGGTTTTCGGCGACCGATCGCGATAGAATGCATCAAATCCAGCGTCGGGGAGAACGCCGTCTGAATGACGCTGGAGCATGCGATAGGCACGGCTCTAGCAGGGATTTTCAGGATGCCATCGGTCGACGACGTTCAGGCGGCCTTCGAGTTCGATCGCGTCGTGTTCAGCGGGCACGCTCGTCACGAGATGCGTAATGAGCCCTTGGGACGTATTCGCGAACACGAAGTGACGGAGGCCGTTGCCACCGCCGAGCAACTCGATGACTATCCGGACGACGAGCCGTATCCAAGCAGCTTGTTCTTGGGGTGGACGTCGGCCGGCCGCCCGCTGCACTTCGTCGTCTCCTATGACGAAGACGCGGGCTTGGCGATCGTCGTTACTGTTTACGAGCCAGACCCGCAATTATGGAACGATTCCAGGGAGCGAAAGCGATGAAATGCACGTTGTGCCACGGTGACGACATTGCCAAGTCGACGGTCCAGGAACGCATTCCCGTCGGCAACGACATCGTGCTCGTATCGGTCGAAGCGCTCGTCTGCCAGTCTTGTGGCGAACGGTTCTACGACCGGACGACCATGCGGCGGCTGGAAGAACTGGAAGACGACCTAGCGGCCTGTAAACGCCCGCTGCGCGAGGTCGGCAAGGTGTTGGAATTGGTTTCTGGGTGACGTGATCGCGTCAGAACGGCACATCGAAGCGAAACACAAGCTGTCAACGCTTGTGGAACAGGCTGTGCCAGAATTCTTCGGGCTGCCGTTGCCGGGGACGCTCAATCTGATCCACCTGCCAGCAAGCTGGCAGGGGTGACGAGAGCACCGAAGGTCCCTTGCTGCTCATACCCTATTCGTCTGTTCCCCTGCCCTGTTCCTTCTGTTCGCCTGCGGTCCCCCGCGTCTATGATTGACAGCCGAGCGTCAACGCGAGAAGATGTTGCTAGGCGACTGACGTGCGGGGGCGACGATGGATGTCGAGTGGGATGACGCGAAGGCGGAAGCCAATGAGCGGAAGCATGGCGTGTCATTCGCCGAGGCGATGACCGTCTTGGCCGACCCGCTGTCGCTCACGGGGTTTGACCCGGATCACTCAGACGACGAAGACCGCTGCATCACGATGGGTTTGTCGGCGGCTGGTCGATTGCTGCTGGTGTCGCATACGGATCGCGGCGAAAAGGTGCGGATCATCAGTGCCCGCAAGGCGAGCCGACGTGAGCGGAGGGACTACGAGGATGGCAATTTCCCCTGACGACACCGAATCGGCTGACGACGAACTGCGCTCGGAGTACGACTTCCGGTCGATGCGCGGCGTGGTGCGGGGCAAGTATGCCGCGCGTTATCGCGAGCGACTACGGGTGGTGCGATTGGCTGACGATGTCGCAGACGCGTTTGCAGATGAAGCGGCGGTCAACGAGGCCCTGCGGGCGTACCTGCGTGGCCACGCAGCCGAATCAGGGCGCGCGTAACCATTGATTGGGAAGGGGTCCGGGTTGCCGCGGGGCCCTTCCGCCCAAGCAAGAACCGTGCCGAACCGTATTGGGTAGATCCCATTTGCCCCCCAAGGAGTCCACCGATGCGTATCCTGTTGTCGCTGGTTCTGCTGTTGGCTTTCGGCTCAAGTCTATCCGCTACGTCGGCGACTGCGGCTGGTGGCACGGTGCTGGTCGAAGCCGAGTCGTTTCGCGAGTTGGGTGGATGGGTGATCGATACGCAGGCCATCGAGCAGATGGGTTCGCCCTACGTGCTGGCGCATGGCTTGGGCAAGCCTGTCCAGGACGCCTGCACGACGGTCGATGTGCCGATGCCGGGCAAGTACCGGATCTTGGTTCGTACTCGCGATTGGGTCGCGCCCTGGAAGGTCGCCGGGACACCCGGCAAGTTCCAAGTGCTCGTGGACGGCGCGGCCTTGGCGACCACCTTCGGCACCACGGGAGCGGAATGGCACTGGCAGGATGGCGGCGCGGTGGAGATCGCCGGCACCCAAGTCCAACTGGGCCTGCGCGATCTGACCGGTTTTGATGGCCGCTGTGACGCAATCCTGCTGACCACCGAGACCGCTTTGACGCCGCCGAACGCGGATCCGGAATTGTATGCTTGGCGGCGCCGCCTGCTCGGCCTGCCCGAGGCCGCTCCCGACGCCGGATCGTTCGAGTTGGTCGTAGTCGGCGGCGGCATGGCCGGCTGCTGCACGGCGATCTCGGCCGCCCGCCTGGGCGTCCGCGTCGCGCTGATTCAGAACCGGCCCGTCTTGGGCGGCAACAACAGTTCCGAAGTCCGCGTCGGACTGTCGGGCCAGATCCATCAGGAGCCGTATCCGCGTTTGGGCGACCTGGTGGACGAAATCGGACCGATCGGTTATTGGAACTATCATGACGCCCAGCGAAATCCCGGCTTGCCGCGGAGTCGCGAGGTGCTGGAAGCGGTGCGGGCGAACCCGACTCGCACGATTCACAATGCCGGTCCAGCGGCAAATTACGAAGATGACAAAAAACTTCGCGCCGTCTTGGCCGAAGAGAATATCCGCCTGTTCTTGCAGATGCATGCCTTTGGCGTGGAGCGCGACGGGCAGGGACGGCGGATTCGCGCCGTGCTCGCCCGCAGCACGACCGATGCACGTGAGCTGCGGTTCCCCGGCCGCTGGTTCGCCGATTGCACGGGCGATGCCACGATCGGCTTCCTGGCCGGGGCCACCTATCGCACGGGCCGCGAGAGCCGCGCCGAGACCGGCGAATCGCTGGCCCCCGAACAAGCGGATCCCATGACGATGGGCACTTCGGTCCAATGGGACAGCGTGCTGGAGGCCGAGCCGGCCCCGTTTCCCGATTGCCCGTGGGCCGTGCCGTTTGACGACCAGACCTACCAGCGGTTGACCCGCGGCGACTGGGATTGGGAAGCCGGCATCGGCCGCGACCAGCTTGCGGACATCGAACAGATCCGCGACCTCGGACTGCGGGCCGTGTTCGGCAACTGGGCTTATCTCAAGAACCACAGTCCGGTTAAAGACCGCTTCGCCAAGCGGCGGCTCGCGTGGGTGGCCTACGTCGGCGGCAAACGCGAGTCGCGGCGTCTGATGGGCGACGTGATCCTGCAAGAGCAGGACCTTGTCGAGCAGAAATCGTATCCGGACGCCTGCGTAACGTCGACGTGGCCCATCGACTTGCACTACCCCCATCCGGAGAATTCGAAGAGCTTCCCCGGACAAGAATTCCGCTCGATCGCCAAGTCGGTCCGCATCCAGCCGTATCCCATTCCCTACCGCTGTTTGTACAGTGCCGATGTCCCCAACTTGTTCATGGCCGGCCGGAACATCAGCGTGACGCACGTGGCCCTGGGATCGGTGCGCGTCCAGCGCACCACGGGCATGATGGGCGAAGTCGTCGGCATGGCCGCCGCGCTGTGCAAGCAACACGATATCGATCCCCGCGGTGTGTACGAAAAACACCTGAACGAACTCCAGGAGTTGATGCGCGACGGCGTGGGGCGATAGCGGGAACTCTCCCTCGGCGGCCCTGGTCCGCCGGCGCCAGTCCGGCGGCGCTAGTCCGGCGGCCCGAGGACCACCGCGGCCGTCTGGCCGGTCTCGGACTGGTTCAGCACCAAGGCCGTGCGTTTGTCGGTCGGCCACGGTTGGCTGTGGACGACGTTCACGGGACAGGCGGGATCCGGAAATTCGAAATTCAGCGTAGCGGGAATCGTACCCATGGCGATGGCCAGCACGCTGGCGGCCATCTCGACGGCGCCGGTTCCGGCGCCCAGGCAGCCGAAATAGCTTTTGGGCGCGGTGACCGGAACGTCGCCTAGGCAATGGCGGATCGCTTCCGCTTCGAAGCGGTCCCCGGCAATCGTCCCGGAACCGTGCGCGTTGACGTGCCCGATATCGTCGGGGCCTAAGCCCGCGCTGGCGAGCGCCCCTTCGATGGCGCGGCGGAACCCGTCCGGCCCCGCCGTGTGTTGGCCGCGCATGTGTTCAAAGCTGCGTCCAAAGCCCAACACGCGGGCCAGGATCTTTGCGCCTCGCGATTCGGCGTGCCGGCGGCTTTCCAACAAAAACGCGCCGGCGCCTTCGCCGATCACCGTCCCATCCCGCCGGGCGTCGAAGGGGCGGCAAGCCCGCTCCGGTTCCTCGTTGCGATGCGACCAGTACGTGTCGCCGCGATACATGATGCGCGTCAAGTTGACGCGCGATCCCTGGCCGCCGGCGAGCATCACGTCCGCCGCGCCGCGCTGGATATAACACACGCTTTCGATCACCGCCAACAAGCTGGAGACCTCGTCCAGCGTGATCGTGTTGTTCGGCCCGCGGGCGTCTTCCGTAATCGCGATGTGACAAGCCACCATGTTGGGCAGGTATTTCAGCATCCACAGCGGATACATGTCGCTCATCGCGCCGGCGCCCCACAATTCGGGCCGCAACTGGCCATCGACAACGCACTTGCGGTAGGCATCCGCCAATTCGTCCAGGTCGCAGTAGAACATCTCGCTGCCCAGCACCACGCCGAAGCGGTCGGGGTCGACGGTCCCGGTACTCAGCCCGGCGTCCTGCAAGGTCAAGACAGCGGCCGAGTAGCCCACCTGGATCTCGCGGCACATGACTTTCATGCTCTTGCGAGGCTTGACGAACTGTTTGCCGTCAAAGTTCTTGATTTCGCCGCCGATCTTGACCGGCAGATCCGAGGCATGCGCGACCGCCAGGGGCCCGACGCCGCTGCGCCCTTCCAGCATCGATTTCCAATACGCGTCCCTGCCAATCCCGATGGGGCTGACCACCCCTAGGCCGGTAATGACGACATCGTCCAAATCAGTCATCGCGTCTCACCTGATGGTAAAGCCTGCTCCTCGCCCCCCGACGAGAAGACGGGCGCTCCCCAACGAAGCGTCCGATCCCCAACGGTCGGACCGCCCTGAACCACGAATATATGCCCTTGGAGAGCATTCTGACCAGATGCCTAACGCCGGATCCCGCCTGATTTGGAGGATTACGCGCCGGACGGTCACTTCGCCTGCCGCGCCGAAGCCCGCTCGCCGGAGTGCATATGATTCCGCTTCCGCGACTGGTCACGATACGGTCCTCTCTGGCGGCTTCACTCAGCGATTTCGCCGGCCCGTTGTCTCCAGAATCGCAATCAAACTCAGCACGCACAAGATCATCAGCAGAATAATCCCCGCTCCGATCCCATCCACGCGGTACAGCAGCAATGCTCCCAAGCCGCAAGTCGCCGTGGTCAGATAAATCGTCAATACCGCCTGGCCCTTCGTCAAACCCAATTCGACCAGGCGATGGGAAAAATGACTCTTGTCGGCTTGAAACGGACTCCGCCCTTCGCGGGTCCGAATCCACAACACGGTACACAAATCGTACAACGGCACCGCCAGGACGCACAACGGCGCGAAAACCGTATGTTGCGAAGTGCTTTCGTAACTGGTAAAGGTCGCTTGCAGCGTGCAAATCGCGATGCAGAACCCGACAAAATAGCTGCCCGCATCGCCCATGAACAACTTGGCAACGGGCCGATTGTGCCACAGGAATCCCAGCAAAGCGCCGACCAGGACCAGCAGGAATCCGCCGATGAACAATTGCGGCTGGTGCGTGTCCGGGGCCGGATTTGTCAACAGCACCACCGCCAACAGGCCGGCCGCAAGGGCGGCAATGCCCGCGGACAAGCCGTCCATGTTGTCCAGCATATTGAAGGAATTGATCAGAGCGACGATCCACAGCACGGACAGCATCCATGTGATCCACGGGACGTTGATGAAGGCGGTCAGCCGCCAATCCTGCAAGGTCACACAGGCGGCCGCCACGCCCAACTGGACTGCCAAGCGGATTTTCCAGCCCAGTCCCCAACGATCATCAAACAGCCCCATCGCCATCAGCACGGTGCCGGCAGCCAACAGGATCCACAGCCGAGGCGACTGGTGGAGCAAGCCGTCCAGATGCAGCTGGGCCTGCGCCGGCAGCCAATGACGGCTGAGTACCCCGGATGCAACCAGTTCGAGCAAGACTTGACCCACGGCGAACGGCAGGACGACGGCTAGCCAGATCGCCAAGCCGCCGCCCAGGGGCGTCGGCACGAGATGAACTTTGCGCGCCGCGGGCTTGTCAATCAAGCCCCAGCCGGGCGCCCACCGGCGCACGAGATAGGCCGTCGCCAGCGCCGTGACGAAACTCGGCGCAAGCACCGCGGCGACGAACCAGAGCGGAACTTCAGACAGCATGTTTTCTTTCCCGCAGAAAATTGCGGCAGCGCGTCAGGAATTCATGACAAGTGGCGCTGCGATAGTCCGGGTACGTCCAGTCGCGCGACTGCCAACCCCGATCGCGCTGGTAGTGCAGCGTCACTTCGGCATAGATGCCTTGGGCCAAATAGATGCGATGGTCGCGGTCCTTGGTGGTGGCCAAAACAAGTTTGGCTTCCGTCACATAGCCGGGATCCAAATTCAGCGGCCGCGACTCCGTCCCGCCGTGCTGCCGAAGATACTGCTCTTCCCAGTCGTTCGTCCGGTGCTTGGCTTCGGCCAGCATCGCCGGATCCACCAAATCGCGGAACGCGAACAGCACCTTCTTCAAGCCCTTCCCCATCGTCGCTTCGTAATACTCCGTATAGTCGAAGTCAAACACCTCGCTCGCCAGCTGGACGGGGCCCCACAGTCGACGGGCCTGATCGCACGCCCAATCCAGCGCCGATTCGTGGCGGCTGAATGCGGCCAGCAACAAGACGACCGGGTAATGCGGGCGGATCTGACCCATGTTCGGAGCGATCGAGTTTGGTTTAGTACGCCTTGGCAAAGACCGCGCGCCCCGCGCTCGGCTTTCCGGTAAAAATGCATCGACCGGGTTCCGGCCCCGCTTGATGCGGAACACAACGAATCGTGACTTTCAACTCCGCCAACAGCCGATCGACGGCTTCGTCTTCCGCCCAATGGCTCGAGGCGAATCCGCCGTGGATTTCGGGTTGCTCCGGGTTCTTGGGGGTAAAGAACTCACGGAATTCGTCCACATCCTCGATCACGCGCGTGTTGGACTCGCGCAGAGCCAATGCTCGCTGGTACAGGTTGGTCTGCATCTGGTCGAGGATCGAACCGACGGTTTGGACCAGTTCCTGGCGGCCGATGTTGGTTTTTTCGGCCGTGTCGCGGCGTCCCAAAAAGACGGCGTTTTTGGCGATATCGCGGGGACCGACTTCGGCTCGCAATGGCACGCCGCGCTTGACGTGCTGCCAGTTCTTCTCGCCGCCCCGCAAATCGCGATCGTCGATCCAGGCCCGGACGCTGCCGCCTCCGAACGATTGGGCGTTCAGCTCTTGCATCAGACTTTCGCAATAGGGCAAGACCTGCGCGCGTTCCGCGTCGTTACGGCAGATAGGCAGGATCACCACGTGCTTGGGTGCCAGCCGCGGCGGCAGCACCAAACCGTCGTCGTCGCTGTGGACCATCACCAGGGCCCCGACCAGCCGCGTGGAAACACCCCACGACGTCGTCCAAGCGAAGACTTCCTGGCCGTTCTGGTCCTGAAACTTAATCCCCTGGGCGCGCGAGAAATTCTGCCCCAAAAAGTGCGACGTGCCGGCCTGTAGGGCTTTGCGGTCCTGCATCATGGCCTCGATGCTCAGCGTTGACACGGCCCCGGGAAACCGCTCGCCCGCCGTCTTCTCGCCTTGGATCACCGGCATCGCCATCCAGTTCTCGGCGAAATCGGCGTAGACGTCCAGCATACGAGCCGTTTCTTCGCGGGCCTCGGCCTCGGTGGCATGCGCCGTATGGCCCTCTTGCCACAGGAACTCCGTCGTGCGCAAGAACAGCCGCGTGCGCAACTCCCAGCGGACCACGTTCGCCCATTGATTGATCAGGATCGGCAAGTCGCGGTACGACTGGACCCACTGGGCATACATCGCGCCGATGATCGTCTCGCTGGTGGGGCGCACGATCAGCGGCTCGTCCAGCTTGCCCGCCGGCACCAAGCCGCCGTCCGGCCCCGGCTCCAACCGGTGATGCGTAACGACGGCGCACTCCTTGGCAAAGCCTTCGACGTGCTCCGCTTCCTTTTCCAGGAAGCTCATCGGGATGAATAACGGGAAGTAAGCATTCTCATGCCCCGTGGCTTTGAACATTCCGTCCAGCACCCGCTGCATATTCTCCCAGATCCCCCAGCCCCAGGGCTTGATGACCATACAGCCGCGCACCGGCGAGTTCTCCGCCAAGTCCGCGGCGCGGATTACCTGCTGGTACCATTCGGGATAGTCCTCTTCCCGCGTTGGGCTGATCGCGTGCTTTGCCTTGTCTGCCATATCCATTCCTTCTGTTGTCGTCCAGGCCACGGCCCCTCATGGGCGGCTGCCTGTAGCCGGTCGCTGATCGCAGCTAGAATTATGCAGAGCGACGGGCAACCCTACAAGGCGAAAAAAGCAAGGCGAAAAAGCGCAGGTCACTTGGCGTGGTGCCGCCGCCGGGCGGGCTTGGCGCGGCGGATGCCGGCACGACGACTGGGCTGATAGCCAAAGCGGACGGCAAACCACTCGGCAAACCGCTCGCGGTCCGCATGGCGGCGGTTGCGGCGGTCGTGCAAATGGCCCAGTTCGTGGAACAGGATGTTGTTCAGATAATAATCCTTGATGGCCTGCTCGGTCCACACCAGCTGCCAGAGGCCGGCCGCCGTCTGTTTCCAGCGGCCTCCGAACATGGCGGCCTCGTTCCGTTCGGCCGGCAGCGGCGGACGCGGCACGTACTCGATCAAATCCGCCGGCATCGGATACAAATACACCGCACCGCCCCACTGCATGCCGTAACACGGAAACAGACTCTTCTTTCGCGTCAGTCGGCTGAGCTGCACGACTTGCAGCGGCCGCACGAGTTCGCGCGGCGCCTCGTCCAGCCGTTGACAAATTTCCTCCGGCGTCACCGCATGGCGATAACCTTCGCCGGGCTCCTGAACGATGAATCGATAGCCGCCTGCCTCCGCCGTCCGCGGCTCATACCAACGTTCCGACGCAGCGAACGGCGTCTTGAATATGGCGTCCGCCAAGCGGGCTCGGCGGCCTGCCAAAACCACGCGGCGCGACGGAGCCGTCCGTTGTGCCGTGAGGTGGCCAACTGGTGCATACCGAGGATTGCGTTGTGGATGTTGTTTTCGGGACATCGGATCGGCCTTTGTGCGGAACCTATACCATCCTAAGAACGGGCCGACCTCGAAATCAAGGATCCTCCAAATCCTCCAAAAAGTGGGGATAGCAGCGACAAGCGCTGACCAGGTAAAGGCTTAAACTTCAGTCGCAGAAATGACACAACCCGAAATGGGAGGTAAGTTTTTTCGGTTCGGGCTAGAAAGGGCCATCGATTTAAGCGCCGACACCGCCCTGACGGCAGTACTCGTATAAGGCCATACTGGTGGCTGTTGCGACGTTGTAGGCATGTGGCAATCCGTACACCGGTATTTCGACGACATGGTCCAACAGGGCCAGTACGTCGTCGGTGATGCCCAATCGTTCGTGTCCAATAACCAGCACGCTCCGAACGGGAAACGAGAAGTGATACAGGCACTGCGAACCTTCGGCTTGCTCAAGCCCCACCAGCGCATAGCCCTGCGATTTGAGTTCCCGCAGCACGGGCGCCAGGGAACGATGATGCTCCAGGACGATCTGGTCGAGGGCGTCGCGGGCGATCTCGCGATCGATCTTCGGCTTGCCGCAGACGATCATCCGCCGCACACCGCAGCAGCCCGCGGCGCGAACGATCCGCGCGAGATTCACATTGGTGCGCAGTTTTGGGCAAGCCAGTATGAGTTCGCGCGCGCCGGGAAATTCCAACGGCGGCTTATGACGTTGATGAATGAAGTTGGTCATTGGGCATTGGTCAGTGGTCAGTGGTCAGTGGTCAGTGGTCAATCGGCTGTCGGCTGTCAGCTGTAACTGGCGTGAGAACCGTTTTGCACATACGCTATATTGCATGCGGTTGAACCTGATCGAAAACACGACACGCAGGCGTGAGGGGGTAACTCTCCATGCAACGCCGCGGTATCTATGTTGTATCGTTCCCGTTTCGACATTAGTTCTTACACTGAACTCCCGAATTCGCCTAGGATACGTCGATGAAGAACGCAAAGACACCAACGCAAATGGGCTACCACATGCCAGCCGAATGGGAGCCGCACGAGGCCACGTGGCTGGGCTGGCCGCACAACGCGACCGACTGGCCCGGCAAGATGAACGCGATCGCGTGGGTCTACGGCGAGATGGTGCGCAAAATCGCGGCGGGCGAGCAAGTGCGAATTCTGGTCGATTCGCCGGCGGTCGAAGCACGGGCGCGACGCGTGCTGGAGACCGCGCGGGCCGATCTGGATCACGTCGAGTTCTTTCCCTGGCCGACGGATCGCGGGTGGATGCGGGATTCGGGACCGATCTTCGTCGCGCGCATTTCGCGAAATCGACGCCAGAACGCCATCGTACATTTCCATTTCAACGCTTGGGCGCGTTACGATAACTGGCAGCATGATCGCCGCGTGCCCGAGCGGGCCAGCCGCCAACTCGGCCTGCCGCTGTTCGACGCTCAATGCCACGGCCGCCCGCTGGTGCTTGAGGGCGGAGGGATCGAAGTCAACGGGCGCGGTACCCTGATCACGACGGAAGAATGTTATCTGGATCCGGTCACTCAGGTTCGCAATCCGGGATTGGTTCGCGCGGACTACGAGCTGGCTTTTCGGCGATTCCTGGGCGTCCAGCAAGTCCTCTGGCTGGGCCATGGAATCGTCGGCGACGATACGCATGGCCATGTCGACGATTTGTGCCGATTTGTCAACCCGACGACGGCCGTGCTCGTTCAGAGCGACGATCCTCATGACGTTAACTATCGGCCCCTGGCGGAGAACCGCGAGCGGCTGCAGGATCTGCGGCTGGAAGACGGGGCGAAGATCCAGGTCGTCCCGTTGCCGATGCCGGCCCCATTGTACTGGCGCGACACGCGACTGCCGGCCAGCTATGCGAATTTCTACATCGCCAACGCCGCCGTGCTGGTGCCGACGTTCAACGACCCCGCGGACCGCCGCGCATTGGGAATTCTCGCGGAACTGTTTCCCGACCGACCGGTGGTCGGCATCCACGCAGTGGACTTGGTGCTGGGGTTCGGCACCTTGCATTGCCTGACACAACAACAACCGGCGTCGTGATAGTCAATCACTTCGCCGCACGTTCGCGGAATTCGATCTCCTTGAACAGCACGTGCATCACGCAGCCCGCATGCATTTGCAGCGCGAAATGACCCTCGGGCCGGCTGGCGTCGTCCTTGAGTTCAGCGCTCTTGATGCCGTTGACTGTCACCACGACGTTGCCGCCTTGGGCGTCGATGATCATTTCGTTCCATTGATCGTCTTGCGTGAACGAAGCCTCCAGTTCGTCGGACGGCTTGCTGACCCAACCTCGACCGTAGCTTTCATAGATCCCGCCGACGCCGCTCTTGGTTCGTCCCACTTGCACTTGCAGCCCATTCGCTTTTTCCGGTTCCTTGATGATCGTACGGATATAGAAGCCGCTGTCGCCGGACAGGCACTTGAACTTGAATCGCACGGTACCGTCACGAAACGTTTTGTCGCTGACCAGCAGTCCGTACAGTTTCTCGTTGTTCGCCCGGCCGACGAACGCGCCGTCTTCGACCGTCCACTGGCCGTCTCCGACGCCATGCCAGCCAGCCAGCGTCTTGCCATCCATGAGCGGTTTCCAACCCGCTCTCGCGTCTTCAGCGACTGCCAGCCGAACCAACAGGCAGCTTGCGATCACCAGCGTCACCAATGAGGCAATACTCAGTCGTTTCATGAGGAACTCCTTCCAGGGGCCAATCATCGGGATGCGAAACTCACATTCGACGCGATTGTACTTGCTGAGGGCAGTGCAAAAAAGCAGGCGTGTCGGCCGGAATTGTTCGGGCCGGCGGGTTCCGCCAAGCCGCCAGCGCCGAGCCGCGGCTGTCGGGCCGCGGCAGTTTACTTGTGGCCGGCGAAATGGTACGCTGAAAACGAATGCTTCATGGTGCGACGGAGGAGGTGCGGCCGATGCCCAGGTACGTGTACGAAGTGATCGACGACGAGGGACGAGCTGGCGAGCGATTTGAGCTGCTCCAGCCGATGGCCGACCCACCGCTGACCGTTCATCCGGAGACCGGCCAGCGGGTGCGGAGAGTGTTCCTCCCGCCGTGGATTGCCGGCAAGTCGGCTCCGATGCGGGCCGAGCGAGCGCTGTCTGACGACAAGCAGATCGAGCGAATGGGCTTCACCAAGTATGTCAAGACCGACCACGGATACGAGAAAACCGTGGGAAGCGGGCCGGACCTAAAGCCCAAAACCAGCTAGCAGCTGTGACGTTACAACGCCGACCCGCCCGATTCGCCCGTTCGAATTCGGACGGCGTTATCCAAATCGTAGACGAAGATCTTTCCGTCGCCGATACTGCCCGTCTTGGCTGCCCCGACGATCGTCTCGATCACTTTGTCGGCGTCTTCGGAACTGACCGCCACTTCGATCTTGAGCTTGGGGATGAAATCCACCGTGTATTCGGCCCCGCGATATGTTTCGCGTTGTCCCTTCTGCCGGCCGAAACCGCGCACTTCCGTGACGGTCATCCCGTGAAATCCCTGTTCGACGAGGGCCGCTTTGATCTCGTCCAGCTTGTGATGCCGAACAATCGCCTCAATTTTTTTCATCATCTCCCGTCCTGTCTGGTGTTCATGCGCTGTCGGATGTTCATGCGGTCGATTCCGATTGGGGGCGGATTATCCCACCAATTGCCTCTGTTGCAAGCTTCGTGCCAACGGTCGCCCCATGGGCCGCCACGATCGCCAACCGAGCGGCTTTTTGCGTAGAACGGGCATGGACTTTGAGCATTCGATAACGTACACCTCAAAAAACGGCTGGCTACGCTGCTGATTTCTTAGGCGATCTTGCCTGTAGCAACAGCATCCGCTAATCCTTGCCGCTCCGCGCTTTACACACTCCGCGCCATACGGCATACTACCGCAACTTCGGCCAGTCTTGCTACCGGTGTTCTCAGGAAAAAGCGAGGTTGTTTTAGCCTGCAAGTGAACTCGCTTCGAGTTCCCGGTTCCTAAACCGCGAATCTCGGTGTGGCGGATTGACGGGTGCTTGACGCATTGGTTGAGCGGAAACAATGAAAGCGAAGGGGCGCAGGGATGGTTCGATTATCGATGAACGAGTTGACGACTCTCCGTTGGTCGTTCGACGAAGATGTGCGACACTACGCCACAGCGGGATATGATTCGATCGCCGTCTGGCGGCAGAAGGTGTCGGACTTTGGCGAGGCGAAGGCGCTCGAGTTGATCGAGGACAACGGCATGACGGTCTCCGCCGTCCTCTGGGCCGGTGGATTCACGGGCAGCGACGGACGCTCTTACAGGGAGAGCATCGAGGACGCCCTGGAAGCGGTGCAGTTGACCGCCGACATGAAGGCCGGTTCGCTGGTGGTGTACAGCGGCGCGCGGGCAGGGCATACCCACAACCACGCCCGGCGGTTGTTTCGCAACGCGCTCCAGGAGTTGCTTCCCTGCGCTCGGGATTGTGGCGTGACACTGGCCATCGAGCCCATGCACGGGGGCTGTGCTTCCAGTTGGACTTTTCTGACCGATCTGGATGAGACGCTGGATTTGGTTCGATCGCATCAGAGCCCGCATCTCAAATTGATTTTCGACACCTACCATTTAGGCCATTTGCCAGGGATCGTTGATCGTTTGCCGGAGTTGCTGCCCTGGATTGCCCTGGTCCAGTTGGGCGACGCCAAGCAGCCGCCCTGCGGCGAGCAGAATCGCTGCCGGCTGGGTTCGGGCGCCTTGCCGTTGCGCGCGATCGTTGCCGCGCTGATACGCTGCGGGTATGGCGGCGACCTGGACGTCGAATTGATGGGCGAGGACCTCGAAAACCCGGATTATGTCGAGTTGCTCGACCACTCCCGGCGCGCGGTTTGCGAACTGCTTCGCGAGGGATCGCCTTCGCTCTCCGCCGCAACGGATTGAAACCAGCGCATCTCGGCGGCGATGCCCTCGGCCAGCGTCGCCTGTCGCAACGCCTCGGGCAGAACGGGCCAAGCGTACGTTTCGATCTCCAGATGCCTCAATTCCGCGCATTGCCGCACTGCCTGCCAGCAGGACCGGATGTCGGATTGCGACGTCGCGAGCATACCGAAGCGCTCGACGTAGATGGGCACATGAAAATGCACTCGCCATTGGCCCCGCAGAGGCCGCTCGTCGAAGGCTTGTAAGGCCAGCGGCAAGTCCTCGAAGAATTCAGGGGCAGCATCCTTCGCGGGCCGGATACAGGTCTGGTGTAAATACCGCTGTTCGTCAAACTCGCGCAACTGGGCGATCGCTCGCGGGCGATCCTCGCCGGCCAAGGCGTCCAGATCGGCGACGACGGCCGATGACACTTGGACTTTGCCGATCCCAATCCCCGCGGCTCGATAGCGGCCGATCGCCTGGACCTGGTCCTCGAACATGACGGCCGCGTGGCACACATCGTGACAGACGCGCAGATGCTCCCGAAGCACACGCTCGTCGCGGCCCGGCAGCAGGTACTGTTCGAAGAATCGCACCACGTCGGCGCTGTGCTGGAGCACACAACCCGGCTCCGGTTCCAGGCACAGGTAGATCCGCCGCCCCGCCCGGTCGTACAGACGCCTCAGGGATTCGGCGACGGCGGCTAGATTCCGAGCACTGCCGGCCAGCTGGTCCGATGTAGGCTCGGGATGACTCCACTGTACAGGCAGGGTGGAAATGCTGCCTTCCATGCCGGGCGGCAACAACTGATGCTGGATGGCGATCAAGTCGAGCGTATAATCGAGTCGTGCCCGCTCGAACCATGCCGGCTGGTACACACGGTGTTTGACGACATGCTGGTGGAAATCACCGTAGGGGAACCCGTTGAAGGTGAAGGGCAGCAGGCCGGCCGCTTCGAGCCAGATTCGAAATTGGTCCAAGCGGCTGCCCTGCCGCAGGTCGCCGGCCGCCGCAGCACTCAACCACAGCCCGATGCCCAAGGGCGCGCGGGGGCTGACGATGTGCTTGACGGCCAAGGCGTATTGGCGGAGATTATCGCAAGTACGCTCCAAATCGGCGCCTGCGTGGACATTCGTGCAATATCCCACCTGGTAGCTCATGGCGTTGGCAAGTCCGGAAAAAGCCGTATAATACACGGTCGGAAGCACTTTCTGCAACAACATGCGCACGAACGTCTCGACGCGCGGGAAAGGACCTTGGCGAAGTGAAGACGCTGACTCTGAACGAAATCGTCGAAGATTTTGAATTCCTGGAGGACTGGGAAGATCGCTATCGGTACATCATCGAGCTGGGCGACGAATTGGAGGAGATGCCGAGCGATCTCAAGACGGAAGCGCATCGCGTTCAAGGCTGCGTCAGCAACGTGTGGCTGGTGCTGGACGTCGAGCCGGGCGATCCGCCGTTGATCCGCTTCATCGCCGACAGCGACTCGCAAATCGTGCGCGGCTTGGTGGCTATCCTGCTGATGCTCTGTTCCGGCCGCACGGCTCGGGAAATCCGGTCGTTGGATATTGAGAGCATCTTCGAGCGGCTGGATTTGGGCAAGCACCTGAGCCGCTCGCGGAGCAACGGCTTGCACTCGATGATCAAACGCATTCGCCGCTTGGCGGAAGAGCACGCGGAGCTGGCGTTGAGTTCTTAGGATGCAGGCCGGTTCCGTTCAGGCGCCTCAATATTTTGGGATCCAATCTCGTGCCTCTGATGACAAAACGGCGATCCCCAAGGCCCTCACAAGAGACCGGTTCCCCGGTCCTGTTGACGGCGCCCGCCCCCGTTCGCCGCTGGCGCGGCGTTCCGACGATTGCCGCCGCCTTGCTGCTGTGCGCCGTCCTGGGGGGCATCTGGGCACTCATCCATCAGCCGGCCGCGGTTCGCTGGAACGTCGAAATCGTCCGCAGCTATCCGCACGATGTGAGGGCTTATACGCAAGGTTTGGCTTTTGCCGACGGCGTCCTATTCGAGGGGACCGGCCAGTACGGCGAATCGACGTTGCGGCGGGTCGAGCTAGAGTCCGGCCGCGTGTTGCAGTCCGCACGTCTGCCCAACAGCATGTTCGGCGAAGGCATCACCGTGCGGGGCGGCGAAGTGTTCCAGTTGACGTGGCGCAACCAGGTTGGCATCGTCTACGACAAGTCGACATTCCGCGAACTGCGGCGTTTCCGCTATGCGGGTGAAGGTTGGGGCCTGACGCACGACGGGACGCAGCTGATCATGAGCGACGGGTCGTCCACGTTGCGATTTCTGGATCCGAAAACGTTTCGAGTCGTTCGCCAGTTGATGGTTCGCAGCGGCGGCCGTCGCGTGGCGAATCTGAACGAATTGGAATACGTCGGCGGCGAGATTCTGGCCAACATCTGGTACAAGGACTACATCGCGAGGATCTCTCCCGCCAGCGGCGAGGTGCTGGGCTGGATCGACTTGCAAGCCCTGGTCCCGCCGGGCATGGATCGCGAACAGTGTACCAACGGCATTGCGTATGACGCCGAGAACGACCGGCTGTTCGTCACCGGCAAGAACTGGCCGCAGCTGTTCGAGATCCGCTTGGTCGGCCCGTGAGGGGCTGCGCGCAGTTTTCCGGATGCTTGGAGAAGTTGCTTGAATCGGCCGGACTCACGGTTGGACGCCGGACTGCTGAGTGACCAGCGGCGGCAGCGTGGTTGCCAGATAATATGCCTGCGGCGTATTCAGGTCCAGGATCAGAGCCAGCGCCGAGGGGCGGGCTTCGGCGTCGCTTACAAACGGCAAGTCGAACAGCGACGGCGGCTGCTCGTACTCAACGACCCGTGTCCGGTCTTTGTGCAACTCGGCCAGTTCCATCGCCCGGTCGATCGCGTCTTCGACGAAGCCCAGTTCGTCGATCAAACCGTGATCCTTGGCTTGGCGCGCCGAAAAAATCTCACCGGTCGCCAAGTCGTCCAGCTTCTCCGGCGTCTGGCGGAATACGGGCCTTCCGCCTTTGATAATGTCCTTGAAACGCGTAAACGCGTCGTCGACGTAAACCTGCAGGATCTTCCGATCCTCGTCGGAAATCGGTTTCGTCATAGCCATCAGCTGTTTGCGGGGATGGCTCACGATCGAATCGTCCTTGACGTTGAAGTGCGTCAGCAGACCGCTCAGATCGTAATGCGGAACGATCACGCCGATCGAGCCGGTCGTCGTCGTCGGTTCGGCATAGATCGTCCGCTGCTGGTCCCCGACGGCCATGGCCAGATAGTACCCGCCGCTGGCCGCGATCCCGCCCATACTGACGACCATCGGCACCTTCTTTTCCTGCCGCAGTTTCACCAAATGGTGGTGAATGTAATCGGATCCGGTGATCGTGCCGCCGGGCGAGTTGACGCGGACGACAATCGCTTTCACGTTCTTGTCATCGCGGACCCGATCGATCTGATGTTTGACAAAGCCGCTGCCTTTGAGGATCGCCCCGTCGACGGTGATGACGGCCACCTTGTCGCGCGCGTGCATGGCGCCGGAATGGTATTTTTCGCGAATCCCCCCGCTTCTGTCGAAATACTCGCGCAAACCGATTGAGAGTCCCAGAAAAAGCGTCAGGAACACGAAGCAGCCGATCCAGCCCAGTCCGCACAGGATGCGCAGCAACAGGCTGCTGCCGGTATGGATCGTGATCGGCGGCAGGTTGGCAGGCGGGGCCTGCGCGGCACTGGCCGGCGGCACCGTGGAAGTCGTTGTTTGGCTCATTCGCGAAATTCCTTGATTGGTGAACTAGAAGGGTGTATTCATTCTAGTCGCCGCGACGGCGGCGGCGAGCTTCGACATGACAAGCGCGGATGCGAGATTCTACCTCGGCCAACAGTTGCGCGTCGCTTAACGTCTTGGCCCTTTCCGCCGAGATGGCTTCCCCGATACAAACGCGGACGACACCGGGACGCGGAATCCAGGCCCGTCGCGGCCACGCGGCGAAAGCGCCGTCCAGCGCCATGGGCAGCAGGGCCGCGCCGCTGCGCCGCGCCAGCACCAGGAACCCCGGCTTGAGGGGCGAGATATTGCCGTCATGACAGCGGGTACCTTCCGGAAAGATCAACACCATCTCGCCGCGTTTCAGGCGTTTCAGCGTTTCCTTCAGCCCGCGCAGACCGCCGCCCTCTCGATCCAGAGGGATTGCGTCCACAAACGCGATCAGCCGGGCGAAGGGACCGAAACGAAAGAGCGTATCTCGCGCCAGGTAATTACAATGCCTCCGAAATCCCAGTCCCAACAGGATTGGATCCAAGTAACTTTGATGGTTCGAGCACACCAGGACGCCGCCCTCGGCGGGCACGTGTTGATGGCCCGAACATCGGATCTGGAACAGCGTGACGCACGCCAAACGGCACAGTGCGCGGATCGCGAGATAACTGGCCCGCTTGAATCGAGAACGCTCAGTCATTGAATACCCGCACGCGATTGATTTCCTCCAGACGATCGACCCGCGTAAATCGGGCGGCAACCTCGTGCGAGTGCGTCACCATCAGCAGGCTGATGTGCTCCTCGCGGCAAATCTCGCGGATCAGTTCGACGATTTGTTCTTGATGGGCGCGATCGACATTGGCAGTCGGTTCGTCGGCCAGGATCAAAGCGGGCCGGTTCGCCAGCGCTCGCGCCACGGCCACCCGCTGCTGTTCGCCGACCGACAACGCCGTCGGTTTGTGAGCCGCGCGGGTGGTCAGCCCGACGCGATCCAACAGCATCTTGGCCCGCGGGGGATCCTTGCGGCCGCGGGCGAACGTCATCCCCAGCAGCACGTTTTCCAACGCAGAGAATCCGGGCAGCAGGTTGAAGGTTTGAAACACGTAGCCGATCTTCGCCGCGCGAAACCGGTCGCGCCCGTGCTCGGACAAGGTCGCGATGTCCGTGCCGCCGATGCGGATCGTGCCGGTATCCGCACGACGAATGCCTGCGATCACGTGCAGCATCGTGGTCTTGCCACAGCCGCTGGGGCCCACCAGCACCATCTGTTCGCCGCGCTGAACTTGAAAGCGAGGAATGTCCAGGATGGGCAATACTTCCCCACTCGGCTCGACGAACGATTTCTTGACATCTTCCAGATCCAACAATACCGCCACGTCACACCATCCCGGCTAAGACCCGTTCCACGCCCAATTCCCGTAAGGCTTGCTGGACCTGTTCGCGCTGCTGCGGTCGAAACCGCTGGAAGGGCTCGGCCATCGCGTCTTCACAAATCCCCAGGCACGACAGCGCACACTTGACACCCTTCAGAAACGCCGAGGAATGCTTGCCGATCGTGTACAGCGTATCCCCCAGCCGCTGGACTTGCCGCCCCAATTCGGCTGTCCGCGGGGTATCGCCTCGCTCGGCAGCTTTGTACCAATCCACGAACAGGCGGGGCAACAGGTTCGCCCCTCCGCAGACCCCGCCGTGGCCGCCCAAGGCGATCGCGTCGGCCAGTAACCGCTCCGGTCCCATCAACAGCGACGCGCCCGGAAAGGCTCGAATCACGTCGGCCGCTTGCCGGAAATACTCCCGATCGCCGGAACTGTCCTTCAATCCCATTACATTCGGCAGCGTCAGAGCGTGGCGCAACGTGCCCAATTCGAATTTGATTTTCGTATGGCTGGGCATGTTGTACAGAAATACGGGCAGCGGCAGCTCGGCCACGATATGTTCCAGATACTCCAGCAGTTCCGCTTGGCCGGCAGGAAAGTAGTAAGGCGCCGCCAGCACCACGGCCGCGGCGCCTTCGTCCGCCGCAATCCCCGCCAAGTTGATCGATTCCACGAATGCGGTATCCGTTACACCGACCAGCACCGGCACGCGGCCGTCCACCTGGCCGCAAACTCGCTCGATCAATTCACACCGCAGGCGATAGCTCAAACTAGGCCCTTCGCCCGTCGTGCCCAAGATGAACAGTCCTTGTACGCCGCCAGCCAGAATATACTCGATCAAACGTTCGAGACCCTTCAGGTCCAGCGTGTCTCGGTCTTTCAGCGGGGTCACCATCGGCGGGACGATCCCACACAGCGGGCGAGGAAGAGGCGTCGGGAGCATGACAGCAATCTCGCAAAGGGGAAAAACTCGGCGTCCAATACTACGTTTCAACCAGCTGTTGGGTTCGCCTTTGACAGAGATTGCCCGTCGTTCCGGATCGCGCAATACGAACCGGCACGAACCAACGGCGGCAAGAAGAGTGTGAATCCCGCGGGCGGCGTTGTCAAGCTTGCCTGCCCTTCCAGCGGCGATCGCGCAGGGAAGTTGGCTGCGAAATAGCAATCATCATCGAGATTTCGGCTTGGCGAAGAAAAAACGCCTGATCGGATAGGGGGTATTTCTAAGGGGTATTTCCATCGCCGCGGTTCCAAGCGACGATGGGGAAAACAACCATGCGTTGGAGATGAGGACGATGAGTTCGTTGATGGGGATGCTTCTGACGGCCGTGATTTCCGCCGCCACGGCGGAAGATGTCGTGCAATTCGATTTCGAAACGGGCGACTTACAGGGCTGGCAAATCGTTGAGGGACAGTTCGACCGTGTGGTCTCCGATCGGGCGCGATTTCACAATCAGTACCCGGATCAGCCAGGCAATACGTACAACAAAGAGGGGCAGTATTATCTGTCAACCGTCGAACAGCAGCCGGGCAAGCCCTCGAACGACCGTATGACAGGCATTGTCGAGTCGCCTGTGTTCGTGCTGACCGGCCCGGAAATGTCGATGCTGATCGGCTCCGGTACCCAGCCGGGCACGTACGTCGCGTTGTGTACGCTGGACGGCCGAGAAGTCCTGATGGGCCGCGGCAAGGACCAAACCGAGGTCATGCAGCGAGTCCGTTGGGACGCGCCGCAATTGGTTGGAAAAAAGGTGTTCCTGCGGGTCGTCGATCGCGAGACCGGCAGTTGGGGACATGTGACGCTGGACGGTTTTACCGCACACGGCCGAATCGACGCGGAGGCAACTCGGCGACGATTCGCCGAAATCGACACTCGCGTGGCGCGGCAACGGCTGGAAACGTCGATCCGCAAGTGCAATTTGCCCGGATTGCGTCTGGCGATTGCCGATCTGATGGAAACGATGGCCGATCGGTATCCGCGCGGAGCGACGTTCCTGGCCCGGCTCGATGACTTGGAGCAACGCCTCACGGCGGCCACGCCGGACCAGATGCCGGGAATCGCTCGGCAGTTGGAGGCGGTGCAGCGCGAGGCCCTCGTGGCCAACCCGCTGGTCAGCCGGCAGCCGATCGCATTCGTCGTCCGGCACCAGTACCGCAGCCACTACCACGCTATCGACACGTTGTTCCATACAGGCGAGTTGAACGCCGATCGCGGCATGACGCCCCACGCGAACTTGTTCCAAGCTGGCGGGGCGCTGAAGACCATCGACGTGACCACCGGTCATGTCCGAACCCTGGTTGAAGTCCCCGACGGGCTCGTCCGCGATCCCGAAGTGCATTTCGACGGACAACGAATTGTCTTCGCTCTTCGCCGCAACCGGGACGAAGACTATCACATCGGGGAGGTCCGGACGGACGGCACGGGGCGGAGGCAGCTGACCGGGACGCCGGGCGTTGCGGATTTTGATCCCTTCTATTTGCCCGACGATCGGATCGCCTTTTCCTCGACACGCGAGCCAAAGTACAACCAATGCAGCCGCGATCACGGGGCGAACTTGTTCTGCATGGAAGCGGACGGGGCGAACATCATCCAAATCGGCAAGAACAACCTGTTCGACAATCACGGCGCGCTGACGCCCGACGGACGGATCCTGTATGCCCGCTGGGAATACGTGGACCGCAACTTTGGCGACGCGCACGGGGTTTGGACTGTCAATCCCGACGGCACGAACCAGGCGATTTATTGGGGCAACAACACCGCCTCGCCCGGCGCGGTCTACTATCCGCGTCTGATTCCCGGCACGCAACAGATGTTGTGCGTGTTCGGGATGCATCACTTTCGGCTGTGGGGCGCGCTGGCCATTGTCGATCACCGGCGCGGGTTGGACGGCCGCGAGCCGGTGCTCCGCACTTGGCCGGCGGACGCCATCGAGCGGGTGCGGGCCGGGGGCCCTTTCGATTGCGACGGCTTTGTTTCGGTCTACCCCAAGTACGAGTGCCCGTATCCGCTGAGCGACAAGTATTTCCTGTGCTCGCGGATGACGATGCGGGCCGGACAGGTGCCGGGGGCAAGCGACGCCCAGGCGGGCGACGAGATGGGGATCTACCTGGTCGACGTGTTCGGTAACGAGTTGTTGCTGCACACCGAGCAGCCGGGCTGTTACGATCCGCTGCCGTTGCGTCCGCAGCCGCGCCCGCCCGTCATCCCGCCGCGCCGCGATTTGGAGAATCGCGAAGGCTATTTCTATGTGGCCGATGTCTATCGCGGGACCCACATGGCCGGCGTTTCGCGCGGAGCGGTGAAGAGTCTGCGTGTGGTCGAGTCGCCGGAGAAACGGCACTGGTCGCCCGGCGCCTGGTTCGGCCAAGGCTATACCGCGCCTGCCATGAACTGGCACAGCCTGGAAAACAAACGCATCCTCGGCACCGTGCCGGTCGAGGAGGACGGGTCGGCGTCGTTCGCCGTGCCGGCGGAAACGTTTGTCTATTTCCAGCTGCTGGACGAAAACGGCATGATGATCCAGTCGATGCGCAGCGGGGCCAATGTCCAATCGGGCGAGCACGCCGCCTGTGTGGGCTGTCACGAGGACCGCCGCACCGCGCCGCCCGCGGCCAATGACGCGTCGCGTGGAGCAGCGCTGCCCCGGGCATGGCGGCGGCCGCCAAGTCGCTTGGACGGCTGGTACGGTCCGCCGCGCGAGTTCAGTTTCATGGCCGAGGTCCAGCCGGTGTTGAACCGGCGTTGCGTAAGCTGCCACGACTATGGCCAGGAGGCCGGCCAGAAACTGAATCTGGCCCCCGACCGAACGCTGACGTTCAATACGGCCTATGTCGAGTTATGGCGCAAGCGGTACGTGCATTGCGTCGGGGCCGGTCCGGCGGAGATCCAGCCGGCCTACTCCTGGGGCTCGCACGCCAGCAAGCTCGTCCAAGTGCTTCGCACGCCCGGGACGGCCGGACATGAGCAACTGGAATTGACCTCCGAGGAATTCGACCGCATCTTCACGTGGGCCGACTTGAACGGAGTCTACTATCCGACCTATGCGTGCGCGTATCCCGACAGTCTGACCGGCCGCATCCCGCTGGACGCGGCCCAACTGGGGCGGCTGGGCGAACTGACGGGAATCGACTTTGCCCGGCAGAGGAGCTACGGCCGGAACCCGGGGCTGGAGGTCAGCTTTGACCGACCCGAACTCAGTCCGCTGCTGGCGGCGTTCTCGGACCCGCAGGACTCGCGGTACCGCGAAGCGCTGGCGGTTATCCAAGCCGGCCGAACACAGTTGGCCCGCCGCCCCCGCGCCGATATGCCGGGCTTCGTCCCCAGCAAACCCGACCAGGACCGCGAGGCCGCGTACGCGTATCGCCGCCGGAGCGAACTTCGCAATCGCGAGGCGCTGCGTCAGGGCGACCGAGTTTTTGACGATGGCGTTTTGGCAGAGGGAAGATGACACGGGAGGAGACAGGAGAATCGGTCATGGAGTTTCGCCCCTTCGATCCGTCGCTATTTCAGTTCCTGGAGGAATTGGCTGACCACAACGAGCGGCCGTGGTTTCAGGCCAATAAGATCCGGTACGAACGCGATGTGCTGGAACCAAGCCTGGCATTTATCCGAGCGTTCGGTCCGCATCTGCAGAAGATTTCGCCGTACTTCGCGGCGGCTGATCGGCGGATCGGCGGATCGCTGATGCGGGTCTATCGTGACACGCGATTTGGCACAGATAAAACGCCGTACAAAACAAACGTCGGCATCCAATTCCGGCACGAGTTCGGCAAGGACGTGCATGCTCCCGGTTTCTACGTCCACTTGGCGCCAGGCGAGTGCTTCTTGGCACTGGGGGTCTGGCGGCCGGACAAGAAAGCACTGGCTTTGATTCGGCAAGCGATCGTGGATCATCCGGACCGCTGGAAGCGAGCCTGCAACGACCGCAAGTTCCGCGCGCGATTTCAACTGGACGGCGACAGCCTGAAGAAGCCGCCGCGGGGTTACCCCGCCGATCACCCGCTGGTCGAAGACCTGAAACGCACCGACTTCGCAGGGCTGCAGCAGCTGACGGAACAGGACGTCCTAACGCCGCAGTTCATCGACACGGTGGCCGCGTCGTTCGGCGCCAGCCGCCCATTCATGCGTTTCCTGTGCGACGCCCTGCGGGTGCCGTTCTGAAATTTAACTGAGGGTTGTGGAGTGCGCTTCCTCGTCCGACGGTTACCTGCGGGCAGTACGGGGCAGCGAAGCGGATCAAGGCCGCGTTTTTTTCCATGAGTGCACTTGACAGCAAAATGAAAGCCTGCGATCATCTGCCTTCTTGAGACATGTTATCAACAATGCCGCTTTCCGAAGCGGGGAGACTGGGTCCTTGTGGCATACCGGTTGAATGATCGCCTGATTGCGTGGCTGCTCGTCATCCTCGTGACGTTGGTTGCGGGGCTGCGCGAAGGTCTGCACGCGCTGCCCGGCATGGGACACGCCGTGCGGGTCGGCGAGCAAGTGATCGTGCTCGGCGATACGGGCGGCGGATCGCCGGGCACGCCGGTCTTTGCGGCCGGCGGGACAACGGTTTCCGGCAGCGACCCGTTGCGGATCCTCAATCCGAGCGACTGTCCTCTCTGCCGTCTCTTAGCTCTGACGTTCGTCGCCGGCCCGGCGGGCACGACGGTGCTGGCCGAGATTGAGGTCCGTCAGTCGGCGTCTGCGCCGGTCGCACATGGAGCGTTGATGCTCGGCGTCTATCAGGCTCGAGCGCCGCCGCAAGCGTGATCTCCACCTGCGCCCGGCCTCCCCGGCGCGTCCGAAAATCGCTTGGTCCGGCGGAATGTCCGCCCCTGCCTTGCCACGCGCCCTCGCCCCCCTCGTCGAGTGACCGCCAAATCATGCCCTGCTAACGACATGCCTCACCAGAGAACATGAAAAGAAGGAACCGATATCATGCCAAAGTCTGCCCTCCGTCCCGTTCTTCCTGCCCGAAATCATCCCGCTTTTACGCTGGTTGAATTGTTGGTCGTGATCGCCATCATCGGCGTGCTGGTGGCTCTGCTGCTGCCGGCGATTCAGGCCGCGCGCGAGGCGGCGCGGCGTTCAAGTTGCCAGAACAACCTGAAACAACTCGGCCTCGCCTTGCACAATTACGAAAGCGCCTTGCGGGCCTTTCCCCCGTCGTCGATCGTGTTCGGCGGTTCGACCAATCAGCCTTGGTCCGGCCAATCGCTGCTGCTCCCGTACGTCGAAGGCGGGGCGGTGTACAGCAACATCAATTTTTCGGTGGGTTACCATCATGCCGATAACGTCGGGCTCTTGCCGCCGTATGGCGTTTCGGCGACGCGCGTGGGCTTTCTGATGTGCCCCAGCGAACCGCAGGATCGCCAGCGGTTCGACGCGGCTGGAGTCCCCCAGCACTATCCGTTGAATTACGTGTTGAATGTCGGCGCCTACCTGATCTTTCATCCGGTCACCCGGGCGGACGGTGGGGCAGCCTTCGCCCCCAACTCACAGCTGACGCCCGCCGCGTTCACGGACGGGCTGAGCAACACGCTGGCTCTAGCGGAGGTCAAGGCTTTCAACCCGCGGTTCCACGATGCCGTTGGAATCCCGACCTCGCCCCCGGCCACGCCCGACGCCGTGTCGCCCGCCTATACCGGCGGGTCATGGTCTGCCAACAGCGGCCATACCGAGTGGGTCTGCGGCCGTTCGATCCATAACGGATTTACGACGACGTTTACCCCCAACACGCGAGTGCCCCATCTCGCGAGCGGTACCCTCTATGACATCGACGTCTCGAGCAGTCGAGAAGGCGTCAACGCCACCGATCCGACGTACGGTATCATCACGGCCCGCAGCTACCATCCGGGAATCGTCCAGGCCGCCCTGATGGACGGTTCCGTGCGGGCGATCAGCGATTCGGTCGAATTGTCCGTGTGGCGAGGCCTGGGGACGCGAGCCGGTCAGGAAGTCGTCCCCGGACGCCCCTAGAGAGACCGCGCAAGAACTTCCTAACCGACGATGCGGCTGATATCCAACAGCCACACCTGCCGGCCTGTTCCGCCATGCGGCGAATCGATCGCTACGGTGCGTCCGTCGCGGCTGCACCGCGGGTGCAGATCGCATCGCCATTCGCCCTGGTATTCGGGCGGCAGATAGAAATGGCCCAGCTCGACGCGGCGGCCGGTCGGGACATGGAACAAGTATGGCGTCTGCCGCCGCGTGCGGTCCGGGTACGTGTCGTTGAGGATCCACTCCGTTCCGCTGCCGACGGGCACGTACGTGTTATGCCCGTTGACGGCCATCACGCCGTCGCCCACGATTTCGACGTTGGCCGTTTGATCCTCGAACAGGTAAAACGCGGCCTTGCGGCCCTCGGGTTTGGTCCACGCGCACACGTGCTGCGGATCCCGCCAAATGAAATGCGAGGTGTGGCCCGAAGGGTCCAAAACATGCAAATCCGAGCCGTCCAGGTTGGCGGTGAACATCCGCGTGATGAAGCCGCCGAGGGAACGGCCCGCCGGCGTGGCGATTTCTTTCCGCCAGCGGTGCAAGAAGATGAACCGAGTTCCGTCGGGGTTGATCAGCAAATGATTGAAATAGTTCCAGTGTGGCCGCAGGTCTTCGCCTTGGTGCAGGATTTTGACGACTTCGGCCAGCGAAACGATCAACCGGCTGTCGCCGGTTTCCAAGTTCAGGCGCCAGATCCCCGAATCCTGGGGCGTTTTCTGGTCGGCGTGCGGATCGGGGATACCTTGATAGCCGTACCCCGGCCGCATCGCTTGGATGCGGGCAAAGTCGGCCGTGACGGCCCACTTGCCGTCCGGACTGACGCTGTACACAGGCTTGGGCAGCGTCCGTTTCGCTCCCGTCTTGACGTCCAGGATGTGACAGACGAACCGGCCGTCTTCGCGATCATTCCAGAGGACTTCGCGCTCAGTGCCCGGCCGCCACTGTAACATGCAGCCTTGCTGCCAGCCCCAGGCGTCGCTCTTGCCCAGCGGAATCCATTTGTCGCCGTCCTGGATGTCGACCATCCCGACCTGAATCCGGTCCGAGGCCGCCGGCGTGCGATGCTCGAACTCTACTTCGTTGCTCAATACATAGCGGTTTGTCGGATCGAACTCCAGTTTGTCGTAGTACCCGAACCAATGGAACCGCGGTCCCGAGGTGATCGCCCGGGCCGGCACGAGTGCCTCGCTGTCGACCGCCGCCGCGAATCCGGACGGCGGCGCGGCGGCCAAGCCCGCCGTCGCCGCCAGCGCCGATTTCAACCAATCCCGCCGCGTGCATTTCGCGGCCCGCCAAGACACGGATGTCATCGCATTGCTCCCTGGGGCGTGTAGTCCATAGCAAGTGAAACGCGCGGACGCTAACAGGACCAAGTATCGCCAACAGCGCGGCCGCAAGCAACCGTCCGATGTCTGAGGAGAACAACAATTCGGCCCCTGAGTGAGCCGAGCCTCGCCGTTTCAAAGAACAGTTTTCATCACCACCCATAAGAGCGCCGGTAAGGAAGGGGCGATCTATGCGGTTTCGGCGTAGTCGTGAGACCCCTTGGCGTCCCGAACCAAGGCCAGCAAGTGTTGCAGCTTGCGGCGATCGGAACCCATTGCGATCCGCAGCACGCGAGCGCCTTCGGGGACATCGGATCGTGCGATTCGCGCCAGCTTCTCTTTGCCATACACCAGAATGTCTTGTTGGCTCTCCGCCTCGACCGCGTAAATCACGTCCGCGTGGTTGAGCAGCCGCCGGGCGTCGGCTGGCGCGGGCGTGCCCGCCGGTGCGCCGGTTAGCACGGATTCGATGGACACGATGAAACTTCGTCTTTCCATAAGCTGGTTTTCCTCTATCAGAGTAGTGACACCCTCCGTCCACACCTCACAGGACGGAGGATCCGGGAATATTCGGCGAAGCGTGCGTGAAGACTTGAAGAAATCCGCCTCGCTGATTTGCCACGGGCCGGCAAGGCTGTGCTGCGGTGATGCGAATCATCCGGCCTGATCCGGTCGCCGCAGCGACTCGGCGATCTGCTTGGGCAATGCGGCGGATTCGATTTCTTCTAAGGGCTGCGGAAGCGCGAGCGACCAGTTGGGCCACTGGGTGGTCGTCCCAGGCATATTGGGCCGTTCCTCCACCGCCAGCGCGTCGTCCAGACAGGCTGCGAGCACGGCGGACGGGGCTTGCCCGAGCGCCCGGTAGGCGGCCGCCACGGCCTGGGTGGGCGAAGCGTTCTCGCTCAAATCCGTCGCGGTGATCAGCCGGTCGCGGATCTTCGCAAAGCCGGCCTCGCTGGGCTGTTGACCGATCCGCTGCTGGGCCATGAAATCGGCACCCGTCCAGAACCCGGCAACGGTTGGCAAATCGTGAGTCGAGACAGCGGCCAAAGCGAGTTCCGGAAATTCCTCGGGCGGCTGATCTTCAAACCACACCAGCCTGTAGGACAGTATTCGGTTCTCGGCAAGCTGTCGCCGAACCTGCTTCTCGACCGTTCCCAAGTCTTCGCCCGCGATCCACGCCTGGGCGCGATGGCTTTCGACGGCGATGATCGCCAGAAGCTCGGTCGATGGATATCGCACGTAGGCCCCGCGGCCCTGCGAAATCCAGTACAGCCGAAACAAGCCCATGACGTGGTCGATACGCAGCCCCCCGGCGTGCCGCAACGACGAACGAACCGTTTCAATGAACGGGCCATAACGCACCGCACGCAGCCGATGCGGGATGAACGGCGACAAGGCCCAATCCTGGCCGTCGGCATTGAATTGATCGGGAGGCGCGCCGACCGTCGCCCCGTTCGCCAACACGTCTTGCCACTGCCAGGCATCCGCACCACCGGGAGAAACCCCGATCGGCAAGTCGGTGACCAGCGGCAGGGCGGATGCGGCCGACGCCAGCTGGCGGTCCAGCTGCCATTGCAGCCACTGGTGGAAACGCCAACGCGACAGTGCGTCTTGCGCGAATCGCCGGACCGCCGGGGAATCGGGCCGCTGGTATTCGCGCGGCCAGCAGCGCCAATCACCGCCGTACCGTTCGGCGAGCACGCAAAATGCAGCGAAGCCGCGTAACGATTCGCCCTCTTGCTGACAGAAAAAATCGAACCGGTCATCCGCGACACCAAGATCCCAAATCTTTTCCAATGCCTCCACCTTGTGCCGCAGCACCTGGTCGCGGTCGATGCGCCGGGTCGCGTTCAACGCCTGGGCGGCGGCGGCCAATGCGGGCAATCCCACCGTCGGATGATCCGCTCCGGGAATGTCTTCGATGCGCAGGTACAATGGGTTTCGAAATCGCCGGCTGCTGGGATAATAGGGGCTGGCTTGCTGGGGAATTTCCGGGGCCACGGCGCACAGAGGATTCAGCAACAGCACGCCGGCGCCCAGGGCATGAGACCAGCGAGCCAATCGGCGGAGATCGCCCAGATCGCCGATCCCCCAACTTGTCCGCGACCTCGCGGCGTACAGCTGTACCGCCCATCCCCAGGTCCGCAAGTCGGGCGGCAACCAGCAGCTGTCAGGCCGCCGGATGATCCACGTCTCGTCCTGGCCGTCAAGGGGCTGCAGCCGGTGATAACCGATCGGCAAGTCCAGCGGAACATGGTGATCCACTCGCAACCGAGTTCCGTCTTCCAATACCAACTCGCTGGGTTGCGCGACTGCGATGGTGCGGTTCTTTCGCAAGACGCGGACCCCGGGATCTGCGGCGGGGGAAACGCCGTCCGGTTCCAATCCCATGGCTCGCAACAATGCGTGGCGAGTTTCGGGAAGGGTGCGTTGCCATCGTTCGGAGGTGTCTTTGTAGGCTGGAACGATCCCTCCATATTCTTGCGTCATGCGTTCTTCGCCTGGATCACGTGAATGTGGCTGGTTCATATCGCCCTTCGTTCCATCTGACGCATGATCGCGGGCGAGAATCCACTGGGCAAAGGAACTCGACCGCGGCTCGGGACTCGACCGCGGCCCAGTATATAATAAGAAGGCAAGGGCAAGATCTCCCAAAGGGCAGCGCAAGTGGGCAAGTCGCGTGGTCTCTAATGACACTGCCATTAACTTGGCAACGTTTCCTAAAGTAAATAGACCTTTCGATTCGAAACTTACAATCGGAAGGTTTGTTCCAAAGCGTGTATTGCGACCAGCCGTCACGCTGCCCAAGCCGAAAGTGCCAAGCAGGGGGGTCCTGCCTAAAGCATTTGGGGTTTTGCCTTTTCGGAACGTCCGAGCCGTTGCGGTCTCGGGGGTTCGGGGAAGGACGACTTTCTGCAACGGTGCTACCACGTCAAGCGACAGAGCCAATTAGCTCTGGAATGTCTTTGGTGGCGGGCGGAACGAGCTTCTCCATTTTGTGGATTTTAACCAATTTCAGACACTCTAGCTGCCGATGATTTCTCTTGGCGGAAATCAGAAGGAGCTGAGTCACAACCGCGCAGAAGCGTAACGAGCGTCAATCCCCGACCCAGAAGTTTGCGGAAGATTCGGCCGCCCCACCGGCCGAACGAAATGCCACGGATTCAAGGCACTTGCCGTAAACAAGGGGGCAAGACCCCGCGTTCCGGCCCCTGGGGCTGGACACGGAAAAGGACGAGTCAAGAGAGAGTTATGGAGAACCTGCGATGAAGGTGTTCACAACTGGACAGGTCGCGAAGATCTGCAAAGTGGCCCCGCGCACGGTCAGCAAGTGGTTCGACTCCGGCCGGCTGAAGGGCTACCGGATCCCCGGATCCCAAGACCGTCGCATTCCCAGAGAATACCTGATCAGATTTCTAAAAGAGCATGGCATGCCGTTGGGCGACCTCGAAGACGAGGCCATGGCCAAGGTACTGATCGTGGCTCAAGATCAGGTGCTGATCGAGAACATGAAGCGTGAATTACCACCGGAACGCGCTTTTCGGGTCGCCGTGGCGGCCAGCGGGTTCGAGGCGGGAATTCAAGCGGAAAGTTTCCATCCGGATTGCATCTGTGTGGACTTCTCGATCGGAAAAGTCGAGGCTTTGCAGATTTGTCAGAACCTGCGGAGAAATGCTGACTTCTCGGATACGATCCTGATCGCGCTGCTACCGGACGACGGCCAGCCGATGAGCTTCGATCGTTCGAGCATCAACGAAACGTTCAAGAAGCCGTTCGATGCGCGGCTCCTCGCGGAGCGCCTGCGAACGCTAATTGGGGCCAAGAAGGAGCTGGTCTGACCCACCGGTTTTCCTTCTGAATCCCGCGCTTGATTGGCATCGCCGCACTCATTGATCTGTCGTGTTCTGACCCGCACGATGGTTGAAATATGGCTGCTGGGGCGGTCGAATGAATCGACCCGAGGAGGCATCGGAGTTCCCGGCTCCGACCTCCGTCCCCGAAGCACATGAAAACGCCCACTCGCTGGGCGTTTTTTTGTTGCGCCAGGCCTTTGACTACGGTTTAAGGGTATAGATAGACCCATTTCGCCCCAATCCTTACGCCTCGTATGGAATCCCTTCTGTCCCATTTTGATGCCGATGGCGCCAGCCGAATGGTCGACGTCACATCCAAACCGGTTACGGTCCGGATGGCCGACGCCGGCGCTCGCGTCCGCATGCTGCCGGAGACCCTTCGCGTGATCCGCGAGCGGGGTGTTGCCAAAGGTGATGTTTTGGAGGTTGCCCGCTTGGCCGGTATCATGGCCGCCAAGCGAACGGCCGACTTGATCCCACTGTCTCATCCGTTGGCCCTGGAGGCCGTCGAGATCGCCTTCGCATTCCCGGACGCCGACTCGCTGGAAATCCGGGCCAAGGTCCGGATGGAGGGCAAGACGGGCGTTGAGATGGAGGCGCTGGTGGCCGTATCCGCGGCGGCCTTGACGGTCTACGACATGTGCAAGTCGGTGGATCGGGGAATGATCATCGAGCAGATTCGCCTGGAGGAAAAATCAGGCGGGCGCAGCGGGCACTTTCAGCGACAGGACAAGCGTGAAGCGTGATGATGAGTTCCGTCTTAACTCCAGAAAAATCCCCCGCATCGTTGCGGTCTCTGTGGAACCCGATTCAGCGGGAACTCGCCCAGTTCGAGGCGATGCTCGCATCGGAGTTGCGCAGCGATCATCCGTTTGTGGACGAGTTGGTGCGTTACGGATGTCTGATCGGCGGCAAGCGTCTGCGTCCCGCGCTGCTGCTGATGTGCGGCAAAGCGGCGGGCCAATTACGGGCGGAACACCTGACGCTGGCCACGGTGGTCGAAATGATCCACACGGCGACTCTGATCCACGATGATGTCTTGGACGAGGCCTCGACCCGACGACACTTGGCCACGGTGAATTCGCGATGGGACAACGAGGCAAGCGTGCTGCTGGGAGACTTTCTGTTCACGCATGCCTTTCACTTGGCCAGTACGCTCGATACCACGCTGGCCTGCCGGCGCATCGGGCGGGCGACGAATCGGGTCTGCGAAGGCGAATTGCGGCAGAAGGGCAGTCGCGGGGACTTTGGCTTGACCGAAGCGGAGTATTTCGCGATCATCGAGGCCAAGACGGCCGAACTAACGGCTTGCAGTTGCGAGCTGGGGGCTTGGTACGCGGGCGCGGACGAAGCCTGCGCGGCGCGTTTCAGCGATTACGGCCGAGACCTGGGCATTGCCTTTCAAATCGCCGATGACGTGCTGGATCTGGTCGGCGACGAACACACCGCCGGCAAGTCGCTGGGCACCGATTTGGCCAAGCAAAAACCGACGTTGCCGATCATCCGCCTAATGCAGATGCTGGACGAGGGACTGCGTCAAGACCTGCTTCACGCTTTGGAGAGCGGTGCGGGCCCGGGTCGCGACGGCCTGGTTCCCTTGCTGAATCGCTACGATGCGATCCATTATGCCGTCGAGCGCGCCAAGGATTACGCGGAACGGGCCCGCCAACGCCTGGACGGTCTCTCGCCTGGACCAGCCGCAGAATCGCTGCGGCGGCTCACGCACTTTGTCGTCAATCGCTCGGCATGAACCCGGGTTTTCCGGCCTGCGGCTCCTACCGCCCCTGGCGGTGCATCGCCCGCTGGACCGCCTGGCCCATGTCGGCGGGGCTGTCCGCCACTTCGATGCCCGCTTGGCGTAAGGCGTCGATCTTTTCGGCAGCCGTGCCTTTGCCTCCCGAAATGATCGCTCCCGCGTGCCCCATGCGTTTGCCCGGCGGGGCCGTGCGGCCGGCGATGAATGCCGCCACGGGTTTGGTAACGTGCTGCTTGATAAACGCGGCCGCTTCTTCCTCCGCCGAACCGCCGATTTCGCCGATCATCAAAATCGCCTCGGTCTGCGGATCCGCTTCGTACCGTTGCAGCAGATCGATGAACGACGTGCCCACGATCGGGTCGCCGCCCAGGCCGACACAGGTGCTCTGTCCCAAACCCAAGTTCGTCGTCTGCCAAACCGCTTCGTAGGTCAGGGTGCCGCTGCGGCTGATCACGCCCACGCAACCGCGCTTGTGGATGTAGCCCGGCATGATACCGATCTTGCATTCTTCGGAGGTGATAATGCCGGGGCAGTTGGGGCCGATCAACGTCACTTGGTTCCGCTTGACGACCTCGTAGACGTGAATCATATCCAAGACCGGCACGCCCTCGGTAATGGCTACGATGACGGACACGCCCGCGTCGACGGCTTCCAGGATCGCATCCGCCGTGAATGCGGCCGGGACAAAGATCATTGTGGCGTCCGCACCGGTCCGCTCGACGGCTTCGCCGACCGTATCAAACACGGGCACGCCCTCGACGGTCTCGCCCGCTTTGCCCGGTGTCACGCCGCCGACCATGTTCGTGCCGTAGTTCAAGCACCCGGTCGTATGAAACGTCCCGGCTTTGCCCGTAATGCCTTGACACAGAACTCGCGTGTTTCGATTCACCAAGATGCTCATGGAACGTGTCTCTTAAAGTTCTGGTGGTTCTAGTTTTTGAAGCGGAGAAAAGGAAAGATTTCCTTCGTTCGACCGCCAAGCCGCATCGAGCGTGATCGGCTAGCGTGATCTCATCGCGGCGTCATCCTTAACCCACGGCGGCAACGACCTTCTGGGCCGCATCGGTCAGACCGTCCGCCGTAATGATATCGACGCCGCTTTCCGCCAGGATCTTCCGGCCTTCGTCCACGCGGGTACCTTCCAGCCGCACGACCAGCGGCACGTTGAATCCAACCGTCTTGTACGCTGCCAAAATCGCCTCGGCGATCGTGGTGCACTGCATGATGCCCCCGAAAATGTTCACCAGCACGGCTTTGACATTGGCGTCCGACAGCAGAATCCGGAAGGCTTCCGTGACCTGCTCGGCGTTCGCACCGCCGCCGACGTCCAGAAAGTTCGCAGGTTCTCCGCCGTGCAGCTTGATAATATCCATGGTGCTCATCGCCAGCCCGGCGCCGTTGACCAGACAACCGATATTGCCGTTGAGTTTCACGTAGCTCAGCCCCGCGTGCGCGGCGCGGATCTCGGCAGGATCCTCCTCGGCCAGATCGCGCATTTGCGCCAGATCCGGATGTCGAAACAAGGCGTTGTCGTCGAACGTGATCTTGGCGTCCAACGCGACCATCTCGCCGCGGCCGTTGACGACCAGCGGGTTGATCTCGGCCAAGCTGCAATCGTACTTGACGAACGCTCGGCACAGTGCCTGCATGAACCGGGCCGCGCTGCGTACGCTACCGCCCGAGATTTGCAGCCTTCGGCAAAGCTTCCGGACCTGATAGTCCATCAGCCCGATGTGCGGATTAAAATGCTCCTTAAAGATCTTCTCCGGCGTTTCGGCCGCTACTTTCTCGATTTCCACGCCGCCTTCGCTGGACACCATCAGCACCGGTTTGGCGGCAGAACGATCCACCACAATTCCCAAATACAATTCACGCGCGATCTGGCAGCCTTCTTCGACCAGCACCTGCCGCACGGGCTGGCCCTCTGGACCGGTCTGAATGGTCGCCAAATGGTTGCCCAACATGCGTCCTGCCGCCTGGGCAGCCTCTTCGGCGCTGCGCACCAGTTGGACCCCGCGCTGTTCGGGAAATTCGAGAATCTGCCCTTTGCCGCGACCGCCCGCGTGAATCTGGGCCTTGACAACGGCTACCGCCGATCCCAATTCGCCATACGCCGCAGCCGCTTCTTCCGCACTCTTGGCCACGATACCGCGCAGAACGAAGACGCCCGCGTCGCGAAGGATCTGCTTGGCCTGGAATTCGTGGATTTTCATAGACGCTTGTCCCTTCAGGAATCGAAGCACAACGAAAAAACAAAAATAGCCGAAGTCGGTCTGAAAAGAAAGGGATGTCATGCGGCATTCGAAACAAACAGAGTGTCGGATAAAGGCGACTAAATCGCGCACGATTTCGAGATGAATCTACCCTTTTTCGCCCGTCCGGCGGCCAACTGGCCTTGATGCGATTTGCCGCAATGCCTAGCATCCGTCGCGCTCATCCAGGAATCGTGTTCGATTCGAATGCGCGGCTGCGCCGGAAACGAAGGTCGTGCCCTGTTCGTCGCTTGACGGGAAAACATCGTGGTGCTAATTCGACGCGTGATCAACCGACTCGGGACGTCTTCGGCCCTGCGTTACGGCTCGTTTGGGACGCTGCTGCTGGTGGTGCTGGCGCTGTGGGGCTGGATCAGCAGCGGAGCCGAAGGCGGTTCGTACCAGGCTTTTGCCTTGCGGCACAAGAAAGCGGCCGAAGTCGAGCCGCTGTTGATGCCGCTGTTGCGAAGCGTGACGCCGCCCCCGCACGTTATCGCCGATCCGCAGAACAACCAAATCCTGCTGCGTGGCTCGGACCAAGCGCAACAAATCGTACGGCAGTTCCTCGCTTCGGTCGATCGGCCGCCCTCCCCGACCACGGCCCGGCCCCGGGCCACGGCAGCGCCTGTGGTTCAAGGCTATCCGGTCCCTCGTGATCAGCTTGCCGCCGCAGCCGCCAGGCTCGAAATGCGGCTCCGCGACCATCCCGAAGCCCGCTTTACGACCGATCCGGACACTTCCCAAGTCATCGTCTTGGCAGCGCCGGAGGTGCAAGCGCTGGTCGCCGCCGAACTGGGCCGGACTGCCGCCGCGGGCAGTGCCGGTGCGGACGGACTGCCGGCGACGGTGCCGGCACGGCCCGCCGTTCGCTCGCTGCAGTTGACGCGCGTGCCGCTGGGGCGCATCGAAGTCCAAGTGTGCCAGATGCTCGGTACTCGCCTGGCCCCCCGCCCGGCCGGCCAAAGCGGCGGGCCGGATTACGTGCTGGCACGAGGCCCGCGGCGCGTCGAAATGGTCTTCGACCGATCGAAGAACATGATTCAGCTGGCCGGCGATCCGCCGCTGGTCAATCAACTCGCCCATCTTCTCACCGCGCTCGACGTAACGGAACCTCTTCCCGGTACCGCTCAGCACGCGACCCGCATCATTCCGCTACAGCGAGCGGATCCCGCCAAAGTCCAGCAGGCGGTCGATGCATTGCGTGAGGATTCCGACGCCGCCCCGCCGGCCGCGAAACGGGCGCCGGGCGACGCCAGAGGACATGTACCGCCGCATTGGCCGGTGCGCGTCGTTCAATTCGCCGAGCCTGCCGATGCGGGCCAGCCGCTGCCGGCCGACGACACGGACATCCGCCGAATTCCATCGGGAGAACAAGACGCCGATCCCGCTCGGCAAGAAGAACGTTTGCGGCAATTAAGCGGCAACGTCGACATCGAGATGCTGCCTGACCTGGACGTGATCATCCTGCGAGGCCGCGATCCGGATATCGACGAGGTGGCTCGCATTATCGCCGAATTGGAACGTCTCAGCGCGGAAACCGTCCCGCAGATTGAAATCTACCGCTTGCGCCACACGCATTGCATGTCGCTGGTCCAGATCATCGACCTGGTGGCCCAGGACTTCATCGGCGGGCGTCAAGGCAAGATCCGCATCACGCCGCTGGTCAAGCCGAATGCGGTACTGCTGATCGGCTGGGGGGAAGCGGTAAATGCGATGCGCGAGCTGGTTGCCAAACTGGACATGCCGGTCTCGCCCGAGTCCCAGATCCGCGTCTATCGCTTACGGCACGCCCCGGCCGCCACGGCCCGGCAAACGGTCGAACAAGCGTTTCCCTCGCCTCAAGGCCTGGGGCCGCGGGTCGAGGTCACCGTCGACACGCGCACCAACGCGCTGATCGTGCGCGCCTCGCCGAGCGACCTGGCCGAAGTCGATCTGCTGATCCGGCGTCTGGATCTCGACGGGAGCGCCGCGGTGAATCAAGCGCGAATCTTCAAGCTCCGCAACACCTTGGCCGTCGATCTGGCGAACACGCTGCAGAGCGCCATCTCCTCGGCCGCGGGCGGCGTGGGCGACCAACGTTCCGCCGTTTTGGAATTGCTGACGGCCGACGTGGCGGGTCAGCGGCTGACAAAATCCGGCCTGCTGCGGGATGTCATCATCACGGCCAACCCGCACACCAACTCGCTGATCGTGACCGCGCCGACCGACAGCATGGATCTGGTGGCGGCCCTGATCGAGCAATTGGACCAGCCGACGGCGGTGGCGCAGATCAAAGTGTTCAAGATCATCAACGGCGACGCCAACAGCCTGATCGAGATGCTCCGCATCCTGCTGCCGGCCGAAGTGACCGTGGCCGGGCCGCAATTGGCGGGAGCCGAAGGCGAATCGAACTTGGTGCCGGTCCGATTCTCGGTCGACGTGCGGACCAACAGCATCATCGCCACCGGCTCGAAGGAAGACCTGGCCATCATCGAGGCGTTGCTGCTGCGGCTGGACGAAGAGGACGTGGAACAGCGCGTGAACACCGTCTATCGGCTCAAGAATGCCCCGGCCGTCGACGTGGCCACCGCGATCAACGAGTTCCTCCGCAGCGAACGCGTGGTCGCGCAAGCCGCCCCGGGAATGCTCAGTCCCTTTCAGCAGATCGAAAGCGAAGTCGTGGTGGTGCCCGAACCGGTCAGCAACTCGCTGATCATCAGCGCCACGCCGCGGTTCTTTCAGGACATCCAAGATCTGGTCGAGAAGCTGGACGCGCAACCGGCCCAGGTGATGATCCAGGTGCTGATCGCCGAGGTCCAATTGGACAATGCCGACGAGTTCGGAGTCGAGTTGGGATTACAGGATTCGGTCCTCTTCGATCGCAGCATCCTGGGGGCGATCACGACGCTGACGCAAAGCCAGGTCGTGTCGACGCCGTCCGGCATTATCACGGTAGCGGAGCCCGTGATCGTTTCCGCCACAAACACGCCCGGATACGCGTTCAACAATATGCCGCTGGGCAACTCCGGGGCCGGCAACTCCCTAGCCAACTCCGGCCGTTTAGGCACACAAGGCCTGTCGAACTTCAACCTGGGCCGAGTCAGCAGCGACTTGGATTACGGCGGCATGGTGCTTAGCGCCTCCAGCGACAGTGTGAGCGTCATGATCCGCGCTCTGCAACAAAAAAGGCGGATCGAAGTGCTCGGCCGCCCCCAGATCATGACGCTGGACAACCAGCCGGCGTTTATCCAGGTGGGCGAACGCGTGCCGCGAGTCATCGGTTCGCGTTTCGACGGGTTTTCGCAGACGAATCAGATCGACCTCGAGAACACCGGCTTGATCCTAGGCGTGACGCCGCGGATCAGTCCCGAAGGCATGGTTGTGATGGAAATCGACGCGGAGAAGTCGAAGGTCAATCCGGTGGAAGAAGGCATTCCGGTGTCCGTGGTGGCCGGCCAGACCATCCGCTCGCCGACGATCTCGGTGACCACGGCTCAGACGACGGTCAGTTCCACCAGCGGCGAAACCATCGTCTTGGGAGGCTTGATCACGAAAGAGACCCGGACGACCAATCGCCGTGTGCCATACTTGTCGGACATTCCGATCCTCGGGCGTCTGTTCCGCTACGATAGCGCACGAAACATCCGCTCCGAACTGCTGATCTTCCTGACGCCGCACGTGGTCCGCAGCAGCCAGGACTTGGAACGGATCAAGCAGGTCGAGGCGGCACGCATGCACTGGTGCCTGTCCGACGTTCACGAGATTCATGGCCCGACGGGCCTGTTCGAAGACACGCACGGCGGCTGCGCGGTGGGAGAAGGAGAAGTCGTGTTTCCGGACATGAATCCCGAAGGACTCCGGCCCGGCGAGTTTTCACCCAGGCCGGTGCCGGTGGAGAGGCTGGATCTGTCGCCACGGATCGAGGAACTGCCAACACCCCTGGAAACGCGCGACCCGACTCCGCCGTGACGCAGACGCGGGCGACAACCGGGCTTTAAGGTGCGGTGCCTTGTCACCGCTGAAGAGTTTCGTGACGGAATCGGCATCGAGCGACGGTCCACTGTCGGCACGACCGGCGTAATTGCAGAGCGGCGACAATCCGCCGCATTCCCAATGAATGCCCGAAGGCAAACCGAATGACAGGCAATCGCACCCGCACGACTCAAGACCGTTTCGGCGCTTTCCTCCTGGGATTCGCCGGGCTGCTCGTCCTGCCGGGCTGCGCCCAATGGAACCTGGGCGAGCCATTGGCGATCTTCGAATCGGAACCGAAACCGCAGTCACCCGATAATGTGCTGGCCGTTTGGACCGATACCACGCTGAATCAACCCGGCAAACCGACCGTTCGCGGCTTTGGCGGACGAGTCATGTTCTTCGTTCAAGGCCAGGAAGACAAGGCCGTGCCGGTCGAAGGCAATGTGAGTGTGTACGCGTTTGACGACGACCGACTCGACCAGCAACAGCCGGCACCGGAAAAGAAGTTTCTGTTTCCCGCCGAGAACCTGACAGCTCACCAAAGCGATTCGAGCCTCGGTCCTTCGTACAGCTTCTGGCTGCCTTGGGACAATGCGGGCGGACCGCCGCGGCGGATCAGCCTGTTGACGCGGTTCGAGGACAAAAGCGGGCGGATCGTGCTCTCGAAAACCGCTCGCGTCATGCTGCCCGGGACGTCCGCCGCAGCACCCGCCAGCGCCGGCAGGGAATCCGACAATTCGCCGCCAATCGCCAAGCTGTGGCCGCCCACGAGCGTGCAACAGGCCGGCCATCAGCAGCAATCGCCCACCTCGTTTAACGCTCGGCCGGAGACGCCGGTCTGGGCCGAGCACCAAGCTGGGTTTCACCAATCTTCCTTCCCCCCCCAGGAGTCCGCCGAACCTGAAAAGGTCTCTCCGTCGCTGACGACGACGACCATCGACGTTGCGCCGGGACAAGCTCAGCGACTGCTGGCAGGGCAAAACGCCAATCGCGGCGAGATGGCGTCGAGAGGTGCCTCATCATGGGGACCGCTGACGATCAGCCAGCAGACGATCCCTCCCGGCGAGGCGATTCGTTCGGCGAACTCACCGCCGCCTTCTTCTTCGCCCGCGGCACAGGCCTCGGCGGCTCGTCCTGCCGAATCTGCAACTGGTTCTCGACGCGGTCAATCCCCGGTTCGAACTGCAACAACAGCTCCGCCAGCTTCCGATCCCGTTCGGAGGCAACCGCACCGCGCAGAATGGCCGCGTCCCCTGCCACCAACACCTCGATCCGGCTGGACGACTCAATCGGAAGCGCCGCCTCCAGCACGTGCGTCAGCCGAGAATTGACTTCGATCGCCGCCGTGGGTGCAAATTCGAACGCCACTTTCAAACGAGGGGCATACATTCGCACTCTGGGCGGCATCACCGGCTGGGCGTTCTGATTCGCATCCGGTCCCGTTTGAATCTGCAACTCGTCCACCGCCGAGCGGATGTCCTCGGCCTCGACGCCCGCCTGCCGCCCGACGAACTGCTGTTCTTCTCGACCGGCCGACCCCACAAAATCGCTCGCGTCGCGGTTGCCGCGAATAAACCGCGCGTTTTCGTTAACCAGGCTGGTTCGAGATTCAGTCCCCGGCCGATTGCCCGCGGAATTCGCCGCCGCACGGTTGGCCGTACCCGCCGTCCGCGAGGAGGCTGCCGCGTTTCTGGCTGCACTGGATTGCTGAGTTGACGACTGTCCCAGCGTTCGCTGACCGAACAACTGGGCCGAGGCGCCACTCGCATCGAAGAATGCCAAGATCAAACCGACGCTGAGCAAGGCGATCGGGCGTGTCATGGGGTTGACCCCTCGGTTGGCAGGAAAATCTTGCGGGTGGTTCGGATTACTTTGAAGCAGCCTTCGGGCACCGGCCGTCCTGATTATAGCCGGTTTGCCGTCTGAGCAACAACTTCCCGATAATTTAAGTTTACCGGACAGGAAAAACGGGGTATCCTGGAGAGCGAGTGGAGGTTTTTCCTGCCATGCGTATTCCGGGCAAACCCCTGCTTCGCGTGCCGTGGCACGCTCCATCCGAACCGCATCCTGCATCGCGTCCAGTGGATGTACGTGGACGCGACAGGATTTGACCCACCGACATATTTCGCATTCTTCTGGAGGCACACTGCCGTGGAACGTATAAGCCAATTCGTTATCGTCAGTCGTCAGTGCTTGCTTGCGACAATTTTCGTCTTCGCCGCGATTGCTGCAGTTGGGGCGGAAGGCCAGACCGCGCCTGCCCCGGAAGCGCCTCAGGCCGCGGCGGAAGCTCCCGCGCCTGCTCCGGAAATGCCTCAGGCCGCAGCGGAAGCTCCCGCGCCTGCTCCGGAAATGCCTCAGGCCGCGGCGGAAGCTCCCGCGACGCCTGCTTCGGAGGCACCCAAGCCCGCTGCGGAAACGTTATCCCCAACCCCGAAGCCGCGAAAGCGGGCTGGCGAAATGTCCGAGACGGACGCCGCATCCGACGAACGGCCTGAGAAACGGCTGCGTTTCACGTTTCGCTACCAGCGGTGGGGCGACGTTTTGGAATGGTTTGCGGAACAGGCCGATCTGTCCCTGGTACTGGACGCTCCGCCACCGGGAACGTTCAACTATTCCGACACGCGGGATTACTCCGTGTCCGAGGCCATGGACTTGCTGAACAGCGTGCTGTTGACCAAGGGCTATACGTTGATCCGCCGCGAGCGCATGTTGACACTGATCGATTTGTCGGGCGAGTTTCCGGAAGGCCTAATTCCCCGTGTATCGTTGACCGAATTGAAAGAGCGCGGCAAGCACGAGCTGGTGACGGTCGAGTTTCCGCTGGGGCGGCGCGACCCGGCCGCTGCGACCGCCGCCGTGGCACCATTATTGGGCCCCTACCATAAACTGGTTCCGGTGGCGCCGACCAAACAGCTGTTCGTCACCGATCGGGCGGGCGTGATGGCCAACGTTCAGAAGGTGATCGAGTCGATCGCCGAACCGCGGGACCCGCCCCCTGCGCCTGTACCGGCCAAGCCCGAGCCGCGCGAGTTGAAGGTCTATCCGATCGACAAGGCCGATCCGACGGCGCTGATGTCTATTCTCCAACAACTGGTCACGACCGCCCAACTGGTCTTCGATTCCAACCTGAACCAGTTGCACGCCAACGCGACGGCAGCCCAGCATGCGACGATCCAAACGACCCTGGACCAAATCGTCTCCGCCGCCGCGACCGATCGCGAGCGACGAGTCGAGGTGTATCGACTGGACGCGGTGACATTGCCGGCCGCCACGCAATTGGTCGAGACGCTCAAAGCCATCGCGCCCAAAGCGACATTGTCCCTGAAAGATGACCAGTCGGCCTTGATCGCCTGGGCCGCGCCCGCCGAACACGAGGCCCTCCGCATGGCATTGGACAAGCTGGGAGGCGGCCCCGCCGACGATCCCGTCAAGTCGCCTCAGCTGGAGATTTACCGGCTGACACGCGTGGATCCGGCGAAGCTGATCGGGATGCTCGAACGGTTGGTGCCGGACGCCAAACTCAGCTACGACGAACGCTCCCGCAGCTTGATCGCCTTGGCCAAGCCGGCGGACCAGCAAGCGATCCGCGCGACGCTGGACCAATTGCAGGCGGATGCCGCTCCGGATCGCGACGATCAGCCGCGTTTCGAGACGTACCAAGTTCGCGGCACCGGAACGGCCGCAGCGGACGATGCGCTGATTCCGCAACTCCAACCTCTGGTGCCCGAAGCGAAACTCTCGTTCGACGCCAGGTCCGGCCGATTGATCGTCTACGGCACGCCGCAGGAGCACCAGTTGGTCAAGTCGGCCCTGGAGAAGCTGGGGCTGGAAAAGCCGGCCGACGATCCGCGCGTCATGGAAGTTTATGCACTGGGCGCGGCCGAACCCGCCGCCACGCTGACTCTGCTCCAGCAACTGGTCCCCGAGGCTGAGTTCACCGCGGACGCCGCGCAACAGCGGCTGGTCGCCGTGGCCGCACCGGCCGATCACGAGCGGATCAAAGCCACCTTGGAAAAGCTGCGGGCCATCCCTGCCGATACCCAGGCCGCCCGGTTGCGATTCTATCCGTTCGACCAGCAACCGCCGGCCGAAGTCCTTGAATCCCTCGCCAAAGTCGCGCCCCAAGCCAAGATCACGGTCGACGCGGAAAACCAGCGGCTGCTGGTCGTGGCCACGGCCGCCGAGCACACGGCCCTCGAAACCGCGTTCCAACAGTTCCAACAAGCTACCCCCGCCAAAGGCAAGCCGGAACTGGCTGTGTACCCGCTCAAATCGTCGGATGCGGCCGGTGCGCTCGAGGTCCTGAAGACGCTCTATCCGAAGGTGCAGATCGTCCTCGACGCACCAGCCAAGCGGCTGCTGGTCTGGGCGTCGCCGGAAGAACACGCCTCGTTGCAGGCGTCGCTCGCGAAGTTGGAAGCCGAGCCGGCCGCCGAACAGCAGCCGCAGTTCGAGACGTACGGGATTCGCGCCGGCGGAACGATCGCGGCCGGCGACCCGCTGTTGACGCAACTGCAAATCGCAGTGCCGGAAGCCAAGATCACGGTCGACGCCCAGAACCGCCGGCTGATCGTCTACGGCACGCCGCAACAGCAACAACAGATCAGGTCGGCCCTGGAAAAACTCGGACTGGAAAAGGCGGCCGACGATCCGCGGGTCATGGAAGTCTATGCCTTGGGCGCGGCCGAGCCCGCCGCCACGCTGGCACTGCTCCAGCAACTGGTTCCCGCCGCGGAGTTCACCGCGGACGCCGCCCAGCAGCGTCTGGTCGCCGTGGCCGCGCCGGCCGATCAGGAGCGGATCAAAGCCACCCTGGAAAAGCTGCGGGCCGCCCCTGCAGACGACCGGCAACCGCGGTTCGAATCGTATCCGATCCACGGGTTCACGACCGCGATCGAAGCCGGAACGTTGGTCACGTCGCTGCAACCCCTGGTGCCCAACGTCCGCTTTACGATCGACAGCAAAGTCAAGAACTTGATCGCCTGGGCGACGGAACAGGAGCAAGCCATCGTCCGCCAGGCTCTGGAACGGCTCGGCCAAGGCCCCGCTCCTCAAAACACGCCGCAACTGGAAGTGTATCGGCTCGCGAAAGCGGATGCCGACACAACCCTGGCCCTGCTGCAGAAGCTCGTTCCGGACGCCCAATTGACGCTGGACGCCAAGACGGGCAACCTGGTCGCCCTGGCCGTTCCCGCCGACCAGCTGCTGATCCGCGCTACGCTCGAACAACTGCAGCCGGGCTCGCGCGACGACAGCCTCGGCGTCCGCTTTCATCCCCTGCTGCAACCGCCGTCCGAGGGCCTGCTGAACATCCTGCGGGAAATGGTGCCCGCCGCACAACTGACGCCGGATGCGGAGAACAAACGGCTGATTGCCGTCGCGGCGGCGGCGGACCACGAGGCGATCCAGAAGATCGTCGCGCAATTCGAAGCGGATACGCCTCCGGACCAACCCCGCGCGCTGGCCGTGTATCCGGTCACGGCGGCTCAACGAAAACGCTTTGAGGCCGTTCTGCCGTCGCTGCAAAGCGAGATGCCGGGTTTGCAGCTCTTGAGTGACGACGACCCCGGCTCGCTGACCGTGTGGGCCAAGCCTAGCGAACAGCTCAAAATCGCCGAGTTGGTCAAGCAGTTGGCGCGCGAGGTGCCGCAGGCGGAACAGTTGCAGCTGGCGACGTACTCCTGCACAGCGGCCGACCCGGCGACGATCTCCGAATTCGTCCGCACGCTGTTCTCCGACGCCAAGTTTGTGGTCGACCCGAAAACGCGGCGGATCATGGTCTGGGCGCGGCCGCAGGACCACGAGCGGATCAAGCCGGCCTTGGAACAGCTGGGCATGGGCAAACCGGCCGATTTCGAAGAACAGTTTCAGACGTACTCGCTGTCGAGGGTCGGCCCCGACGTCGCCGTGCCCCTGCTGCAACAGCAATTGCCCGACGCCAAGATCGTTCCCGATGCCCAGTCGAACAGAGTTTTGGTCTGGGCGACCAAGGCGGACCAGGAAGTGATTGCCAAGGCGATCGAGCAACTGCAAGCGGATTCCGACGACAAAGACAAGCCCCGTCTTTATGCCCTGAAACATATCACCGCCGACTTGGCGCTGCGCGTGCTGACTTCGGCCATCCCCACCGCCAAGCTGTCTGCGGGTGCGGACGACAGCCAACTGGTCGCCGTAGCTCAGCCGCGCGAGCACCAGATGCTGCAGGCCATCCTCGAAGAAATCGACGTCGAAGGAGCGGCAGCCGGCAAGTCGTCGGTCGCCATTTACAAATTGGAGCACAAGGCCTCATCCACCGCGGTACTGTATGCGCTGAGCGTTTTCCGGTCGGCCTTTCCCAAAGCCAATTTTACCTTGGGAGCCGATGTTGGCGAGTTCGTGGCTTGGGCAACGCCCAAAGACCACGTGGGAATCCAGACGATGGTCGATCAACTGAACGCCGGCCCCGCGCCCGAGAACGCGCCCCAAGTTGCGTTGTACACGCTCCAGTCGATCCCCGCCGCCAGCGCCCTCACGGTGCTGCAAACAGCGGTGCCTCGCGCGACGTTCAGCACCGATCCTGCCAATGCCCAGCGTCTGACCGCGCTGGCCCGGCCTGCAGACCAGGACCAGATCAAGACGATCCTAACCGTGATCGATGTCGAGGGCGAACCAGGCAGCCAGCCGTCGGTGGTCGTGTACCAATTGGAGCGGCAGACGACGGCCACCGCGATGACCTACGCGATCAGTCTGTTGACGCAGGCGTTTCCCCGCGCCCGAGTGCTGCTGGGAGCAGAACCCGGCCAGTTCGTCGCCTGGGCGTCGGCTCAGGATCACGAGGGGATCAAGGCCCTGGTCGCACAGCTGAACGCCGGACCGCCGCCGGAAGAAACGCCCGAAGCCACGGTTTACGCGCTGCAGCACATCACGGCCACCACCGCGCTGAGCCTGCTGACCACGGCCGTTCCCAAAGCGAAGATCAGCGCCGATGTCGAAAATCCGCGCCGCCTGACCGCGTATGCCAGCCCCGCCGACCACGCGGCGATCAAGACGATCCTCACCGCGATCGACGTCCCCGGCGATCCTGCCGGCGATGCCACCGTCGCCGTCTACCGGCTCGAAGGCCCCACGACGCCCATCGCGCTGTATTACAGCCTGGCCGTCTTTCGCTCGGCGTTTCCGAAAGTCACGTTCTCCGGAGGCGCGGAACCCGGCCAGTTTGCCGCCTGGGCCACGGCCAAGGAGCACGAAGGCATCCAGGCCCTGGTCGAACAGTTGAATGCGGCCCCCGCGCCGGAAGACGCGCCTCAAGTTGCGCTGTACACAACAAAATGGATCTCGGCCGCCAGCGCCGCCGAGGTGCTGCGCGTGGCCGTTCCCAAAGCGACCTTTACCGTCGATACCGCCAACGCCCAGCGTCTGACCGCCAACGCCCGCACCGCGGATCAGGAGACCATCAAAACAGTCCTCGCAACGATCGACGTCGAAGGCGATCCGGGCACCGAACCGTCGGTGATCGTGTACCAACTGGAACGGCAGATCTCGCCCACCGCGACGACCTACGCCGCCAGCCTGTTGACGCAGGCGTTTCCCCACGCCCGCTTCTTGCCGGGCACCGAGCCCGGCCAATTCGTCGCCTGGGCGTCGGCCAACGATCACGTGGGCATCAAAGCCCTGGTCGCACAACTGAACGCCGGACCGCCGCCGGAGGAAGCCCCTAAAGCCACGGTCTACTCGCTGCAGCACATTACGGCCACCGCGGCGTTGAGCCTGCTAACGACGGCCGTTCCCAAAGCGAAGATCAGCGCCGATGTCGAAAATCCCCGCCGCCTGACGGCGTATGCCAGCCCTGCCGACCACGCGGCGATCAAGACGATCCTCACCGCGATCGACGTCGAAGGCGATCCCGTCGGCGATGCGACCGTCGCCGTCTATCGGCTCGAAGGCCCCACCACTGCCACCGCACTGTACTACAGCCTGGCGGTCTTTCGCTCGGCCTTTCCCAAGGCCACGTATTCCGTAGGCGCCGAACCCGGCCAGTTTGCCGCCTGGGCCACGGCCAAGGAGCACGAAGGCATCAAGGCACTGGTCGAACAGTTGAACGCCGCCCCCGCGCCGGAAGATGTGCCCAAGGTGGTGCTGTACACCCTGCAGTGGATCACGGCCGCTACCGCCACGAGCGTGCTGCAGGTCGCGGTTCCCAAAGCGAATTTTACCGCCGACCCGGACGATCCTCAGCGACTCGCTGCCCACGCGCGGGTCAGCGATCACGAAACGATCGAAACCGTGCTGGCCGAGATCGACGTCGAAGGCGGCGGCGGCGGCCGCTCTTCGGCCGCCGTGTACCAACTGGAACGGCAGACGTCGCCCACCGCGATGACGTACGCGATCAATCTGTTGACGCAGGCCTTCCCTCGCGCCCGCTTCCTGACCGGCACCGAAATCGGCCAATTCGTGGCTTGGGCGACGGCCAAAGACCAGGAGGAAATCACAGCCCTCGTGGATCGTTTGAACGCCGGACCGCCCCCGGAGGAAGCCCCTCAGGCCACGGTCTACTCGTTGCAGCATATCACCGCCGCCACGGCGCTGAGCCTGCTGGCCACGGCGGTCCCCAAAGCAAAACTGGCTCCCGATGCCGAAGACCCCCGCCGCTTGACCGCCTACGCCAGTCCGGCCGACCAGGCGGCCATCAAGGAGATCCTCGGCAAGATCGACGTCGAAAGCGATGCGCCCGTCGGCGCGACCGTCGCGGTTTATCTGCTGGAAAGCCAACCCACCGCCGCGTCGTTGTATTACACCTTGGCCGTGTTTCGCACGGCGTTTCCCAAAGCGACGTTCTCCACGGGCGCCGACGCGGGCCAGTTCGTCGCCTGGGCGTCGGCGAAAGACCACGAGGGAATCCAGACCCTGGTCGATCAGCTTAATGCCGGACCCCCGCAGGAGCAAAAGCTTCAAGTTGAGTTATATGCGCTGGCGTCGATTCCGGCGAGCAGCGCCGCCGAGGTGCTGCGCGCCGCGGTGCCCAAAGCGATCTTTACCGTCGATCCCGCCAACGCTCAACGCTTGACCGCCAATGCCCGCCCGGCGGATCACGAGACGATCAAAACGGTTCTCGCCAAGATCGACGTCGAAGGCGATCCCGGCACCGAACCGTCGGTCGCTGTGTACCAATTGGAACGGCAGACGACGGCCACGGCGATGACTTACGCACTGACGCTGCTAACGCAGGCATTTCCCCGCGCCCGCTTTCTGATAGGCACGGACACCGGCCAATTTGTCGCCTGGGCCTCGGCCAAGGACCACGAAGGCATCCAGGCTCTGGTCGATCGCCTGAACGCAGGCCCGCCGCCGGACGAGGCTCCCGAGGCCACGGTCTACCCGTTGCAGCATGTCACGGCCACCACGGCCTTGACGCTGCTGGCCACGGCGGTTCCGAAAGCACAATTCGCCCCCGACGCTGCGGACCCCCGCCGCTTGACCGCGTATGCCAGCCCCGCCGACCAGGCGATCATCAAACAGATCCTCGACAAGATCGACATCGAAGGCGATCCCACCGGCGGTGCGACGGTTGCGGTGTACCAGTTAGATGGTCAAGCCACCGCCCCTTCGGTCTACTATACCTTGACCGTCTTCCGCACGGCATTTCCCCGCGCCACGTTTTCCGTGGGCGCCGAAGCCGGCCAGTTCGTCGCCTGGGCCACGCCTAAGGAACACGAAGGCATCCAGTCCCTGGTCGAACAGCTGAATGCCGAACTGCCGCCGGAGCAGAAAGCTCAAGTGGCCCTGTACACGTTGCAGTTCATGACGGCCACCGTCGCGGCCGACGTGCTCCGCACCGCGGTGCCCAAAGCAACGTTCACCACCGACCCGGACGATCCCCAGCGGCTGACCGCGAACGCTCGCCCCGCAGATCACGAAACGATCAAGCAGGTGCTGGCCGAGATCGACGTCGAAGGCGAAGGCGGCGGACGCTCGACCGTCGAGGTGTACAAGCTGCTCGGCCCGCAAGCCGAAACGGCCATGACGTACGCTTTTCGGCTGCTGACGTCGGCATTTCCTCGGGCCCGTTTTTCGCTGGGCACCGAACCGGCTCAATTCGTCGCTTGGGCCAGCCCTCGCGATCACGTCGAGATCCGCGCTTTGGTCGATCGGCTGAACGCCGCCCCGCCGCCGGAGGAAGCACCCACAGCGGCGGTCTACTCGCTGAAGAATATTACCGCCACCACCGCGCTGTCCGTCCTGACCAGCGCATTGCCCCGCGTCAAACTGACCGCCGACGCTGCAGATCCGCAACGTCTGACGGCTTACGCCACGCCGATCGAACAGGCGACCGTCAAGGAAATCCTCACGCAAATCGACGTCGCCGGGGACCCGGACGCGTCGTACTCGGTGCAGATCTATACGCTCGAGGGCATGAGCACGCGGGCTCTGTACTACACCGGCATCTTTCTGGCTCGAGTTCTCCCCAACGCCCGTTTCACCCCCGGCGCGGAAGAAGCCCAACTGGTCGTTTGGGCGACCGCCAAAGACCACGCACAGATCGCAGGTCTGATCGAACAACTGCAGAAAGACCCCCCGCCGGAATTGGCCCGCAAAATCGCCGTCTACTCGCTCCAGCACATCACCGGTGACGCCGCCTTGACCTTGCTGCGGTCCGTCGTGCCCAAAGCGGAGCTGACCACCAACCCGGCCGATGCGCAACGGATCAACGCTTGGGCCAGCCCGGCGGACCATACGCGAATCCAAGCGATCTTGAAAGAAGTGGACGTCAAGCCCGATCCTGAATCGGCCGCCACCGCCGCGGTTTATCAGCTGGAGGGCATGAGCCAGACCGCCGCCTTGTACGCATTGCGATTTCTCCGCGAAGCCGTTCCCCAAGCCAACTTTGCGTTGGGCGGCGAAGGCGGCCAGCTGGTCGCTTGGGCTCGAGCCGCAGACCACGAAGTGATCGCCCAGCTGGTGAAACAATTGGTGGAAGAATCGCCCGACGCGGCCCGCACGGCCCAGGTGTATAACCTGCAGCACGCTACGGCCGCCACCGCGCTGAGCGCCCTGGCTCCCGTGGTGCCCCGCGCCAGCCTGAGTATCGGCGCCGATCCCAGCCAGCTGGCCGTCTTTGCCCGCCCGCAGGACCACGCCAAGATCGCCGAGATCCTGAAGCAGCTGGACCAGCCCGCCCCGCCGGAAACGGAACCCACCGCCGTCGTGTACACGATCCAGAGTGGCAGCGCCGCGGAAGCCATGCGGATCGTCCGCGTCGCCGTGCCGCAGGCCAACCTGTCGACCGGCGCCGAACCGCACCAAATGATCGCTTGGGCCCGCCCCGCCGATCATCGGATCATCCAGCAGATCGTCGAGCGGATGGGTGAAAAAGGGCCTGCGGAACTGGCTCGCAAAGTCGCCGTATACAGCATCGAATCCGGCGATGCCGCCACCGCCATGACCCTCTTGCAGACCGCCGTGCCCGGCGCCCAATTCTCCGTCGGCGCCGACCCACGGCGGCTGATCGCTTGGGCCACCCCGGCCGACCACGAGGCGATCCAGAAAGCGGTCGATGAAATCGGCGCCGGGGCCGCTCAGATGACCAGCCAGGTCTATCGCCTGCGCTATGGCGATCCGCAGACCGCCTTGACCGTGCTGCAGGCCCTGGTCCCGCTGGCCAAGATGGCGATCGACACGCGCGAAGGCACGCTGGTCGCCAGCGCGTTGCCCGAAGATCACTTGAAGATCAAAGCTACCATCGAGCAAATGGACACCGAAGATGCCGACGGCCAGCGACCGGCTTTGAAAATTCACCGCGTGACGATCGGCAGCGTGTCCAACGTCTACCGCTCGCTGGCCCTCCTGTTCCGCACCGATCCCACCGTGCAATTATCGCTGGATGTGGACAACGACGCCGTGATCGCGATCGCGTCCGGTGCCAAACAGGAACGGATCGTGGAATTGGTCAAGTCGCTCGAAGACGCCGCTCGGCAGGACGCGCTGTCGACGATCCAGTTGTACTCGCTTAGGAACGTCGACTCCCGATCGGTCTTGCGAATCCTCGGGCAGATGCTCGACAAGCAGGACGGCAAAGCCGATCTGTCCATCGACCAACTCAGTAACCAGTTGGTCGCCGTCGCTCCGCCCAAAGTCCACGAGCAGATTGCCAAGACGATCGATCAGCTCCGCGGGGATGAATCGGAATTGGAGATATACGACCTGCAATACGTCGACCCGGCCTCGGCGGAAATGGCGATCTATCGCCAATTCACCGACGACGGCGCCCGCGCGCCCGAAGTCAGCATCGATCCGATCACCCAGCAATTGTTCATCCGCGCCACGGCGGAACAGCAGCAGAAGATCCGCGAATTGCTGATCAAGATGGGCGAGACTCGGCTGGCCCTGCTTCGCGGACGCAGCAGCCAGAACATGCGCACCATCCCTTTCCAAGGCGATCCGAAAGCGGCGGTGGAAGAGATCCGCCGAATCTGGGCCACGCTGCGAGACAACGAGATCCGCGTGGTCGAGCCCGACCAGCCGCTGCCGGCGCCCGCGGCGCGAGGGAACGAGAAACCGGCTGACCCCCCCAAGGCGGCGGAAGCCAGGCCGCCGGAGGAAAACAAACCGCCGGCCGCCGATGAGCCCTCGGCCGATGAGAAGCCCGCAACGAATGAAAAGCCCGCTGGCAAGCCCCGCGCCAAGTCTCGCGAGAAATCCGTCTCCCAAGCCGGCAATCCCGCATCGGCCGCCTTCCAATTCGTCGCCTTCCAAGCCGGCGAAGACGACTCCGCGCCTCCTCCCGAACCCCCGCCTCCGGCTCCTATCTACGTCGTTCCCAGCGACGGCTCGATCACCATCGTCTGCGACGATCCCGAAGCGCTCGAGCAATTCGAAAAGCTGTTGCGGGCGATGTCGGGAACCAGCGGCGAGATCGGCCGCAACATCAGCATCTACTTGCTCAAACATTCCAACGCCGTCGAGATGGCCGAAAAGCTCCGCGAGTTGTACGACACGCGGCGCCGCAGCTGGCGGCTGGGCGGCAGCGAGGTCGTCATCGTGCCCGACGAACGCCTGAACCGGATCCTGGTCCAAGGCAGCCGGATCGACCGCGAGACGATCGACGGCCTGATCCGCGCGCTGGACACCGAGGAAGGCACCGCCTCGCGGCCTCAGATCGTCCCCGTGCGCTATGCCGAGGCGACGGACGTCGCCAACGTGGTGCGCGAAGTCTTCCGCAGCCAGCTGACCCGTACGACCGCCGGCACCACCGCCGCCGCCGCCACGCGCACCTCGTCCGCATCGCGGATCATGCCGCAAGTCGCGGTCGACGAAGCGACCAATTCGCTGATCGTCATGGCCCCGTCGCCGCTGCTGGACGAGATCCTGAAGCTGGTCAACAATCTGGACGAGTCCGCCGAGCAGAACCCGGCCCGCCGCCTGAGGATCATCAGCCTCCAGAAAACCAGCGCGGCCCGCGTCGACGAGGCCCTGCAGCGAATCCTCAAGTCCCGCTCCCCCCGGCCCGCACGCTAGGAACCGGGTTGCGAGCGATGCTACGCCGTTTGCCTGCGGGTGAACAAATCGTATAGGATCGGCATCACGATCAGGGTCAGGATGCCGGAGACGAGGATTCCGCCGACCGAGGCGATGCCGACGCCGCTGCGCATCTCGGCGCCAGTGCCGGTGCCCGCCGCCAACGGCAGCCGACATGCCGATCGCGATCAGTGTCGAGGTGTTCAACGTATAGCCGACCGCCTGCATGAAGAACAGGCCGATGACGATCGTCAGGGGCCTGGTGACGCCCACGACCAACAGGGCGCGCAGATTGTAGAGGAACAGGAACAGGATCGCTGCCGTGAGCAGGATTCCTTGGCCGACGTTGATCCAAGCGCTCTGATTGTTCGCGTCGATAAACGTCCCGTCATCTTCGATCCGGACCAATTCCATGCCGCCCGGCAATTCGGCGTTTAAAGTCGTCATCGCGCGGCGCACCGCGTTGGCGACCTGGACGGCATTGGCATCCGCTTTCTTGACCACTTTGATGGCGATGCAGGAGCGCCCGTCCAGCATGGCCGCTTGCCGCAACTCCTCGGTGGCCATCGAGACCGAGCCGACGTCCCGGATGTGGCAGCGCTGGCCGTTTTCGTTGGCGATTTCCAGATCCGCCAAGTCGACCACCTGCGCATAGTCGGCATCGAATTTGACGGCGTACTCCGTACCGCCGTCGCGGACGCGCCCCGACGGAATCGTGCGCACCGCCTGCTGAACGGCCTGGACGACGTGCAACCTGCTCAGGCTGCGGGCGGCCAGCCGATTCCGGTCCAGTTCGACGTGCACCCGGCGTTTGGCGCCGCCGATCAGCTGGACGTCAGCCACGCCGGAAATCACAGTGATGCGGTCCCGCCAGGTGTTGTCCGCGAAATCGAACAACTCGTCCAGCGGGACCTCGCCCGCCAACGCCAGCGTCACAATCGGCTTGGCGTTAAAGTCAAATTTCTGAATGATCGGGTCTTCCACGTCGACGGGCAGGTCCGCCCGGATCAGGTCGAGTTTCTCGCGGACGTCGCTGGCCGCAATGTCCACGTCCACGTCCAGTTGGAACTCGAGCAGGGTCTGGCAGACGTTTTCCATACAGCTGGAGCTGACGTGCTTCAGTCCGTCGATGGAAACCACCGCGTCCTCGATCCGCTTGGCGACGTCCGTCTCCAACTCTTCCGGCGACGCCCCCGGATAGATGGTCACGACGGTGACGTACGGAATGTCCGCCTTGGGCATCAGCTCCAAGCCCATCTTCCGATAGGCGTTCATCCCCAGCTGACGCTGATCCGCATCTGGGTCTGATCGGGCTCGACACGGGCATAATGCTCTTCGGGAAGAAACACCGAGACTTCGAGCACGGTCAGGTCTTCGATTTTGAGCACCGGACTGCCGGGGGCCGCCATCTCGCCAGGCTCCATGAAGCGTTGCGACACCTTTCCCGAAATGGGCGCGATCACCAGCGAGTCGGCCAAGTCTTTTTCGGCCATCAGCAACTGCAAACGGACCTGTTCGAGCCTGGTCTTGTCAAGCGCCAAAAGCGCCTCCGCGTGTCGGACCATCGCGGCGGCCTGCTTCAAACGCGTTTCCTGTTGATCGAACAACTGCTTGGGGATTGCGTTGTCGCGGACCCGAAACGACAACGGTGCTCTCGAAGGTCATGTCTTTGGCCGCCGTCAGCACGACGGGCACACGTTTAACGGTTTCCTCCTGCATCTCATGGCTCCCTAGGGCCTGGCCGGCCGGCCACAGCGAATGGACACCGGCACCCAAGCCCGCCAGAAACAGCATCCCCGCCGCGGCTGCGAGCAGCATGACAAGCATTCGCCATCCGCCCGGTTTTTCCATTTCGGCATCGCACGGGGCTGTCGGTTCGCGATTGGTCAGCATGTTGTTTCTCTCCGATCTTTCGTGGTCAGCCCATACAGAAAGACTCCCATCAGCGTCTCCACCGCTTCGTCTACCGGACGCGTTTTGCCGGCCGCGAATTCCTGTTCGACCATGCCGATGGCGGCGCTGACCAGAATTTCCGCAACCGCAAGGGCCTCCACCGGACGAAACTCGCCCTCTTCGATGCCCTGCTGAATGTCGCTCGTCCCTCGACTGGAACAGTCGCATCGGCAAATTCAGAACGGCCTCTGCCTGCTGCTGGGGATGCCGCCCGGCAGCCTCCAAGCGGAATTGGGCGAGCCGCAATCGATCCCCCTGCCGCCGGCCGAAGTGGTTGTGGGCGATGCGTTGTCCCATGGACGATGCCATGAATTCCGACCGGCAGGCCCCGACGCCGTGGGACGCTTCGCCGCTTCCGCACCGAGATCTGCCGATGCCGATCGAGCGCGTGCCTGCGTCCGCCGGCTCGCCGCTCCCGCTCTCGCCTTAACGCGGCCTTCGTTCGCGCAAGGGCTTGCGCGGCATACTCTGGCGGAACAGAAAGCGTCGTTCCTGCCGAGGCAGACCAGCGGCGCGCAGGAGGAGCGAACACGAACCTCCGCTAAGCCGCCTCATCGCAGCACCGGCTTCCAGCCGATGTAAAACAAAACACAAAACAGCGCGCCCGCCGCATGAATCTCGACAAGGTTGAAAGGTTGTCTCATGTCTAATGGCCTCCATCCAGCAGCCGCGAACGATCCGCTGCTTTATCTATTCGCTCGCTGGCGAGAGGACCCCGGCGGCACATATCGGACCTGGTTCCTTTGGGAGGATCGTCTGAAGAATTTCCGGTCCATTCGCCGGGGCATCGCCGCGGTGGTCGCGGAGATCGATGCGGGGACCTTCGGCAGTGTCTACAAGGGATCGTCGTTGGAGACGGTCGTCGGCTCCATCGCGGAACAGCGCCAGATCTTCAAAGGCGCGGATCACGCCTTTCTGTGGAAGCCCAAACTCCGCATCCCGGACATTTACGAGAACCGCGAGAATCAGCTCGCGTTCGCTCGCTTCCTTCAGACCTCTGCATGTTGCTCGGGGGAAGCCCAGCTGATCGGCGCAATCCAGGCCCTCGACCGCGAAGCGATTAAAGGACTGGGGCCGGCCGCGGCCAATCTCCTCTACTTTCTGCACCCCACGCTCGTGCCGCCGTTCAACACGGCAATCGTAAGAGGCTACAACGCTCTGTGCGGCGCGAAGGTGAAGCTCGGACGGTGGGACGAATATCTGGCCATGCGGCGAGGTATTCTGGCGTTCAATGAGACGTATCGAGATGTGCTTTCCAACGATCTCGGGGCGGTCGCGGGAGCGCTGTTCGACATCGGTACGGGCCGCTATCGGCCGCCTCCCGGCGAGTCGGCGCTCGCGGAATGGGAAGCCGACCTGGCGCGCGTGCGCGAGGAGGCGGACCTGGCGAACAAAGCCCTGCGAGCCGCTCGGGAGCAAGACCGCACTCATACCGAGATTCAGGGATGGTTGCGCGATCTCGGGCGCGCCCTGGGTTTCGACGTATGGGTGGCGAGCAACGACCGGAACCGCCCCTATGCCGGAGGCCGTTTGGCGGATGGTTGCTGCGATTGCCTTCCCGAAACGCTGGACAACGCGTCTGCCGTCGAGGCGATCCGCTTGATTGATGTGCTGTGGATAGAGTCCGCGACGGCGCGGGTGGCAGCGGCCTTCGAAGTTGAGCATACCACGTCCATTTACTCCGGCATCGTGCGGATGCTGGACCTGGCGCTGGGGCTGCCGGCCCAGCCGCCGCATGCACTGTTCCTGGTCGCTCCCGACGCCCGACAGGACGATGTCAGGGACCAACTCCTGCGGCCGGCCTTCAGCCGGGTCGCTGACCTGAATGTGCGGTTCATCCCGTACAGCGAATTGGAAACGCATCGCGAAGCCATCGCGCGGTTCGGTCAAGGCATGAAAGCCATCGACGCGATTGCCCGGCGGCTGAGATGACCCGTTTCGCAACGACCATAGTCCGGTTTGAAATGACCACGGATCTCTTTTGCGGTCCCTCGCGCAACAAAACGGCCGCGCGTCACGCCATCAGCGACTGCAGCAGTTCGCACGTCTTGTCGGCGGCCCCGGCTTGCTCCAGAACCAGCTGACGGGCGCGGTGGCCCAATTCCTCGGCGTAATCCGGGTTCGCCAGGCAGCGGCGGACGAACGCGGTCAACTCCTCGCGGTCGGCCACCACGACGGCGGCGTCGCGTTTGCGCAGCAGAGCCACCACGTCGCGGAAATTGTCCGTGGACGGACCGAACGAGACCGCCACGCCGTAGGCGGCCGGTTCGATCATGTTCTGGCCGCCTCGCACGCCCATGCTGCCGCCGACAAATCCGATCTGGGCGGTGCCCCACCAGGCTCCCAGTTCGCCGATGGCGTCGATCAGCAAGACGCGAGCGTGCGGATCGGCCCCGTCTTCGTCCAGACGACTGCGGCGCTGCCAGCGGACGCCGGAACGGTCCAGCAGGGCCGCGACCACTTCAAATCGTTCCGGATGCCGGGGCGTCACGATGAACCGCAGCGCCGGGTACTCCGCGGCCAGCTCGCGGTAGACGTGCAGCGCCAGGTCCTCTTCGGGTTCCTGCGTGCTGCCGGCCAGAAAGACAAGATCACTGTTGGCGATGCGGGCCAATTTGGCCAGCTGTTGCGTTTGTGGATTGCGGCGATCGGTCTGCGCGCCGTCGAACTTGATCGAGCCGGTCAGGTACACGTTCTCCGGGCGTGCGCCGAGTTCACGGAAACGGTCTGCGTACTCCGCGTTCTGCGCCGCGACCGCATCCAGGGACTGCAGGATGCATGCGGCCAAGGGCCGGATTCGCCGGTATCCCCGCAGGCTGCGGTCGCTGAGCCGGCCGTTGACCACGGCCACCCGCGCGCCGTGCTTCTGGGCCGCGCGGATCAAGTTCGGCCACAGCTCCAACTCGGCCAGGACAAGCACCTTGGGACGGATTCGCTTGACGGCCGCCCGCACGGCCCAACTGAAATCCAGCGGGCAGTAGAACACCGCGCGCGGAGCGTATTTTTTCTTGGCCAAATCAAAGCCTGTCTTGGTGGTGGTGGAGATCACGCAGGCCCAGTCGGGATGCTGCTGTTCCAGCCGCGCCAGCAAGGGAGCCAGCAGATTCACTTCGCCGACGCTGACCGCGTGCAGCCAGATGCAAGGTTCGGCTCCCGACCGGATCGGGACGCGGCCCAAGAATTTGGCGGCAAAGCCCTCCCGATACTTGCCCTTGCGGATCGCCGCATGGACGAGCCACGGCGAACCGGTGATCAGGAGCAGGAGGTAGACCAGATCGAGCAGGTATGCCATCAGGATGAATCTCAACCCACCCCCATTTTTCTCATGCAACAGTTCTTGAACTTCTTACCGCTGCCACAGGGGCACGGGTCGTTGCGTCCCGGCCGGGGACCGCGGTTGCGGATCGGTTCGACGGCCGCTTCGCCTTGGCTGCTCCGAATCGCCTGTTGCTGCTGCCGCGCGATATCGCTGGCGGTTTCCGCCGCAGCGTGGCTGGCCGAGGTCTCGACAAAGGTGCTGCCGACGAAGCCTTCGTCCAGCTGCTCCATGCGATAAACCAGGTCCGTGACGCGGCCGCCGATCGAGTCCCACATCGAATCGAAGAGCTTCATGCCCTCGCGTTTGTATTCCACCTTGGGATCCACTTGCGCGTAGCCCATCAGGCCGATGGAACTCCGCAAATGGTCCATCGCCAGCAGGTGGTCCTTCCAGGCGGCGTCGGCGATCTGCAGCAGTACGGCCCGCTCCATCCGCCGCATCTCGGGCCGATAACGCTCTTCGACCACGTCGCTGAGCTTACGTTCGAGTTCGTCGCGTTCCAGTTGCAACAGTTCCTGCGGGGCGAACTCGCAGTCGAACGTCGAATTCATCCAGTTCGCCAGCGTGGTCAGAGCCCGGCTGTCGTCGGCCGCGGCGGTCAGCGGCTGTTCCCCCTCCCGCGCCGGGAGCAATTCGGCCACCTTCTCACGAACTTCGTACAACAGATGCTGCGCCCGCTGCTGATACACGCGGCTATGTTCCATCAGCACCGCACGGATCTCCTCGCGCTGCTTGTGCTTGAGATCCTCCAGCGACAGCGTCGCCTCGAACCGTTGACTGGCCCAGGTGATCAAGCTTTCCCGATCCAGTCGCGAGCGGCCGGCGCCCGACGAGAAACGGTACAGGGCCGCCATCACCGGATACTGGGCTTCCTTCTCGTCGTAAGCCTGCACCGCCCGCGCGTAGGCCAGATCCTTGAGTTCTTTCGGCTCCAACTCTTCGACTTCCTCGAATTCCAGTTCGATTCCGAACTTGTGCTTGACCCATCCCAAGGCGCTGCGCAAGCCGAAGTCCTCGCGAAGAAAGAGCGCCCCGTCGGCCAGATCGATATGCCCGATGGCTTCTCGCGCCCGTTCGATCAGCATTTCGGCGGCCCCTTCGCGGCCCGCTTTGCGGATGTCTCGATCCCGCAGATTCAGGCCCCATCGCGCGTTGGCGAACTTGGTGAGCGCCAGCCAGTTCCATTCCTCGGGGTTGTCCTCGTCCGTGATTTCCGGCAAGTTTTCTTCGATTGCGTCCAGGACCTGAGTTTCCGCGTATTTTTCCGCTTCGTCGCGGGCGTAACGTTCCGCCTGCGCAAAGTCCATGCCGCGGTAATCGCGGGCTTCCAGCGTCGTGCCCAACCGCTTGCCGCACCATTCGGCAAACGTTTCGAAGCCGAAATCGCGGCTCAGATAGGTGCCCAGGTGGTGATCGATCTGGTGCCGCACGGATTCCAGGATCAGTTCGCGGCAACTGGCACCGTCCAGGATCCGCTGGCGATAACCGTAGACCCGCTTCCGCTGTTCGTCCATGACTTCGTCGTATTCCAGCAGGTGTTTGCGGCTCTCGAAGTGGCGTTCTTCGACCTTTTTCTGAGCGGCTTCGATCCGCCGCGTCACCATGCGGCTTTCGATCGATTCCCCCTCCTTCATCCCCAGCGATTCGAGGATCCGCTTGACCCACTCGCCGGCGAAGATCCGCATCAAATCGTCTTCCAGCGAAAGGAAGAAGCGGCTGCTGCCGGGGTCGCCTTGGCGTCCGCACCGGCCGCGCAGCTGGAGGTCGATGCGGCGGGCGTCGTGCCGTTCGGTGCCGATCACGTGCAAGCCGCCGATCCGCTTGACGTGCTCGCCTTCCTCCTTCATGTTCTGTTCGCGTTCGATCTGGGCGATCAGCGTATCCCACTGCTCGCGGGGCACGTCCAGCCGCGTGGCATACGTGTCCTGCAGCCGCGCCCAAGCCATGGTCTCCGGGTTGCCGCCCAGGACGATATCCGTGCCGCGGCCGGCCATATTGGTGGCGATCGTCACGCCGGCCAAGCGCCCGGCCTGGGAGATGATCTCGGCCTCGCGCTTATGATGCTTGGCGTTCAGCACCTGGTGCTTGACGCCCCGCTTTTCCAGCATCGTGGAGAGCCGCTCGCTTTTTTCGATCGACACGGTGCCGATCAGGATCGGCCTGCCGCGCGGCTGAATCTCCTTGACCTTGTCCCGCAAGATCGTTTCGCGGCGGCGGGTCTCGGAGGCTTGAAAATCCAGCCGGCCGTCCTCCTCCTTGAGGATCGTCCCCACGAGCACCTGGCCGTCCGTGGTGGCGATCGCGTCATAGCGGTGCATCTGCTCGACTTCGTCGGCGACGGCTTTGAACTTCTCGCGTTCCGTGCGGTAGATGACGTCCGGATGCTCGACGCGGCGCATCGGCCGGTTGGTCGGAATGGCGATCACTTCCAGCTTGTAGATCTTCCAGAACTCGTTGGCCTCCGTCATCGCCGTGCCGGTCATGCCCGCGATTTTCTTGTACAGCTTGAAAAAGTTCTGCAGGGTGATCGTGGCCAGCGTCTGCGTCTCCTCCTTGATCTTGACGCCTTCTTTGGCTTCGACCGCCTGGTGCAGGCCGTCGCTCCACTGGCGGCCTTCCATCAACCGTCCGGTGAACTCGTCGACGATCACGATCCGGCCTTCTTTGATGACGTAGCGGACGTCCTTTTGGTACAGGTAATGGGCCTTGAGCGAGTTGTCGATCAAGTGCGGCCATTCCATGTTCCCGGCGGTATAGAAGCTCTCGACGCCGGCCAGGCGTTCCGCTTCCCGGACGCCGTCGTCGGTCAGATGCGCCGTGTGGTCTTTTTCGTTGACGATGAAATGGACTTCGCGCTTCAGCAGCCGCGCGATGCGGTCCGCTTCGGAGTACTTGCGGACGTCGTCATACGCCGGGCCGGAGATGATCAGCGGCGTCCGCGCTTCGTCGATCAAAATGTTATCCACTTCGTCGACGATGGCATAATTCAAACGGCCCTGGGACTGCTGCATTTCCTTGGGATAGCGTTCATCCCCGCGCGCGGCGGGCCGCATGTTGTCGCGGAGATAATCGAAGCCGAATTCGTTGTTGGTCCCGTACGTGATATCACAGGCGTAAGCCCGCTGCCGCTCCAGCACCGACATGTCGCTTTGGATCGCTCCCACCGTCAGTCCCAAGCCCATGTACAGCGGTCCCATCCATTCCATGTCGCGGCGCGCCAGGTAATCATTCACCGTGACCACGTGAACGCCTTTGCCCTCCAACGCGTTCAGATAGGCCGGCAACGTCGCCACCAGGGTCTTGCCTTCGCCTGTCACCATCTCGGCGATCGTGCCGCGGTGCAGCACAACGCCGCCGATCAGCTGGACATCGTAATGACGCAGGCCGATAAACCGGCGGCCGGCCTCGCGGCAAACGGCAAACGCTTCGACCAGCAGATCGTCCAGCGTTTCGCCCGCCCGCAGCCGCTCGCGAAATCTCGTCGTCTGCTCCCGTAATTCCGCATCCGACATCGCCTCATACTTGGATTCCAGACGGTTGACGGCGTCTACCGTCGGTTGTAGACGACGGACGTAGCGGGCGTTGGAGGACCCGAACAGGGAGGTAATCCCGCGCTCAAACGTTTTCAACAGGCCGCCGAAAAACAGCCCGAGGAGTTCCCAAATTCGTTCCAGGATTTGCATGGGTATCGAATTCCGTCTTGATTCTGAGATTGGCGTGAGACGTGCGGCCGGCAAAAATGCGCAACATCTTCCGAAAAAGCAGTTTATAGCCGTTGTTGGGGCGCGGTCAACCGCGAATGCCCAATAGATCTTCTACTGCTGGGGGGGCCTGGCGAGCGATTCTTAGCGTTTGGCGTATCCGAATTGTACAGCGCCCTTCGTGACGAGGGCCTCGCCGAGATGGTTCGTCGCCCTATAATTGCATTGAGGATAGCTTGGAGATGTTTTGCATTTGCCCAGGCGAGCAGCCTGTGGCTACCCACACAAATGCCTCATCCCATTCTTTCCTTCCTCGTTCCCAGCGACGGTGAAGCCGTCGCTGGGAACAGTCGCTGGAAACAATGGAGAAGTCTTATATTCCCCCTGCATTCGGATCGTCAGCCCCTTTGAGTTCCCGTCATCAGCCTGTCTTATTATTGCGCAGCATTGGTCTCCGGCAATTCGCCTGTCTGGCTGCCCTGGCGGTCGCGCTGTGCGCATGGGTGCCGCCCGCGCGAGCCCAGTTGTCGACGGTCCGCGGAATTGTTCCCGCTCCGCCGCTGAGCGGTGCGGGCCGCTGGATGAACACCACCGGGCCGCTGGAACTGGCCGATTTGCGCGGCAAGTTCGTGGTGCTGGACTTTTGGACGTACTGCTGCATCAATTGCCTGCATATCCTGCCGGAATTGAAGAAGCTGGAACGTAAATACGCCGATTCGGTGGTGGTGATCGGCGTCCACTCGGCCAAGTTCACCACCGAGCGAGAAGCCGACAACATTCGCCAAGCCATCCTCCGCTACGAGATCGAACATCCGGTGGTGAACGACGCGGATCTGGTGCTGTGGCAGCGTTACCAGGTGAATGTATGGCCCTCGCTGCGCGTGATCGATCCGGAGGGGAAATTGGTCGCGTACCATCAGGGAGAGATCACATTCGAACAGCTGGACCGCTTTTTCCAGCCTGCTGTCAGCGCATACCGCCGTAAGCGAGCTTTGACCGAAATGCCCCTGCAACTCGACCGAGAAGCTGACCGAGAACCGCGCACGGCGCTAAGGTTTCCCGGAAAAGTCTTGGCCGACGCGGCGGGCCGGCGGGTGTTCATCGCGGACAGCGGGCATCACCGCATCGTGGTGGCCGATCTGCAAGGCCGTTTGCTGACGGTGATCGGCAGCGGCCGCGAAGGCCGTGCCGACGGCGATTTTGGCGACGCGAGTTTCAAGCAGCCGCAAGGGGTAGCCCTGCACGACGAGATACTGTACGTCGCCGACACCGGTAACCATCTTGTTCGCAAGGCCGACTTGAACCGGCGGCGGGTCGAGACGATGGCGGGCAACGGCCGCCAAGCACGGGCTTTCGCAAGACGTGTTAGTACGATTCCGACAGGCACTCCACTGGCCAGTCCCTGGGATCTGTGGATTCACAGCGGGAACGTTTTCATCGCCATGGCCGGCGCGCATCAAATCTGGAAGATGGACCTGGAAGGCCGCACGGTCGGGCCCTATGCCGGCAACGGGATCGAGGATATTGTGGACGGCCCCCTGTTGCCGAAGACGGCCAGTCAAGCCGGATACGCGGCTTTCGCCCAGCCCAGCGGGTTGGCATCGGACGGCGAACGGCTGTTTGTGGCGGATAGCGAAGGCAGTTCGATTCGCGCTGTCCCGCTGTCCGGCACTGGCAGCGTGAGCACGATCGTGGGCACCGCCGGCTTGCCCGGCCGGCGATTGTTTACCTTTGGCGATCGCGATGGTCCAGCCAGCCAGGCCCTGCTCCAACACCCGCTGGGCGTGACTTACCACGAACGAGCGCTGTACATCGCCGATACATACAACAACAAAATCAAGCGAATCGGGTTGGAACCTCCCTACCTCGTGCAAACGATCGGGGATGTCGCGGATGTCTTGAAAACCTTTGACGAACCTTCCGGTCTCAGTGTGGCCGACGGCAAACTGTACGTCGCTGACACAAACCATCACCAGATCCGCGTCCTTGACCTAAATGGCCCCTCATCCTTCGGGATACTGCATGTTGCCGGCCTGGCGCCTCCGCCGATTCAAGATGGCGGCGAACACGAATCGTCCAGTCCGCCGGCCTCCGCAACCGAATAAAACTGTTGGAATTTCCCTTCTGACCAGCTATCCTTATGGATATTGGGCATAACCTTCGGGCCGCGTTCCAGACAGACCGAGGCCGCAACATCGAAAAAGAGGCAGGAGAAATCAGATGCGAATCTCAAGTCGGCGTGCGATGACAGCGGTTGTACTGGCGGTAAGCGTGGCGGGAACGGCTTTTTCGGCATACGCGGCGGATAAAGCTGCGCCGGCCGCAAGACAAGTGGAGTTTTTCGAGGCGATCAAGGCGGGGGACATTG
>Ga0366819_10016_pt1 | contig 111074 bp, 88 predicted proteins | sample TotcelFGM3001N15_FD_207091 | JGI IMG/M metagenome (GOLD analysis project Ga0366819, IMG submission 207091) | Enriched cells from coal bed in the Powder River Basin, Montana, United States - Total cells FGM rep3 HSBNCT.FGM.300.1.N15 ... | reverse complement strand
GAAAACCGCTTGCCGGAGTTGGCCCTCGGACCGAAGCAGCGTCGGCCGGATTGACTGCTGGCTGTTGGGGCCGCATATGTGGCGATGGGGGCATCATCTGCCGGATCGCGGCCAGGCGTCTACGTCGCGACGCCGAGCCGAAACCGCGAGTTCCGCCCGTGAACGCGACACGGGTGAACGGCGGGTCGCGTGGCGGCGGCCATCACCTACGGGATCGTGGTCAGGCGGCTGCCGGGCACGTCGGCGGTGAGCGTGTGGCCGTGCCCACGTCGCAAATCCTGCCCACGCTGCTCACGCGAAGCGATGCTGCACGGGGCGTCAGGCTTCCCGTTGTTCAGGGTTTCTGCTGGGGGTACTTTCGTGCGTTACCCCAGTTTGGTAAGGTAACTACACCCCTGACACAAGACCCGAGCGATCCTGCCGAAGGGTGCCGACCATGCTGAAATTGGACGAGTTCATGAGGATCAACGAGGCCGCAGACTACCTGGGCGTCTGCCGCAACACGCTCCGCAACTGGTGCCGTCAAGGCAAGATCCCCGAATACCGACACCCAGTCAACAATTACCGACTGTTTAAGGCGAGCGACCTCGACCAACTGCTGCGGAGCACTGAACAAGTGGTCAACAAGGCCGACACCGGTCGCTTGCCCCGGCAACCGAGGTAAGTTTACCGTCAAGCAAAGAACGACCGCCAAACCGTGAACAAAGACCAGAACACTCGCTGTCTAGGCCCGTCTCCCCCCGCGATTCGCGACGTCGGGCCATACAGCACGCGTAACACCGCGAAAGGCGCGTTGCTCACCGAGGTCGGGCAGGTGGTAGCGGCGCTGGCCCGCGGAATGACCGTCGATCAAGTCCGCGATGCCGTGCTCAGCGGAAGCCTCCTGACACAACGGTCGGTCAACAGCCGCAAGGGGATTTGGGACCGGATTCATTACCGCTACCTGACGCACCGACTGGACTGGGTGATGTCGTCGCTGATCGACGCATTCAAGAATGGCGCCCACGCTCCTGAATTCATTTCTCTGCTTTACCTCCATTATGCGTTACGCGACCGGCTGACGTATGACTTCGTGACTGAAGTTCTCTGGCACACGGGCTACCAGACCCGACCGCTCGTGGCTCGAAACGCGGTGCTCGACCTGCTCGACGCGAAGGCACCGAACCATCTCGAAATCGCGCGTTGGAGGGAGAGTTCTCGGGTCAAGCTTGCGGGCAACATGCTTTCTGCGCTCCGCGACTTCGGCGTCCTCGAAGGCATTCAAAGGAAGTTCCTCGTCCGTCCCGCATTGCCCTTGAGTACGGCCGCACACCTGCTTCGCATACTCACCGCCGAGGGAAATCGCGGTCGGCAGGTTCTAGAGGACTCGACCTGGCGTCTGTTCCTGCTGTCCGAGCAGGAGGTCGCAGCCACGTTGGCAAATCTGGCTAGGGAAGGCGAAATTCACTTTGAAAAGGTCGGGACCACCGTGGTCCTTCAAACGCCGAAACACTGGGAGGGCGTGCCGTGAGCAGCCACGACTGGCGCTGGAAAATTGGCGAGGCGATCGAACGTATTCGCACGCGATACGACTATATCGGCCGCAAGACGGGCGCGCCGTTTCTCGCCCTGGTTTATCCACCCGATGTTGAAATCGCCGCCCTTAAGGAGTGGCAAACCCAGGCCAGCGCCCTTCGCCCTGAATTCGACGTGCGCAAAATCGACGCCCTGGACGTTACCCAGAAAGTCCTGTCCGACATCGGTGCCGATAATGTCGTCGCGTCGCTCGACGACCCAATGCCGGGCTCCGACCCGCAGTCAGAACTCGGCCAACTCTGGGTCAAGTCTGTGGCCGAAGCCGTGCAGGCCACCCTGTCGAAGTCTGGCATGGGCAGACCAGTGGCAAGCCTTCAACGCCTAGCGGCTCTCTATCCAGCAGCCGGCCCACGCGACGTAATGCAGCGCCTTTGGGACAGCAACCAATCCACACTCGATGGTCCTGTGGTCGTGCTCATCCCAGGGCATGTTGTCGGGCCGCGGACGTTCAGTTTCGTCGGCAAGCACGACGAGTTCATGTATCGGGGCGATCTGCTCTGAAACACCGGGAAGGAAAGACGATCATGAGAATCGCAGAACTTTTCGACACTCCAGTTGAGGAGCGGATCGAGCCCGTCATCAAGGTCGGCGAGACTGGTGATCAGCACAAACTGGCCGGCGAAATCGGTAGCTACGTCGTCACTCCGATGATCGAGCAGTACCTGGATGACATCCTCGAACACTTCACCGACACCTTCCTCGCGAAGACCACGGAGATCGGGGCCTGGATCTCCGGCTACTTTGGCTCTGGCAAGTCGCACTTCGCCAAGATCATCGCCCTGTTGGTCGAAAACCTTACGCTGGAAGGCATCCCAGCCTGCAAGCGATTCGAGGCCCGGCTTCCGATTGACGCTCCACGACGGTCTTCGATTGTCCGCAGTCTCAGCCGAATGGACCAGTGCGCCACGCAAGTGCTGGCTTTCAACCTGAACACCCTGTCCGACAGCCGGACCCGCCCGCTGGCCAGCCTGCTCTTGTCACAGTATTACCTTTCCTGCGGCTACAGCGGCAACCTGATCTACGCCCGCGTCATTGAGGCTGAATTAGACACGCAAGGCAAGCTGCCGGCCCTTCATGCGGCGGTCGAGACCCGGGCAAAGAAGCCCTGGGTCGAAATCCAGCAAAACCTGGCCTTCTATCGAAACCACCTCTACGCAGCCGCCTGCGAGGTCGCTCCCGATGTTTTCTCGTCCCCTCAGGATGTTGATCAGGCCCTCAAGGAATCCCAGAAAGGTGAACTCCACAATGTCGCGTTCCTCGTGGATACCATGCTCACGGGGTTGAAGAAACGGGAGGCCGAGACCAAGAAGCCGCAGCGAATCCTGTTGGTGCTCGACGAATCGGGCCAGTGGATTGAGAACGACGCCAACCGACTGTCGCAGTTGCAGGCCCTGGTTGAGGAAGCCGCCATTCGCGGCCAGGGCAAGCTGTGGCTCATCGTCACGACGCACGGCGACATGGGCTCAATCTACAAGGAAGCCCGGGCGCTCGAAGGGGACATGAAAAAGATCGAGAACCGGTTCCGCTTCCGGGCCGCTCTGACCACGGAGAACATCGAACTCGTCTTGGAGGGACGTCTGTTCAAGAAGAAGCTCTCCGGCACGCAGGCCATCGATGGGCTCTACGACTCCCGCGCCGGCGTCCTTCGCGGCCTGGGTGAACTCGCCAACACCAGTCGCATCCTGCCCCCGTGCAGCCAGGAAAAGTTCTCGGTCTACTACCCCTTCTTCCCGTACCAGATCCACCTTATCCCGGAAATCGTCAAGACTCTGCGGTCCAAAGGCGGTCGCGGCGAGCAAATGTCCGGGTCCACTCGTACGTTGTTGGCAATCACCCAGGACATTCTCCGAGCAGGTCGGCGACGGTATCTGGACGAAGGTCTTGGCGCACTGGTCAGCTTTGACGAACTCTACTGCAATCTGGCCGGCGAGGGCGAGATCAGCCCCGACGTTCGCACGGAGCTTTCCCGATTGAAAGAAACAGTGCCCGGCGCGACGCCGCTGACGCCGCGAGTTGCCGAGGTGCTCTACCTGATTCGCGAACTTCCCTTCATTCCACGCACCCGCGACAACATCGCCCGGCTGATGGTCGAGAACGCCGACGAAGACTTGCCTACCATCCTAGCCCGAGTGCAGCCGGAATTGGACCGTCTGATCGCCGCCGGCCTTGTCGCGCAGATTGGCGAAGAATACGAGTTCCTCACCGGGGAGCGGCGGAGCTTCGAGGAGGAGGTCACCACCGTTGAGCAGCAGTACCGGCAACAGGACAAGGAGCGGGGCCTGGCCCAGCAGTTTGTCCATGACGCCGGCAAGGCCCACTGGCGGATCTGGTTTGGTTCCGACGTAGTCAGCTACCACGACCAGGATTTCGGCTTCAAGCTGCGGATTGACGACACGGCGGTGCCCGGCTGCAAGGGCGACGTCACGCTCAAGCTGTACACGCCGCTCAGCTTCGGCCGCGTTGCCTTGGCCGACCTCGAAAACCTGAGCCTGCGTCCTGATGAGCAAGCCACCCTCCTGTTCCTCTGCGGGCGAGTTCCAGGCTTTGACCGTGACCTGACGCGATACCTGTCCATGAAGGAAGTCATCGGCAATTGGGCAAGCGACCCGCACAAGTCCGAAGAGGCTCGCAAGCTCGCACAGGAGCGGGATGAACAGGACTTACCCAAGCTTCACCGCAAAGTCATCGACGGCCTTAAAGAGGGCCTCCGCACCGGGCACTTGGTCTTCCGCGGCTCGACCCGTCAGCCGACCATCAAACCGAACCAGACCCCCGGAGATGCCCTGCGCACGGAGATGGGTTCCTGTTGGCCGACGCTCTATCCGAAGTTTGACAAGGTTCCCGTCAAAATCACCAACGACCAGCGGGCCATCCAGGATGTATTGGCCGGAGCCACCAGCACCACCAAAGACATCCAGGAACTCAAGCTGTACGACAAGGCGGGAAAGATCAACCGCCACTGCCCCCTGTTGGATTCCATTCGCGTCCACCTGGCTACTCAGCAGCGTGATGGTCGCCGTGTGTTGGGCAAGGACTTATTGGAGATGTTTGCCGCTCCGCCGTACGGCTGGGACCCTAACACCGTCCGTGTCGGAGTGGCCGCATTGGTCCGCTCAGCCGCGGTTCGCGTGGTTATCGGCGGGAAGACGTACACCAACCCCAACGACCGGGAACTGGTCGATTGCCTACGCGTCAGCCGGCAATTCGACAAGGCCGAACTCGTCCTGGAGGACGAGGACATCGACCCAATCGTCCTGACCGAGGTCCGCGAGTTTCTCATCCGCTTGACCCGCAGCCGCAAGATCGACGAAACCCCCGCCGCGCTGAGCGAAACAGCAGGCAACGTGGCGACGGCCATCCTGGCCAAGGCCGACAACGTCCACCTTTGGGCCAATGGTTCCCGCATGCCGCTGCCCAAGGCGTTTACCGATGGCGAAGATGCTTGGCGTCAAGTGCAGGACTTTACCAACCCCGTTCACCGAGTCCGCGAAGTCCACACGACGAGAGACACGCTCGCTGGCGGTCACGAGGCCATCGAGGGCCACGCGACGTTTCAGGAACAGAGTGGCACCCCGTTCACCGAATTAACGGCGACTATCGACCAGTTGACGGCGATTGAGCATCTTTGTGACACCGCGGACTGTATTCCGTCTTTCTTGCAGGAATACCGCACGGCGCAGACGTCGGCGTGCTTCGCCGACAAAGAGGTCTGGAAACGGCTCCAAGGGTGCAAGGCCCAAGCCGCGTTGGAGTTGACCTCGCTTCTGGACCGCTGGCGCAACGAGGCCCGGAAACGCCTCGTCGAAGCCATTCAGCGTCTGCCGTCGGACTTGGCCGACCGCGGGCTTGACTCCGCATTGGAAGCGGACCTTGCCAAGCCGCTGAACGACTTGCTGGCAGGGCTGGACGCGACAAACTTGCCAGTCCGTGTGGCGGCGTTCCCCGATCGGGCCGGCCAGTTGATCCGCGCGCTCGGTGTTCGAATCGCGGAGGAGGTGAGGAAGAAAGAGAACGCCGGCAAGCCAGTTCCCACCGCCACCCCCAAGAAGCAGGTTCGGCAAGTCCGGCCCAGCGACGTGGCCACGGTTACGCGAGTGACCAGCGGCCCTGAATGGGAGACGCTGCGAGCCAAGTTAGATCAGCGAGTCCGGCAATTGCTTGACGAAGGTTTTGACGTGGAGTTGACCTGATGGAAGCACAGCACAAGAAGATCCTTAAGGCCGTCAGCCTGGAATTGCGGCACTTGCTGGAAGGTTCCTACGACGGTGTCGGACACTGGCATCCTGGCGACCTGGAGCAGCGGCTGGCAGCCATCGGAGTACGTCGAGATCGCGATTCCGTGAAAGCCGACGACCTGCCTCACCTTGCGACAGCGGACCGGAAGGCGCGAGAGGTGGTCGATGCTTATCTCCAACTCCGTGTCGAAGCCGGCATCGCTCGGGAAGAGGCGGTGGCCGAGTTTGTCCGCGAGACGGCATACACGTGGGCGAACCGACTCTTGGCCCTTCGTTGCATGGAAGCACGGGAACTGATCGACGAGGTTATCCTTCAGAAGCCGGCCTACGGTGGCCGGTCGCTGGAGCATTACCGCTTGGCCCAACGGCAACCGGAGTTGTGCGCGGGCGAGGATGATGGGCTCCTTGCCATGCTGTACAAAGTCTTTACCGAGCAATCCCTGCACTTGCCCATGCTCTTTGACCCCGAGGCCCCAGGGGTGGCACTAAGTCCATCGGCGGCGGCGGTCAAGCATTGCATGGCGCTACTCTCCGGAACCCAAGTGGTCGCTACGCAGGATCCGGCCACTACCGAAATCTTCAAAGCACCAGACGCGTTCGGTTGGGCCTACCAGTTCTGGAACGCTGAGGAGAAGGACCGTATTTTCGAGAAGGTCCGCACTCAGAAGGGGGCAAGAATCCAGGGAGCGGACATCATCCCTGCTACACAGCTCTACACTGAGCCTTACATGGTCAAGTTTCTGGTGCAGAACTCCCTGGGCGCGACTTGGATGGACATGCACCCCGAGTCGAAGCTGAGCAAGAAGTGGGAGTACTACGTCCGCGAGGCCGACCGCACAACGGTGGAGAAAAGATCCGTCGCAGAGATCACCTTCCTCGACCCGGCTTGTGGTTCGGGCCACTTCCTGCTGGAAGCCTTCGACCTGTTCTACGACATGTACCTTGAGGAAGGCCAGATCGCTGAGCCTGAGGCCATCTGCCGCGCAATCCTGGAGCACAATCTCTACGGCATCGATATCGACGCACGCTCCGTGCAGATAGCCGAAGCGGCCCTTTGGATGAAGGCGGCTGAGCGAGCTTTCGGATTCTCCGGATTTCCCATCAACCTTGTCGCCGCCGCGGCCAGCCACCTGAAAGGCCCCCTATGGGAGGAGTTCCTCGCCAGCTTCGATCGCGAACCTTCCGTTCCCCGCGTGCTGCGCAAGTTCGGTCAAGCGATGGAGCATATCGAGGAACTGGGAAGTCTTGCTCGACCCGAGGAAGAACTCCGAGCCATCATCCACGAGGAACACGCCACCTGGGAGCGACAGGTACGGCAGAAGAAGGAAGCCAATTACTTGTTTGCGGAGATGGCTGAAGATGCACTCGGCGGCCAGTTGCCATTTCACGAGATCTCGGATGATGAATTCGGTGATCGACTACTCTACCGTGCTCGCACAGCAATGGACGCGTTCACAGAGGCAGCCCAACGGGCAGGGCGACATCCAGGCCGGCTAATTGCTCAGGAGGCCGCGGCGGGACTGCGGTGGTTCGATGTGCTTGGAAAAAGATACGATGTCGTGGCCGCCAACCCTCCTTACATGGGCAAACGCAAGCAAAGCGACATAGTCCGAAAATGGCTGTCTACTCAGTACAAGGCAAGCAATGAGGATCTCTATGCGGCGTTCCTAGAGCGCAGCACGACATTGGCCAGAGCTGGGGGCTGCATCGCCTTCGTCACCATGTACGGCTACAGTTGCCTGCCTCCTTTCGCGCGATTGAGAGAACTACTTCTGGAGCGGACAACTATCCAGGTCCTTGCACACATCGGTACATACGCGTTTCAAGAAATGCGCGATCACGTAAACGGCTTGTTGACGATTGCCCAGGTTATGCCGCCCGCCTCGAATCAACGTGTTTGCGTTATACGGTGCGATCACGAGTCCGACAAGCCAAACGCGCTACACAAACGAGAGCACTGCTTATTCGTGGAACAGAGCTTGTTCTCGCGGCTGCCAAATTGCGCATTCGCGTACTGGTTTCCATCTGGCCTGCTGGAGAAGTATAGCCGTTATCCGAGTGTCTCCAACTTTGCGGTTGTGTCACTTGGCCTTTCCGCGGTTGACAACGGCCGGCTCTATCGTCGTTATTGGGAGGTAGACTGCTCGCCTTCCACTGGTTGGTATCCTTTGATGAAAGGTGGCCGTTATGGAGGAGCAACTGGGGGTCAAAGACCATCTTGGCATTGATGAGGTGTTGGACGGGGAATCCCTGAAGCGGCCGACAAAAGCCAGAAGAATGATCGCCGTCCATGGTGCGGATTTCGACCGGCACGATGGCGAACTGCAACTGACCGGCGCGGAGGACCACCTCGAACGCTACGTGCAGGCAATCCGCCGGCTTCGCGACTACGGATACAGCCGCGTGATCGTGACCACCGACCACGGTTTCTTCCACTGGGACCCGGAGGAGCATGAGATCGAAGAGAAGCCCAGCGGCGAACTGCTATGGCTTTCCCGGCGGGCGATGGTCGGGCGTAATCTATCGCATCCCCATGCGCTACATTTGAAGGTTCCCTGCTCCGAACTGGAAGTCATGGTGCCCCGTGGCATGAACTCCTTCAAGACCTATGGCGGTTTGGAGTTCTTTCACGGCGGTACCACGCTGCAGGAACTGATTATCCCGGTGGTGGTGGCTACGTGGCCGGCCAAGGCCCGCAAGGTCAAGGTGGTGCTCAAGCCGGTGGGCCACATCGCTGCCCTGACGCCTCGCGTGCAAGTTCAGGCAGGTGCGAGCGGGCAATCCACTCTGTTCGCCGACAGCGACATGCTCGCCCGGCAGTCGCCACCAGAAGATTATCGTAGAAGAACCAGTTCGTAAGGAGAACGAAGGCCCATGCTAGAGCATATTGGAGGACGTGTGGTTCTGGCTGTTGCGCAAAAGCCGTTTGAGCCACTAACGTCAGGAAGTGGGATCCTCCACCAGTTCTGCACGTTGTTGCCATTATTGGACGAGGAAGGGGTGCCCGCCAACCCCGACGAATTCCCGGCAAAGGGTGATGTCTGGTGGATGTTGCGGCCGGGAAGTCGCGGGCTGGCCGAGCCGGGGCGGTTGCTGATCGGTATTCTGGAGGAATCGCTATATTCGGGTGACCCAACCAAGGCTCATTACCAAGTTGTTGTCGATTCGGTCGAGGCGCTGCGGGCACGGGATTACGTCGAGATCCTTGATGTAGCGACGGAGAGCATCGGGGAACCAAGGCAACTGGTCGCTCGAAAAACTCAGATCGACCTCGACCACGTCCCTCAAGATGAGGTGTTCGTGAGATGGCATGGTCGGCTCTACGGGCCATTGCGCACCCGAAGTGAACCTGTTAGCACGCAAGACGGCCAATGGCGAGTTAGATTCTTGCCTGTGCAGGCAGACAACACCGTCTTAGAGATGTCCGACGAGGTCCTGCGACATCTGCCGCCAGGTGCCGAGCACCGATTGGCCGTCCGAGTTTCGCTGGACAGTCGAGCACCGGTCGAGAGCGCATGGCTGCACACTTGTCAATATCATTTGATCTCAGCCAGGGAGTTCCAGACTGCGATTCCGCACGACGCGAAACGTGTCGTCTTCCAAACTGACGACCTAATCATCCAACGCGTAGCAAAACGTTTCTTGAGTCGTGCGCAGCGCAGGGAGTTCTTGTCGCTGATGACCGAGCTTCAGGAAAAGATAGCCGCGTCGGGTGAGGAACTCCGTCGCGAAGAAGTGGAGCCACTTACTCAGTTGGCGGAACTGGTTCGCAGTGAGGATGCGTACAGTCAAAGATTGGCAGCTGCAGTTCTCGAAATGGGAATTCTGGACGCCAGGATCAGCGATGCCATCGAACGCAAGACAAAGGAACATATTGCAGAGAATGCGGCACGCCTCCAGACCGAAATCAATCGAGAGATCGGAACGCTTAGGGGCGAATGCGAGGAGTGGGAGAAGAAGATCGAGTCACTGAAGAATGCCTTCGATGTCCTTAAACGCAAGCAAACACGAGAACTTGATGTCGAATTGAATGCTCTGCGCGAGGCTTGCTCAAGGGAGTGCGCCGAGGAAAGGCAGCGGTTGGACAAACAAATCCAAGAGCTTAGCCGCCAAAGACATGTCCTGAGTGAGAACTTGACTAAGGTCGCTCACGACTTGGGCGTGAACCGTGACGAGGTGGTTAATCAGTTCCTGGCGATTTCGCCTCTGCTTCAACAGTTTGGCCTGCTTCCTGGAGCCAAACAGGCTTCAGAACCTTCATCCACGGGATCAACTCCGCCACCGCCCCTCGCCTGCCCGGAGTTCTTGTTGCCTGCCTTCATCACCCGTCCCATGCTTCAAGAGTCGCCGCAAGTCCAGGAGACGGCCTTCTTTGAACGGTTGTGCCGACATGTTCAAGACGCCGGTTTCCAGTATCGTGACATCGACCTGCTCAGTTTCCACGTAAGTGTTAAGTGCGGCGATCTCACCATCCTGGGCGGCCTTCCAGGCACTGGCAAGTCCTCGTTACCGCGTCTTTATGCAGAGGTGCTCGTCGGCGACGATTATGACATGTGTCGGCAGCGCTACCTGCAAATCAACGTAAGTCCCTCCTGGTTAGACATGCGTGATCTACTGGGACACATAAATGCGCTGGATAGGTGTTTTCAGCCAGCTGAATCGCATTTGTACGAACAGATTTTGTGGGCGCAGGAAGAGGAAGCACAGCGTGGACAAGAGTCGGGAATGTACGTGATCTGCCTTGACGAGATGAACCTAGCTCATGTGGAACACTATTTCAGTGGGTTTCTTCAAGTCCTGGAAAGCACCGAATCGGTCAGGACGCTGCGATGTTTCGCGCCAGACGCGGTATCCCCGGCGAGCACTTTCGCGAAATGGCCGGCGGTCAATCTGCCAAGGACGCTGAGATTTGTGGGCACGGTCAACTTCGACGAGACGACACGGCAGCTAAGCCAACGATTGTTAGATCGTGCTAATTTAATCCGTCTTCCTTCGGATTCGTTGCCGCTGCAACTGAAAGAAGCACTTCCTGTTAAGCCCCAAGGTTCTCCGATTACGCTTCGTACGTTCCGCGATTGGACCAGTACCACTGCGCAGTTCGACCCATCGCTGGGTGAATTGATCGACGCGCTTAGAGACCACTTAACCGTGCTCGGCTGCCCGATGAACCCAAGGCGTTTTAGCGCGATTCGAAAGTTCATCGCAAGTGTTCCACCACAATTGGGCAGCCCTGAACAGGCTTTAGATCTACAGATTGCGCAGCGCATTCTGCCACAGATGCGTGGCCTCTTCCGGCCGGGTGCGAGAGAGGCAATGGACGGCATACGCAAGACTCTAGAAAACCACCGATTTACATTTCCCGAGTCGCTGCGTGTACTGGAGGACGTGCGAAACAGTGAGTACCCTAGCGCACTTTTCGATGAGGGAACATCAGCATGAATCAAGAACTTTCCTTCAGTTTGACTCGCAACGGTACGCCTATTCAGACAGTAGAATTTGGCGCGTCGTTGACCCGGGCTGAGCAACTCGTTGATGTGAACGAATCGCAGTTCTATGGGTTCGAGGTCAACAGCCGTGAGGCCGAAACTGAATATGGTGTGTGGATCGGCGACATTGCCGCCGAGACGGCGCAGGGCTCGACAAGAGATTCTCATGGCACGGTGGTGGGATTCGGACGCGGGCGATCCGTTTTCTGGGATGATGCCGCTCATTTCGAGGGAGCCCGCGGAATTGTCTGGGTACGGCTGGCTAGCCGTAGCGCCGGATCTTCCGAATCTTGGCGGGATCGCGTTTTGTTGCCGCTCGTCGTAACATCGACGAAACTGTCTGAAGCCCGTTTCCGCACCATGTACGAGGAACTGCAGGGGTTGGCCTGTGGTTTAGTTCTGGACTTGGTTTCGAAGTCGTTCCGTTCAATTAATCTTTCGCAGGCAGCCGGTAGACCGTCAGTACGTTCCAACCTCATGGAACTCCGTCTGCTGGAGCGATCGTGGCCGCCGCTGGCCAATGCGCTTGATGCGCTCGCCGCGGAGCCTGTTAAGGGCCTCAAGATTGTGCGGGAACTGCGCAATTGCTGGGGCAGCGAGCGTTTCAGCCCACGCACAGTTGTGCGACTGGCAGGCCTTGGCCTTGACCCTCGCCGGCCTGGGGTAATTGTGCCGTTTCCGGCTTCGGTGGAGCGAGTCGCGGAATCAAACGACACGGTGGAGCATCGCGTGATCGCCGGGTACTTGGCGTTCTTGGAACAGCGGCTAGAGGACTGTCAAGATAACATTCGCCGGCAAATTCAAGCGATCGAGAGAGATCGCCCTCTCCGGCAGCACGCTTCGGTGGTTGGACGGAGCCTTTATGAGACTGAGGATATGCCTCGCGTGCGTCGCCTGGAGGTCCAGCAGGAGCGTGCTGTCCGATTGCGAGAGCAAATACGTCGGTCACGACACATCGCGCCGCTGCGCGGGGTACGTCCGGACTTCCGAATAGTCAACACCCCCGTCTTTCAGAATGTTGGCCCATACCACCGCATCCGGCACGAGATTGACCGATACCTAAATGCCGGGCTATTGATCCTGGATGAGGGCACAGACGATCGAGTAAAGTCGACAAGCCGGATGTATGAGCAATGGTCCTTCCTACAACTTGCTGCAGCTTTTCGCCATGTTGGCTTGCGATGTGTGAACCGGCAGGGCTTGCTCCACACTACGAGGAGGTTTCGCTTCACGCTTGATTTTGACCGAGGCGCCCGCGTCACCTTCGTCTCTGACGACAATAAGTCGGTAAGCCTTCGGTACGAACCTTGGATTCTCCCAGAGGCCGCTGCGCAGCAAGTTCATGATACCGTTTATAGGGGAAGAACAGGCCAGGCAGCCTGGAGCCCCGACATTCTGATCGAGTTCCTCAGCGGAGAGGCAACGCCTGGCGGCCCCGCAGATGTTGACTACGCGGTTGTGCTTGATGCGAAGTACGCTCCCGCGATTCGGGAGCACCACTGGGAAGGTACAGATAAATACCTTGAGATTCGTGCGACTTCCACTCGTCGGCAAGTGGTGCGCCAGTTGTGGCTCATTCATCCGTCGTTCGGAGACGAGGACATCGTCATGCGCGACCCGTCGTTGAAGTGGACCATGGATGGGCCAAACTGCGCACGAGATGAGTCAATCAAGGGTATGCTTCGACTGCTTCCCGCTGAGGGGCCGCCAGAGGATTCCGAAGCCGAGGGTTGGATTTCCCAGCCAGTCGACGCAGCAGTGCGGTTTGTAATCGGACTGTTAAATTATGTGGGCGTGAAACACCGGGGGGGCACGTGAAATGAGGAAGATTACCCCGCGTTCAGTATCTATCCCGCCATCGCCACCGGCATCAAAAAACCCGCCGCCCGTGCCAGCCGAGCGTTTCGGCAGCGATCCAGGTAGAACTGCCGCGGTTTCTCGCGGCTTAGGCACAAGGCCAGAAAGCGGTCCTTGCCCAGGAAGCGAATCGGGCTGACGACCCGGTGGGTTTTGGCCCCCTTGGCGTCGCAGTACACGAACGTGACGACCAGATCGTCGGATTGGTGCATGGCTCGGTAGATCAGTTGACGCATGGTTGGCCTCCCGCAATCGTTAGCTGACAACGGAATTATCGCCGCGGGCCATGACACGGTTGGTCTTCAAAACAAACGAATTCGATTCAAGCGGAGTGGTCGCCTCGAAACGGGCTGGGCAAATCGTTGTTCAGCGGCCGCCCGCTCTCCCGCGTCCTCGTTCCACTGGCCAACTGTGTCACCGCCACGGCCCCAAGGTCCACGGTTCCCTGTTACCGCAAAAGCTGTCTTGCCACTATCGGGACGGCTATAATGTATCCCACCGGATGGCGGAGTCGCATCGCCATCCTCGCCCACGTCTTCCGTTGCTTTCGCCAGACCAACTCAGCCGCAGGTGGTGCACCAGCGGTACGCAAGCGTGCCGCAGCCTTGCTGCGAGCAAGGCTTTCTCGTATAACGACCCCAGGTTGGATGGGCGCCGGTTCCGTCTGAAGACCTCTGCTCCACCAACAGAATCGCCCGCGATAACGGCAAGCTGACGCATGTCTTCAAGAGGCTAGCCCATGATTGAGGCACTTAAATATTGGCTGGACACGCGGAAATCAAAGGGCCGGGACGGTATCACGAAACTAAAATTGGGTTCTTCCCGACTGGTTGTGTCTTTCCACGGCGGTACCCTTTGCATCGACTTGGTCGGCAATTCGCAAGTTGGCAAGTTGATCCTCTATGGACACGTTGACATGCAGATCAATCCTACGGTCCCGGAAGACCTAGAACGCTTCAGAAAGCTCCTTGAGACTCAGGGAGTCCGGCTACCCCGCAAACTCCCAATGGCAGGACGGCGATCGTCTGACGTTTTGCCAGCCATCAAGAAGTGGCTACAGAAGCGACCGTCAAAAGGCAAAGATTGGATCTGGCGCGTAGCCATTTACAGAAAAGATGGAACACCGAGAGTGCAGGTGCATGGCCGAGGGCTTTTTCAGTCTACTGCCATCAGGACGGCTTCCCAAGGTAGTGCCCTGTCCATCTCAACCTTGATTCGCGATCACATACACCCAGAGATACCGGAAGACTTCGGCCGTATTCCAAGGTATTTTGAGATCGTCTGCGGATGTGAATTTGACGACTGGCCGCCGAAGAACTAGTTAGTTACAGGAAACCCCTTACCTTCCATGCACGTCGTCATGAGTGTGCCGATATGCAGGAAGGCCACCCCGCCGGTCCGGTGCATGGGCTTGCAGCAATTGACTCCGCCTTCCTGCACAGCGTTCCAGAGTTCGTTCGACGCGTACATCGAGTCTTTGCTACTGAAGGGCGTGACCGGATTCATGCCGCAGTCTGGCATTAGGCTGGGCAATGGTCCCGGATTTAGGTAAACATAAATGCCCACTTCGCATGCCGGTCCGTTCACCGGAGTTTCAAGAAATCAGTACCCGCTACGGGTTCACGCACAATCGTTCCGCTGGCGAACAACGTGCGTCTTGGCGGCACGCACGCGATTCTTTACTTGCAGGGGTTGGCGCATGCACAATAGAGATCGGGTGCAACTCAGGTGACTTCATGATCATGGCAGCGGGACTTCTGTATCTCATCGCCGATGTCGATCTTTCCGTCTCGCGGTAGGGAGTCATCAAGAAAGACCGTCCACGCAACGACAAAATCGCCCAGAGCCAAGGTTACTCCAGGCTTGACCTCACACGAACACTCTTGAATCAGCCTCTCATCCCCTGGGTAGATCACTTGGTCTCGCATCTCGGACCGTGTCCTTATGTTGTCGCAGCGGACTTTGAAGCCGTTGAAGATTTCATCTCTGCGCGATTCGCGAAGGTGTGCCACGGGAGATCGAATTGTAACTCCACCAACATTTTTCAGGAAGAACTTGAATCTCATCTCATCATACCGATCTGCCAAGCTTTTCGTAAGTGCAAGAGAGGATTCCAGAGAGTCAATTGTCGAGGCAGGCGAGTCCTTGCCTTCTGCAGCAGACCGTCCAAACCAAACGTGACATCTGACTTCTGGCTCGGGTATTCTACCCCGATTCATCCTCAGGCGGATTTCATGATCAGGCAAGGGTATGCATTCGGTTTCGGAACGTCCGTAGTACTTCCTGTCGTTTGCCTGATATGCGGTATTGCCCTGTGGAATTTGGATGATGAACACGACTCGATCGTTGGGAGACGAAAGCCTTACACGTTCGAAGTGAATTCCGGGAAGGTACGGACTTATATGCCCTTCGATTTTTCGTTGCAACCATTCACGATCAATCGTCGCCGGGACACCATCGATTTCCTCAGCGATGCTCTTCCTCGCTCTCGCCGCGGATTCCCTTATTCCCAGGACCAACTCACCACCCTCCGTATTGGCAAAAGCAGAGATTGCCGCGGTAACTGTTCCAAGCCATTTGTCATTCTTGTCGGCGGTCTCAAGCGATGAACCGGACTTGAACTCGAGCCGAATCGTTTCACTACTACCGATCAAGCCACGCACGTCATTCTCGGTCCACGGCCTCCGAAATAATCTAGACATTATCTTCTCCCAAGCATGCAATCGTTATTGCTGAACCGTCTTCTTCACCGACACAACCAAGTCGGCGGCGGCATACGATACTGTGAATAAAATGACCGCACTCTTACCTAGGCAAAACGCCATGCACCCCGTCTAAGAGTCGCCCGGGGATGAGGACTGAAAACCGCCATCGTCGCCATTTGGAGATACCCGCCGCCATCGGGACCATTTGGTATCAGGTCCCGCCATCGTCGCCATTTGGAGCCGACGGTAACGCTTCACATCGCCCAGGATCGGTGCTTATTGGTGGTGCGTCGTCTGCCGACCGCCCCAACATATCTAGGGCGCAACGCACCAGTTGTACCTTGCTGATGTCGAGTTTCTTGGTAACGGCATCGAGACGCTCCCACGTCCGGCGGGTAACGGGCCGCTGGCGGTTCTGCACATCTTTGCGCTCCAGGCCAATCCTGCCCAAGGCCGCCTCGATTTCGGGCAGGTACTCGTCAATGGCGTGATCCATCACGTCCCGGAAATGGACCTTGCCCTTCTTCTTCCGGACTTCTTCGGGCTTCTGGCGAGCGTACGCAACCTTCGCTTTGGCAACAACTTGCGGATTGATGTCCAGCCTTGTTGTCATTGACTCGCGTTCGATTCCTTCCGTCATCTCTCGCCTTTCGTTCTCTCTCGTGCGGAGCAAAGCAACGAGTTTTCGCGTGACTAAGTTCGTTCGATTTTGCCGGAGGACGGGAACGACAGCCACAACAGTCAAACGGACTCCGCGCGGCTGAACGTCACAACTGCGCGATCGAGACCCGTGGCGTCGTCATCGGCGCCATTCTGACTCGGCCCGCAAGGGGAGGGCACAACCCTCCTTGTCGTCCAAGAACCTGTTTTTCGTTTTTTTCCTGTCGACCCCGAACCCACGACACGGTATGGAGTCTATACCGTATCGAATCTGTACCAGTATGGATTTCGGTGATTCTACTCTTGATTGGAAGGAGATTCAAGATGCCTGTGTCATTGTTGGTGGAAAATCGCCCGGGGATTGCCCGTCGAAGATTGCTTGGCCCGCATCGTCGACTCGGAACCTATTCGCGGATAGGCAAGGCCTCGCCTCCGACGCATCCCGAGCCCATGGTCCTCCCGGTGAAGGCTGACCGGCAGAGACGACTGTCGCTTCTGCGACAGGAGGTGTTCTATCTCGGACAGGCCCTCCGAGAGCGAAGCGCCAAGAATGCGTACCGGATTCTTCGCGTGATGGCCGGGTACGTCCGGCTTCGAGCGTACGAATGTCCCGACTTCACCGCGGATTTCGCAGCCGTGCGTGAGTGCTACCCGCGACTGCTTCAAGCGATTCAGCGGGGTGATTGCCTTGGAAGCCGTGACGTTCTGTCCGAGATGATCGACCGCGCAGGCCTGGCTGCCTGATTGACCGTGATATCTCCAAGTGCTGGCGCAGGGCCCTGCGCCAGCAGGTTCCAAATTGGGCAGCCGCAACGTTGCGAGTTGCCCCCGTTTCTCGCCGTTTCTCACTGATGGAAGGACGTAAGAATGACTACATCGAAAAAAGCAGTTTCCCGTTCGGCGAAATCGACCTCCCGGACAATCCGCATTCGCCTTTCGCAGGTTCGCCTCAATAAGGATGAAGACTACTGCCACCGCTTGGGTGAGGCGCTCAATGCAGACAACTTGGCGTCCCTGGCGGACAACTTGGTCGCCGAGGGGCAGCAGACGCCAATGACCGTCCATGACTCGGGGCAGAAGGATGGGACCGAATCACCCGTCTACATCCTGATCGGCGGCTTTCGTCGATACCACGCCCTGCAGAAGGCAATTAAGCAGAATCTCGACACGGCTCGCATTCACCAGCACATGGAAATCGATGCGGTGGAGGTTGTCCGCGGCGAAGACCAAAGCGAAGACGAGTACCGAAAGGATCTGCTGATCCGCAGCGTGGCGGAGAACGAGCAGCGCCGCAGCTTCACGATGGCCGAGAAGTTGGAAATCGTCAAGGGATTCAAAACGGCCAAGGTCCCTGACCCCCGGGCGGCTTCCGCGCTTGCCATCTCGGACACCCAGTACCGGCGTTTTGTTTCCGTCACTGAACAGGAGTGGCTCCACAAGTATGTTGTCCAGAATTGTATCGGCATGAGCGACGCAGCCGAGTTGATCCAGGCGGCCGTGAAGAAAGGTCGCGTCAAGGAGTTCGAGGAGGACCTCGATAAGTGGGTCGCTAAACACCGGGCTCTCATCGAGCAAGAACGTGAGGAACTCGCCAAGGTCGGGAAGAAGCTGAGCGGCTCGGCGGAACACGTCAAGAAGTATGCAATCACCAAGCTCGTCAAGCACTGGATGAAGTGCATCGAGGCTGGCCGCCGCTTCGACGACAATGTGGGTTTCAGGTTCGGCATCCGCGTGGATTCGGGCAAGGGAACCATCCTCATCCCATCGGCGCAGCTGAAGATCACGGAACTCAGCGCTGCGGATTTCGAAACCATGATCGGTGAACTGGAATACACAGTGGAACAGTTCGTGCCGCTAATGCGACAGCGACGCCTAGTGGAGCAGAGCACCGAGGTTTCGCCGGAGGAGATGGAGATGGAGAGGGGGCGGATTCGGTCCCTGCGCCGGGAACGCGAGGAACAAAAGGCAGCGGCCGAGGCTGGTCGCCCCGCCGCCGACTTCGCACAGGTGAAGGCACCCGAGCTGCAGGTCATCGACGCGGACGATGAAGCGGATGAGGAATCCGAATCGCCGCCTGCCGAGGAAGTCGAAGACGAACAATTGGACGTCGGGGACGACGCCGATGCCGAAGCGACACCAGCCGAGGAAGAGGAGTAGGCCGTGTTTCGCATCCGCCACACCAATCATGAGCCTCGGCAGTGTGCTCAAGCACTTGCGAGGGCCTCCGTTGCTTTTGTCGACCTGGAGACGACGGGACTCGGCCGCCACGATCGCATCGTGGCGGCCGGGATCCTCGTCGACCCGGATGCCCACATCATGCTGACCGACGAGCATCTCGACTTATCCAGCTTAACCCTTCAGATAAGCCAAGAGGATTTACAGCTGGCCCTGGCGCCGTTGGCTACCCGTCCGGACCTGATAGCCGTTTTTCATAACGCGATCTTTGACGTGCCCATGCTCGAACGGGCAGGAATTCCCGTGAACTGCACCATCCACGACACCATGAAGCTTCTGAAGCTTTACGACAGCGACCGGGGCCGAGAGAAGGATGACGGCACCGGCGTAGGCGGAAACTTGCCGCGGTACGAGCGACGGCACAAAGAAAGTCTGAACTACAAACTAAAGGACGTAACCCGGCACCTGCTTAGTGTGCAGGCGATCGACTTTCCGGGCCATGCCGCGACCCTGCATGCGGCCGAGCTGATCCGGTATCTAAAATCCGACCTGATGGTGACTCGGGAGCTGTACGCCTTCCTTCTGCGTCGCCTCGGCCGGCGGTACTGGCAGTACAACGCGGCCCTCATCGCCCCAATCACGCCGATCCTCGTCGGCATGTGCTTGCTGGGCGTGCAGGCTGACCCGGTTTTCATCCAGGACGAGACAGAGCGTCTTCTGCGTATCATGGCGGAAGCGTCCGCCTTGCACGAGACCAAGTTCGGACAGCGACTCGACGTGGGCGACTACCACCTGAGGGGCTGGGTGTATTACCGCGGACTACGATGCCGAAAGATTTGTTCGGGTAAGAAGCGGCAGCTTTCCCTGCGAGCCCAGGATCTACTTGAGTTGCAGGGCGACGAACGGGATCCTGCAAAGCAGGAGTCGCTGGCCCTGATTCACGACTACAAGCTCGCCCAGAGCCTCATGGTCCGGTTGCGGTCTCTGGTGAAGCACGTAGACCGGCACACGACGCGAATCTACTCCACGTTCAACGACTTCCAATCATCGGGGCGAGTGTCATCCACGCGGCCCAACCTCCAGCAGATCGCAGGTCTTGTTGCTCGTAAAGCGAAGAAGGAGTTCGTGAGCCAAGCCTTCGGGGACGTGGAAATCAAGAGTCGAAATTCGCTCGTGGCCAGCCCCGGTCACGAACTGGTGGCCTTCGACATTGCGCAGGCCGACATCCGGGTCCTGGCGCACGCGGTCGAGTCTTTTCGATACCGCGGCGCGGAGTACCTAGAACGCCTTCAAGACAGACGCCTCCGTCGACTGCACGGTCGAGTCCACCAATACCGTTCGCGGATGTGGGACTGCTTTCAGCCGCAGAACCGGAAGCTGGCGAAGTGCCCGCACTGCTGGGCGATGATCGATCGCCGAGCCGCACTGGGCGGTATCACGATTTCCTGCCCGACCTGCCAGGGTCCAGTGGAGCTCCCCTCGCGATACCCGGACTTTGACCCTGCTCGACCGTGTGGCCTCGCCGACGATTTCCGCACGGGCGGGACCGATTTCTACACGGTCGCCACGCAGCGCATGCTGGGTCGTCCACCAGCGGACAAGACGGAACGGAACCACATGAAACAGACGATCCTGGGGATCGTCAATGGCATGAGCGCCAAGGGATTGGCGAATCGCCTCGACGTGGACGAGGGGGTGGCAAAGGGCTACCTGTCCGCCTTCGCCATGGCGTACCCAGAGGTGAATGCATTTACGGACCTGACGCGCCACGCCTATGCGATCACCGGCGAGTCATGGACGTTCGGCGGACACCATCGGCGAATTACGCCGCACTGGTGGATGGTCACGAGGTCAGTGGTCGACCTGTTCGTAAGTTACAAGGGAGCGGACAAGCTCTGGCTCCGCGTGGTTCCCTTGCGCCCCAACAGGTTCACCCTGACGTGCTGGGTGTTGCGGGTGATCGACGCGAAGTACGGGAGCCGCAATGAGGGGAAGGAGATCTACCATCATCGGGCCGGGCGGATCAGCCAGGCTCCATACAAGTTCTTCGAGGACAGCCACCTTGTCTTCCGACTGCCGGTTCGCAACGTCCCGTGGCGCATGATCCGGCGGGTGCGAACGAAGCGGGAAGAGGCCCGTTACGAGGGGTATGACAAGACGTGGCGGCAACTCTTCAATCACGTCGCCCAGGGCGGCACGGCGGACATCGCGAAGACGATGATGATCCGGTGCCAGTCCGTGTGTCGCCAATTCGACGCCCGCTTGCTGTTGCAGATCCACGACGAATTGGTCTTCGAGGTGCCGAAATCCCGGGCGCGGGACTTCACGCACGCTATGCAGCGGGCCTTGCTCGAACCACCGACTGACCGATTTCGCGTGCCGATCGTCGTGGAGCCGAAGGCCGGTGAGCGGTTCGGCGACTTGAAGCCCCTTGATCCTTTGGACTCGGCAGGTTCCTGGTGGAACAGACTGTGGCACGGCTGGTGGTCGCCGAAGTGGAAACACCTCTGGGGCTACGTCAAGCAGGCTCTCGCGCGTACGCGCACACGCGCGTCATTGTTATTGCGACGTTTCTGCGCAGTCCTGAGGCGATGACGGCCAACGAAAATTGGTGCCATTTCGTCGGCCGACAGAGCCGGGCCTACTGCCGTCGTGAAGAGCGAAAACGTCGGCAGGAGCCACTCCAGCGTCCCCCGCGTCCAGAGCACACGTACCACGGAACAAACGTGACCATACGGAAAGGAACCTGCCATGTCAGAATTCAGCTTCGAGCCTTCCGACGGATCTTTCGCCCAGGTGGACGAGTCGGTCGCAAAAGAAGCACTAAATGCGTCATTTGCGCACTGGAAGCACAGCGGGGGATGTCTGGCCGTTAACCCACCGAGGCCGGTGATGGCCATTGAGTGCCGACCGACTGAACGTCACCCGCGGCATCGTCGGTAGCTTTGCCGAAGTTATCGCGAGCAATTGACCTGCCACAAATGCCGCATAAGGGGTATCAAAAGATGAACGATTCGACGACGATGGTGCGGAACCCATCACAACGAAACCGTACGAGCCTCCTGATTTCGGTCGCGGGCGTAGCCGACCTTGTGGGCGTGTCATCCCGGACCATCCAGCGCTGGGTCAGCGCGGGCCTGATGCCAAAGCCCGTCAGCCCCAACGGTCGATCTCTCTGGCGACGAGCCGAGATCGTTGCATGGGTCGAAAACGGCTGTCAACGTCGCACGCTCCGGCCACGCCATTCGCGACCGAAAAACTTAACTCCCGTCTCTGCGCCTGATCCGGTGGTTGCGGTGGAAACTGCCCACAATTCGCCAGGAGACGACCAATGAAGAAACTGCCCAAGATCACCGTCTGCAACCACCGAGGCAAGCCGCATTTCCGCTGGTTCGTGAGCGGCAAGCCACGCTATCGCGTCATCAAGGACCAGAACAACATCGACGCGGAGCGAATCCGCCTCGGTGCGGCACTGCTGAATGGAAACTCGGCGAGAGTGGTCCAACAGCTGCAGAAGTCGCTGGCAGACCACATCGAGGATTTCTACCAGGACATGGTGACGGTTGCCACGCCGAAACAAGCAGGGCTGGTCAGGAAGCGGGTCGAGTCCGTAGTCAACGAGGCCGGGATCAAGGCCCTGTCTGACATCACCGTCGCGAAGGTTCGCACGGCCATTGCCCGAATCCGGTGCGCGGTGCGTAAGCCGAAGAAGAAGCCGGAGGACTATCCGCTCCTGTCCGAGCGGTCCCGACACCACTACGCCAGGGCGATCAAGCAATTCACCCGGTGGCTGGATAACGAAGGGCGGCACGACAACCCGCTCCGGAAGTGGAAGCTGAAGAAGGTGGTCGAGGAACGCTGCCCTCGTGACCGGCTGCAACCGGACGAACTGGCGGCTCTAGTCCGCACTGCCTACGCATCCCCCCGGATCATCGAGGGCTACTGTGGCCAGACGCGGGCTTGGCTGTACCTGTTGGGGAGCATGACCGGCCTGCGCCGTGGCGAACTCGCGGCCCTAAAACCGTCGTCCTTCAATTTGGCGACCCGTACCGTCACGGTCGCAGCCGCCTACACCAAGGCCAAGATTACGGCGGTCTTGCCTCTGAACAAGGCGATGATTCCGGACCTTCAGAAGTGGCTGGCGGACGTCCGGGGACCACTTTTTCCGGGGTTACGGGACAAACGGACCCGCAAAGTGATTAAGTTGGACTTGGAGGCGGCTGGCCTGCCGTTCAAGACGGAAGTGGGAAGCCGGTGCTTCCACGCCTTGCGGAACACCTACGTCAGCCAGCTTTTCGACGCTGGACTCACGATCGACCAAGTCCAGCGGTTCGCCCGGCACTCAGATGTGCGGCTGACGATGAAGTACGCCAAGCCTCGGGCCAACGAGGCAGCCTTGATCGACGATCTGGACTGCCCCAGCCTGACCTAGTCCAAGACGGGGCCACGTGGGCGGATATCCTAAACGCTACAAAGGAGCAGACTGTGAATTGTTGCGATCAGTGCGGCTGCGTAATCCAGCAGGGCACCGAGTACGTGTGCGTTGATCTGCACCGCGAGGTCATTTCCGAGGATCAGCGGGGCCGAGAGACCGTCACCGTGCTCGAAGCCACCGTCCTGGCGACGTTGTGCATGGATTGCGCCCGTTTACTAAGTTCCTGAGCCGCGGACGATGATCAGGCCGGACCCGGAGGTAGCTGGCCTATCCTTTAAGGCGGAGACGGGCGCCGATCTTTCCACGGCTCGCCAATCGGCCCAGCTCTTAGACGATGGACTAGCCATCGGCCAAGTCCGACGACTTGGACTCGGCAGGTCTGACCTAGTCCAGCACCTAGTCCATGAGGTGCCGAACGACGGCGGAAAGCGTCGAAACACGGCAAAAACAAGCGCGCCCGGAGGGACTCGAACCCCCAACCCTCGGTTCCGAAGACCGATGCTCTATCCAATTGAGCTACGGGCGCTTGGCTGAGAAATACCAGTTCTTTGTGCCAGTGACATCGTGTCTAAGACTACCACAAATTCATCGTCCAGCAAGCCCCGTAAAACCAACCGAGGACTTTCCCCTCTTGCCGGAACGCAGCAGGATGATGGGCCAAAACGCGTGGCGAGACGATATCGGCGGGCGTCGAAAGCTGCCGGCGCGACAGGTGGCACCCCCCGGCTATCCGTCCGGCGAACGTTCCGCTGTGTCGCTTCGAGGGCCGCCGTCGCGGTCGGCCAAACCGCTGAAATCCGGCTTGTCTTGGGTCAGAAAATCGAACTCGTTCAGCGACTTGGCCGATCCCAGTTCCAGCCGTGGCCGGAGCACCTGCTGTTCGATCCGTCTGTCGCTCGATCGGGGATACCACGTGTAGAATCCGGCCATCAGGATCAGCACCACAAAGGCGATCCCTCCGATCCAACCCAGCAGCTGACTGGCCGAATTGTCGAACTTGACCACCCGCGGCCTGGTCGCAATGAACAGCGGACTGACCTGCCGCTGGCGATCGTCAAAGGTGGCGACGTATTCCGATTTGTAGGCCCACAGCTTGAAATAGGCGCCGGCAAACCGCACCGGTACGGCGATGTCGTCCCGCGCCGGCAAGCCGGCAGGCAGCTCGAGCACACAGCACGTGACCGGATAGTTGTGCCGAAACACGGCCCCTTCTTTGCCATCTTTCTGTTCGAACCGGATCTCCGTGTTGTCCAGGGAAACGAAGACGTCGATCTGGTAGTAATGGTCGATCCCGAATCGCTGTCGAATATCCGGCTCGTCGACGGCGATCCGCTGCACGCGTTTGGCGGTGCCCAGCAGCGAAACGATCCGGCCATGCTGGGTCTCCGGCTGCGTCAGCATCGGCGTCAGGTCCGGCGACGGGTCAGCGCGGCCGAACACATCCGCCGGCTCGGCGCGCCCCAGCGCGGCCAACAGTTGATAAAACGACTCGCGGTCGTCGGCGGTGATCGATCTGCGGTTGGTACTGCGGACCACGTCGAACAGGCCGGCGTCCATGCCCAAACTTGCCAAATACACCAGGTCCGGAGTTATTCCCAGCGCCGCTTCCGCCCGTTGCGGCAGCCAAGCGACGCGTCCGGCGGCAAAGACCAACTCGGGACGCCCGTCTTCCGCGCCGCCGGTTTTCAGGAATAGCCCGAAACAACTGGCCGGTTCGTCCAACGAGACGGCCGACTCCCAAGCCTGCGGCACAGTCCGGCAGCACACGAGCACGGCGTAAGGCGCGTCGGTCAACTGCAGCCGGACTTGAAAATAGCTGCTGAACTCCAGACGGGAGGCGGTCTCCGGCGGCACCTCCAGACGTTGTACCTGCGTCACGCGACCCTGGACGCGGTAGACCTCCAGGCGGCTGTCCGCCGGATGGTCGGCCAGCTCCGCCCAATCCACGTCGCTGCGGCACCACGCTGCGAGCTTGTCCAACCCGAAGAACGGCAGGCGATATAGAATCTTGAACAAGGTCTCCTCTTCGCCGCCCGAGAGGGGGACGCCGTCCTCCAACTGACGAATCTGGCTGGCATCAATGGAAAACAGCTCCAGCATCTCGCGAGCGCTGGACAACCGGGGCGTTGGCGGCTGGACGTCGTCCGCCGAGGGCCGGTTCCACGGCAACACGGGCCCCGTTTCGGGCTCGGCTTCCGGCTCGGCGCCCGGCGAAGACTCGGTCCCCGGACTCGTGCGCGCGTCGCTGTCCGCGGATCTCGCTACGGATGCGCACCACGATACGACGATCAACGCGATCCACACGCTGGTTGCCAACGTTGAAAGACGGCTCATGGCTTGCTGTCCGCTCGTTCGAGGATTTCGATTTGCAGCGGCACGTCCCGCGGTTGGGACCGCCGGGTGAGCCAGAAGAAGATCGCGGCCAAGCCGATTCCAAATGCGCCCGTACCGCCGAAGACCGCCGTCCAGAACCAGGGGCTCGCTGCCCGATCGGCGGCGTCGCCGGTATCGGGCGGGCGCTCCCAGCGCGGGGATTTGGCCAAGACCAGCGGGGCCAGCCGCGTATCGTCCTGGGCGCGATAGGCCCACCGTTTGAAGAAGAAGCCGGTGAACTCCGCCTCTTCGTCCAACTGCGGCCGCTCCCCGTCGCGTTCCAGCTTGGCAACGTCGGGAAATCCGTCGGGAATCTCCAGGCAATACACGACGATCGGCGACTTGGCGCCCGCGGGCCTCAGCCAGAACACGTAATAACCGCGGATTCCGTACAGATTCTCCGGCGCTTCGCGATAGTAGCCCATGCGGATCGTCCCGGCGATTGTGACCAGTTTTCCGCGGTAGGCGGCCGGTTGTTTGTACAGTTGCAGAAAGCCGGCGTAGCCGGTCGATTGGCGTTGCAGCACGGACAAATCACGCTGGTCCAGTTGTTCGAGCATGCGAAACCAAGCGTCCTTTTCGGCGTTGCGAAAAACCGTATTATCGCGGACGGCGTCGAGGAAAACCTGGTCGAGCGTCCGCTGGACATCGTCGACGATCATTTGCAGCCGGGGCTCCAGCGGCCGGCCGGTCCCCACCGCTTGCAGAGCCGGCTGCACGTCGTCCTGCCAATCGCGTTTCAACGTCTCGATCACTTGCAGCCAACTCTGCTTCTCGGCGTCCGTCAGCCCGGCAGTATCCTGCCCCACCGCCAAAAATGCTTTGTGAACGTAGCTCTGCCAACCGGATTCCAAGTGCTCGATGATTTGCGTCCAGGCCGGGATGGCGGCGGCCGGCAGGGCCTGTTTATCCCGCGCGGCTTTCAGCCCGGACAAAAACTCGGTTCGCTGGTCGTCACCCAACGATTCGAGCAGCCTCGACCACAGATCGTGCCGCGCGGTACGCACCGGCTCGCTGGTCTCCGGCTTCGGTGCGCCGACCGCTTGTCGCGCCGGCGCAGGTCGAACGGCGTGCTCGGCATCAGGCTCCGTTGCCGCGGGCAGTGACGCTTCGCCCTCGGGCGAGATCAGCAGAGGGCTCACGCGGTCGCCGCCTTCATTCGATCCGGGCGGCCGAAGGCGGGTGTCCACATCGACCTCGACGGGAGCTTGAACGCCGCCGGCAGTCCAGATCCAGCGCCAGTTCTCCGGCTTGCGGGCCTGCTCCATCAAGAAAAAGACGAGGAACAAGCTGCCCACCAGCGCAAAGATCCGGTACTGTGTCCGCCGAGCCAGATAATCCGGCGGCGGTTTGCGGCGAAATCGCTGATCGTTCGAGTTTCCAGTAAAATCCAGCGGCATCGTCTTGATTTATCCCCCGACGTTATAGTCCTTGCCCCGGCACGGTGAATTGTAGCAGATCTCGAGGACGAGCAATCGCACGCCCGGCGAGCCTGGGACGGGCGAGCTTGCCCAAGGCCGTGTTGTTTTCTTCGCGTTCATCGGCGAAAGCTATTGCCGCCGGTCGGAAAAGGCACGTTCTGCGCGTCATCCTCCCCCGAGCCAAGCCGCTAAAACCACCAGCCAAATCGCCGCGATCGCCAGCGTCAGCAAGGTCACGGGAATGCCGACCACCGCATGCTCGCGCCAGCTGATGCGGATTCCCTGCCGCGCCGCTTGGTCGATCACGATAATGTTCGCGATGCTGCCGACGATCAGCAGATTACCCGCCAAAGTGCTGGACAACGCCAGAACGAGGCCGGCCAACGGATGGTGGGCCACCGGCAACAGCAGCATCGTCGCCGGCACGTTGGAGACCAAGTTGGACAAGACAACGCTGGTGGTGAACAACCAACCCGGCTTGGCCGGATCGACTCCCATGCGATGCAGATCCCCCATCAACTGGTGCAGATTGCCCGAATCCGACATGGCGTGGTTCACGATGAACAATCCGGCGAACAACACCAGCAACTGCCAATCGATCAGTTGCAATATCTCGTGGGAGCGCATCCGGCGGCTGATCAGCAATATGCCCGCCGCCGCCAGCGCGAGAACCTCCCGCGGCACGTTACCATACAGGAATCCCGCGACCAACAGCCCGAGAATCAAAAACCCCTTGGTGGTCTGCCAGCGGTTGAACGGCCGCCCCGCGCCCCCCATGCCCCACGTATGGCGGGTCCAGCGACCGGCGGTGCGGACACAGATCACCAGCCAGACCGCCGCCAGTCCCAGCACCGTCGGGACGGCGGCTTGGCACAAGTAGACGTCGAACCGCAGCCGGAGCACTTGGCCGATCAGCATATTCTGCGGATTGCCGATCAATGTCGCCGCCGAACCGACGTTCGCGGCACAGGCCAGGGCCAGCAGAAACGGAATTGGATCGAGTCGCCGCCGGACGCAGCCTTCGGCCAGAACGGGAGCCATCGCCAGACAAATGATATCGTTGCACAACACCGCGGACAGCGCCCCGGCTGCGGTGATGACGACTGCCAGCAGGACCGGCGGCGAAACGTCCAGTTCGGCCATTCCCGTCGTGAATCGCGTGTAGAACCCGCCCAGCCGGAATTGCGCGGAAACGACCATCAGGCCGAACAACAGGCCAATCGTCGGCGTGTCGATGGCGGTCCAGGCCTCTGCGAGCGTCAGCCGCTCGGCCGTCACCAGCACGATCGCGCCCAGCAAGGCCACTCCCGTACGATCCAAAGCCAAACCGGGGATTCCACCGGCGATCATGCCCAGATAGACAACGACGAAGACGACAAGAACCAGCAGGTCCATAGGATTCCGGAATGTTGGGATTGGCAGGTTGTCGCCGAGCGGCAGGAAATCGTTTTGCCCACAAGGAAAAACGTGGGTTATAGATCGGGGGTTCCAAATTGGGAAGAAGACGCGAGTGTCGAATCAACTCGGTGGCCTGCGGCTGGATGGCAGACCGCCGCTCCTCTGGGAAGCTCGCCATCTCATGAGTTCTGGTTGGCGCAGCTCGGGAATCAGGTAAATTAGGTCCTTCCGCCTGTAAGATGATCGCATCGTGCGCGCCCGTTGGTAGCATGGCTCTGCTCCGAGCCGTGCAGGTTTGAACGGCACGGCTCAGAGAGCCATGCTGCTTTGGTTGCGGCCTCCGGCCGCGTTTAGAGGATCTTCCGTCATGACGACCAAGAAAAGCACCGAGTTAACTCTTCGCGACAAACTCTCGCGACTCACCTACCTGGATGCCTGCAAGCTGATCGGTGAAGAAGGTTCCAAGTGGATTCAAGAGGGGGCCCAGTTCACGATCGATATCGATCGCCAAGTGCGCTTGAACGACGAGCGATTCGAACTGCGGTTTTTCGACCCCGATCAGACGACCGTCACGATCTGGTTGGAGGACGATGCCCGCAAGCGGCTCCGCTGGCGCTGCAACCGCTCCAACGCGGCGTGTGCCGAGGTCGGTGCGGCGTTCTCGGTGATTTTGGAAGACAAGATGTCGCTGGGCCTGGCGCAGATACCGTCCGAAGAACTGCCGCTGGAGTGTCTGAACGAAGAACAGTTGGTGCGGCGGGCCATCCGCGAGCGCAAAGCGCGGGCCCTGTCGGAGAAAATGACTCTGCAATCCCAGGACCCGTCCCAGCCGTGGACGGAGTATACGATCACCAGCGCCGAGTCCGGCAAGACGTACCGGCTGGCGCTGCGCGGCGAGCAGCGGGGCCAGTCGTTTTGCTCGTGCCCGGATTTCCGCACCAATACGCTGGGCACGTGCAAACATCTCATGCACGCTCTGGAAAAGGTCAAACGTCGCTTCCCCGCCGCGGCCCGCCGACGGCCGTACCAATGCGACCAGATCCTGGTCCACATGCGTTACGGCGACCAATTGACGTTGCGACTGGACGTACCCGAGCGGCTTCCGGACGCGGCCGAGCCGATCGTCCGCCCCTTGCGGGACCGCGATATCAGCGAGATTCACAACTTGATGCGGCGAATCCAGCGCCTGCAGCGTCTGGAGATCGATGTCACGATCGCACCGGACGCCCAGCAGTATATCGACCAGCGGCTGTTCCAGGAGCGCATCCAGGAACGCGTGGACGAAATCCGCCGCAATCCGGCCAAGCACCCGCTGCGCAAGACGTTGCTGAGAACCGAACTGCTGCCGTACCAGCTGGACGGAATCGCATTCGCCGTCGGCGTCGGCCGCGCGGTGCTGGCGGACGACATGGGATTGGGCAAGACGATCCAAGGCATCGGCGTGGCGGAACTGCTGGCCCGCGAGGCCGAGATCCGCAAGGTGCTGGTGGTCTGTCCCGCCTCGCTCAAATCCCAATGGCGGAACGAAATCCAGCGATTCAGCAATCGCGATTGCCAGCTGATCATCGGCTCGGCGTCCAGCCGCGCCGTCCAGTACGACAACGACTGCTTCTTCACGATCTGCAATTACGAGCAGGTCCTGCGGGACATCCTGGCCATCGAGCGAGTCAAGTGGGACTTGATCATCCTGGACGAAGGCCAGCGGATCAAGAATTGGGAAGCCAAGACCAGCGCCGTGATCAAGAGTCTTCGAAGTCCCTTTGCGCTGGTGCTGTCCGGCACGCCGCTGGAGAACCGCTTGGACGAGTTGTACTCCGTCGTGCAATTCATCGACGACCGGCGGCTGGCGCCGGCGTTTCGCTTCTTCAATCGCCATCGCGTCGTCGACGAGAATGGCAAAGTGCTGGGCTATCGGAACTTGGACCAGTTGCGGCAAAACCTCAAACCGGTTCTGTTGCGGCGAACCCGCGGCTCGGTGATGCAGCAGCTGCCGGCGCGGAGTACGGAGATCGTCCGCATCCCGCCGACCGATGAACAGCGGGCTTTGCACGGCGCCCACATGCAGACCGTATATACGATCACGCAAAAGAAGTACCTTACTGAAATGGATCTGCTGCGGCTGCAACGAGCGCTGCTGATGTGCCGCATGTCGGCCAACGCCACGTTCCTGGTGGACAAGCAGAAGCCCTCCTATTCCAGCAAACTCGACCGGATCGAAGAGTTGTTCGACCAGCTGTTCGAAGAAGACAATCGCAAAGGCGTGTTGTTTTCCGAGTGGACCACGATGCTGAACATGATCGAGCCGATGCTGCACAAGCGCGGCGTGGACTTCGTGCGGCTGGACGGCTCCGTGCCCCAGGGTAAGCGCCAGCAACTGGTCAACCGTTTCCAGAGCGACTCGAAATGCCAGATGTTCCTGACCACCAACGCCGGCGCCACGGGCTTGAACTTGCAGGCGGCCAACACGGTCATCAACGTCGACTTGCCGTGGAATCCGGCCGTGCTGGAACAACGCATCTCGCGGGCGCACCGCATGGGCCAGAGCCAGCCGGTTCAGGTGTTCGTGCTGATCACGGAAGACACGATCGAAGAAAAACTGTTGTACACGCTGTCGGCCAAGCACGAATTGGCTTTGGCCGCGCTGGACGTGAATTCCGAGATCGACAAAGTCGACATGGCCACCGGCATGGAAGAGCTGAAGCGGCGGCTGGAGGTGCTGTTGGGAGCCAAGCCCGAAGCGCCGACCGACGAGTCGGTCAAAGCGGAGCGTCGGCAGGAGGCCGAATTGATGGCCCGCCGCGAGCGGGTTGCGGCGGCGGGAGGCGAGTTGCTGGGCGCCGCGTTTAACTTCCTGGGAGAATTGATGGCCGAGTACCGCGAAACGCCCGCTTCGCAACAACTGGCCGGGGACCTGCGAAACCGCTTGTCCGAATGCATCCAACAAGACGAAGGCGGCCCCCCGCGTTTGACCGTCACTCTTCCCGACCGCGCCGCCCTGGACAAACTCGCCGATTCCCTGTCCCGCTTGCTCGCCGTGGGCGACCGCGCAGAAACAACTTGAACAAATCGTAGCAGGCACACTCCGTGTGCCGTCCGTCGTTACGGCACACGGAGTGTGCCTACTACATTGTTCGCGAGCGGATGAGGGATGCAACGAGGACGCAAACTGGATTCGAGACTTATCGAAAAGCGAGAGACCTGACATGAGTCGACGCGAATTTCTCAAAGGAACGCTGGCCGCCGGCGCTTATCAAAGTTTATCCTTATTGACGGCCTCGCCCGCCGGCTGGAACGTGTCGGCGGCCGAAGCGGGCGCCCCGCCGGCTCGCTGGTCGCCTGTCGAGCCGCCGAACCAGCCGGTCGGCACGGCGCGCGGCGTCTTTCCCGGTCGCGTCGTGTGGGTTCGCGACGCGGGCGCCGCCTGCTGGGACGGCGATACGCAAACGGGCGGCTGGTACGAGGACCGCTTCGTCGATGCCCAACGCGCCGAGCAGGTGCTCCGCGAAACGCTGCGTCTGGTGACGGGCGCCAGGACCGACGCCGCAGCGTGGAAGAACTTGTTCTGCTACAACAATCGGCAACGCGGGCGCGGCGACATCGGGTATCAACCCGGGGAGAAGGTTGTCGTCAAGCTGAATCTGAACTGCTGCCAGCGGCGCGTCCTGCCAACGCAGGGCTTTTACAATACGCCCCAGTTGACCCAAGCCCTGCTGCGACAACTGGTCCAGCAGGCGGGCGTGCGAGAAGCCGATCTGGTTGTCGTCGATGCGTCGCGGTTCGTTCCCGATTCGATCTTTGACCGCTGCCACGCTGAGTTCCCCGCGATCCGCTTCGAAGACCGCGATGGCGGCGAAGGCCGTTTTCGCGCGCTGCCCGACCTGGGCAAGGCAATCTCTTTTGCGGACCCCGCCGCGCCGAACCTTGATAAGACTTATCTCCCAGAATGCTTGACGGGCGCGACTTACCAGATCAATGCGGCGGTGTGGAAAGGGCACAGCCTGGCGGGCGTGACGCTGTGCGCAAAAAACCATTTCGGCTCGCTCTATCGCGACACTACCGGCACGACCGACGCACACCGCGGTTGGAATCCCGCGCATCTGCACCCGTCGATCACCAGCACTCGCCAGCCCCAGGGCAGCTACAACGCGATCGTCGACCTGATGGGACATCCGGATCTTGGAGGCAAGACGATCCTTTATCTGCTCGATGGCCTGTACGCGGCCCCGCATCAGTCAAAGCTGCCGGAGCGGTGGCAGTCGCTTCCGTTCGGCGGCGATTGGCCGAACAGCGTCTTGGCATCCCAGGACCCCGTGGCGATCGAGTCCGTCGCCGTGGACTTCTTCGGAGCTGAACCGGGTGTGGCTCAGATGGTCGGCGCCGTCGACAATTACTTGCACGAAGCCGCGTTGGCCAAACAGCCGCCCTCGGGCACACATTACGCTCTTGCGGGCGACGGCAAATCGCTTCAAAGTCTAGGCGTCCACGAGCATTGGAACAACGGCGAGCAGAAACAATACACGCGGGATCTCAGGACGGGTGAGGGAATCGAGCTGATCAAGGCGTGACGCGGTTGGCTGGCGTTGATCGTAATGCCTCGTCGTCGTGAAGCGGATTTCTGCCCATTCCTGACGAACGCGTATGAATGGCCAGAACCAGGTCCGCATCCGTATCGTCACGATCGGGCTCGTAACCCAGCCGCTTTGCCTTAGATTCCAATTCCAGCCGGGTCGTGTTTCGCATCATAACCAAACTCCCCCCTGTTCTTTCAACCAATTCCGCTGAGATGACGAATCGTGGGTTGTGGTTCCTGCAGAACGTGGCAAGACTGCTAGTCTAAGCAGAGGGCGTTGGTTAGGCAAGACATTTACTCGGATCCGCTGACACTTTCCAGCACTTGGCCATCACGGGAGATGCGAACGATGCAGGTTCCGCCGATGTAAGGGACCATCTGGCCTTGGTCATCTTCGTGAAGGAATTGCACCAGAACGCGGAATCCCCCGCGGCCTCGCTCGACGCGATATTCTGCCGGACGCGAGGCGCCGGCTTGCTGCTCGAGATACTGGCGGACGATTTGCGTCGCCCACTCCTGCTCGTCTTGCCCCAGCGGCGGCGCACCTCGCGGCGGTGCCCCGGGACTGGAGGACCATCGGCCTTGCTGATTTTCGCTGGACCGATCCGGCGCGGTGCGACGGCTGGGTGGAGCGTCTGCGGATCGATGCGGCTTGTGGACAGAATCGTGCCGCTCGCCCGGCGATGAGTCATCCGCGGCCGTGCGCGGCGGCCCCTCGCGGCCTCGCCGCGGACGGCGGTGAAGCGAGTCGCGATTAAAACGTTCGATGGCGAGCGGCTCGGGATCGTCCTCCGCGATAAACGCCTGGACCTGCTCCAGTTCATCCGGCGTCGGCGGCGGCGGATCGATGCGGACCGTGTGTTGCACGGTCACTTCCTGATCCACCATTTTGCCGGTCGCGTCGGCCACTTGCTCGATCACGTTCTCGACGATCCGCTGCCAGCGCGGCCCGAAATGGTGCACCGCATAGTACATCATCTTCGCTTGCGTTTCGTCGACGCCGCTGCACCGGCAAGCCTCGTAGAACATGCGATGCACGTCTTCCCACGGCTGTTGCATTTCGACGCAGCCGATGTCATGAACGACGGAGGCATTGCGGTATTTCCCTTCAAAGGGACCGCCGATCACGGTCCAGAAAAGGCGGGGAATGGAGGCCCCGTCCACGGCCGCTCCGGTCGGCGCCAGCCAGCGGTGTCCCCTCGGGTCGAAGTAGGTGAAATCCTCGCGCAGCGTCATTTTTCGCCCGTCAGGCTCCCAAACGGCGACGACCTCGCCTTCAAAGCGGCCGAAATCGGAGATCGGGCGCTCGGGTTCCGGCACGACTTCGGGCGACGGTTTGCAGCCCGCGATGGCGACCGCTAGCAGACAGATCCATCCAGGGCGGAGGGGTAGCCGCATGATAGGTTCCTTGTGAAGATATGCCGAAAACGCCGTTCACCGAAGGCGAATGCATTGCCAAGGGTAACAGGGATCGGCTGAATGGGGCAAGTTCAGATTTCCTGACGTGGCGCGAGATTTCCTGGGGATTTGTCGGCGAACGCGCTGGGGCAGCGGCAAAATCAACTCGACGTACCATGCGGCTAGAGTTCCTGGAAAGCTGTCGTCGTGAGCAAAGGTGATTGCCTCGACAGGAGTCACACTTCGTGAACGGAGTTCGGGGCGAGAAGTTCGCAGACCAGGCTTGGTGGAACTCCAGGGATGCCGGTATAATACGGCTGGAGGGCTTTGAACATGTCCAGCGATGAAGTGCTGCGGGCGGCGATGACGTTGCCGCTGTTGGACCGCGTGACTCCGGCGGAGGCGCTGTGGGCCAGCAGTGACGAGGGCGTACCAATCTCGGACGGAGACGAACAAGATGCCGTCGCGCAAGCTCAACGTCGGGGCGCGGAGCTGTCTTCAGGCCAAACGACCGGCCGTTCCCACGAGCCGATGATGGACGCAGCACGACGCGTTCTCGATAGGGACTCCGCAATGACGCTTCGAGATTCCCGTCTTTGGATCCAACTCTCGCTTCTATGCGTGCTGATGTTCCTCGCCGGCGGGGCCTGGGCGGCCGGCATGGAGACGGTGAAGATCGCTCCTGACGGGAAAGGCTTCATCCTCCATCCGTCCGGTGACCGCTACATTCCCTGGGGCCACAACTACGCCTCGGTGGACATCATGGAACGTCTGGCCAATAACCCGGCCCGTGTCGAGCGGGAGTTCATCGAGATGAAGGCCGCCGGCACCACCGTGGCTCGGATCCACCCCGAACTGCCCCGCATCCTGGCCGGGGCGGACAAGGCGGATCCAAAGTCCCTGGACCAACTCAGAAAGCTCCTCAAAATCGCTGAGATTTCGGGCATCCATCTCAAGATTACGGGCCTGGCCTGCTACCAGATCAAAGATCGCCTGGCTTGGTATGATTCGATGGACGAGCAGGATCGCTGGAAGACGCAGGAATTCTTCTGGGAAACCATCGCTCGGACTTGTGCGGACAGCCCGGCCGTCTTTGCCTATGACCTGGTCAACGAGCCCGGCGCAGCCGGCAAGCGGTCCGACGGATGGTACATGGGCAGGATGGGCGAGGTCGAATTCTGCCAGCGGCTCAGCCTCGATCCCGGCGAACGCAACGGCGATGACATCTTCCGCGAGTGGACAAAGCGCATGGTTGCGGCCATCCGCAAGCAGGACCAGACGCACCTGATCACGATGGGCATGCTTCCGTTCCCCGGCGCGTACAAAGCCTGTGCCGAACAGCTCGATTTTGTCTCGCCGCATCTGTATCCCAAGACCGGCAAGGTCCATGAGGAGATCAAGCTCCTCAAGCAGTTCGACTGGGGGAAGCCCATCGTGATCGGCGAGACGTTTCCCCTGCAGTGTGGCGCGGACGACGAGCGTGACTTTCTCCTCAAGAGCCGCGACTTCGCCCACGGCTGGATGGGCCACTGGCCGGATGAATCCCCCGCCACGCTGGCCGAGTTGAAGAAGACCGGCAAGGCCACGATCCACAACGCAATTTGGCTTTCTTGGGTCGACCTTTTCAAGGAAATCGGCCCGCAGATGACCGGCGAAACATCCCGCTGATAGCGTCCGCGGCTTTCGAGAACTCTCCGATCCGCCGCGGACACCGCATCCTTGGGCGAGGTGTGACTCGGCGATCACCAAGTCCTGGTTTGAACACGACGGCGCCTACTATCGGGAGAACATCGAGCTCGCGGGCATCGCGGCGGGACCAAGGCCTAGCGTCAGAAGGACAGAAACATGAAGGACAGGAGACGGTTCCTCGGGAAGCCAAGAAGACCTTGATCTTCGTGTCATCTTTGTGTCATCGGCTTTCCGTCCTTGGTATCCGAAATGTACCGGCGAGCTGATGGGCTGGCACCGAAGGAGTGGCCCGAATGCGCGAGGCCGCCCGATTCGCAGGGCATCGGAGCAAGCGAGCCGTAGCCGCCTCACAGATCAACGATCGATTCGGTCCTGGGATTGGCGGAGGATGACAAAGGCGCAAAACTCACCCTGGCCCGTGCGTTCCTCGACCGGCATCGGGACCGCGACGGGCGTTCCTTGATAGGCCCCTTCGACGACAGGCGGTCCGAAAAAGTCCAAGGCGCTCTGGATGCGGAACGCGTCGCCCGTCCTTAGAAAGCTCGCGAGATCGACATGGACCGTCGTTGACTTCGGCCAATTCACCACCGCCAGGTTCGCTCGATTCGGGTCGTACTTGCTGGGCCGCACGAACGCGGTCGCGATTTCCGGGACGGTGTCCTTCGGGCGGCCAGGCCAGATGAAGTTGTGTTTCTCGGTCACGGTTTTGAAGCCATGAATCGAGAGGCCGTTACGGAGGATCGTGTTGCCCTCGACGACGCAATCCTCGCTGTCTTTGGCCGTGTAACCGACACTCAGCGGGATTTCGTACAGGATGTTGTTCTTGACGACAATACCGCGGCTGCCCCTGCCGCCGCCGATCAAGAAGGTAGATCGTTCGCCTTGCTGACGGGGGCCGAACGCGATGTTGCCGTCGATGCGGAAGTTGTCCACGTATGCCCGCGAAGATCCGTAGAACTGCGTCGTGTTCGAGTAGTTGCCAAAGAAAATGTTGTCGGTGACCGCCTTGATCCCCGTCTCGTTCTGACCGTAGATACCAGGACCGTGGAAGCGGTCCGGCCCGATCCAGCCGTTATCGTAGATCAGGCAGCCATGTACTTCACTGTCGACGGCCGGCTTCCAGAATCCGATGCCCTGCGCATTATCGTGAATGGCCAGATGAATGTACTTACAGTGTTCGCCCCCGAGAATATTCAAGCTGCCCCAAGGCCGAGCCAGATCCTTGGGATGCGAGCCGCTGTCTTTGGCGACGCGCGTCATGGTCAGATTCTCCGAAACAATGATTTCCAGGTCCCAGATCCAAAGGAACCTACTGGGACCTTCGATGCGCAAGCCCCCGTCGACCGTGACGCGATCACCGGGAACCGGACGGACATGGATCGGCTTGCCCTCGGCGCCGGCGAGCTTCACGGCGTAACCGTTCGTCCCGGGCTGGCGATCCGGGTATTGATAGGTCCCGCCCTGGATCCAAATCGCATCCCCAGGCACGACCGGCTGAGCCCCGCCGAGAGCGGAAGCCAGGTCCCACGGAGCCGCCTCGGTTCCCGCATTCTCCGGTCTGCCGTCAACCGCGACGTAGTGCTTCGCTCCTGGGGACAATCCGGTCGCCGACAGGACGCAAACGAGCGCAAACCCAACTCTGATCGCCTTCATGTGGATGGACTCCTTGGGAACACGTTCGGGCAGCTGCAACAACATTGCTCAGCCTAATCCCACTGCGCCCGGCGTCAAATTGCCGAGTATTCTTCGAAGCTCTCCAATAGACCCGAACTGCTGGAACGTCTTCGAGAGATCACCTCCTCGATGGACTTGTCCGCGGAGTGGGCCTCGCCTTCGGTCGCGCGTTTTCAGCCGTCCAACATTCCGACGTTCTGCCCGCCAACCGCTCGCCGGATGGGGGTAGCGTCGCCGAGTGATGTTGACGCCCGGCACGGGCTTTGTCAAGCTGACGCAGGCGCTGGGATTTCATTTCGGGAAGCGGAAGCGGCAAAAAGATTGACGGCAGAAACATCCGCGCACGGCTCAAGCCAAGGTGCCGGGCGGGATCGGACATCAGCAACTGTTCCGAAATGTTCGCGCAGATAAGATCCCGCGGCGGCCGTCATTTCCGGGGGGTCCTTGACATGGGCATGAACCGGCAGCAGAGTGATCCGAATTGTGCCTTGAGAAACAGATTCAGGTCTACGGATGGCAAACGGACCCGCGGATGAAGAAGGGTGAACACACACGACTCGGAGGAAAGGAACACCCACAATGAAACCCGACAACATCTCGGTCTTGGTAGTCGCCGTGTTCTTGGCGAACTTCCAGAGCCGAGGCTTTAGCGAGGAGCCGGTCGCCAACTTGCTGGGAATGAAAATGGTCCGGATCGAAGCGGGCTCCTTTACGAGGGGATCCGGGAACGGCGATTGGGACGAGCGGCCGGCGAATACGGTCACGATCAGCCGGCCGTTCCTCATGGCGGCCACCGAGGTGAGCAACGTCCAGTACGAGCAGTTCGATCCGCAGCACAAGCAGCTGCGCGGCAAGCTGGGGTTCTCTCGCGAGGACGACGAGGCCGTCGTGTTCGTCTCCTGGCACGAAGCCGTGGACTTCTGCAAATGGCTGAGCGAGAAGGAAGGTAAGGCCTATCGCCTGGCGACCGAAGCCGAGTGGGAATACGCGTGCCGGGCAGGTACTACGAGCGCCTTCCACACGGGTGAAACGCTCCCCGCCGCCTTTCACAAGAATGTCAGCATCAGTTGGTTTCCCGCACGGCAAACGGAAACCGACGTCGTCCCGCTGCACGTCGGCAGAACCCCGGCCAACCCGTGGGGCTTGTACGACATGCACGGCAACGTCGAGGAATGGTGTCTGGATTGGTACGGGCCCTACGAAGCCGGCGCCCAAGCCGACCCGGTCGGCCGCGCCGCGGGGGACTTTCGAGTCACCCGCGGCGGCAGTCATTCGACCACGCTCGAATTCCTCCGTGCCGCGAACCGCGCCGGCACGTTGCCCGGCGCCGGGAACTGGCTGACCGGTTTCCGTGTCGTACAGGGCGAGATGCCCGCGACCGGACCGCTGGCCGCGTGCGGACCGCCCCTGAATGCCTGCGATGTAAAGCAGCAGACGCCAACGGATCTGAGCAAAGGCCCCGATCCGGCGAAGACCTACTTCAAAGGCCCGCGGCAGTACGTCCAGCAGCCAACGCCCGAGGACTGCCCGGTCTTCGATCGCCACAACCATTGCCCGGCGATCGCCGTTTGCCCCAACGGCGACCTCCTGGCGATCTGGTACACCTGCCGGACGGAGCCCGGGCGGGAACTGGGGATTGTCGCCAGCCGTCTGCCGTACGGCGAAAGCGAATGGCAGGTCGCCTCGAACTTTTGGGACGCCCCCGATCGCAACGATCATGCCTCGGCGTTGTGGGTCGACGAAAAGGGCACGCTGTATCACTTCAACGGCCTGAGCGCGGCCGCAACCTGGGGAAGTCTGGCGACCATCCTCCGGACTTCCGACGACAACGGCGCCAGCTGGTCGAGAGCCGAGCTGATCAGGCCCGAGTTCGGTCTGCGGCACATGCCGATCGAGTCGGTAATCCGCAGCCGCGAAGGCGCGATCCTGGTTCCCTGCGATGCGGCGACCGGCGGCAGCGGCGGGTCGGCCGTCCTGGTCAGCCGTGATGATGGCCGGACGTGGAGCGACCCCGGCGAGGGGCGGCGCGCGCCCGATTTCTCCGCCGGCGCCAACGGCGCCTGGATCGCGGGCATTCACGCCGGGTTCGTGCAATTGGTGGACGGACGACTGATGGCCTTCGGCCGAGGCGACACTATCGACGGCCGGATGCCGATGAGCGTCTCGGACGACCTCGGCGAAAACTGGACCTACAGCGCCAGCCCCTTCCCGCCGATCGGCGGCGGCCAGCGTTTGGTCGTCCTGCGGCTGCGGGAAGGACCGATCCTGTTCTGCTCGTTCGGCCGCGAAGTCCGCTTTGTGGACGCCGCGGGCAACGAGCAGGTCGGCTCGGGGCTGTTCGCCGCCCTGTCGACCGACGAAGGCCGATCCTGGAAGATCAAGCGGCTGGTCACCGACGAGGGGCCGCCGCGCGCCGTCGACGGAGGCGGCAATACGGGGCGGTTTACGATGAGCGCCCTGTCGGCCGAACCGCGCGGCTATCTTTCGATCTGCCAAGCGGCCGACGGCGTGGTCCATCTGATCTCGTCAAAACAACACTATGCGTTCAATCTCGCTTGGCTCCAGACCCCTCCGCCGGCGCCCCCGGAACCTGTCGAGCTGGATGTCAAAGCGAAACTCGAAACCGACGTGCGCGGAGGAGCCTGAAGGTCCGTGGCGCAGAGCAAGGCGTTTGACGAACGTCATCGTAGCAAAAAGGAGATGACGAATGCGAAATCTGATTCAGTTTTGGGTTCTGACGGGCCTGCTGGCTTCCGTGCTGTGCGCCGCTCAAGCGCCGGATGTGGAAGGCAGGCGCGAAAAGCCGGTCCTGCACGTGCCCTTCACCAAGCCGCGACCGACGATTGACGGCAGGCTCGACGAGCCGTCCTGGAAGCACGCGGCCCGTACAGGTCCGCTCCAGATCTTTCCTGGAGCCAGCTCTCAGGACGTCGCAGCGACATCCGGTACGGAGGTGTTCCTCCTGCGCGCCGCCGACCATCTGGTTGTCGGCCTCCGTTGTGCCGGCGATCTGGCTGTACCTGGAACGGCCCGGCCGGCTGACGAACCGGCGAATCCTGTAACGTCGCCGACGGGATTGGCCATGCCTCCGGGCTCGTTCATCCAGGTCGCCAAGGGCATGCCAGCCGAGCAAGCTCTTCCCGCGTTGACGCTCGAGTGCTGGGTGCGGCCTCGACGACTGGACGCTTGGCAGACGCTGATCGCACAACACAACTATCCGATCGCCTGTGGCTACGGGCTGTTTATCGACAACCGCGGTCGGCTGCAACTATACCTGAGCGATGGCAAGGGCTATCGGCCCGAGCGGGTGCTTTACGGCCCGCTTCTGACGTTGGATCGGTGGCAGCACGTCGCGGGCACGTGGGACGGCAAGACCAAGTCGCTGTGGATCGACGGCCGGAGGGTCGCCGAGGAGACGTTCGAGGGTCCGGTCTTGCCGGGCGCCGCGCCCTTGTGGCTGGGAGCATGCGGGCACAATGGACCGGCGGTGAACCATCTGCAAGGCGATTTGGCCATGCCGGTGATTTACGGCCAAGCGCTGTCGGCCGACGAGATCCAGGACCGCTATAGCGATCGGGGCCGCACGCCGGCCACGGGCGACACGGTGCTGGCATGCTGGCCGGCGCCGGAGAAGCCGGGGAATCGAATGGCCGATTGTTCCTCGCACGGCCGCCACGGGCGCATCGTCGGCTCATCGGCCTCCTCCGAGTTCGTCGAGTTGTTGATCGATTCGAATGCCGACGGAAACTCGTGCTACCTGATTCGGATGACGCCCGGGCAAGGAGGAGGAGTGGTCTGTGCGTACAATGAAGATGCGCCTCCCTGGCACGACCGGACGTGGCAGCCGCAGTTCGAGTTCACGATGGCTTTCGACGAGGAGATCGACGGCTGGACGGCCGAGTTGGCGTTGCCCATCGACATCTTTTCCAAGAACAAGACGCTTGCGGGCGAGATAGGATTTCACGTGCGGCGGTACCACGTGCCGGGCCAGGAGATCCATTGCTGGCCGGGGACAGGAGGCGGGGCCGAGTCTTCGCCGGCAGTTCCACCGAGGCTCGGCGGGGCACACTCATGGGGAGTTCTGACGGGGATCCCGGCGCGCGATCGGATGCCGGAGCCGGAATATGATACACGCGGGCTGAACCGGTTCTATCGGCCTCCCAATCAGGCCCGTCGAGCATTTCTGGCCGAACAAGTCGAGCGGCCGATCGAACTCGGTCCCGGTTCGGCTCATCCCGGCACCACGGGCGCGGTGCGGCTGGAACTGGAGGGATTCCTATTGGCGGGCGGCCCGCACGCCCGAGGCATCATCTGGGACTTGGCCGTCGATGAAGCGAAAGGCGAACTGTACGTGCTGTCCGATACTCGGCCGGTCCGAGGCGTCGCGGAAGTGCGCGTGTTCGACCGGCGGGGTGAGTATCTGCGGACCGTGATGCCGTTCCCTCCGATCCTTCCTGCCTCCGCAGTCCGCGATCTTTGCCGGACGACAGCCCGGGAGATGGGAACGCCGCTGGTGGTCCCGAAGCTGTTCGAGCCCTGGGGCGAACCTTCTTTCTATGGCGACTGGTGGCACCACCCGCAGAAGATGGTGTTGGCGCCCACCGGCGATCTCGTCATGGCCAACATCTACAAGGGGATCCTGTGGCGGATCAGACCGGATGGCAGTCTGCCGCCCCGCGGCTGGACCAGCGCGTATCATGCCGGACGAAACGAACCGTTCGAAAGCACCGCCTGGACCCAGGATCTGTGGATGGTCCCGGACCTGAAGAACTATCTGCCGTTCCATGCACTGCACTATCCTTACTTGTGCTTCGGTCGGGACGGGATGCTGTATGTCTCGGCCGGTCAGAGCAGCCGGCCGACCAGGCAGTACGCTTACCACTTCGAAGTCAGCCATCGCGAGGTGAATCACTACCGCCCGTTGCCCGGCCAGGAGGGACGAGGGACGTATGTTTGGAAGTGTCAACCGCAGCCGGGTCCTGCAGTGGAGGAGCAAGACGTGCTGGGAGGCTTCGCCGAGCCGAGCGGACTGGTCCACGACGGCGAGCATCTGATCGTGGCGGACAGTGGGCATAACCGGCTGCGCGTCTTCGAGGCAGACGGCCGGTTGGCGGCGACGATCACGCATTACGAACACGACGGCCGGCAGCATCCCCTTCACGGCCCCACGGCGTTGGCCATGGATCGCGGGCACTGCCTGTACGTGCTGGCTGCGTCGCGGGCAAAATCGGCCGATCGGCCCCTCATCGAGCGGACGCTGCCGTTGATCCAGCAAGAGTACTTGCGCGAGGCGCGGACGCCCACCGAGAATTTCACGCGACTGATCAAGCTCAAGAGCTGGCGGGAACCTCGGCTGCTGGCCGCTTTCGAACCGTTGCATCAGGACGTTCTGCAAATCGCCGTCGACTCCGCTGTCTCTCCGCCGTTGGTGTGGATCGCTAATGGGGTGGGATTTGGGAGCTTGCTGCAATTGGCGGGCGACGATCTGGCGATGAGCGAGCAATGGGGGACCGACGTCGCACCGTTGCGATGTCCCCGGCAGAGCGGCGGGCAGCCGATCTTGAACATCGATCCCGAGACGGGCCATCTGTACGTCGAAGACGATTCCGACTATCGCCTCAAGCGGTACGGGACGGTGCACCGGATCGACCAGGAAGGAAACGTGCTCAAGACGTGGCCCTCGGCCTTCTTCAACGACTTGGCTCTGGAGGCCACTTCGCCCTGGTGGACGCTGGACTATGCGCGCCATTTCCGCCGTCCGGACGAGCCGCTGTTTATCGACTCGATCTTCGGAAAGGACGGCCGGGTGTATCGCTGGAAACTGGGCCAGGGCGGCGTGGAGATCCTGCGTTTCGACCGGGACGGGAACCCAGTCCCGTTTGCCGCTACCGGGACGAACGCTTTGTTCGTCGATCACCCGATGCAGGTCGGCTTCTGGCACGACGTGTTTCACGGCATGGACGTGGACCGGCACGGGAGTATCTATTACGTGGCCAAGGCGGACGTCGATGCTCAGACGCGCCCGGTGAGCGCCTACGACGCCGTGCGCCGGCAGGTGAACGTTTACGATGCACGGGGAGAGATGAAGACGCGCGGCCTGCTGCGTCTGGACGCCGTGCGCGGGATCCAGGTGGACGACGAGGGATGCTTGTATGTCCTGCATCGGCCGGCCGAGCGCGCGTGGGAGGATTATCTGGCGCTGGCGAAGTTCTCGCCTTCCGGGGGCGATCCGCTGTGGAGTCGCCGCTGGGACAGCTACTACGGATTTGCCCAGGTGTCGAATCCTCCCTGCCATTGCACCGGCTTCCGGCTGCATCAGAGCCTGGACGAAAAAGGCTATCTGTACGCTGCCGGCAAATACAGCGTCCAGGTGATCGACGGCGCGACGGGTGAACTGGTGGGCGAATTCGGCAGCTACGGCAACCTGGATTGCCAGGGCCAGGGCAGCAAGTTCCCGCATCCCGAACTGCCCTTCGGAACCATCGCCGCACTGTCCGTCTGGCGAGACCGGCTGTTTGTCGTCGACGTCGTGAATCGGCGGATCGTCAAGTGCCGCATCATCTACGAGGACAAGTGTTCCGGTCGCCGTTGTCGCTTTCGAGCGGCGTCGGATGTAGAATAGGGAAACGGAAATCGAATTTTTTCACAGCGGAGCGGTATCGTGACGGCCAGGATCATCGACCGGGGGCGGAGCCCGGAAATCGAAGGAACGCGGATCACGGTCTACGACGTGATGGACTATTGGCGTAAAGGCTGGCAGCACGACCAGATTGCCGGCCTGTTTCGCCTGCCGTCCGATGATATCCAAGCGGCCGTCCGCTACATCGAGACGCACTTGGATCAGGTATCGGCGGACTACCAGGAGATCGTCCAGCGACATCGCAGCTTCGAGTATCCTGCGGAGGTGAAGGACCGTCTGCGCGGAACTCGCGAGAAATTCCAGGCCAAGCTGGCCGAGTTGCGGGCCACGAAAGCCAGCGAGCCACACCATGCCGGGAATCATCGCGGATCATATTGTATCTGCCGTAGTACGCCCCGCCCGAGATCGACCCCCAACCCTTCCTAGTTCTACTATGAAACACAACATCTTGACAATGGCCGCGTGGCTGTGCGTTGCGACGGCCGGGGGCGCTGATTTCTATGTTGCCACGGACGGAAACGACGAACATCCCGGGACCGAAGCCCAGCCCTTTGCCACGCTTCAGCGCGCGCGGCATGCCGTGCGGCAGTGGCGCGCCGCGGCGGACGCGGGCGGTCCGATCACCGTCCATTTGCGCGGCGGCGTTTACGAATTGACCGAGACGTTGGCGCTGAGCGCCGAGGATTCGGGAACCAAGGATGCGCCGGTCGTGTGGCGGAACCATGCGTCCGAACGGGTCGCCTTGTCCGGCGGACGCAGAATCGGCGGCTTCGAACCGGTGACGGCCCAAGATGTGCTGCAGCGTCTGCCGGAGACGGCCCGCGGAAATGTTTTGCAGGCCGACATCCGGGCGGCGGGAATCGCGGACTTCGGCGAAGTGGCTGGCGCAGGCAAACGGATCGAACTGTTCTGCAACGGCCGGCCGATGACGCTCGCCCGCTGGCCCAACGAAGGTTTCGCGAGGATCATCGACGTCACGGGCGGCAAGCCGATCAAGATCCACGGCATCCCGGGGGACGCCGTCGGCAAATTCGTGTATGCCGAAGATCAACCGGCGCGCTGGACCGGGGAACCGGAGGTGTGGCTGTCGGGGTATTGGTTCTGGGATTGGTCCGACGGCCGACAACGCATCCGGTCGATCGATTCGGCCACGCGCACGATCGAACTGGAACCGCCGCATCACAACTACGGCTACCGGAAAGGCCAGCGTTACTATGCCTTCAACGTACTCGCCGAACTCGATTCGCCGGGCGAATGGTATCTGGACCGCCAGCGCGGCGTGCTGTACTTCTGGCCTCTGGAAGACGGCCTGGAATCGGCCGTGTTGTCGGTGCTGCCCGCGCTGATCTCCCTGAACAACGCCTCGTGGATCACGATCTGCGGTCTGGTGCTCGAACACACGCGGACGACGGCGGTCACGATCGCCGGAGGCGAGGGGGTGCGTGTCGGCGGCTGTCTGATCCGCAACGTCGGCGGCGGGGGCGTGGCGGTCAGCGGCGGCGCGAACCACGGCGTGATCGGTTGTGACATCACGCAAACCGGCGAAGGGGGCGTCTCGCTTGACGGTGGCGATCGCGCCACGCTGACTCCGGCGGAACATTTTGCCGAGAACAACCACATCCATCACTACGCCCGCCTGCAACGTACTTATCGCCCGGCGGTCGGGCTCCACGGAGTCGGCAACCGGGTGTCGCACAACCTGATCCACGACGCCCCGCACAATGCGATCATGCTGGGCGGCAACGAGCACGTGATCGAATTCAACGAGATTCACCGCGTCTGTCAGGAGACGGGAGACGTGGGGGCTTATTACATGGGCCGCGACTGGACCATGCGCGGCAATCTGATCCGGCACAATTATTTTCACGAAATCAGCGGACCGGGGCTGCACGGGGCGATGGCCGTGTATCTGGACGACGCCGCCAGCGGAACCACGGTCTTCGGCAACATCTTTTATCGGGCGTCCCGTGCGGCGTTTATTGGCGGGGGGCGAGACAACATCATCGAGAACAACGTGTTCGTCGAATGCCGGCCGTCGGTACATGTCGACGCCCGAGGACTCGGCTGGATGCACGCGACCGTCGCGCCCGGCGGACTGATGCACCAGCGGCTGGCCGCGATGCCCTACCAGCAGCCGCCGTGGAGCATCCGATATCCCGGACTGGTCCGCATCCTGGAGGAAAACCCGCCGGCGCCTTGGGGTAACCGCGTGGTGCGCAACATCAGTGTCGGCGGCACGTGGCTGAACCTCGAGAAGGCTGCCGAACCGGGCGTAACGCTCGAGCACAACCTGGTCGACCAGGATCCGCATTTCGTGGATGCCGGCCAACGCAACTTCCAACTCCGTCCCGACTCGCCCGCCTGGCAACTGGGCTTCCGGAAGATACCGGTCGAGCAGATCGGCTTGCGCGAGGACCCGTGGCGGCGGGCAAGGCCCGTCGAACGGAGCCCCCGGGACGGAAGCTGATCGGCGGCATTGGGCGGAACGGTACAGGAGGATTGTGTGAAACCCTTTGAACGCGTCCGCGCGGGGCCCGGGGGACCAACACTGGCGCAAAGTGGCCCGCCGGGCTCCGGCAGGGCAAGGAGAACCCGATGAATGCGATGCCTCTGTCACGGCGTAATTGGCTGCAAGCGGCGGCGCTGGGCGCGACGGCCGCGAGTTCCTGGCGATTCACCTCGCCGATTCGTGCTGGCGAAGCCGGCGGGGCGACGGTCGTCGACATCGGCTCGCGGCGCGAACTGTTTGTCGACGACCTGCTGATCGACCGGCTTGCCGGAGCCCGCTTGGAACTGCATCCGCCGCAGCCGCGCGAAGTCGTGCTGAAGTTCGACCAGCCCTGGGAGGGCTTGTACAGCGGGTACGAGACGGTGTTGAAAGACGGCGACATCTTTCGCTTCTACTATCGCGGCATGCCGGTCGCGCGGCATACGCTGGACGTCGAAGTGACCTGCGTCGTCGAAAGCCGCGACGGGATCCACTGGACCCGTCCAAAGCTCGGTTTGTACGAAGTGCAGGGCACCAAGGACAACAACGTTGTGCTGGCGGCTCACCGCGGCTGCCACAACCTGGCGCCGTTTGTCGACGCGAACCCGGCGGCGCCGCCCGAGCAGCGTTACAAGGCGCTGGGTGGAACCGGGGCCCCGGGCCTGATCGCCTGGGCGTCGCCCGATGGAATCCGCTGGCGGGAATTGCAGCCGGAGCCCGTGATCACCAAGGGTGCGTTCGATTCGCAGAACAATGCTTTCTGGTCGGCGAGCGAGCAGCAGTACGTGTGCTATTTCCGGGTCTTCCGGGACGGCGTGCGCTGGATCGCCCGCACGACCTCGGAGGACTTCATCCACTGGAGCGAGCCGGTCGATCTGGATCTGGATGACAAGCCGCGGCAGCACCTGTACACAAACCAGATCGACGCTTATGTGCGCGCTCCGCACATCTACCTGGGCCTGCCCACACGCTACCTGCCGGGCCGCCGCGTGGTGACCGACGAGGAAGCTCGCCGGATCGGCACGCCCAAGGAATGGAACTATGTCAACGACTGTACCGACATCCTGTTGGCTTCCGCCCGCGGGGGAACGGATTTCCGCCGCACGTTTCTCGAAGCCTACATCCGTCCGGGACTGGACTTGGAGAACTGGACGTCACGGGCCAACTATGCGGCCCGCGGGATCGTCCAGACCGGCGAACAGGAACTGTCGCTGTTCGTAAAACACCACTCCGGATATCCGAGCAATCACGTGCGACGGTACACGCTGCGGCCGGACGGGTTCGTCTCTGTGTCCGGTTCGTACGCCGGAGGCGAGCTGATCACCAAGCCGCTGCGGTTCTCCGGCAACCGATTGACGATTAACTACTCCAGCTCGGCAGCCGGCAGCTTGCGTGTCGAGTTGCAGACGGCCGAAGGCCAGCCGATCGACGGCTTTGCGCTCGAAGCTTGTCCCGAGATCATCGGCGACCGGATCGAACACGCGGTCGGTTGGAAGTCCGGCCGGGACCTGAGCAAGCTGGCCGGCCAGCCGATCCGGGTGCGGTTCGAACTGAAAGACGCGGATCTGTATTCGTTGCAGTTCGCAGGCGCGTAGGTTCGTAGCAAACCCATCATTCGCCAAGGAGACGATTATGTGCAGCATGAGACGGAATTGGAAACAAATCGTTTATTCTCTTGTCGCGGGATTGCTCGGCAGCGGCTTTGTTGCCGAGGCATCCGGGCAGGAACTGCCTACCACCGCGGGGAAGCCGGCGGAAGGGCCGTTGGAAGCCTTTCTGGGTGAGTCCGTCTTCGACATGCAGGTCGTTTTCGAGGGAGGCGGGCCCGTCCGCGAGCCGTACCTTGCGCTTGCGGTCGACGGCACCCTTCTGGCGGTGCGCAACAACAAGGGGCACCTTCGGCGCAGCGAGGACGGCGGCCGGACTTGGGGCGAAATCATCGACGTGTCCATGACCCATTCGGACAGCAACCTGATTGTCGATGAAAACACCGGCGACGTCATGTCCGTGCGGATGTGGGACGGTACGGACAAGCTGTTCCGAAGCAGGGATCATGGCAAGACTTGGCGGGAAGAGACGATCACGGTCAAGCCCAATGCGTTGATGAAGCAGTTTGAGGAAACGGGCGTCAAGAAGCGCGTCACGAAGGGACAGCAGCACGAGACCGGCACGTACTTCCTGCACGCCAATGCCAGCGAAGCGGGTGTTACGCTCCGGCATGGAAAGCACAAAGGGCGGCTGTTGGTCAGTGCCACGTTCCGGCCGCACGCCCCAGCCCATCCGTCTGATCGGGAGCCCGCCGATGCGCTTGTCAGTTGCGCCATTTTCAGTGACGACGGTGGAGCTACCTGGCAAGTCAGCGATTTCTTTCCGGAAGGGTACACCGAGGAGGCGGCCTTGGTGGAGTTGCATGATGGCCGGGTCTACTATAACTCGCGCAGCCATAGTGGGTATTACGACAAGGACCTGGCGCGCGCGCTCCGGCCGGACGAAAGCCTGCGACGCGAGGCCTGGAGCAACGATGGCGGCCAGACCTGGGAGGACTTGAACGTCAGCCAGGTGCTTCCCGACGGCGGCGGATACGGCCGGGGCTACGGAATGAAAGGCGGGTTGACGCGCTTGCCCGTGAAAGGCCGGGACATTCTGATTTTCAGCAACGCGGATACGGCCGGGGGAGATCGCAAGAAAATGACCGTCTGGGCCAGTCTCGACGGCGGTAAGACGTGGCCCGTAAAACGGCTCGTTTACGCCCCGCCCGGCGCCTACTCGTCCTTGGTGGCGGGACGCCCGGGCACTGCCAGCGAAGGTCAGATCTACCTGCTATTCGAAGGCGGTCCGGACGGCGCCTACACGCAGATGCAGGTCGCGCGCTTCAATCTGTCCTGGATTCTTGAGGGGGAACGGACGGGGAACGGCGATGCAGTGTTGCGATGACCTTAACAGAGCGGCGGGCAACCGATCTTCAGTGGTGGTCAGGATCCTGTTCGCTCACACCGCCTCTGGCACGACGAACGGAGGGCGGTACTGTCCGCGGGCCAGGGCATTCGCCTTGGCGATCAGGTCCGAACTACCGACGAAGCGTTCCGTCTGCGGGTCCAGTTCCAGCCAGGGGCCGACGATAACTTGGGTTTTCGCGAAATCGACGCCGTTGATCGCCAGATGCTCGCGGAAGCCGTCGAATACTTCGGCCGCTTCGTGGCCTCGATCCTGAATCGCTTCGCGTGCGGCCGCCGCCGAACAGGGCGTCCCCAGGCGATAAGAGATGTTGGCCATGTGAACCAAGGCACTGGACAAGTGGCCTTCGATCAGCGGCGCCCGCAGGTCGCTTTCCCGGCGGCTGCGGACGGCGGACAGGAAATTGAATAGATGCCCCTTGTGGGCCGAGAAGCCGCCGCGGTCCCCTTCCGTACCGACTGCCCCCGGCAGCCCCGCATCGCCTTGTTCGTACCGCACCTTGGTGCCGCTCGTCTTCGGCCCTTTCTCCGACGGCAGGTTTCGCAGTTCAAAGATTACCAGCGGTCCCGGTTCGTACTGAAACAGGGCGATTTGCGTGTTAGGGGTCTCGCCGTCGTCGTCGAACAGGAACCGGCCGCCCAGACTCATGACTCGGCGCGGCAAGGTGTTCAGCCCCAGTTGCAGCCGCGCGGCGTCCAGCGGATAGATGCCGTTGTTGCCCATCTCGCCGGTGCCGGTCGGCCAGACCCAATGCCAATCGTAGTGCAGGTTGCGGCGCGTCAGCGGCAGCAGCGGCGCCGGGCCGGTCCAAAGATCGTAGTCCAGCCCGGCGGGCGGGGTCTGGGGGCCGGCCACCTTGCCGATGCTCTGCCGCATCCGGTTCAGCGACGTCCACACGACGCGGATCTGGCCCAGCTTCTCCCGTTCCAGGTGGATCGGACCGGTGTGTCGGCCGTGATTTTGGTTGCCCCACTGGACGATGCGGTGGTACTTCTGCGCCGCCGCGACGGTCTGGCGGCCCTCGAAGATATTGTGTGAGAGCGGCTTTTCCACGTACACGTCCTTGCCTGCCTGACAGGCCCAAACCGTCACCAGCGAGTGCCAATGGTCAGGCGTGGCGGTGGTGATGGCGTCCAGGTTCTTGCTCTCCAGCAGCTTGCGGACATCCGCGTAGCCTTCAACCGGTTGACCCTGCCGGGCGGCCTCCGCCACACCCCGTTCGAGAACTCCGCGGTCGGCATCGCAGAGGGCTACCACACGCACCCCGGCCAGTTCCCGTAGGAGCCGAAGATGCAGCCCACCTTGACCGCGGAATCCCACCACGGCCAGGCGGAGGTCGTCGTTCGCGCCGAGGACTTTGGCGTGCGGGGCCAAGGTGACGGCCGCGCCCACGGCGAACGCGGTTTGCTTCAGGAACGAACGGCGGGTGAGGCGTTTCATGGCGGGACTCCGAGGAAGGTTGTGGGGAGGGCGGTGGCAAATACCGGCAGCCAGTACGCGGTGCTGTGGCCGGTCTCCCGACCTAGCCAGCGGCCTGACCTGCGGCCGGCGGCTACGGCGAGGTCAGAGACCGGCGCCGATCGCGGCGGGAAAACCGGTAGCCGGCACGCCGGCCGACAGCGGCCCATGCCGTCGGCGAGTGATCTGATTCTCAATCGTGGAAGGCAGCGCGTCAAGTATGGAGCAACCGAGCGTACGCGGCCCGTGAGGTTGTGCTTCACCGTCGGCCGAGGATCAGCAGCAATCCGTCCACGCTGGTCGGATCAAGGACGCTCATTCAAACTTGAGCGAATACAGGTCTGCCTCCTGCATCACGAACCGCAGGCGGACCGGCCGGCCGGCCAGGCGAGAGACGTCCGCGCTTTTGGCCTGTTCCTGGCCCCAGCGGACCCAGTGGCGGATGCGGTCGCCGTAAATGGTCTCGCTGTCGTCCAAGGTGTAGCCTTCGATCGGCTTGCCGTCGGCGTCCTGGATTTCGACGCGGATGCGGCCGGCGGCGCTGGTGGATTCGTTGATTTCGAGTTGACTGCCTTGGAACGTGAAGGGCTGGGTGGTGAATTCACCTTCCTCGGCCCCGGCATGGATCGAGATGAAGCCGTCGATGCGAAGCACAAGATGGTCGCCGTTGAAGTTGTACATCGACATTTCGGTGTCGGAGGTTGGCACCACGTGCCAGGCGACGTAGTTCGAGCGGTTGCCCCAACCGTCCTTGCCCAAGCCGGGACGGATGAACGCCTCTTTGAACAGCCGGGCGTATGACGTCGAACCGGGACGCGCGGCCATGAAAGCGACATCCGTGATGCTGCTGCGGTTGGCCATGAAACGCGTCGGCAGCGCGATGTAGATGTGCGGGGCGCGAAAGTACGGATGCGTGCCGTTGGTGTACAAGTGCTCCCCCGGCTGATTGGCCTGCATCACGACGGGCTCGGTCCAGTGGAGGAAATCCGCACTGGTGGCGCGGGCGATCGACCGCACCCCGTTGTTCATGACGCGGTAGTAACAGGCGTACTGTTGCTCGGCGGACGACCAGAACGCGACGTTCTGCGAGTCGAACGCGCCGTTGGTGATCACCGGCTCGTCCTGCATCTTGGTCCAATGGATGCCGTCGGGAGACGCGAAGGCCCGCAGGCCGGGCAGGCCGTAGCGAGCGATCATCTCGGCACGCTCCGCCGGTGTCTGCCATCCCGGCCGGTTCGCTTTTTCGTCGGGATACTTCAGACCGCCGAGGCCTTTGTAACGCTGATCGGCGGGCACGCCGGGACGCGCGTCGATGAACGGGCTGAAGTTGTGATTCACCACCAACCCTTCATCCAGCACAACGTTGCCGTCCCGAAACTCGGCCAGCTGGTAGAGCTTCAGGTCGGGCTTTGTCCAGCGATAACCGTCGCGGCTCTCGGCGTACAAGGTCACTTCCTGGTCGTGGTAGCGCGTCCAGCCGTCGCGCCAATGGGCGCCGGGAATTTTGTCGCCGCGATAGTACAAGCGGTACAGCTCGCCATCGTGGATGACGGTCGCGTAGTGCCCGGTCGGCCGAGCCGGGTAAGCGTTCCGCGGCAACCGCTTCGGTTCGTGCAGCTTCAGCCGAGTCCCCTGCAGTTCGCCGATCAGCAGTTCGTCCACGAACAATTCGCGCCGCGACCCGATCTCGACCGGCGCGGGTTCGGCCGCCTCGACAAACATGCCCAGCGCGACGAAAGCCAACGCCGTCAGCGCTGGCGGGAATCGACGTGTCCACATTTCGATGACCTCGCTGTCGTTGGAAGGACAAGATGCATCCGCACTACGATACCACCAGATGCCCGGTCAGGAAACTCCCTGCAGCAGGTGCCAGCGCCACATGCTTTTGGAGTCCGGCGCGTCGACGCTGGGCGAACCACCATAGACGGCTCGCTCCGCGAGCCGATTACCGCTGGTGGTAGTGAGAAGCCGAACGATCCGCCGGGCGAGCCGGCGGGATTCGGCGCCGGGGCTCCGCAGGCGGTAGCGACGAGGCGAACGCACCACTGGCGTGTTGTGTGGTCTTTCGCCGTGGTTGCTTGAAAAATAGAATCTCCGGAGACTCTTGGAGTGGAGATGATGGCCATGATGCGTTTGCCGGGACTTGTGCTTTGCTTAATGTCTTGCGCGGCGGGCGCGGCGGTGCATGCCGAGTCGTGGTTGGCTTGGCAGCCGCACGAGATCGCCCTGACGGGCGCGCGTGAGCACCCGTGGTGGGAATTCCCCGGTAGGGCCAGCTTTCAGCGCCAGGGCGGAACGGAATCGTTGGCGATCGAACCGTATTGGGACGGTGGTCGCCGCTGGATCGTGCGCGTCGCGTTGCCGCAGCCGGGAATCTGGAAATGGCAGACGCAGTCCGACGATTCCGGTCTGGCAGGTCAGTCGGGCACGATCGAGGTCGTCGCGCCGTCGCCGGACCAGATAGCGGCCAACCCCAATCTGCGCGGGCAAGTGCGGATCGACTCGGGTCGCCAGCACTTCGAGTATGCCGACGGCACACCGTTCTTGCTGTTGGCCGACACCTTGTGGGCCGGCAACACGGCGCGCTGCGGCCTGGGCAGCCGCGAAGACGGGCCCTTCTTTCAACATCTTGCAGATCGGAAGGACAAAGGCTTCACCGCTATTCTGATGCAGTATTTTCACGGCTACGGCGATTACCCGGACTCGCCGGGTCATCGCAACGAGGGCGGCAAGCCGTATCTCGATATCCGTAGCAAGACGCTCAATCCGGCGCACTTTCAATCGCTCGATGTCCGCCTGCGAGCGCTTTGGGATCGCGGGTTCGTAGCCATCATTCCCGCGACGTGGTGGGGAAAGACGGATCGTTGCGTCTTCCAGCCGGAGGACGCACGGCGGATGAGTGCGTACTGTGCCGTGCGCTACGGCGCCTTCAACGCGATCTGGAGCCTGAGCGGCGAATACCAATACGCGTTCAAGGATTGCGGTTGGAAGCCGGCCGATTTCACGGCGCTGGGCGAAGAAGTGCAGCGGCACAATCCCTACCGGCACCCGCTGTCGATTCACCCCAGCGGACAGATCACCTGGAGCCCGCCGCACCACGTGCAGTCGTCGCGGCCGTTTCACGGCGAGTCGTGGCTGGATCATCACTGGCTGCAGACGGGTCAGAGCGTGGACCGGATGTTCAACATCGTCACGCGGCTGGACGAGAATCGGACGTTGCGGCCGGCGATGCCGGTTTTTTGCTCCGAATCCTACTACGAGCGCGCTGGCGATCCGGAAACCGCCTACCACGCCCGCTGGCAAGTCTGGACCGCGCTGCTCAATGGCGCGGCCGGTTACGGCTACGGCGCGGATGGCGTGTGGCAATTCCTCGATCCCGCCGACCCGCACGGCGAGACCGGCAAGCAGACCAAGGGCTCGGTCCTGTGGCGCGAGGCGGCACGTCTGCCGGGCTCGGGGCAGGTCCGCCACGCGCGCACTTTCCGCGACCGCTCGCTCCGGAAACACAACGACGTCGGCGTTTTTCGCACGGGCTTTGCCAATCATCGGCTCCAGATCCGAGAGATCGCCGGTCATCTGCGCGGCGGCGAGGGTGATGTCCGTCTCCGCGGACTTCAGCGGCTTCAGGGGCGGCGCCTCGGTGGTCTGACCGCCATGGAGCTTCATTCCCGCCTCCCAAAATGGGCGAAGCACCGGATGGCTCGCGCGGGCCTGCGCCTCGGCACGTGTCGCCCGGTGACGTCCAATTCCGCGACTACGATGGTTTCCATGTCATCCTGGGCGGCCGCAGCAATCCGGCCGTCGGGCGCAATGATGGCGCTGTGTCCGTGCCGCAGTTCGTGAGGTTCCGAGGGATTGTCAGGGATCTGGACGATGCCCACCTTCAGCCGGGAAAGAGCCGCATCCGCAGGATAGGCGAGCGACGTTGCCAAGGGGCGGACGGCAAGGGGCAGGCTGAATGACACGAGCAGGATGCACGTTGTCTTCATGGCTGGACAGGTCCTTTTAAAGCATCGGCGACCTTCGCCAGGAATCCGTTCCACACCTCGTCCTTCGCCTTGCCATCGAGGCCTAGGCGGACGACGACCATGTCCCACTCGGGGATGACGAAACACTTGTTGTTATTGTGGCCGGAAGCCCAGAACATGCCCTCCGGCCCGGCGGGCAGTTTACGCTTACCGTCGGGTTTCCGTCCGTTCCGCCACCAGTTGAAGCCATACACACCTCGGCCGTCGATCTCGCTTTCCGGCTGCGCCCACGGCATATCGGCCGGCACTTGAATGCGCGTGGCCTCGGCGATCCACGACTCCGGCACCAGCTGCTGGCCGTTCCAACGGCCGTGGTTCAGGAAGAGCAGGCCGAACCGAGCCATCTCGCGTGCAGTGATGAAGATATGCTTGTCGCCGTTGCCGGAGCCGCCGTTGACGATCACGCCGTCCACGATCGCATAATCGCCCCAGTCCCAGTTCTTCATGCCGATCGGGTCGGCGACGCGGCGTTTGAAGAACCGCTCGATCGGCTCGCCGGCGATCTTCGTGAGCGCGAGCCCCAACGTGTTCATCGCGGAATCCCAGTACGCGTATTGCGAACCGGGCGGCGTAAACAGAGGCTTCGCACTGGGCACGAACGGCGTGTTGCTTGGACCGTGCTTGTAGCCGCCGGTCGTCTCGTCGCCTACAGCACGATAGCCGCTGGTCATCGTCGTGAAATGCCGCAGCGTCACGTCGGGGTAATGCGTCGTCAACTCCGGCAGCACGTCCGCCACGCGCGTGTCGAGCGTGCACTTGCCGTCCGCGATCAGTAGTCCCAGCACGGTGCTGGTAAACGACTTGGTCGCCGACCAGACGCCGTGGCGTTTGTCGACGTGGTCGCCCTTCCAGATCATTCGTCCGTGACGGATGACGACCAGTTCCCGCGCGCCGTCGGCACCCACGGTGCGTGCCAGCAACTCGGCGGCCTCGTTTAGCTTCGCGCTGTCCACGCGCTGCGACTCAGGTGTGGCCTCCGCCCATTTCGCGCCGGGGAAGACAGTCGTTTCCGCAGCATGACAGGTGAACGCTCCATGCAGCACGAACACCGTCACGAGGAACGACAAGCCGTTGAGGAATACGAGGCGACGATTTACCGCCTTCGAGGCTTGCGAACAGCGAAAGTGGCTTTTTCTCATGGCTTCCTCCAGCAACCGCTTGAAACTGTTCCGGGCCCAGAACCGGTGGCTAGCGTCATTCCGCTCACTTGTTTCTCCAACGATGCTAAGCGTTCTTGGTCACTCTGGCGATCCCGTAGGCATTGCTGGAAAACGCATCCATCGGGCAGCTCTCCATCAGCGAGGTCTTTTCAGCCGGAAGTCACGCGGAAACCGGAATGTCGAACCCTTGGCCTGGCAGCAGTCGAACTGCTGCGGTCCGATTCTGTGCCCCGATCTGCTTGCGGTCCAGGTCTGGTGACGTCGCGGTGTTATGTTTACACTACGGGCGCGCGGCATGCAAACAAGCTGCCGACGGATTTGGGTGATGACGGCGCCAGTCGGCACGCCTTGACGATTTCCGCGAAAATGCTCGGTTCAGCGATGCCCTACAAACTCGGTGTGATTGCCATGAAAAGTCTGAACCATCTGCTCCGCGCCTTCGCGATACTTGCTCTGCTCGTCTGCCTGTCTCAGGGCTGCGGCAAGTCCGCGTCACCGACAACGGACCCGGAGCCATTCAAAGCGGCGGTGGCCCGTTATCTGGATCAGAACAACATGGCGATGGCCTTGAAGCAAATCAAGGCTGGTCCGACGATCGAGGGCAAGACGGCCACGCTCACGGCTTCGCTCCAGCATGCGACTATTCCGGGACCCGCGGTTACCTGGACGTTTCGTTTCGAGCAAAACGCCGACGGAATCTGGAACGCGGTCAGTCACAAGTGACCCACCGTAGAACCACTGCCGGGAGAATTCGATGACCGAACGCACGTTGGCGATCGATGGGGTTGAAGTGCCGCAGTTCCTCTACGGAACCGCCTGGAAGGAGGACCAGACGCAGCATCTTGTCGAACTGGCGTTGGAGTCCTATTGGCGGTTGCTGCCCACGCTGGTGTCTCAATACCGCGACCAATACGTTGCCATTCACGAAGGCCAAGTCGTCGCCAGCGGAACGAATCAAGTCGAATTAGCCCTGCGCGTATACCGGCAGTTCGGGTACGTGCCGATCTATGTGGGTCTCGTGTCGGACGAGCCGTGGCGAATGTTCCGGTTGCCCTCCCCGCGGGTCCTTGGCGAGGCCCGTAAAGTATGATTCGATACAGCTACAACCAGCAGCTCACGCCTCCGGCGCCGTTTGTGCATGTCACCGTCCGGCCGCCCGAGCGCGGAATCGCCGTCTCTGACTTGCCGGCCCTCTGGGACACGGCGGCTGACATCACGGTGATCCCTGATCGAATCGCGGAAGAACTGCAACTGATCCCCTTGGACGAGATGCCCATTGGCGGATTCGACGGTCGCGTCAGTTGGGTTTCCACGTTCCTGGTTCAGTTGGCGTTGAGGCAGTCCACGCCGAAAGTCATCCGGGTCGTCGCCAGCCGCGACGAGCCCTATGTTCTGCTGGGGCGCGACGCGCTAAACGACTACCGCGCGATATTGGATGGGCCGCTCTTGCGTTTGGAAATTGAATGAAATCCGGTGGACGGAGGGTCGAAATCGGCAGCCGAACGCGGGTAGCACCGAAGGCGACCGTCAGAACGCGGCTCTGGCAAGAGGCCGGTCTCAAGGCCGTTGACCGTGTACCAGAACCGGTCGTTTGCGGTGTGTGTCACGTCGTCCATACGTTTGTCGGGAACATGCGTCGGTCGAAATACCCCCCAAGCCCTAAAACCACGCAAGCCAGATCGTGATTGTCATTATTTTGACGGCACGCTGCGATGGGCTCCGGCTGACCCGCGAATCCGATTCGCGACACACGGCAACGTACTTGGATCTGTCAGACCTGAGCACGCAAGAGGCTTGTCAGATACTGGTTGGCTGGAAGCCGCGGGCCGATTGCGGGGGCGGGGGGCACGGCATGAACCTGGCAGCGGGTCGCCAGCTCCAATAGAAAACCGACGTCGGTGGACGGCGGGGTATTGCATTATTGCATCGGCCCATCGGGAGTGCTAGCTTGCGGGTGTACAGCTGAAAAGGATAACGGAGTCAACGAGACATAATCCAGAGGAACCGAGGAAACCATGAACAAGCGAATGATGCTCAGTCTGACGGCCACCTGGTGGTCTGTGCTCGCGTTTGCCTCGGCGGTCCAAGGAGCGACTCGCACTGCTGCGAGCCTTTCGCAAGCCGATGTCCAAGAGGCGGTGGACGCAGCAAGGGACGGCGATACCGTACTGCTTCCAGCCGGGACCGCTACCTGGTCGGCCGGCGTCGTGGTGGCCGACAAGTTCATCACGATCCAAGGCGCCGGAAGTGATAGGACCACGATCGTCGGCGGAGATTACTTGCCCAGCACGACACATCCAACCCATCGTGTTTTCGAGATCACTGCCAAGGCGGGCGGATTGACACGGCTCACGAGCCTGACGATCGATGGCGGAACGGGAGCGAAGGACGGCTACAACAAGGGCATGATTGCCGTCGCAGGCCCTTCGACCACGTGGCGCGTCGATCACCTCCGTGTCCGCGCAACGCGGACCTGCGCCATGCACGTGTCGGCGTCGGGCGGAGTGATCGACCGCAATACGTTCGTGCTCGTCGGCTGGATTTTTGGGATCTATGGCTTCAACGGCGGAGGACCCTATGGGGACGCCGCCTGGGCCGAGCCAACCGACCTTGGCACCGCCAACAACGCCTTCTTCATCGAGGACAACGTGTTCGAGGCCACCGAGCGGTCGTTCGCGCTCGATGGCTGGAAAGGCCAACGTGTCGTCGTCCGGCACAACATCTTCAAGAACGCCCTGATTGGGAATCACGGGACCGAGTCGAGCGGGCGATTGCGCGGCGCACGAAGTTTCGAGATTTACGAAAATCTCATCCGCTACAGAGGGCCGAGTTGGCCTGACGCCATCGGTTTCCGATCCGGTACGGGAGTCGTGTTCAACAACCGCATTGAAGGCGACTTCAAGGAGGCGATGCGAGTGGAGAACTACCGCGATTGGCGCTCGTTTTCGCCGTGGGGCATCGCCACGGGAGAAAGCCCGTTCGACAAGAACGACGTGGACGAGCGCGGAACGCCGGTCATCTATGAGACCGGCACGCACACCGGCCCCTCGGGAACGCCGGTGCTGGACTGTGCCGGCAAGACGTGGAGCAGCGATCAATGGAAGGGATATTCCGTATTCAATACCACAACGGGCAAGAGCAGCGTCATCATCTCCAATACCCAGGATACCCTCGCGGCGCGCATCGACAGCAGCTACGGTGGGGCCAACCTTGCCTGGAATCCAGGAGATGGATTCAAGATCGAACGGTGCCTGGTTGCCTTGGACCAGATGGGACGAGGCAAGGGGAGGCTGATCTCCGGCGATGTGCCCTCCCCGGCGGCATGGCCGGAACAGGAGCCCGACCCCACCTACGTATGGAACAACACACTGAACGGGCGCGTCGGGGGGCTAGTCAGTGGCTCCCCGCGCGTAAAGGAAGGCGTCGATTTCTTTAACGGGACTCCCAAACCGGGCTACCGCCCGTACGCTTATCCCCATCCGCTGGCCAGCCAGTAGCCGGCGGAGTCGCAAGTACAGCAAGGCGCGAGCGGATCGTTCGACGAACACGAGGATGCGAGATGTGGAAGCTTGTAGCGATAACGCTTGGAATTATGACGGCCGTTGTTTCGTGCCATCCATCGACGGCAGGGGAGACGGTCACCATCGGCGGCGTCGAGATTCCCGTCGACTGTGCTCTGGCTCGGCATGAACATCCCCGGCTGCTGTTCACCAAGGCAGACTTGCCGCGGCTCCGCCAGCGGCTGCCGCATCCGCGGATCGCCGCCGAGTTAGAACACGCCAAGCAGCTCGCTGCGGACCACAAGGCCGGCGCAACGATAACAAGCCGCTGCAGCGGATCGGCCCTGATCCGATCTACAAGAACGACGAGTACCTGAAGTTGGCCACTGTCGGCCGCGGACTGGACGACATGATCGAGGACTCGTTCTTTTTTGATCCGTCCGATCAGAGCCTGTACATCAAGATCGCCGGCGAGCCGGCTTGATTTTCGATCGAAGTGGGCGTGCGTGGTTTCGTGCTCACTGCGGAAAGCGTCCAGGACGTCGTGATCCGCGGTCTGGAACTCCGCCACAACCGTCAGCCGGGTGGCCAATGGCCGATGGTGTCCGTGGGGCAATGTGAACGCGTGGTCATCGAGGACTGCCGCATCTATGGCAGCGATTTCTGCGGCCTGGGATTAGGACGCTCACGGGACTGCGCTGGGATCTTCTACGAGATCAACAAGGGCGGTATCATTGCCGACAACCTGGTGTATGCGAACCGCAGTCGGGGGATCTACATCTCGGGTTCGCAGAACACCTGGATCGTCCACAATACGGTAGCCGGGAACGATGGCGGCATCGTTTGCATGCCCCGCGGCGACGACTGGCCGCTGGAGAACGTCCGTGTCTTCAACAACCTGCTGATTCGCAACTATGTCGCGGCCGATACCACGACCCGCGGCTGTGACTTGACGATCTTCATGGGTTGTCCCGAATACGGTCCCTACCAGCGCACGGTGACCTCGAACCATGCCGACTACAATGTCTACGCGAACACCGGCTGGACGCCGACGTTGCGACACAGTTGGAACCCGGATAACGCTTTGCACCAGTGGCAGCAGCGGTTCCAGGAGGATCTGCACTCCACGCTCCTGCCCGTCGCGTTTGAGCTGACCGGGACGAGATTCGTGATCAAGAACGGCCAAGGACTGAACAGCCTTGCGCCGCTACCGGACGAGGTCCGAGCCGTGCTCCCTGGTGCTTCCCAGGTCGGTTGCCGACGCACCGAGTGGCCGCCGAGCGGGAAGTAGCGAGCGCTACGGAGCGCTGGCGGATGTTGCTTCCTGGTTCGTACTTGACAGGACTGAGTGTCTTATGCCGAAAAAAAACGGATTGCTGGTTGTTTTGGCGATCGCTACGGTATGCCTCTTCCGTGAATCGCTCATGGCGGCAGACACAAACCTTCCGGAAGCCATCGCCGGGACGTGGGTTCTACAGCAGGCTGCCAGTCCGGATGAACTGCAGCGTGAACTACGCAGGAGTCTCGCCAAGGCGCTCGAGACTCCGAAGATCCGTGGTTTCTGTCTGCGGTTCCCCTGGAAGGCGGCCGACGAAGATTTCTCGCTGATCGAAGCAGGGCTCAAGATCGCCCGCGATCATGGCGTGGCCTATTCGATCCGGTTTATGGCCGGACGGCATACGCCTGACCGAGTGTTTGGCAAAGGGTGTCGGTTCTACCTTGGGGGCCGCGGCGGGAACGAAAAAGTCCCCCTGCCATTCTTGGCGGACGGTTCGCCCAACTCCGTGTTTGAAGCCGAGTATGAGGCGTACGTCAGCCGCTTGGCCGCATGGTGCCGCAGTCGAGAGGTAAAGCTCCTGCATCTGGCTTGGTACGGTCAGGATTGGGCCGAGTTGAACCACGGCAAGGAGGTTCGTTCTCAGGTGGGATACAGCTATGCGAACTGGCTGCGGGCGCATGAACGCCTCCTTGACATTGGTCTGAAACACGCCGGGAAGGACTTGGCGATCGAATTCCCGTTTTCGGGTTACGGACCGTTGACCGACGCGGCTGGCTCGCTGGCCGATCATGTGGTCGGAAAGATCGGTGAACGCAACCCGGTCTTCTTCTGCCAAGCCAATGGCTGGGGACCGAACGGCGATTGGGGCGCGCCGAGCCCGCAGGTCGAGGCGGCCTTTGATCGGGTCTGGCAAAAGCCGATCTGCCGGGGCCAGCAAGCCATCCAGCCCGGCGATTATGCGTGGCCTGAGATGTTTCGGACGCTCTACGAAAACCGGGCCACATACTGCGAGGTTTACGCGCCCAGCTTCACGTTGAAACGCAGCACCGAGCTGGCCGCCGAAATTCGGAAGTTCGACGAACACATCCGCACCAACGGGCCGCTGCTGCCGGAGCGACCGCGTTGACCATTTTGGGATGAAGTCGCCGTTGCGGTGTTGCACACCCGCGTGGGTGTGGCGTACCAGTCTGACGCCCGGGTTGAAGGTAACAATCACCCTCCGCTTGACCGCGTCGGCGTAGATGCCCGCGATCGCTTCGTTGAACTGGACATGCTGGTAGCCGCCCTCGAACCACCAAGGGGTGACCTTGTCGCCGTAGCGTGCCGACCATTCCGCCGCGATGTAGTCTGAACAGCCATCCTGCAATTCTCCAAGAAAAACACTCGCGGCCCGACGGCAGGACCATTCGGCAGCCGATTTTGGGCCAAGAGGCCGCTTCTATGGCGTTGCCCCGTTCGCCTCATCGGTTGTCCGGGGGATCTGTAGTTTCAGGTCGCGGGATGCTCGCCGCAACAGGTCATCCAAGCTTCCTTCCAGAAACCAGAAGAACTGCTGCGTGGTGACCCGTCCGGCGGCCGGCACTTGCACGGTCGAGTCGGTGTGCAGGCAAGTGAACATGGCGTTGGTCGCTACCGAGATGCCTGTGTTTTCCCCGGCGCGCCCGGAGGCAATGAGCGAGCGGCCGTCGCGGGAAACGACCGCCAGTACGGCCCAGCGCAGATCGCCGCCCAGCTCGCGCATGGTCGGCCCGGTAATCCAACGCACACAATCGCCGCCGCGGGACAGGCGGCGGAGCGGCAGGAACTTGCCCGTCGCATCGAGGGCGTAGGTGCGGAGCTGCTCGCAATCGTAGAACATCGCGTGGCCCTGCAGGTTGAAGCAAGAACTCGTGTGAAAGCTGCCAGGTCGCGGCGTGAGGTTGACGGCCGTGAATCGCTGCAGGACACAGTCGTCGCCTGCCACAAACTCCGCTTCGACCCGCAGTTCCTCGAATCGCATCTCGTAAGCCGCCCGCTCAGAAGCTTGGGCGGTCCACGTCATGTCGGGTGTCTTGCGCCAAGTCATCACGCCGCTGCCGTTCCAAAGGATCGTTTCCGGCGCGCCCAGGCTCAAGACCTCCGGACCGAAATTCGGAATGCGGATCGAGAGATGGCGAGAAGTGCCGCCGGCGGCACTCAAAGCGATGGGACCGCGCGTGGGGGCTGCGGCCAACTGTTCGCGGGCAGCCTGAGTGGACACGGCCTTGGCCGATTGCGACTTGCGGGCAGGCGGTGGGTCTTGTTTTCCGTCCAGCGCACAGCGGAAGCCTGTGAAGGCAGATCGCCAGCCCTCGTAGGCATACCAACCCGACGCCGTGCGGTAGCTCAGCGGATCTACATGAAACCAACTGGCCCCTTTCATCAACTGGAACTGGACGCCATGATGCGGCCTCGTGTTGGAAACCCATTCCAGCGTCTGACCGGCAAAGTCCTCGACGCCAGCCTCACTGCGTCCGCAGTCTCCACTGCCCACCGGGCGAGTCCCAGGCAGCTCCCAGGATGCGTGTGGGTGTCGCCGGAGCTTCGGCGGTCCCGGCCAAGTATCCCCCCACGCGAAAACGGCACCGTCGGGGTTCCCCGCCGCGCATTCCCATTCTTCGGCGCTGGGCAGTCGCTTGCCGGCCCAGACGCTGTAGGCGACGGCGTCTTGGCCGCTGACACCCACCACGGGATGATCGGCACACTCCGCAAGAAAAACGCCGCCCCAACGTGCCCACCACGATGGGCGCGCATGCCCGGTCGCTTCGACAAACGCCAGATACTGGGCGTTGGTGACCGGATAGCGGTCGATCCAGAAAGCGGCCAGTTGTACTTCATGCCTCGGCAGGTCATCACCGAGCCACGTCGGGTGGCAATCGAATCGCTTGGCCAGTTCGCCGCGCTGAGACGTGTTGGTGCCGACGATGGCCTTGCGCGCGGGGAGCAGGACCATCCCGCTTCGCTCCTCGCCCCGCGCCGAGCAGCAGGAAGCGGCCACGATCACGGTAGCGAACAAAGCTGTCAAAAGTCCGGCCGCTCTGAGGCAGTCTCGTCCGTTCATGGTTCGCAACTCCAGATGGTCATTTCGCATCAATACGGTCAGCGTACCGCCGGCTCAAGCCTTTGTCCACGGTCGCCCGGTTCCGACGCCCCCGTCGCGGGGTTAGAATGAGAGCCACATCAACTGCTTGAGATTGCCTCGGAGCTTCCATGATGTTTGGGTACACGTTACAACATCGTGCCAGGCTCAGACGCTCGATGAAATCCTCCAGACGAGTGCTCTGCTGCGTTTGTACAACCCCGGGCGAGACGTGTACCAGTACGACACGGAATGGGGTCTGCACAGGCGAAGGACGTGCATGGCTTCTTCCACGTAGGCAGCAAATGAAACGCTGAGCTGGCAGGATATACTGCGGACAGCCCAGCACGAATTATTCCCGCCGCTGACCAACCGTGTCACGCACCTGGCGATGTAAAGGACATCGAGACGCAAACAAGGGACTGCCCAAGTTCACGAAAGGAATTAGCTATGCCAAAATTTTACGTTGAATCCGGACCGATCCAATTGATCTTTGATGCCTCCACCGTTGAACAGGCCGCCGTCATGGCGTTTCAGTGGACCTGCGACAAGCAGGCCGAGATCGAGGCCGCCTCGCCCCTGGACCACATGCTGGAGGCCGAGGAACGCGGCTGGCAACTGTGGGACGAAGTCCGTGTGAACGAACAGGGTTTCGGCCGCTGGGATGGCGAGGTGTTCGAGACGTTGGACATTTTCGAGGCTTGGCTCCGACTCCCGGACCCGGTGGCCTGAGCTGAATGGCCGCCATTCCGTTCCGCCGGCCGCATGGAACATCGAGGTGACAGATGCGACGACATGATGCAACAACCGCTCTGGTGCTGTTTACGGTCGGCCTCGTGGCTGTCGACGTCAGCATGTATTCGGCAGCGGCCGAGGACCGAGCACCGCGGGAAATCTTCCTGAGCGAAATGCGTCTGGATACGTTGAAACTGCGTATCGAGAAACGTATCGAGCCGACTTACGCCGCATGGCTCGACCTTAAATCCCGTGCTGACGGGCTGCTTGATCGTCGGCCCCACGCGCCCGAACACTGGTACGTCCCAGGCTACTACCGGGATGCGGTCGGCCATTCGCAGGCCAAGCAGGGGTTACAGGACGATGCCAACGCGGTCTACGAACTGGCCCTGTGCTGGCGAATGACCAGCGACGAACGCTACGTCCAGGCTGCCGTCCGCTTGATCGACGGCTGGGTGAACACCGTCCAGTCGACCAGCCGAGAAGAAGATTCCACGCTCTCGTTCAGCTATCATTTCCCGGCGATGGTGTTCGGCGCTGACCTGCTGGCATCGTGGCCGGGGTTCTCGGCGGCTCGCCAGGATGCGTTCCGGCGTTTCTGCCGCCAAACGGCGTTGCCGCTGAACACGATGGACCGCAGCAACAACTGGGGCAACTGGGGCCTGGTCCTGGTGCTCGCCTGTGCCCGGTATCTGGACGATGACGAGTTGCTGAATCGCGGCGAACAACGGTGGAAGGAACTGCTGGACCGCCAGATCGACGACCGCGGGCACCTGCACCACGAAGTTCGGCGCAGCGGCGGCATGCGCGGCATCTGGTACTCGCACTTCTCCCTGTTACCGCAGACGATCGCGGCTGAGATTCTGCGGGTCGCCGGCCGAGACCTGTTCGACTGGCGGTCTCCCGATGGTCACACGCTTCGCCAGGCGTTCGAGCCCCTGGCGGGCTGGACCCGCGATCCGGCGTCGTTCCCGTACTGGGACGGCGATCCGAAGCGGCTAACCGGCGTGACCTACTTCAGCTACTTCGAGATCCTGAATGAACGCTGGCCCAATGCGTATGCCGCGGCGCTGCTGCGGGAGTCCCGTCCCATGACGGCCCGCCACAGCGCCCCGGTGCTGACGTTCACGCACGGCGACCTGCGGGCGGATCGTCCCGATTTGCGGACACCGTAGCCGGAATTTCTGTCAGGGGGTTCGCGCGCCCGTCGGTCTAACCCGCAAGGTCTGTCAAGAACTGGAGTTAACTGTCTCGGGGGCGTTGTCTGGTAATGTTCTGATTATTCCCTGCGCCCCTTCCGGAGGACAAGACGATGCCCGGCAGTTTGAGGAACGGCTGCAGCGGTCCATCAAGCAAGGTTCGTTCCTGGCCTTGCTGGTCGACCCGAAGTAGTGGTCATTTGGAAAACGGACGGTCGATCCTGGTGGTGTATCCGGGCTTGCTGGCGCGTTACGGCCAGATGGGGTTTCTGGAGACGTTGCGGGAGGAAGTCAACCGTGCGCGTCGTCTGAAGTCCTGCTGGCTGCTGTTGCCGGGCGACAACCAGGCTCTGATCGATGGGCAAGCGGTTCCGCTGATAGGGCCGGGACAGAAGACACGGATCCCGGAAAGCTGGTTACAGAATGTGCATAGAGGTGGATGATCATCAGTCGTCAGCAGGCACGGACAACTCACCAACGGCTAATTGCCGGAAGGACCAACATTATGCCGCAATCCCTCGCCAAAGTCGTTTTGCACATCACGTTCAGTACGAAACACAGGAAGCCATTCTTGCGGTCACCAGAACTCCGCGGAGCGTTGGAGGCTTACGTTGTAGGGACGTTGCGAAACCTGAAGTGCCCGTCGATCATCACGCGTTCGGTGGAGGATCACATTCACATTTTATGCAATTTGTCCAGGACGATCACGATTGCCAAGTTATTGGAGGAGGTGAAATCAAGTTCGTCCGAGTGGGTCAAGAAGCAAGAGCAAGGCCCTGCGGACTTCTACTGGCAGAATGGCTACGGAGCGTTTTCCGTCAGCGAGTCCAACGTGGAACAAGTGAAGCAATACATTGCCAACCAAGACGAACATCATCGGAAGATTTCGTTCCAGGACGAATTCCGTTTGTTGCTGGAGCGACACGGCATTGAATACGACGAACGTTATGTGTGGGACTGAGACGAGTGGTGCCCCTTCAGGGCACGAATAGTGTGCGCGGAACCCGCCAACCCAGGGCTTCACCCTGGGCTGGCGGGTTTGCCGCCGTTGGCGGTTGGCCTCGATCGGTTCGATGCGGCCTTGGACGAGGAACTATGCAAAGTGGCCGCTGGGGGCAGCGTCTTCAAGGCGGTGCGGGGGGAATATGGCTGCGGCAAGACGTTCTTCGCCCGCTGGCTTGCTGATCGTGCCCGAAAGCTGGGCTTTGCGTCCGCCGAGGTGCAAATCTCCGAGACGGAAACGCCACTGCATCGTCTGGAAACGGTATATCGTCGCCTGATGGAGCGACTGGCGACCGCGGATACATCGCATTTCTACGAGGGACCGCAGGGCATCCAGCGTCTGGAACCTTTGGCTCAGCGGCTACATGTCGATTTCCAAACGGAGGCCCGGTTCGACAATCCCCGTGCCCCGCAAATCCGCCTGCCGACGTTCGACCTGGAACGTCTCTGTCTCGTTGGCTGCAAGATCCGTAACATCTACCAGCAACACGCCCAGGCACCGGAACGGATCGCTGCGGCCTGCGACGACGGTTACGTTCGGGAACTGGCCCAGGCCGTCACCGGCAAGGTCGGCGTAGCCCCGCGGATCTTCCTGAAGAAGTTCGTCGCCGGTGTTCTGGACTGCGTGGACCAGTTCCCCGACTTCAACCCGCGGCGGGATTATGCCCTGACGATCACCGAGACCGAACTGACGCCGGTCGAGCGGCAGGCGATGGGCGCCACCGATGTGGATCAAATTGAGTTGGACTTGTGAGCAACTTCGACTACCTCCACCCAGCGATCCAGCACCACGTCGTCAACAGCTTGGGTTGGCGAGAGCTGCGGCCATTCCAGGAAGCCGTGATCCCGCCGATCCTGGCCGGCAAGCACATGATCGTGCTGGCGCCCACGGCGGGCGGGAAAACCGAGGCGGCTTTCCTGCCGCTGGCATCGGGGATGCTCTCCGAGGGCTGGACGGGCCTCAGCGTCCTGTACATCTGTCCGATCAAGGCCCTGCTGAACAACCTCGACGTGCGGCTCCAGCGGTACAGTACACTGCTCGGCAGGCGGTCGGCGATTTGGCATGGCGATGTAACCACCACCGCTCAGCGTCACGTGCTCCGCGATCCCCCCGACCTTCTGCTGACAACGCCCGACTCGCTGGAACTGATGCTGGTTTCGCCAAACATCGAGGCCCGCAGCCTGTTTGGCGATCTCCGGGCCATCATCGTCGATGAGCTGACCTTCGTCCCTCGTGGATTGATTTCCGTGCCATTTCAGGCTGCGGACATGGTCGTGTTACGATGCTCCATCATCGCTTCGCTTCCGCCTCGACAACCTCCTGCGGCAACAACAACTCGTCGGCACTGCGGGCGACGTAGGGAGGCACCGTCATCAACAACCGCTGGCCCTGACTGTTCTCGAACTTCCAGAGTCTCCCGTCCTGGCCCGGCGGCACAGGCACCTTGAACCAGCCCTCCTCCAATTTACCGAAGTCCAAGACTTCTCTTCCCTCGGCGTCGAGGAGCTTGCCGGAGATCCGCGGCGCCCAGTTGGCCACGCGGGACGCCCAGCCGCCCACGACCTTCGTCCCCTTCGGAACGTAGAAGTACATCGTCCACGAACCGCGGAAGTGGCTCGTCACGTCCGGCGTGTCGATGCCCGACTCGATTGTCACCGGCATCCCGGCAGGCCACTCGATCCGGGTGAAATCCCCTCCGTCGAGTGTCTCCACGCGGTGCAGTCCGGCATAGGGCGTCTTCAGCCGGACCTGGTACTCCTTGCCATCGGGCTTGTAGCTCTCGTCGCTGGCCACGGCCTTGAGCGTAACCTCCAGCGGCGAGTAAAGGCTGATCTTGGGCATCCGGTTCACCCAGACCTTCTGCACCTTGATCTTCAGGTCGAGCGCGCCCAGCCCTTCGGGAACCCACACCCAGTATTGCTGGTGATCCTGGGGCTCCGCCGGGAACGTCCCCAAGGGAACCTTGGCGAGTTGGAGTCGCTGGGCGGCTGGCACCAGCTTCTTGCTGAACTCTACGCCGGCAAAGCCCGAATCCACCGGCTGGTTCTTGGCGATCCCTTCCGAGAGGATTCCGGCGATTTCTTCCGGGCCGAGCGGCTGTTCGCTCTTCAAGGGATGGTCGGCGGTGAGCGCCGCCTGCTGGCTGATGAGCCGGCACCAAAGTCCGTAGCTGTGGACCATCATCGTTTTGCGGATGCGGTAGGCATGCCGAGCGACGTCCTCCACCGAACCGCTACGATTCGCGTAGGCGTAGTACAGTTCCGCGTGCCGCGTGTAGAGGATCAGGTGATTGATCCGCTCCAGGATCTTGGCCTCGGCCGTCGCTCGACGTGCGGCATCGAGCTGACGATACATCCGGCCCACTAGGTCCGAAGGGGAGCGGCGCTGGGTGTCCTCGGTAATCAGGCGGTAGAACTCCCGCATTGGCTCGTGAGCCGAGCCGAAAGCCTTGTCGAGAAAGTCGTCCACCAGGGCGTCAAGCCTCTGAGCCTCCCGGATGTCCCACAGGACGCGGCTGGCGATGTAGTACCCCAGCCCGCACGGTCCCCAGCAATCGCCCGACTCGGCATCGTAGAAGCGGATGCCCTGTCCATGGATACGGGGGAGAAATTCCGCGACATAGGACGGTCGCGAGGCGGCTCCGCCGCGCGGCAGATTCCAATCCCAGGCCACGACACTCAGGTAGTCGTAAACGCCCAGCGTGGCTCCCTTCGCCTGCCAGCCCTCGACGATTTGGTCAAAGGTGTAGCCGCCCCGGATGAAGGCGGTCGTCGCGCTGGGAATCACATTCGCGTGGACCCGAACGCCGGGCGGAGCAGAGTGCTGGTTGTAGGCATAGATACCGACGTATTTCGCTCCGAGCCCCACGCCGTTAATCGCCTGGGCGACATCATTGGCGAGCGTCACCACCCGATCGCTGACGGTCCCCATCCGGGCGCAGGACTCGCACTCGCACCAACCCCCGCCGTCGCTGGGGTCCATCGAGATGCTGTCGGCTCCGGGGTTGTTCTGGAAGAATCGCACTGCGTGAGCGACCACCAGCTTGCGCAGGCCGGAATTCGAGATACAGAACTTCAGGTCGCCCCCGCGCGACTTGCGCTGATCGCCCACGAGTGCGAAATATTCCGCGTGTTTGTCGAACTCACTTTGGTTCGCCGCGATGATGCTCTCGTAGGAGTGACCGCTGTTGAGATCAAAGCCTTTCACTGCGCGATTGCGCTGGCACCATTGGCGATAGGGCTCGTCGTTGTAGCCCCAGAGGCCCCAGTTGTACCAGATGCGGCGGGCATAGAAGGAAGGACTCTGGCGGTCGTCCACTGCGATCTTCAGGTGGCTTACGTTCGGGATGACCTCCCACGTCTCGCCCGGGAAGAACTGGCGGTAGCCCAAACGGTGCAGCAAGTCCCAGATGGCATGACTGACCGCCAAGTCCGTCGCGCCCAGCAAGCACAGTCCCTGGGGGTGCGAGCGGAGCACGTATTCTTCGCGATCGAAGGGACCACCGCCGAACTGAACCGAGATCGGCAGCTTGGCGAAGTCGCTGGGACATCCCACTACGAGACCTCGGTTTCCGTCCCCGGTCTCGATCGTGAACTCAGCTCCGCTCATACGCCCCAGGCAGTGGGCCAACTCCGCCGCCGCAGCCTTGGTTGCCGCCGATGCCTTGGTCCCGACGACCACCGGCAACAGCGCCCGATGATTGTTGGCCAACTCGGTCGTCGGCGTCACGGCGAGGCTCAGGCTGGGCCACGCATAAAGCACGAGACCGAGGAGCACCCAGGTTGAAGTACAACGACGGGGCGTCCACAAGGCAACGGATGGATGATGTCGCACGGCATTGTTCTCCTAACGATTATGGCGTCTCGCGGGATGAGCCACGGTCTGTTGTAAACCGCGGCTCCAGGCAAAGCAAGCAACCCCAGATGAGCACGCTGCCGCACCCGAGCGTCGGTCAGGTCCAGGGCAACACTGAGATGCGTCGCCTACCGCGCCGTGATTGTCGAGGGCGTGTGATAGAATTGGTGACAACGCCGAGCTTGCAGCAGACGACGTTTTCTCGGCGGAGCCGTTGGAACCTAGCGCCGGCAACAGCGGACACGAGACAAGGGAAACCGACCATGGCGACGATCGCGACATCGACGAGACTGACCATCCCGGAACTGCGGGAGCGATGGCTGCCCCACAAGGAGCGGCTGAACGCCACCGGCAGCGGCCACCCCACGGCGGTCCGCTTTCACCGAGCCTGTAGCTGGCTCGAGGAGGCCGAGCGGTACCAGACCGACGATCAGACCGACCACGCCCTGATCTTTCGCTGGACTGCCTTCAACGCGTTATACGGTCAGTGGAACCTGGACCGGCACGAGCCGCTGTCAGACCGGCAGAGCTGGCAGGTATTCCTGACCCGCATGCGGGAGCTGGACACGACCGGGCGCATTGTCTCGCTGCTCAACGAGCACCGCGGCTTGGTCCAGGCGATCCTGGGCAATCCTTACCTGAACGACTACTTCTGGCAGGACCCCTGCTGCGAGAAGGCCGGCAAGACAGGACGGGGCGGGCGTAACAAAGCGGCAGGCTGGTACGCGCAGAAGGATTGGAGCATCATCCTGGAAAAAGTCGTCGATCGGATTTATCTGCTCCGGTGCCAGTTGGTTCACGGCGCCGCCACGCTGCGTAGTGGACTGAACCGTGAGGCGGTAAGGCACAGCGCGACGATGACGGGTATGCTGTTGTCGACCTTCCTGCTAGTCTGGATCGACCACGGCGCCGACGAGGACTGGGGCATCATGTGCTATCCACCGGTGAACCAAACAGCCGATAAAATCAGCGGGCGTCGCCGCGTGGAGAAAATCTGAATCTGGTACGAAAGACCAGTCGGTGGACCCATGAAACAGCCCTTGTGCTTTCGCTTGTTCATTGCCGCAATAACCGCTTGGTGCATTTCTCCGGCGGTATCCGCCCAGCCCGTATCGCCTAACCGTATAAGTAACGGAGTTCAAGCCGACAGCAGATCGGTACAGGCGATCCTCGACGGGGTTGTCGCGACCGCAGCGAAAACCGTCGCGCTCCCCCAAGGCCGCGTGCTTGTCGAAGGCAGACTCCGGGTGCAAGGCGCGAAGGACCTGGTCATCGAGGGCGCCGGCACGACTTTGGTGTTCTCCGACAGGAACGGCACGACCTGGTCGTTCGATTCCTGCCGCAACATCACGCTGCGCGGATTCACGATCGACTACGACCCGCTGCCGTTCATTCAGGGCCGCATCACGAGCCGAACGGAAGACGGCAAGCGTTTTGATTTCACCGTGTGCGACGGCTACCCCGGCCTGCGCGCGGAGGACAGCCAGCACTACCGGCAGGCGTACATCTTCGAGGCGGAACAAGCCCGCTGGAAGCCTTGGGTGCCCGACCTATACCCCCGGCAAGTCGAGATCATCGACGACCGGCATGGGCGGTTGGTACTGGGAGCCGCACCTGCCTATCACGAGTTGATCCTGGTCGGAGATCGCGTCGTGCTGACGCTGCGCACGGGTAGTGCGATCCGCATGAACGACTGCGAAAACGTGCGGATTGAAGACGTGACGTTCCTGGCAGCGCCGGGCTGTGCGTACTTGGGCCGCTACATGCGGGGCGACAACTACTACCGCTACACGATCAAACCCGGTCCGCCCCCGGCCGGTGCCACCGAACCGCGCATGCTCTCCACCTGTGCCGATGGCCTGAACATCGCATTTGCGACCAAGGGACCGACGATCGAGGGCTGCCGTTTCTCGTTCATGGGCGACGACTCGGTCAACCTGCACGGCGTTACGTTCGTGGTGCTGGAGCGGAAGACGCCCCAGGAACTGATCATTGGTTGGCCCTATTCGCGCGAGCAACTGGCCACGGTGGTTCCCGTTGGCGCGACCGTTCGACGGCTACGCCCAGGCAACTACGAGGTGCTGGGGACAGCAAGACTCACCGCGTTTGAGCCGCTACGAGAGCGGACTCCGGACCACTTGAAGATCATCCGTAGTGTGTGGCCACGAGATGAGGCAGGCCGAGGAACCGCCTTCCGAATGACGCTGGCCGAGCCGTTACCGGCCGAGCCGGGGGATTTCCTTGACGTCCCAGACAACAACGCGCCCGGTTTCTCGATCCGTGACTGCGTATTCGAGGATCACCGGGCGCGGGGCCTGCGGATCATGGCCGCTCAGGGCGTGATCGAGCGGAACACGTTCCGGCGGCTGAAAATGAACGCCATCACGGTCGGTGCGGAGTACGAGTTTTGGCGCGAGGCCGGCTGGGTCGCGGACGTGCAGATCCGCAACAACATGATCGAGGATGTCGGACGCGACGGAGGCAATCAGGGCAGCGCTGCCTACGTGTTGGGCGCGATCGGCGTTTTCGGCCGTACGGACCGTGAATCTCGGCTTTCCCCGTGGCTCGGCAACCATGGCATCGTGATCGACGGCAACACGATTCGCGGCTGTCCCCAGGCGGGGATCTTCGTGGCGGCAGCCAGGGACGTGCAGATCCGTAACAATCGACTGGAGAATTGCTTCTACCGGCCAGGTGAGTCGGCTGGAAAAGGGCGAGGGCTCGCCATTACTGATCCGATTGACGCGCAGAACGCACAAGAGGTTACCATCAAGGACAACGAGATCATCGAACCCGGCCAGCCGCCAACCAAACAGTAAACCTCATTTGGCACGGAAAGGAACCGCTATGCAAATCGGCGCAATGAACCACCCGGCCCGGGATCCCGTGGCGGAATGAGCCGCGACGAACTGCGCGGACTGAGTTTCAGCGACCGCTAATCGGAGGCACAGCTTCCAAGGTTCGACGGTCCACGCCGAATCTCAATGCTGGGGATTGAAACCGGCAACTCGACTTCTATTTCATCGCCTCAAATCGCACCTGCGCGGGGATCTTGTTCTGCTCGAATTCCATGTCCGGGCCGAAGGGCGGCCACGGGAGATCCCCGAACCATGCGGGCTTTTCCTTCAGGTACAGACTTTTCCGCAGGGTAGTGCCGCCGAGCGATTCGCTCTCCGGCACGCCGTTGTCTCTGTAGTTGTGGTTACCTTTCAGGAGCGTGGTCTGCTTGACGTCCAGGTCCAATTCCTGGAAACCGCTCGGGCCGGGCCCTTTGCCCGGTTCGCTCGCCAGCATCCGCTCCCAGTCAGCCCAATACTGCCCCTTGCTGGGCTGGGCCGTCTCGCCGTTCGACCAGCCGTTCCCCATGTTGGGAAAGCCCAGGGAATAGATAAAGTGCTTGTCGTAGCTGAATCCGACTTGCTCGACCTCGTACAACCAGGTGTAGCCTTGGCGGCCCAGCACATTGCCCACGATGTTGTAACAGCGAGTGAACCGGTTCAGGTTCACGCAAATCCAGAACCGGTCAGTCATGCTTGATGTTCCGTGGAACCAATTCCGAAAGATGGTGTCGTGCGACGCGCTGCCATGGTACCCGTCGCACTGGAACCGCGGGGCCACATTCCCCTCGTACAGATTGTGGCTGCCGTGTCCACCGTGATTGCTGTTGATCGAGCAGCCCAACAAACCGCCTTGCACGGACTTGTCATCGCAGAAATTGTAGGCGAAAACGTTGCCGCTCGAACTGTTGATTTCCATATCCGGGAACGTTTCCGCCAGCACATTGTCTTCTACCAGACAAAAGGACGATACGCCCATCAGCAAGCCGCCCCCGTTAGGTCCGGCGGCGCTCCTCCGCTGGCCTAGGTAGCAATGCTTGATCTCGCACTGCAGCGCGCCGTCCACGACGAAGATGTATCGCTCCGCCTTTCGCATGGTCACGTTCCTGACCCAGCAGCCATAGCTTGCGTTGATCAGAATCAGGCCGCGGGGAGCCGTCGAATTCGTCCCGTCGACGGTCAAGTCTTCGATCCCGACCAGTTCCGAATAGCGTCCTCCGGGCCGTAGCACCGGCCCGAGCCTCGCGGGCAAGTCGTACAGTAGCCCCGGCGAGATCGTTACGGTCGTGTCCGTCCTGCCCACAATCCGGGATAGCTGTCTTCGCATGTATTCCCAGTGGCCCGGACTAACGACCGGCAGTGTCAGGTCGTTCTTCATGGACAGTTGGCAGATCTGGCCGATGCCGCCGTTGGGATACGAGTCCAGCGGCTTCGTATCCCCCACTGTCAGCACAGTATCGCCTCGCTTGGGACTGGCCATGATGTCCAGTTTGAGTCGGTTCGGGTACCACCAGTCGCCGCCGTCTGCCGGACAGATGGTGATGCCGTTGCTCTGGTGGTACGGGAGGATCACCGTCTTGTCCGGCCCGGCGCCGCGAATCGTGATCTTGCTGTTCTTGCCAAGCGCGATCGCAGAATTGACCCGGTAGGTGCCGGTCGGTAGGTACACCACGTCGTCCTCATCGGCCTCGGTGATCGCTTTCTGAATGGCCGGCTGTGCGTCTGTCACCCCCGTGTTGTCGGCACGGTAGGGCGATTTCGTGACGTCAACGACATGCGTGCGGTTCGTGGGGATGCCGCCGGGCACGCCCACGGTGACTCCCGGCCTCCAATCGGCCAACCGCTCCGCTGAGATGATCTCGGCGGCCACCCCGCCGCGCTCCCACGTGACGCATGAAACCAACAAGACGGCTGGCAACAGGTGCTTCATGGCAATGCTCCTGATTCGCATGACGGTGCTGAGCGCAAAGACCAAACGCCGGTGCAGGCCAAGTTCTTCACTTACTCCAACGGGGTGGCAGACGCCACGGACGGGGAATCAAGGCATCACGGATCGGCTCGACCCAGTGTTATCACTCGCACCGCCGGGCGATGGCCCCCGAAGGCAATCCATCTGATGCTAGGGCGTCTGTCTCGACGAATTGTCCGCGGATTTCTCTCGCGGCGCGTCGATCTGGCACGTGCCGCCGCTGCATGGCGGTCCTTCGGCCAGCCCATACCGACGCGCGGCAATCTGACGATACAACCACTGCCAAAGCGGCAGCGACCAGGGGATATGCAGCAGCGGAGCGACCATCCACAGCCGGGGCAGACGCCGGGAAAGATACCGTAGTGCCGCCGCCCCGCCGTGCCGCCGCCCGCGTTTGTCGACGACGTACATCTGGCTCATCAACTGGTCGAGCGACAGATCGCCGTAACGCTGGGCGACCGCCGGATCGTGTGCGGACAAATACGCTAGACGGCCGCCGCGATCCCAAGCCGCCAACCGCAACACCTGTGCTTGGCAAAAGGGACACTTGCCGTCGTAGATCACCACGTCCGCATCCGGCCGATCGCTGATCGACGGCAGCATCCGGTCGTTCTTTTTGCTATCGTTCATCTCGGGTTCACACGCGAAAGAATCTCAATTCGCGCCATGATGATTTCGGCCTTTCTTCTTTGTTGACACCGACAGGGCAACATCGCGAACGAAGCCAGGATTATAACTTGCCGCATCGGCCGGTGCCAGCCAGGCGGGATTTACGATTCTGATAATGGATCGGGCTAGTTTCGGCGGCACACCCCGGTGCTATAATCGGCCCCGGATCGAGAGCATCGCCCAATTCGATTGTTGGGCGGCGCGTCGCGAGACCCTGCGTTCCCGTTTCCGCAACCGACACTTTTTCACAGGAGAAATTACACCGTGAGCGAACACAACACCAACGACTCGTCGCGTCGTGAGTTTCTGAAGACCACGAGCCGAATCGCCGTGGCTTCGGCGCTGGTCGGGGCGACGGTGCCGCGGGTCCACGCGGCCGAGAATAACACGTTGAACGTAGCCCTGATCGGCTGCGGAGGCCGAGGCACCGGCGCGGCGGCGGATGCCATGTCGGTCAATCAGGGACCGGTCAAGTTGATCGCCATGGCCGATGTGTTTGAAGATCGCGTGGCGTCCAGTTTTGCCAACTTGGACAAACGTTTCGGAGAACGCATGGATGTGCCCGAGGAGCGGCGCTTCGTCGGCTTCGACGCTTACAAAAAGGCGATGGATTGCTTGAGGCCCGGCGACATCGCGATCTTTGCCACACCGCTGGCCTTTCGCTGGGTGAACTTTGCCTATGCCGTCCAGAAGGGGCTGCACGTATTCATGGAGAAGCCGGTGACTTCGGACGGCCCGACTTCGCGCCGGATGCTTCAACTGGCCGACGAGTCGGTGGCGAAGAACCTCAAGGTGGGCGTCGGCCTGATGTCGCGGCACAGCCGCGCGTTGGAACAGTTGTACGCGCGCATCCAGGACGGCGAAATCGGCGACATCACCAGCATGCGCGCCTACCGCATGACCGGTCCGATCGGATCGGCCTTCTCGACCAAATGGCCCGGTAATCCGAGCGAGTTACTGTGGCAGCTGCGGCGCTTCCACAGCTTTCTGTGGGCCAGCGGCGGAGCTTACAGCGACTTCCTGATCCACGTCATCGACCACTGCTGCTGGATGAAAAACGCCTGGCCGGTCAAGGCCCAGGGCGTGGGCGGACGCCACTACCGCCACGACGCCAATGGCAACTTGTACGTCGATCAAAATTTCGATTCGTATGCGGTGGAATACACGTTTGAAGACGGCGCCACGCTGACGGTGAACGGCCGCTGCGTGCCAGGAGCCGCCAACATCTATTCCAGCTATGCGCACGGCACCAAGGGTTCGGCGATCGTCTCCCGAGCCGGGGACTGCGGGGCGCCGTCCAGCACGTACAAGGGCCAGAAGCCGGACCGCGACCAGATGCTGTGGCAGTCCGAGAATCCTCGGGACCAAGGCAATCCCTACCAGAACGAATGGAACGACTTGGTCGACGCCATTCGCGGCGACAAACCCTTCAACGAGGCCCGGCGCGGCGTCGAAGCCAGCGTGGTGACTTCCTTGGGCCGGAAGGCCGCTCATACGGCGCAGGAGATCACCTACGAAGCGATGCTCAACGCCGAGGAAGAATACGCCCCGGGCTTGGACCAGTGGACGATGGATTCGGCCGCTCCCATTCAAGCCGACGCCGACGGCTTGTATCCGATTCCCATGCCGGGCATCAAGACGAAGACCGAGTATTGAAGCGCCAGGTAGCCTGAGCGCAGGCGTGAGACTCGAAAACCGCTGCTAGGTAGCAAGAAACCACGAGAACAGCGCTGTCGCGGACTGGTATGCACGGTCGCCGGGTTGATTGCCGGCGGCCGCGCGGCCGATTTCGAGTTCCGCGATCCCGTCGACGCCTGGCCGGCGCCGCCGGAAAGTTCGCCCGGCTTCCCGTCACGCGCTGGAATCCTCGCCGCTTGCCGGCGAGATCATTAGACTGGTGTCCCACGAACGCAGTCAATGTCATAGGGTGCGGGATGAACGAGATCAAGGGCCATCGGTTGTACGTCAAGCTGGGTGCGTCGCAAGTCCGGCGACGGCTCAAGGGCCTGGGATTCGGCGTTCGCAAGGTTCAAAGTGCCGGCCGCGGCGAAGCCGTCATCATCCACACGGCGACCGGGCAGCATCTGCGGGAACTCCAATCGGTTTTTCATGACGTTCTGAAACGGGACCAGCCCGAAGACTCGCCGCCGGCACCCGATGAAAATGAGGACACGATCGTATAACCGCGTCAAATCAGGGACCAGGGCGGCCGCATTGCGCGCAGCAGCATGGCGTTGGCTTGGTCGTCATCCACGAAGCGCTCGGGCGCGAGCACCGAGTTGCTGGTGACTGTCAAACCGTCGCGGGACGGGCGGGACGGATGTGTCACGCTGTCGACGCTGCAAGTGGCGGTCGTTGTGCCCTGCCGAGTTCGCGGGACGATCGATCTGCCTGCGGTCCCTGTGGCGAATGGGCGGGCACGGTCCGCGGCGACGCACGCGCTTCCGACGTTAGGCGAGTTGAAGGCGGTGTGTAGAAGGCGACTGCGCGATCCGCTGTTCATAGTCACCGCCAAATGTCCCGTACACCTCGTACGTAAGGTAGCCGTACGGAGTGAAGGGGGAAGCAATGTGTGCTTCCTCCAGGTCCTTGGGCACTCGACCGTATTCGCGTCGGTAGGCATCAACGGCATCGACGGTCGGCATTCCCCACACAGCAATGATCTGCTCGATGTGCGCAACGTCGCGATTAGCCCATCGGAACCAAGCCACGAGCGAGCCAAGAACGAAGGCGACAACAGCGATCACCGTCAGCATGGCACGTAACCCGAATTGGAATCTATGAAACATGTTTGTCAGAGGCTGGGTCGAACAAGATCAAACGGGCAGTCTTTCTACGCGGCTACGAAGGCCCAACAGACGATTCCTGCTTTTCTTCCCCACTTCAGAGAACCTGGACCTACACGCACACAGCATAGAGAAACTGACTCTTTCAAAAATGTCCCCGTTGCCCTATCCGTTATTCCCACACACCGACAGGTCCACCAGCCGACCCAACATCAGGCTCTCATCACAAATGGGACTGCTATTGTTGCCCATGTTGATACCCTTGCCTGTCGATTGAAAAGCCACAATTACGACAAACGTGTGGGTATCGAGCAAGTTACGCCTAGGGTTGGAAATCGATGGCCACAATCTGGGCAACGCCATTTGTCCAGGCAAACATTGATTATGCATCAGAAGAGAGCCCCAAGTTAAAGAAGGTACTATCCAGGCAATAATAAACCAAATTGTAGGCGGACCGCGAACGAGGAGGTCAACCTGCCCCAATACAAAGCCGACCAAGAGCCATACGTAGGTTAATAGCCCGAAGCGAAAGAACCTCCGCCGTATTCTCCGGTATTTGTCAAGCGACATGTGCTGTTCGGGCGATGTCGACCTAAACCAAGGTACGCCGCAGGCGAGAATAGCCAAAACAAAAAGCGCGGACACCATGCCCGAGATGGCGCCAATGATTGGTCCCAGTTCGTGTAGAAAAAAGCCTACTGTTGTCCCAACCAACACACCTGCCGCCACTATCGCTGCTTTCACTACAAGTCCAACCGGACGACGATCGAACAGATCCGGCACTACGCGTCTGAGTTCCGGGGCGTTATTGTCTCGGCGTTGCGATAACATGAGCGTTGAAGAGTTGCCCTTTTAACGTCTTCGCTGTCGAGGAGTCAATCGTCCTCAGTTCGCGCAGCTGCCGGTTACATATTCCCAGCAGCCGCGAGGATCGCACGGCCGGTCAACCACCTCGTTCAGCCACCATTCAGTTCCATCCACGAACGCTTCATACATCATCACCATGACCGCGCGACCAGCCAGACCGTGCGGGCGATCACCCGGCCGCGGGTGTCGTACCGGGTGGTCACTTCCTGCAGCGTCTTGGCGTCCAGCGGATCGTTCAGGTTGGTGTGCGAGGCAACGTCCTCGACCACGGCCGAGTGCGTCACGCGGCTGGCGGCGTCCGTGTTGCTGATCGTGCCGTGGCCCAGCGGGTCGATCGTCGCTTGCTGCCGCGCGCAGCAACTCGCCCAGAGCGTCCGCCAGTCGTTGTCCCGGGCGCCGGTCCGCGTATCCTGGCGGCCGTCCAGCGTGTAGGTGAACTGCTCCACCGCCTGCTCCGCCGCGCCCGGCGATTCCGTCCGCGTCTTCAGCAGGTTGCGGCCCGTGTAGGTCATCACCGTGCGGCAACCCGCGGCTGCCGGATCGTTGGCGTCGAAGTACCGCGGATGCTGCACTTCCAGCACGTTGCCCGCCGCGTCGTACAGCGTCTCGGTCGTGGCCGCCAGCGCCGTGCCCGCCGCCGCCACCGTCGCCGCCACGCGCCCGCGGCTGTCGTAGGCCGTCGTGTGATGGACTCCCCGGTCGTCGATCCGCTCGATCTCGTGGCCGTCGTCGTCCAGCAGGTAATCCGATTCCGACGTAGTAGGCACACTCCGTGTGCCGTAAACTGCGGACGGCACACGGAGTGTGTCTGCTCCACTTTATTTCTGCGCGGTCGCTTAGTCGCGGGCGAAGCCGATTCTGTGTTTCGGCAGCGTCGAGATTCCCGTCGAACTCAAACCCCCCGAATTGACCCTCCATCTGCCGCACGTTTTCCACTGACACCGGTATGGTAAGATAACAAGGAGCGAGTAAGCTACCTTGTCGACGACGGGTACCTTTCTTCGCCAATAATCCCCAGGATTGTTCCGTTCCCTGCCTGCTCATACGCTTAGGCGTATTGTGTCGTTCAGCGGGACCGTATCTCCGAATGAACCGACTGGAGTCCGCCCGTGCGATGGCCGTTACGATATCAGATTCTGCTGCCGATGGCGGGCGTCATGCTGGCCGTGGCCGTGGCCGTCAGCAGCGTCGGCGCTTGGCTGGCGGGTCGGCGGGCTCAGCAGCAGATCGAAACGCAGCTGCGCGAGATCGGCCGCACGCTGGCCGCGGCGTCGTTTCCGCTGACCGACAATGTGCTGCGGCAAATGCGCGGCCTGTCCGGCGCCGAATTCGTGGTCGTACACCGCGGGGGCGCGGTCGCGGCGTCCAGCCTGGCCGAGACGCCGGTCCCCCAGCTGCCGCCGCCGGAGCCGGCTGCCGTGGACGCGGGCTTGGCTTTGCGGCGGCGGGTGCAGATCGCCGGGGTGCCGTATCTGCACTCGCAGCTCGATCTTTCCCGTCCGTATCGCGGCCGCGATTCCGGCGTGCTGCACGTGCTGTATCCGGAGAGCCGCTATCGCCAGGCGTGGCGCGACGCGGTGCTGCCGTCCGCCGTCACCGGTCTGCTGGCGCTGGTCGTCGTCGTTGTCCTCAGCGGCATGGTCGCGGCCCGCGTCACCCGACCGCTGCACCGGTTGTCCGGCCAAGTGGACGGGATCGCGCGAGGCGATTTCACGCCGCTGCCGATTTCACCACGGGATGACGAACTGCGCGACTTGGCCCTGGCGTTCAATCACATGGCGCAGATGTTGACTCGGTACGAACAGCAAGTCCGCCGCCACGAAAAGCTTCGCACGCTCGGCCGCCTGGGCGGCGGCATCGCCCACCAGCTGCGAAACGCGGTGACCGGCTGCCGCCTGGCCATCGAACTGCACGGGCGGCAGTGCGCACCGCCGGGCGACGAAGGATTGGCCGTCGCTCGTCAGCAGTTGGACTTGATGGAAGAGTACCTGCAACGTTTCCTGACGCTGGGCAGGAACCAGACGCGAGCGTTGGTCCAACTCGATGTGGCCGGCGTTGTCGCCCGCGCGCTGGCGTTGGTTCGGCCCAAGGCGGAGCACTTGGGCGTCGATGTTCAGTGGTGTGCGCCGGCCGATCCGCTGGAGATCGCCGGTGACGCGGACGGGCTCGCCCAGGCGATCGTCAATCTGTTGTTGAACGCGATCGAAGCGGTGGCCGAAGCCGGCACGCGGCAAGCTGTCGGGCAGAGGCTACCGCAGGTGATCGTGCGAGCCGCCCGTGCCGAACGCTCCGGCGGCGTGCGGCTGGAAATCCTGGACAGCGGCGACGGTCCCGCCGAACAGGTGCGCGACCAGTTGTACGAGCCGCTGGTATCCGAAAAGCCCGACGGCGTGGGGCTGGGGCTGTCCGTCGCTCGGGAAGCGATCGAACGTCACGGCGGCACCCTGGACTGGGGACGGCACGATGGCTGGACGAGCTTTGTCATCGAACTGCCGATAGATGAGGAGGATTCGCATGTCGAGACTGCTGGTCGTGGATGACGAGCCGAGTATCTGTTGGGCTTTGAGCCGTCTGGGGCAGAGCTTGGGTCATGAAGTCGTCACGGCGTCGTCCGCCGAGCAGGCGCTGGAACTCGCTGCGCGCCAGCCGCCCGATGCCGTGGTGCTGGACGTCCGCTTGCCCGGCATGGACGGTTTGACGGCGATGCGGCATTTGCGCCGGCAGGGCGGCGAGCCGCCGATCATCATCATGACGGCCTATGGCGACCTGAGCACGGCCGTCGAGGCGGTGCGCCAGGGGGCTTTCGAGTACTTGATCAAGCCGTTCGATTTGGAGACCGCCGAGCGGGCGGTGCGGCGAGCGCTGGCGGGTACTTCGCAATCCTTGCCTGCGCTCCGCGCGGAGAATGTCGCGGGGCTCGTCGGCCGCTCGCCGGTGATGCAGGAGGCGTTCAAGCGGATCGCCTTGGCCGCCGCGTCGGACGCCAGCGTGCTGCTGTGCGGAGAAAGCGGCACCGGCAAGGAGTTGGCGGCCCGCGCGATTCACCGCTACAGCCGCCGCGCGGACGGGCCGTTTGTGGCTGTCAATCTGGCGTCGCTCAACCCGTCGCTGGCCGAAAGCGAGCTGTTCGGCCACACGCGGGGCGCGTTTACGGGCGCCGAGCGGGAGCATCTCGGGCTGCTGCAGCAAGCCGACGGCGGGACGTTGTTCTTGGACGAGGTGGCCGACATTCCGCTGACCGCACAAGTCAAATTGCTGCGGACGCTCGAGCACGGCGAAGTGCTGCCCGTCGGCGCCGGCCGCCCGGTGAAGAGCGATTTCCGCGTCGTGTCCGCCACGCACCAGGAATTGCTGGCCCAGATCCGCGACGGCCGGTTCCGCCACGATTTGTACTTCCGCTTGGCCGCGTTCCGTATCGACCTGCCGCCATTGCGTCAACGGCCGGACGACATCCGCGAGCTGGCCGAATATTTTCTGTCCCTGGCTGTCCCCCGCGGCGAACCGGCGCCGGCCTTGTCGGCGGACGCCCTGCGCCGGATGCAGCAGCGGCCGTGGTACGGCAACGTTCGCGAGCTGCGGAACGCCGTCGAACACGCCGTGATTGTGGCTCGCGGCGGCAGTATCGAGCCGGACCACTTGCCGGCGGCGGCACCGCCCGTCGGGCCTGCGGCGCAAGCGGCCGACGGTTCGGCCGAGGCCCGTTTGGCGGAATTCGTGCGGCGGTGGGCCGAGCTTCAACTGGCACAGCCCGTCGAGGAAGGGCAACTGTACGACGACCTGCTGCGAACCGTCGAGCCGCCGCTGCTGGAAGCCGTACTGGAAAAGTGCCGCGGGCAATGCGCGGCGGCGGCCCGCCGGCTCGGCCTGCATCGCACGACGCTGAAGAAGAAACTGGATCAATATGGCGTCCAGGCGGCCGGCGAGTCCGACTCGTGACGGAATACGGCGTCACGCTCAAGCTTTCCTATCCGGGCGGGAAAGTTCTTCACACGCATGGGAACACTTGTGGCCGCAGGGCCTCTTGCGGTACGATAGACACCGTGGCCAGCAGTACCTTAGGTGGTTCGTATGTTCCGCAAACTCAAGACTTGGTTCCCCTTTCGCAAGTTGTCCGAGGCGGAGTACCGTTGTCAGCGGGACAAACTGCTCGAGCGCGCTCCGGTGCCCGTGTTTTGGCTGTTCGGCAAAACGGGCAGCGGCAAGACGTCGATCGTCAAGTATCTGACCGGGGCGGAACGGGCGGAGATCGGCAGCGGGTACCGGCCGCAAACGCAGCGTTCCGAGCAATACGATTTTCCTTCCGCGGAATCGCCGCTGGTCCGTTTTCTGGACACGCGCGGGCTGGGCGAAACCCGCTACGATCCCCGCGAAGACATCGAGCGACTGGCCGGCGCGGCGCACGTGGTCATCGTGACGGTGCGCGCCCTGGATCATGCATTGGCCGAGGTGGTCGAGCCGTTGCGGGCAATCCGCAAGGCGGCGCCGAAGCGGCCCGTGCTGCTGGCCTTGACGTGTTTGCACGAAGCCTATCCGGGCCGGCAGCATCCGCAGCCCGATCCATTCGATTCATGCGTGCTGTCCGAGCCTCTGCCGCCCGACTTGCAGCGGAGTATCGCCGTCCAGCAGAAACGCTTTGCCGGCCTGGTGGATCAAGTGGTTCCGCTGGACCTGACGCAGCCCGAGGATGGCTTCGACGATCCGGACTTCGGCGGCGCGCGGCTCAAGGATGCCTTGGTGGCGATGCTGCCCGCCGCATATCGGCAGACGCTGTTGACGCTGTTGGATGCGATGGCGTCGCTACGGGACTTGAACGACCGCCGCGCTCTGCCGTGGGTGATCGGACACAGCATGTTGGCCGCGACGGCGGCCGCCGTGCCGCTGCCCTGGCTGGACATTCCCGTCGTGGTCGCGATCCAATCGCATCTGGTGTATCGCTTGGCGGGCGTCTACGGCCAGCAGATGAACGTGCGGACGCTGCTGGAAATGGCCGGCCCCATCGGCGGCCGGTTGCTGGCGCGGCAGGCCGTGCGCGGGACGTTGAAATTCATCCCGATTGTCGGCTCGGCGGCCAACGCGGCGCTGGCGTATGCGTATACGTACGGGCTGGGCAAAGCCTGCGGTTGGTATTTCGGCCAGATCCGGCAGGGCAATGCGCCGTCGGCCCAAGAGCTGGAGCACGTGTGGCGGGACCAGCTGGCGCAGGCAGCTCAGATGTGGAAAAAGCATCGGGGATAACTGAATCCCAACAGGGGACGCATCGCCGCGTCGGATCGCTCGCTCGGAAGATTTGTGAATCCCCCTCAGAAGAACCAAAGCGGTTATTTCGTGGCCGTTGCTGGCACCAACTCTTCCGCTGCATATAATGACGATCGCCTCACCGGCCCGCTTCCAGCGACCAACGACTACGGGAGAGTTCTGATGAACGACCGACGATCTGTGCTGCTCCATCGCCGCCAGTTTTTAGCGCGAACCGCCGCAGCGGTTGCGGCGCCATACGTCATCACATCCTCGGCGCGGGGCGGGGAAGACCGGCCGGCGGCCAGCGAGCGGATCACGATGGGCTGTATCGGGCTGGGCGGCCGCGGCACGGTGAATATGGAAACGTTCCTGGGCCAGCCCGACGTGCAGATCGTCGCGCTGTGCGACGTGGATGCCGGCAGCACGCGCTACGAGGACGCTTGGCATCGCGGTTTGGCGCCGGCCAAGGAAAAAGTGGAACAGCGCTATGCGGCCCAACGCACGTCGAGCGCGTTTCGCGGCGTGGACGCCTATCGGGATTTTCGCGAATTGCTGGCGCGGGACGATATCGACGCCGTCTGCATCTCGACTCCCGACCATTGGCATGCGCCGATGGCCGTTGCGGCGGCTCGGGCGGGAAAGGACATTTACTGCGAGAAGCCGCTGTCGCTGACGATCCGCGACGGCCGGGCGATGGTGGACGCCGTCAGCCGCTACGGGCGGGTGTTTCAATGCGGCAGCCAGCGGCGGTCCGACGCGAAATGCCGCCGCTCGTGTGAATTGGTCCGCAACGGCCGCATCGGCCGCTTGCACACCGTCCGCGTCAGCTTGCCGGGCGGCCACTGGATTCGCAACAACGCCAAGAAGACGTTCGAGGTGGAGCCGGTTCCCGAGGGATTTGACTACGACTTGTGGCTGGGGCCGGCGCCGTGGGCTCCCTACGTATTCAACCGCTGTCATTGGAATTGGCGCTGGAACCTCGATTACTCCGGCGGCAACGTGACGGACTGGGGCGCGCACATGATCGACATGGCTCACTGGGGCATGGGCTGCGATGACACGGGACCCGTGGAAATCGAGGGCCGCGGCACGTGGCCGCCGCGGGAGAACTTGTGGAATGCGGCCACCGGATTCGAATTCACGTGTACATATGCCAACGGGGTGCGGATGATCGTCACCAGCGGCGGACCGAACCGCTTCGAAGGAACCGACGGCTGGATCGATTTGGGCGGCGCGACCAATCCGCCCGCATTGGCCACGGCGGAGATCGGGCCGGACGAGATCCACCTGTACCAGAGCCGCAGCCAGCACGGCAATTTCATCGACTGTGTCAAGAGCCGCGCCCCGACGGCCGCGCCGGTCGAGACCGCCCATCGCTCGATCAGCGTCGCCCATCTGGGGAACATCGCCATGCAGACGGGGCGCAAGATCCGCTGGGACCCGCAGGGCGAAGAAATCGTCGGGGACGAGGCGGCGGCCCGCCTGTTGGGCCGGCCCAAACGCGAGCCGTGGCGGCTATGAGATGCCGGGGGTAAATTGCGGGTGGAAAACACGGGCGATTCCCTCCCCGCCCGCTTTCGGCTAGAATCAAGTGCGGCCTTCATGGCTCACTCCCTGCCATCTTAACTAATCATTATGCCTGATTTGGATTTAACGTTCGTCGATCGCACGGTAGACGAAGTCGGCGGCGGGCCGGAAGCGGTGATTCCGATCTTGCAGCGGCTTCAGGACCACTACCACTATTTGCCCGACGAGGCTCTGCGGCGGGTCTGCGCGCTGACGAAGATCACGCCGGCATCCATTACGGGCGTATCGAGTTTTTATACCCAGTTTCGGCATCAGCCCGTGGGGCGGCATCTGATCCAGGTTTGTGTCGGCACGGCGTGTCACGTCAAGGGCGCCGAACTGGTGCGGGATGCGATCGCCAAGGAATTGCATCTGGCCGGCGGCCAGGATACGGATGTCGAGGGCTTGTTTACGTTGCAGGGGGTCGCTTGTTTAGGATGCTGTACGTTGGCCCCCGTGGTCCAAATCGATGATTTGACGTACGGCCACCTGACTCCGCGGATGATTCACAACGTGCTGCGGGACTTCTTGGACCACCAGGACGGAAAGCCTGAGAAGCCGGCCGCCGCGAGACGGATGCCGGCACGTGTCGAAGGCGAAATCCGCGTGGGGCTCGGTTCCTGCTGCGTCGCCCAGGGCAGCGGCAAGGTGCGCGCGGCGCTGGATCGCGTCCTGGCCGAAAGCGGAGCGGCGGCCAGCGCCAAACGCGTCGGCTGTGTCGGCATGTGCCACCAGACGCCGCTGGTCGAAATCGTTCCTTTGCAGGGGCCGGCCAATCTGTATGCCCGCGTCCAGCCGGAGGACGTCGAGTCGATCGTGCTGCGGCACTTCAAGCCCCGCGGTGTGTGGAAGCGGATGGGATACTCGACCCGCCGTTGGCTGGACCGGCTGCTGACCGATGCGGACGAAGTCGAGCCGGCGGTCCAGCACGCGATCAACCCGCGCGAAGGAGCCGTGTGCGCGTTTTTGGGACCTCAGCAACATCTCTCCACCGAGTATTGCGGCCAGGTCGACCCGACGAACCTGGATGAATACTTGAAGCATAACGGCTTCGCGGCTCTGCGTCGCTGCTTGGAACAGAACCAGCCGCAGGCGATCGTGGACGAAATCCAGAAAAGCGGGCTCCGCGGACGCGGCGGGGCCGGTTTTCCGACGGGTATCAAGTGGCAGAAGGTCCGCGCCGCGGCGGGGGACACCAAGTATCTGGTCTGCAACGGCGACGAGGGCGACCCCGGGGCCTTCATGGACCGCATGATCCTGGAGTCTTTCCCGTATCGGATCATCGAAGGGATGGCGATTGCGGCGTTGGCGATCGGAGCGCGGGAAGGCTTTCTGTACATCCGCGCCGAGTATCCGCTGGCCGTGCGGCGCGTACGGGAGGCGTTGGCGATCTGTCGCGAACGGGGATTTTTGGGAACGAACGTGCTGGGCAGCTCGTTTTCGTTGGAACTGAGCGTTCGCGAGGGCGCGGGAGCGTTTGTGTGCGGCGAGGAGACCGCGTTGCTGGCCTCGATGGAAGGCCGCCGCGGGATGCCGCACCTGCGACCGCCCTATCCGGCCGAGTGCGGATTATGGGAAAAGCCGACGCTGATCAACAACGTCGAGACATACGCCTTGATCCCGTGGATCATCCGCAACGGCGCAGAAGCGTTTGCGGTCTATGGCACGGGAAAGAGCAAAGGCACCAAGGTTTTTGCCTTGGCCGGCAAGATTGCCCGCGGCGGCTTGATCGAAGTGCCCATGGGCGTCACGATCCGCCAGGTCGTGGAAGAAATCGGCGGCGGCGTGGCCGATGGGCGGCGTTTCAAAGCGGTGCAGATCGGCGGCCCTTCCGGCGGGTGCGTACCGGCCGAGCACAGCGATACGCCCATCGACTTTGAGGCCCTGGCTCAAGTCGGCGCGATCATGGGCAGCGGCGGATTGGTCGTGTTGGACGACGGCGATTGCATGGTCGACATCGCCCGCTATTTCCTCCGGTTCACGCAAGACCAGTCCTGCGGCAAATGCACGTTCTGCCGCGTGGGCACGCGGCGAATGCTGGATATCCTGGACCGCATCTGCGCCGGACGAGGCCGGCCAGGCGATTTGGAACTGCTGGACCAACTGTCCCGGGACGTCTCGGCCGGCAGCTTGTGCGGCTTGGGCAAAACGGCCCCGAACCCGGTGTTGTCCACGCTGCATTATTTTCGCGACGAGTACGAAGCACATTTGCAGGGTCGATGCCCGGCCGGCAAATGCAAGGACTTGATCGCCTACAAAATCAACCAGCGCTGCATCGGCTGCACGCTGTGCGCCCAACATTGCCCGGTGGATGCGATTCCGATGACGCCCTACGTCCGGCACACGATCGATATGAACTTGTGTACCCGCTGCGATACGTGCCGGCAGGTGTGTCCGGAGCAAGCGGTGTTTGTCGAATGAGAGGGGGGCAGCAGGTTTCTTGCAGCTCCCACAAATGTCCTACGGATCCAAGCGATGCCCACGATTACGATCGACGATCAGCCGATTGAAGTGCCGCCCGGCGCCACGGTGCTGGATGCGGCGCGGAGATTGGGGATCGATATCCCGACGCTGTGCCATTTGGAGGGCTACCCACCTTCGACGTCGTGCCAGGTTTGCGTGGTCAAGCTGTTGGACAGCGGGCGCGTCGTGCCGTCGTGCGGGACGCCGGTGACCGAGGGTATGGGCGTGGCCAGCGAGACGGCGGAGGTGCATCGGCTGCGGCGGACCGCGCTGGAATTGTTGCTCAGCGACCACGTGGGCGATTGTGTGGCCCCGTGCGTCTTTGCGTGTCCCGCCCACATGGACGTGCCGCAGATGCTGCGCCAGATCGGGGACGAGGATCTGCGTCACGCGATCGCCACGATCAAGGAGGATATCGCGTTGCCGGCGATCTTAGGCCGCGTCTGTCCCAAGCCGTGCGAGAAAGGCTGCCGCCGGCAAGGGCCTGGAGGGCCGGTCGAAGTCTGCGACTTGAAACGCTTTGTGGCCGACCGGGATTTGGCTTCCCGCGAGCCCTACGTTCCTCCTTGCCCGCTGGACTCGGGGCGCCGGGTGGCGGTGATCGGCGCCGGACCAGCCGGTTTGGCGGCCGCGTTTCACTTGCGCCGCGCGGGCCATGCGGTCACGGTATTCGAGGCTCGGGAGCAACCGGGCGGAAGGTTGCGGAACGAGTTCTCCGAGGACACGTTGCCGCGCACGACGTTGGAGGCGGAGGTCGGCGCGATTCTCCGCTTGGGCATCGAGCTGCATGCCGGCACGCGAATCGGCCGGCACGAACGATTCGACGCCTTGACGGCACAATTCGACGCGGTGCTCGTCGCTTGCGGGGCGGTGGACAAAGCCGAAGTGCAGACTTGGGGTTTGGCCGTCAGCGGGCGCGGCATCGATGTGCGTGCGGGAACCTACGAGACGAATGTGAGGGGAGTTTTTGCAGCGGGAAATGCGATGCGCGGCAAAGCCTTGGTGGTCCGCAGTGTCGCGGACGGCAAAGAGGCGGCGGGCGCGATCTCCCAGTACCTGGCCGGCCAGTCGATCACGCCGGTCCAGCGCGCGTTTTCGTCGCGAATGGGCAAGATTCAAGCCGGCGAGATGCCCGAATTGTTGGCCGGAGCCGCCGATCTGCCACGGCGGGACGGCGCCCGTTACGCCGCGGACGCGATTTCGGCGCACGAGGCGGCCGGCCAGGCACACCGCTGCCTGGCGTGCGGCTGTGTGGCGCACGGGAATTGCCGCCTGGAACGTTATGCCGCCCAGTACGGAGCAGACCCGAGCCGATACCACGAGGGCCGGCGGGCGTTTGTTTTGGTCAATCGAGGCGGCTCGGTACAGTATGAACCGGGCAAGTGCATCAACTGTGAATTGTGCATCCGAATCGCCGCCGAATCGTCCGAGGCGTTGGGGCTGACATTCGTCGGCCGCGGCTTCGACGTCCGCGTCGGCGTACCCTTTCAGGGTACAATGGACCAGGCGCTCGGGCCGCTGGCCGCGAAATGCATCGCCGCTTGCCCGACTGGCGCCCTGTACCTGTCGCCGGTGCGCGAACTGGTGCGGCTGCAAAATCTGGCGGCTGAAACGTTAGGACCGGCGAAGAAATAATCGTCGCCAAGATTGTAGTCGTCACGCTCCGCCGTGACGACAATGCCATCACGGCGGAGCGTGATGACCACATTGTTCCTTGCCGATCCTTAGGGAAATCGGGGATGCTGAGATCAGGGATGACAAAATATATTTGGGCAAAATCATGAATGACGAGGGAGCGAGGCACACCATTTTGAAGTCCTGTTTTTTGGGAATCCGACTTTCTTGGCACGCGGTTCGGCGCCCTTGGTTGCGCATTTCGAAGCTCGCCTTGATTTGCCTGCTTCTCCTGGTGCTGATCGGCTCGAAAAGCTGGGCATGCCCGTTTTGCACGGTGACCTCGCAAACCATCAGCGAAGAGATGGAGTCGATGGACGCGGTCGTAATCGCCCGCTTGACGCGATTGCCCGAAACGGCACCCGCTCATACGCTCAGCGAAGACGTCCCCAAGGGCGTCTTCGAGATCAGCGACGTGCTCAAGGGCACCGCCGGACTGAATAAAGGGGAGGAAATCCGGACCATTGTTTTTGGACAGGAACAGGTCGGCGACCAATTCCTGATCATGGCCGTTGGGGGTCCCGATTTCGACTGGTCGACGCCGATGAAGGTCTCTCCGCGGGCGGCCGCCTACCTGCGGCAACTTGTCGAACTGCCCGAAAAAGGACCGGAGCGGCTGGCATTTTTCCAGGCTTATCTCGAGGACGAGGACACGTTGCTGGCCCGCGACGCCTATGATGAATTCGCGCGGTCGCCGTACAGCGACGTCAAAGATCTGGGCGACAGAATGGACCACGCCCGTTTGGTGACCTGGATCCAAGATCCGGAGACGGCATTAAACCGGAAACGGCTCTACTTGGTCATGCTCAGTGCTTGCGGCGGCGCGGACGATCTGCCGATGCTCGAACAACTCTTGCGGACGGAGGATCGCAAAGTCCGGGCCGGACTGGATGCCACGCTCGGATGCTACCTGATGCTGGCCGGCACCGGCGGCATGCCGCTGGTCGAAGACCTGTTTCTGAACAACTCCCAAGCGGAGTACGCCGACACGTATGCGGCGATCATGGCGTTGCGTTTTCTGGGAACGGAAACGGATGCGGTTCCCCGCGAGCGGCTGCTGCAAGGGCTGCACTGCTTGTTGGATCGGCCCGAACTGGCCGACTTGATCATTCCCGACTTGGTTCGTTGGGAAGATTGGTCGCAGGTCGATCGTTTGGTCAAGTTGTTCAAAGAGGCGGATAAGAAATCGAACTGGGTCCGGGTACCGATCATCAATTTTCTGCGGGCCTGCCCCCAACCGGAGGCGAAGCAGCATTTGCGGGAATTGGCAAAGATCGATCCGGAGGCAGTCAAGCGCGCCGAGACATTTTTCCCCTTTGGTGGCGGGGACGGATCGCCAGCTGCCGAGATTGCCGGCGCGGAGGACACGGTCCAGGCGGCTACGGAGCCAGAGGCATCGGTGCCGTCTGCGGAATTGGATGCTCCGGTGGAACAGGCGTCACCCACCGCTGCGCGGCCAGACAACCCATCCGGCAACCCGTCCGGCGCGGCGGGTAACCTGCCAGTCCTCCACAGATCCGCCCCGAAGCATCTGAACTCTCTGACCTATCTCGCCGTATTTTGGATAGCGGGCGGTGTGTTTTTTGTCGCCCAATGGGCGATCCTCGCCGGTGTGGGGCGGGGAAGTTAATCGGGAGCGGAAGTGCCGCAGGCTTGAGGGATGGCTGGGAGCTACGCGGGAGGAGGAGGTTTGATCGGGTCATGAGTACTGCCGAAACACTGGAAGATATCGCGGAATACGAAGACGATACTCAAGTCTATCGCGCGCTCAGCAAATCGGCGGTGCTGTGCCTGATCCTGGGCTGGTTATCCTTATCCGCCCTGATGTCGCCGATTCTGCTGGTGCTGCCCGCGGTCGGCGTCCTCGTCGGTTTGTCGGCGCTGGCGCAACTGCGGCGTTATCCGGCGGAATTGTCGGGGCGGCCGGCGGCCGTGGCCGGGTTGGTGCTGAGCGTCTTGCTGTTGGTTGGCGGTGGCGGAATGCATGCCGTGGTGTATGCGACCGAGGTGCCCGATGGATTTCAACGGATCTCGTTTGCTGACCTGCAACCGGATTCCGCCGCGCCCCAACTGCCTGTTTCGCCCAAATCGCTGGAATTGAACGGCGAGAAAGTGTTCATCAAAGGCTATCTTTATCCCGACGGCCAGCAGGATCAGATCAAGCGGTTCGTCCTCATCCCGGATCTGGGCACGTGCTGTTTCGGCGGCCAGCCGGAACTGACGGACATGGTCGAAGTGACGCTGCGCGACCCGTTGAGAACCGTCTTTGGAATGCGCAAACGCCGCTTGGCGGGGACGCTGACGGTTGATACTCGCTTGAAACCGGTCAGCGGCCTGGGCGGCGTCTATTACCGCTTGGACGCCGAGTATCTGCGATGAGACGCGGGTCGCGCATTTTGCGGTATCATTGCAGTTAGGATGTCAGGGATCGGCGCAGATTTTCATCCGGGTCGATTACTCGTGGCTCTCCCACAGCCACAGTTCGCTGACTACGGCGTTAGGCTGAGCTTCGTTGCGGAAAGTGATCCGTAATGTGCCGTCGCGGTACAGCTCGGGCGGGACGGCCAATAGTTTTTCTTCCGGCGGCTGTTTGGCCGTGCCCGACGGCAGCTTGGTTTTGGTCAACACGGCGGTCTCACGTTCGCCTTTGATCGTGGCCAAGATCACCGACTGGGCTCGCGTGGCATGATCGAAGTCCCACCACGTGAAACCGATTTGATAGGTCTTCTGCGGATTCAATCCACCGGCCTCGAAGATCACGCGGCCGCCGTCGTAGAACACGCTGCCGAACCGGACGTCGGCTTGCTGTTCCGATCCGGTCCAGAAGTAGGCCGTGCCGCCGACCAATCGCAACAGGGGACCGTCCTTGGCACCGTCGGCCCGGTCGGGACCGCAATCGAGGTAACAGGCCAGCCGACAGTCGGGCGGCGCGCGTTTGGCCAGCGTCGCCTTGATCGCATCGCTGCGCGCCCGGTCCTGTTGCAGCGCCTTTTGCGCGGCGTCGGGCGGCGGAGCGTTCATGGCTTCTTCGTCCAGGGCCGCGGCGTGGGCGGCGATCTGCGCGTCGTTGCTGGTGTCGAGCAGCCTGCGCATGGCGGCCCGCACGCCGGGCGGATCGATTCGGACCAAGGCGCGAGCGAGCTTCAGCACCGCCACTTCGGCTTCGGTCCGCACCGCGGCGTCGCCGAGGAACTCGGCGGCGACCTGCAGCGCCCCGGGATCGGCCGCCTCGGCCAGCGTCGCCAGCAGCAGTCGCTTGGCTTGCGGATCGGTGGCTGCGGGACGGATATCTTCCAGCATCTTCAAGCGAGCCGCCGCGTCTTTGATTTCTCCGGCCAGCCGCAAGTAGCCGCGCATCGCCAGGACTCGATGACTGGTCTCGTCGGCGGTTTGGGCCAGTCTTAACAGGTCGGGCGCCGCGGCGGTGTCCGCCCAGTTGGCGAACGTACGAACAACGGCGTCTCGCACCGCGCTGTCGGCCTGGTCCAATTGGCCGCGCACGGCATCGAGGGCCTGTGCGCCGCCGATCCCGCCCAGGACGCGAATCAACGATGGCTTGGCCTCGTTCGGTGCCGTGCCCAAGGCGGCCAGCACCGGAGCGAGCCGCAGCGACACGTCCGGCAACCGGCTGCCGGTCTCGAGCACGGCCCGCTCCGCGGCCTGGGCATCGCCCGGCGTCGACGCGGCGACCAGTAGATCCACGAGGCGGCCGTAACTTTCGCCGCCCGCCACGACGGCCAGAGCTTCCAAAGCGGCTTGGCGCAGCGTATCGTCCGGGTCGCCGGCCGCGCGCAGCAACAGCGGTGTGGCCGAGGCGGCGCGGCGCGTGGCCAGGACGCGAAACACGGCCGTCCGCGTCGCCACGTCCTCGGCGGCCGCCATCTTCAGCAATTCCGATTCGATGTCCGCTCCGGCGATTTTTGCCAAAGCCGCTTGGGCCGCCCGCGGGACGGTCCCGCTGCCGGCCGCCGCGAATTCGACCAGACGCCGCAAGTGCGAGGCGTCGCCCAGACGAGCCAGGGCCGTCACGGCGGCCGTGCGGACGGAATCGTGCTCGCTGTCCATCCGTTCCGCCACCGCGTTGGCCGCCGCGCGATCGCCGCGCCGAGCCAGCGCGTCCAACAACAGGACTTGACCCGCCAGTTCCAATTGCGGCAGGCGTTCGACCAGGGCCTCCGTCACCTCGTCGCCCGGCAGGCGGCCGGCCAGTTGCACGGCGGTTGCTCGCAACAAGGCGTCTTCTTCGGCCAGCGTCCTCAGAACCAGCGGGACGGCTTTGTCGGGGACGACGCGGGCCAAGCCGACCAGTGCTCCGACGCGCCGCGGGGGCGGCGCATCGGACGCCCAAATCGCTTCGTAGATCTTTTCAGCGGCGGCCCCGTCGCCCGCGGCGGCTCGCCGTTCAGCGCATTGCAGCCGGGCATCGTGCAGGCGAATCTGCACCTGCGGAGCGACCGTCGCGCTCAGCAGCGCGGCCGCAGCGTCGCCGGTTGCGATTTTTCCCAGAGCTTCGGCGGCAGTCGCGGCGACACCGGGGTCGGCGTGCGCGAGCAGCGCCGTCAACGGCGCGACCGCGGGCTCGTCGCGGCGCAGCCCCAGCGAGTTGACGGCGCCGATCAAGACGGACCCGTTCAGCCGGGACAGCGCTGCCCGCAGCGCGGCCGATGCGGCTTCGCCCGGAATTGCATCCAGCGTCCAGCGAGCGATCTCGGCCGTCTGGGGATCGTCCAGCATCTTGGCCAACAGCGGAACCTGCGCTTGGGTGCCGACGACGGCCAGTTGCTGGCAGACGAACACCTTGGCGGCGTGCGCGACATCCGGCGCAGCGAGGACCGCGCCCAGCCGTGCGGCGATATCCGTCCGGGCCGCCGCGCCGGCGGCTTGACGGACCGCCATCCGTTCGATCGCGCGAAGCGGCTTGTCATCTTGGCCATAGTCGTACGTTTTCAGTTGTTGCAAAGCCTCGTCGAACGTCATCTCGGGCGGCGATTCGGCGGCGCGGCCGGTGCCGACGAAGACAGCCAACAGGCAGAGCAGGGTGACGAAGGGCCGCTGTGGTCGGGATGTCATGGTTCGTTGCTCCTGGGTTACCTGTCCAGCGCCATTGCGCTTGCACCTGCTATTTGATCGCGACTTACGTAAGAACCTTCACGGACATAGGGCTGTGCATTACAGCACCCACGGGCTGCGCATCGGCCGGCGCAGCATAGCGTTGGCCGCTTCGTCGTTTAGGAATTGTTCCGTTTTCCAGTCCCACGTCATCCGGCGGCCCGTGCGGGTCGCGATGTCGGCGGCGATCGTCAGCACGGTCGCAGCGAATCCGGCATCGACATCGGATACGGGATCGCGGCGGGTGCGGATGCATTCCATCCAGTTGCCTTGATGGTTATTCGATTCGTACAGATGTCGATCGCCGGGGCGCAGCGTCAGCTTCAGCAGCGATGCGGGCTCGGCCTGGATTCCGCCGCGGACGACATGAACCCAGCCCTGGTCGCCTTCGAACCGTACGCCGTGCGGTTGCCCGCCGTCGTCCGTAAAGATCATGCGGACGCCATTGTCGGCCAGCGCTTCGACGCGCCACGAGATCGACGTGTTGGCCAAGCCGATGGTGGGAAACATCGCCGTGCCTTGGATGTCGATCTTGTTTCGGCAGAATTCGGGCGCGCCCCACAGGGCGCTGTCGATATGATGCACGCCCCACGAGCCGATCCAGCCGATGCAATAGTCGTAAACAAAGTACCAGTTGTAGCTGCATTGGATATCGTTGTACGGCTTGGCGGGCGCCGGGCCGAGCCACATTTCGTAATCGAGGTTGGGCGGCACGGGAGCGGGTTGGGCGACCGGCAGTGCGCGGCCGCCCGGCACGGCGACTTTGACCGTCTGCAGTTGACCGAGATAGCCGTTGAGCGCCAGTTCGGCGGCGAACCGAAAATTGCGGTCCGACCGCTGCTGCGTGCCCAACTGGAACACGCGGCCGTGCCGCCGCACCGTTTCGCGCACGACCTGGCTTTCGTATGCCGTCAGCGTCATCGCCTTTTCGCAGAACACGTCCTTGCCGTTCCGCATCGCCCCGACCGAATGTAAGGCGTGCCAGAATTCGGGCGAAGCGATGACCACCGCGTCGATGTCGTCGCGGGTGACCAGATCGCGAAAGTCGGCGTAGGCATCGCAGCCCTGGTACGTGCCGCGTCCGATCTGGTCGGCATAGCGATCTTCGACCCGCTGTTTGGCCGCCGTCCGTTTCGACTCGAACGGGTCGCAGACCGCCATGACTTGGGCGGCCGGGTTGCCCGCAAAGCCGCCCAGGTGTCCGCTGCCTTGACCGCCCAGGCCGATGTGTCCGGTGCGCAGCCGATCGCTGGGCGGTGTTCGTCCGGCGGCGCCTAAAACGGTCGCGGGCACGAAATACGGGACGGCGATCGCCGCCGCACCGGCCAAGAATTTTCGGCACGAGGCGAAACGGCACGCGTTGTCGGACGGCGAGCCGCGACGAGACATGGGACTGGTCATGTTGGCGTTCCTGATGCGCAAGGACGTGGCAGGACAGTTCAGCCGTTTCTGTGGCGGTGGTTGCGCGGACAGTGCCCGTTGGAGCCCAAACGCTTGTTTCTCCGGACGGGCCAAGGCCTGGACTCCAATGGGCGCCGCGGAATGTTATTCATAGCGTGGCGTGAAACGGGACGCTTGGCAACCACGGAGCTGGAAAATCTTGCAGACACGTCGGCGAGGGAAGCGGTGACGCCGCGGCCAGTTGGCTTGACACAGCGGTTCGAGATCTCACAATACGACCTGCCCGGCGTCGGTATTGGCTTCGCCATCAGCACCTTAGCGCAAAGGAAGTTTCATGCAAACGTCACCCGGTGGCCACGGCGGCACGAATCCCGGCGCCCTCGAACGCGTTACGTTTTACCATTGGATCGTATTCATCCTGGCCTCGCTTGGCTGGACGTTCGATTGCATGGACCAGCGGATCTTTGCATTGGCTCGCGAGCCGGCGATTGCAGAACTGCTGCCGGAGGATGTCGCTCCGCGGGGCGAAACGGCGGACGAGGAGAAGGGACGCCGGGAGATCCGTTATGCGCTGGTTCGATCGTGGGGCGGCTGGGCGACCGGCATCCTGATGATCGGCTGGGCGACCGGCGGCATCATCTTCGGCATGATGAGCGATCGGTGGGGACGCGTCAAAACGATGGTGGTGACCTTGGTCGTCTACGCGGGCTTCACGGGCTTGTCCGGCATCTCGCGCACGCCGATGGAGTTTCTGATCTATCGATTTCTCGTCGGCCTGGGGGTCGGAGGGATGTTCGCTTCGGCCACGACGCTGTTGGCCGAGAGCGTCCCGGGACGCTTTCGAGCCATCGCCTTGGGATCGCTGCAGGCCCTGTCGGCCGGAGGGAATATCATCGGCTCGCTGTTGAGCATGTACATCCAGCCGGGCCAGAGCGAGTTTCTGTTCGGCTTGTCCGGGTGGCGAATTTTGTTCTTCGTCGGCTTCCTGCCGGTCATCCTGGGCATCCCCATGCTGTTGCTGCTTCGTGAGCCGGATCGCTGGAAGGAAGCCAAGCGGAAGGCGCGGGAAGCCGGAGGCCACTCGTCTCGGCACGTCGGTTCGATTCCCGACTTGTTCCGGCATCCCGTCTGGCGGCGAAACACCTTGGTCGGCGTGTGTTTGGGATTGGCGGGAATGGCCGGCCTGTGGGGCATCGGCTTCTTTTCGCCGGAACTGATCACCAATGCGTTGCGGGCTCAAGGCGAGCCGCAAAGCGTGATCGACGTCGTCCGCGGCCGAGCCACCGCGTTGCAGGACGTCGGTTCGTTCCTCGGAATGGTCGTGTTCACCATCGTCGCGACCGCCGTGGGCCGCCGGCCAGCCTTCTTTTTCGCGTTTCTGATGTGTCTGGCGACCACGATCTTTGTGTTCAACCGGCTGCAGACCAGCACCGACGCCTACTGGATGCTGCCTTTGATGGGGTTTGCCCAGCTGTCCGTGTTCGGCGGCTACTCGATCTATTTCCCGGAGATCTTCCCCACGCGGCTCCGCGGGACGGGGGTGGGTTTCTGTTATAACACGGTGCGTTATCTGGCGGCGGCGTTTCCTCCGATGCTGATGTATCTGAACGCCATGCTGGTGACGCAAGGCGTCGAGGAACCGTTCCGCAAGGCGGCCACATACCTGTCGGCGGTATTCGCCTTGGGACTGGTGGCCTTGATCTGGGCGCCCGAAACCAAAGGCCAGCCGCTGCCGGAGGACTGACGCTCACTACCGGGCGCCTCGTGTAATCTTCAGGTATGGAACGCAACCTGTCCGAGATCCATTCTTTTGTCAGCCCACGCCCGCTCCGTCCCCCGCCGGATGGCTTCCGATCTTGACATTCGGCGCGCGATGGAGTTCGATGACGGAGCAGAAGCATGTCAACACGGGAGCAGCGTCATGAGCAGCAAGAAGAATTACGGCACGATCCTGGCGACCGCAGCCGCCTGCATGGCAATAGCTTGCCACGCCGCGCGAGGCACTGCTGCACCACAACCGCCACAGGCCCCGGAACTTCCCCGAGTGTTCCTGGACACCCGGTTAGCCACCACGCCGGTGACCGGCAAGAGTATCCAGGTCGATTCGGGCGGCGATTTGCAGGCGGTCCTGAACGGCGCAGAACCGGGGGATGAGATCGTCCTGCCTGCCGGCACGACGTTCACAGGCAACTTTATCCTGCCGGCCAAGAGCGGCAGCGGGAAGTGGATCACCATCCGCACGTCCGACCTGAGCGGCCTGCCGGACGAGGGCCTGCGTGTCGGTCCCCAGCATGCCAAAGCCATGCCGAAGATCGTCGACCCGAGCGGCAGCGGCGCCGTCAGCACGGCACTGGGCGCCAGCCACTGGCGCCTGATCGGCCTGGAGATTATCGCCTCGCCCGATGTGAAGAACACCTGGGCGCTGGTCAACCTGGGCAGCGGCCAGCCCGACCAGAAGACGCTCGACGACGTCGCCCACGATCTGATCCTCGACCGCGTCATCATCCGCGGCGATCCCCAGCAGAATTGCTTTCGTTGCGTTGCCTTGAACAGTGCCCGCACGGCGATCATCGATTCCTATCTGGCCGAAGGGCATGCACAGGGGTTCGATGCCCAGGCCATTGGCGGCTGCCGAGGTCCCGGCCCCTTCAAGATCGTCAATTGCTACTTGGAGGGATCGGGTGAAAACGTCATGTTCGGCGGAGCCGATCCCTACATTCCGGACATGGTGCCCGCCGACATCGAATTCCGCTACAACCACTGCTTCAAGCCGCTGCGTTGGAAGATCGGCGACCCCAGCTTCGCGGGCATCCCCTGGGCCGTGAAGAACCTGTTCGAGCTGAAGAACGCCCGCCGTGTCCTGATCGAGGGCAACGTCTTCGAGAACAACTGGGTCCATGCCCAAGCCGGAACGGCGATCCTCTTTACGGTGCGCAACCAGGAGAACCGGGCCCCGTGGTCCGTGGTCGAGGACGTGACGATGATCCGCAACGTGGTCCGCAATTCGCCGACCGGTTTCGTAGTCATGGGGGAAGACCACCCCAATCCGAGCCAGCCGAGCCGGCGGTTCCTGATCCGCAACAACCTGTTCGAACGCATCGAGCGGATGGCGTTCTACATCACGTCGGGCGCCGACGACGTCGAGATCGACCACAACACGTTCGTGCCCGCCAGCTACATGGCATTCGTGATGACGGGTCTGAAAGGTCACGACGCTGCCGGCAAGGTGATGGGCAAGCCGTGCCATCGATTCAAGCTGACGAACAACATCCTGGGCTTCGGCCTGTACGGCGCCGGCGTGGACGGTGGCCAGAATTCGTTGGCCGAGGCGTTTCCCGAGTTGACGTGGGACAAGAACCTCTTCGTGGGTTACGGCGAGGGGCGAGCGCAGACCGCGATGGATCGCCAGTCGTTCCCGGCCGGCTCGCTGTTCGAGCCCAAGCGAACGGCCGATGGCGGATCCGGCGACGCGGACTGGCCCGCCGTGGGCTTTGCCGACTACGCGGGCGGCAACTACCGCCTGAGGGAAACCAGCAAGTACCGGGGCTTCGGCACCGACGGCAAGGATTTGGGCGCGGATCAAGACTCGCTTCAATCAGCGCTGAACAAGGCCTGCGCCGAATAGTTCCCGAGACGACTGCGGAGTTCAGCCGACGCTCAAGATACATGGCCTTGGTGCACACGCTATTCCGCCGGCTGCGGGAGGACGAACAACTCGCGAATCGGACATCGGAATCCGGGCAGGACCTCGCCGCCGGTCAACTCGTCGTCGGCCCGCAGCGTCGCGCCGGGACCGTCCGGGCGATGGACGCGAACCGTTCGCGTCATGGGATTGACTACCCAGACCAGCCGCACCCCGGCTTGGAGATAATCTTCCACTTTGCTGTCCACGTCGTAAGCCAGATCGTGGGGCGACACGACTTCGACCGCCAAGTCGGGGGCCGTTCGAAGATGCCCCTCCGGCAACTGCTCCCTTGCCAAGCGTCCAAACCGGATGAACGAGACGTCCGCTCGGCGCACTTTGTTCGGGTCGTCAGGAAAGCACCGGAACGAAGTTCCTTCGGGAAATACCCAGCCCAAACGCTGGCTGCGACAAAAATCTCGAAGCAGGGAATGGATCTCCCCGGCAATGAAACTCGACTTCGCTCCCATTTTACGCTTCACCAATTCACCGCCGACGAGTTCGTAGGCGTCTGCGTCGGGCAACGTCAGGAGTTCCTCAGGGCTGAACGGAATGTTCGTCGCAACGGTGCTCATGGTCCGGCCAAAACGTGCGGCATCACGAAGGAAGCAATTTGGTACGCGTTCTTTGGTTCATTATAGACGTGCTTGGCACGGTCTGTCACTGCCCCGTCAGCACGGCGCCGACCGAGCAGGCCGGCCGAGGATTTCGAGCCCTCTAATTCCGCACGTCTCGGCGGGTCTGGCTCCGTTTTCCGCGGGCCGAGACGTGGCCGCGCGTTCGGGTCGTCAGTCCGCTGGCCTGAATGCGGGCTTCCTTGGCCGCCGTCGTTGCGTCCCGCTGCCTCTTGCCCTTCAGGGGCAGCGCCATATTCCCTGTCGGCATGGCGACGGGGCGGCTTCCGAGGACGAGGCGATACGTTCCAACTGTGCTTCCAGCCGCGCCAGGACATTCTGGAACAATTCCGATTTCTGCTGGCTGCGCTGATTCTCGTCGGTGACGCGAGCGCCCTGCTGGTCTTGGCTGCGACGAACTTGCCGCGTAGACACGTCACGCCACTTGTCCCGTATTCGGCGAATCTGCGTGATCGTTTTCTTGAGCGCGGCGGCATCGAGCTTTGCCAGCGTCTCGCGCCGGCTGGCTTCGACCAGCCGCAACTCGTCGGGCGTGCAAAGTTGTCGAGCTTGCGAAAAATTTATCGGCGTCATGGGATTCCCCTGCTTTCTATGCGTGTCGGAAAGGTGGTTTGAAAACAAACGTACTGCTTGTGAAATCGGTGTTTCTGCCAAGCGAATATTCGAGTTTCTCGCACGCATTCGCGCCGCGGTCAAGGTATCCCAAGCCGCAAATGACGATGCCGCCATCTCGGCCCACGCCGGGACGCCCGCTTCCGCCGCGCCGGTTCTGCCCGCGGCGTCACGGCGGCGGTTCATCGCTGAACTGGAGCCCCTCGGCCGCCGAGGCGGGGATGTCAAAATCCTTCGTCGCAGGACCTTGACCCAAGTCGACTTTGGTCTCGTAGGTGTTGAACAACGGTCTCACCGCAACATTGTCCGTAGGTTTGCTCTCCAAGCCGGTGATCCGCACCAGATGCGGTCCGCCCACCGTGCCGATACCGGCGGTTTGCGTGTCGTATTGGCCGTCGGTAATCTCGGCGGCTCCCACCGGCCCCTTGTTGCCGGCGGAAGTGTCTGGCTCGAACACGATCTGCCCCGCCGGGACGGGGCGCCCATCGAAAATCACTTTGCCTGACACGCGCTGCCGGCCGGGGCCCGAATCGCCACAGCCCGCCAGAATCACCGCCAAGCCGAACACCACCAGCGGTGTCCCGCGGGCAGCGGTCAGGAATCTCATCGAGTACTTGTTCATTTCCCACCTTCTCGAAGCGAGTTACTTGACGACTTCTGATTCGCCACCGTCTCGGCTGGCGGTCGCCTTGTAAACCGCCAGATCGACGTTTTGACTAACGAAGGTCACCGACGCATCACAGCGGACGAACAGGCAGCCGCCGGGATGTTCGCTGCCGAAGCTGACGTCGTTGAAATTGTTGCTGCCGTTGTAGCGTGTGACGTTGATCCCGTCCAGGATATTCTTGGTGACGCCAGCCGTATTTGTGTTACATCCTCGAATCCACTTGCGATACGACCAATTGTCGAGCCCATCCAAGGTCCTGGAAAATGAACTCTCGCCCACGATGAACGTGTTGGACGTACCGTCCAAGACGTCTCGGAACCCCATGCTGTCGCGCCGAAGCAATACGCCTCCCGTGGCAAAACCGCCGTGACCCGTTTGTGAGTTGTCCCAACCGTAGGTGCCGCCCGTCGCGGCATTGGTACCCTTCGGCCCCATGATCCCGTAGTAATGCGTCGTGTAGATCGTGGCGCTGCCATTCTCGAATTGCTTCGCACGGACAGAGCTGGGACAAATGTACGCCGTAACCATCACGGTTTCGATGACCGAAGCCGCCGCATCGTAGCCGTTGCCCGTATTGGCCCTGAAATTAACTTGGTCGTGCAGGGCCTGCATTTCAAGGAACGGCAGGACCAAAACCGTCCAACCTAGGCAATTTCCGATAGCCGTGGTTGTGTTTACATTGGCCAAGCCGCCAGGCGGCAGGATCTTGTACGTATCATGATAATTCTGCAGGGCCAACCCGATTTGCTTGATCTTGTTATTGCACTCCGTGCGGCGGGCAGCTTCGCGCGCAGCTTGGATAGCGGGCAGCAGCAAGGCGACCAAGATCCCGATGATGGCGATCACCACGAGCAGTTCGACCAAAGTAAACGCCTTGCGACGCGATACGAGATAGGACATAGCATACCTTTCGAGAAGACGGAACGAAAAACACGGCCGAGGCCAACGAGACGCATCGTACAACGAACTCGGAATATTGAACCCACTGGTGAAGAGAAAGTTTTCCAGATTCTTATGGAAAGCGAAGGAATTTGCAAGTGACTCATAATAAAGAGGGGGTACAGAAATCGCGCGCAAACAGGAGGAGGATGCTTGTTGCCGCCCGTGGCCGATTTCTGGGAAGCCCGGCTGAAGCAGGCGTTGAAAGCCGGCCGGGCTTACTCCCGTCTCGCGGGCGGTATTGGAGGCACCCATTTCTGTCGCCAAGATTGGAAGCTACGCCGCCAGTTTCCTCGCTGCCGGTCGTCCAAGACGTCGGCGATCTGCGTTTCCAGCCGGTCGAGTTCCGCCTCGACCTCGGGTTGAGTGCGCCGCCGGATCGCCTGTAGAGCCGCTTGACGCTCGTGCAAAATGGACTCAACCCGCCGAGTTTGCTGGTTGTCCAGATCCAACTTGGACTTTAGACGGGCCGTGATCCGCGCCGGCACCTGGTCGGGATGATGGAGAGGCCATAAGACGCTCTTGGTAACGACAATCAACGTCACACCGGCGCCGACCGCGGTTCCGGAGCAAAAGATGACGGCCCACACGAGCCATCGCACTCCCAGGCGGGGACGCGCCGCGCGGGGGATGGCGAGAGGGGCATTCGAGCTGGCGGCAACGTTTTCGTTCATTGCAGTGTGGGCACAATCGGTTGAAAGAGTGCGGCCAAGGGGTCTGTCGCCAGCGCGCCCTGATAGCCCGCCACGGCCATGACCAGGATCGCCGCGGCTACCGACGCCGCACACGTCAGCCACAACGGCCAATCGACATTCCGCGGACGCAGCCCTGGGCGGAGGCTCGCCGCGATCCGCTCCGACACATCCACGCTCGGGGCCGCGTCGCGGCGCGCCAGTTCAAACAATTCGGCCAAATTATTGCGTGCAACGTTCATGACTCGATCCCCAACCGTTCACAGAGCTTTCTTAACCGCTGGCGCGCCCGGTGGGCTTGGACCTTCACGGCCGCTTCGCTCCAGCCGGTCAGGCTCGCGATTTCCGCCACCGGATGCTCCTCCAAGTGCAGCAGCGTGATGACCAGCCGATCGCGCGGCGCCAACTGGGCCAGCAGCCAGTGGACCGTCTCGCCCGCCTGCTGGGCCGCCGCGGCAGGATCGTCCGCGATCAGCGCATTCTCGGGCAACGGCGCCTCGCGCCGGCGGCGCTGGCGCCGTTGCCAGAAGCGATAACCCAGACGCGTGGCGATGCTCTTCAGCCATCCGCCGAAGGCGCCGCGGCCCTGATAGCCGGCCAGACCGAAGTACGCCTCGACGAATACATCATGCACCAGTTCTTCCCACGCTGCGCGGTCGCGGGTGAACCGCCACAGGTACGCGCCGAGACTCTGCTGATGCCGCTGGACCAGCCGGCTGAACGCATCGCCATTCCCCCCCAACGACGCTTGCACGTCGGCCCAGTCCGCCGGATCCACGGCCGTATGTTCCGCGGCGTCACCTGCCGCCGAATGCCGGCTCGCTTGCATGGCCCACGTGCCGCCGGTTTGCGCCCATGCGTACCAAGGGCGCAGCAAAACGGGGAGTTCCGCTCGCTTCCAAGCGGAACTCCCATCATGCCATTCGACATTCAGCGAAATTGCGTTCATTGACCGCTGCTGGCTTTCTCCAGGAACTTGACCACCGCCTCGTCTTGCTGGTCCAGAAACTTCCGGACCGATTGCCGCTGCTCGTCCGTCAAAATCGGGGCGATTTGGCGCTTCAGTTTGGCAGCCTTCACCGCCGCGTCGCCCAACGCCGTTCCAAGCTCGCCGGCGGCAGTCCGAATCGCCGCTTCGTTCGATTCCTGGGACAACACCGCGTCCCGCAGGACCACGCGCTTTTCGCGAACCGACTGGACCGTCGCGGCGATCTCTTTCCGGTGGCTGACCAGTACGTCGCGGATCTGCTGTTTCTGGTCGGCCGTCAGATTCACTTCCGACGGCAGCACCAACAGACGGCCGATGCTCCCGGAGACCATCCGGCCCAGCGGCGTATCGGCCAGCGGACACGGTCCGCCGCCCGGCAACGCTCCCGGCCCCGGAGCCGCCGCCATGGCCACCGCTCCAATCGTACCCGCCAGAATCCCAACGACAAGCATTCTTCGCAACATTCTCGTGCTCCTTCAATCAAAAAGTGTTCGTTCGCTAAAAAACGTGCTTTTCCGTTCCCGATGCGGCCGGCGTTTCGGGCTGTCAGTGGATAAGTGGCGCGATGGGCGTGCAAGGTTACACGTGCCCGGAAGAAAACGAGAAAGAACGTTTCCTTTTCGTCCATCCCTTTTCGTCCATGCCTCTTCCATGCCCGCTTGTGCCGCAATCGTCATTTGCCGGCTTCGGCGGCGCGGCGCCACAGGAGGGACACGTCGTCGCGCGGCTGAAATCCGAGGATTCGTTTCGCCTTGTCGTTGCGGAACCGCCCGTGGGGCACGTCGCCCAAGATGAAGAACACTTCGAATCGCGTGGGCAGCTTTTTCAGATCGATTTCCAGTCCCAGGCGAAACGTTTCCGCAGCGTCGGCCCAGGAAACGACAAAGGGTACACCGCCGACACCAGCAGATAATTCGCCGGTTTCGCGCAGGCTGTAGAACAGATACTCCTGGACGTAGATGTCGTGGGTTTCTGCCAGGATCCGGCAGATTTCATGTCCCAGCGATTTGGAAAGCGGATACAGACCGGTCCCCGGATGCGGCGGGACATCGGGAGGAATCGCAAAATCGATGCCCTCGTACGTCGGGCCTGCGACCGTGAAGTGCGGCCCGGTGTTGATCACGCGCCGAATGCGATGCTTCGCCGCGGCCTGCATGACGTGATAACAACCCAGCATGTTGACGCGAAACGCCAACGTGGGATCGCGGCGGACAACGGACAAGTTGACGATGGCGTCCATGCCTTCTGCGGCTCGCATCACCTGCTCCCTGTCGGTCACATCGACGCGTTGGAAGTCGTGCGCGCCGTACGCCCGCTCGATCTCCTCGGCCGGAGGTTGGACGTCGGTGATCCGCAGCCGGTGGCCGGGCGCGAGCGCCCGGACGACGTGAGGCCCCATGTAGCCGTTCGCGCCCAGCAAGAGGACGTTCATCATGTCACCAGCGGTGTTGTGGTTGATAGCCAAGCCGTTGCCGCGCCTTGTCAATCGAGAACCGGGCGCGCGGGGAATCGGACAGGATGTGAAAGACGGTCCATCCCGCGGTGCCGCGAGCCGAGGCCGGAGGAGACATCGGCAGGGCCAGCGCCACGGCTTGGGCGACGTCTCGCTCGTCGACCCACAGCGGATCGAACGCATCGCCCGCGATCGACTCCGCTCGCACTACCGTGCCAATCCGCAAGACGACGACCTCCAGTTGCCGCTGACGGGCAAATTCCCGGCTGGTGGATTCAGCCAGGTACTCGGCCAATGCGGGCGCGTCGTCGCCCGGTCGCGGCCGCCAGTCCTCGGTCACGGTAAACGCCTCGTCGTAGCCACGCAGGGCAGCCAGCGAACTGACGTGGACGACGCGCCGGACTCCCTCGGCTGCCGCGGCCGTGAGCAAGTTGTAGGTCGCGCGGACCAACCCGTCGATCTCGTCGCCCGGACTCCGTTCGGTTCCTGCCAGCGCTAGATGCACGATGGCATCCATCCCGCGGACGAGATCGCGCGTGGATTCGTCGGCCTCCAAGCCACATCGGCGAAACGGGCGCGAAATCGAGATTTCCGTGGCTGCGGTGAGAAGCACCTGCCACGTGGCCGCCAAGCCGTCCGCAACGGTTTGTGCCAAGCGCGTTTCCGCAGCCGTTACAAGCACCCGTTGCGGCTGTTCCTCTTCCTGCACCGCGGTCCGCTCCGCCGCCGGATCAGCAATAACGTGCGCCGGCACCAGAACTCCGGCGCCACCTGCGACCGCCAGCCCGGATCGTTGTAGAAACCTCCGCCGCTCCATAATCGGATCTCCCGACGAGGTACAACCATTCTAGCGCTCATTTCCTCCAAAGCAACCTACCGGTGGGGATTGCGTCGGTGGGGAAATATCTCCGCTGCACGACGGCCAACACTTTGCTTGCGCCCGCCTGCCTCATGCTCGCAGAATCTGCGCTCCCTGCGCGGGGCGCGTCGTGAACATCGTGGGGGCGACCCCCGTCAGCCGCTGATAATCCGAGGCGATTGAAGCAGCCAGTTGGTCCAGGTGATCTTTTCGAACCAGGCTGACCGTACAGCCGCCGAACCCGCCGCCGGTCATCCGCGAGCCGATGACCGCGCCGTCGCCGCCGTGTTGCTGGGCCAATTCGACCAGCACGTCCAGCTCCTCGCAGCTGACCTCATAATCGTCGCGGAGCGAAGCGTGACTGGCGTACATCAACTGTCCGACCTCCGCCCATTGGCCGCGGCTCAGGCACTCGGCGGCCTTGGCCGTGCGGTCGCTCTCGCCGATCACGTGCCGTGCGCGGCGTTGCAGGATCGGTTCGAGCACTCCGGCCGAGGCGCGGAGCGTGTCGAGCGTGGCCTCCCGCAGCGACACCACGCCCATCGCCCGCGCCGCCGCTTCGCACTGGCTCCGCCGCTGGCCATATTCGCCGCCGGTCAACTCGTGCTTGACGTTCGTATTGACGATCAACACCTCGACCTCCGGGTCGCGTAGCGGGACCATCTGGACGTGCCTCGAGCGGCAGTCCAGCAACAGCAGGTGACCGGATCGGCCCAAAACCGAAGTGAATTGATCCATGATCCCGCACGGCACGCCGGCGTAGCGGTGCTCCGCTTTCTGGCACAGCAGGGCTTTGACGATCGGATCGAGCCTTTGGCCCGTGACCGCCTCGAGCAGCGTGGCCGTGGCGACTTCCAGCGCTGCGCTGCTGGACAACCCGCCGCCCAGGGGCACGGTCGAATCGATCAGCACGTCCAGGGCCGGCGCGTCCAATCCTTGCTCGCGACAGCCGGCCATGACGCCGTACACGTAGCGAGCCCAGGGGGCCAGTTGCCGGAAGTCGTCTTCGCCGACGGCAAATCGTTCCGGTTGGGCAACGGCCGAGCTGGACAGACAGACGGACTTGCCATCCCCGCGCTCGCCACGGGCGCTGCGTTCGCCGGCCGGAGCGGCCGCCATGACGACGTAACGTTCGATCGCCATCGGCAGCACAAAACCGTCGTTATAGTCCGTGTGCTCGCCGATCAGGTTCACTCGGCCCGGCGCCGCCGCCAGCCACCGCGGCGCGCAGCCGAACCGCCCGCGAAAATCGCGTTCGATGCGGTCGGCGAGTTGGTCCAACGCAATCGCCGGATCGATCGCCGAGTGGTTCGCCGATCGACCGGCACAGGGTTCCCGTGGAGCGTCGTGCATCCGGCGTATTCTCCGTTCTTCGGTTCGTTTCAATCCCAAGCAACCGGTCCATTCCCGGCAACGCGTTCGCCACCCGTGAAGCAGCGCGGCGTCAGCCCAGCACCTCGACCCACTGCTCGGCCGGAACCTCCGGCCACTCTCGGGTCAAGCGAAAACCGGCGGCCACGCGGATCGCCTCCAGCGACTCCTTGTCCAGTACCAACAACAAACGCCGGAACAGGGAATGAGACGTCAAAACGTACACGCTGGCAGTCTCCGCCAGCTGCCAGCGGGACCAGCCGTCCAGTTTGGGATACTCCCCCAGGATTCTCGCGAGGCGCGGGTCGTCGGACGTCACCCGCTGGAGTGATCGGCACGCCAGGCAAAGGCCCCCGACGATCGCTTGCGGACTGACTTGCTGGCGGCACTGTGTACAGGTGACGAGTTCGCCGGTCAAAACGCGCTCGCCCGTCACCGAACAGACACGCGCGAATTCGCTCAACACGCGACGACCGGTGACGGCACACGTCACCAGTTGCGAGTCCAGCACCCGCCCGCCAGAATGCTCGCAGCGTGCGATCGATTCGGCCACCGTGATTCGCCCGTCGTCCGTAGCCACCACGTGGTACGATTCGCGGCCTGTGGCCGGGCAACGAAACGGCGGCGGCAGCGTGACGCCGTCGACCAGTTCTTGAGCCCACAGATCAAACGCCCGTTCCGCCGAGCTGTCGCCCAATTCGAACAGCAACTTGCCGATGGCGCGCTTGCACCAGATCACCGTCGCCAACAGGAAATCCACGCGGCGGTCTGCCTTACGCCCCATCGCTTGACGCTCGCCGTGCGCCAACCAGGCGGTGAGGTCTTCCGCGGACACGCGCAGCGGCCGGCCTAGGAGGGGGACGAGTTCGCCGACATGCAGCGCCGCCAGCAGGCTGTCCTCGATCGGCTGTTGCTGGGCAGAGGCGTAGATATGCACCAGCTGCGGACACTCGCCGCCATCTTCGCTCCAAACCCCGTAGGTGTAACGCAACAGCGGCTGGTCGTCCAAGCTGCAGCCGCACAGCCGCACCGATCCGCCATCGACGCGATAGGGCGCGAACAGATGCGGGGCCAGTTCGTGGACACTGATCGGCTGGCCGCAGGGGGCGGCGTGGACCACCGGCCCCAGCTTCTTCAAACAGCTCAACAACTGTCTCCCAAGCGGCGAGCCGGCGGTCAAAGCCTCGATTTGCGCGGTCTGGGAATCGACGGCGGCGTCACTACGCGTGGCCGAGTCTCTCCGAGACTCGTTTCCCGTCTCGGAGAGACGGGGCCACGTGGCCGAGACGTCCCGAAACGCGGTCGTTTGCTCGTGCCGGATGCCAGCCTCGCCCCCCCCACCGGAATCGGATCATTTCGCGGCCGTCAAAATCATCGCGCCGTCCCTCGGGCACGGCAACTTCGTAAACATCTTCGCCGCGACGGCAGGCGGACAGTTGCAGCGCATCCAGCACCCAGAGCCAGAAACTCTCGGGGGCGGGACAGACGTCCGGCGGAGCAGACTCGGATTGTGCAGTCACGGCTGGTCTTGCCCCCATTCGCTTGGGTT